>R20__coassemble_590_pt1 | contig 25761 bp, 23 predicted proteins | sample R20__metabat2_low_PE_004 | metagenome-assembled genome bin R20
GGTTCATACGACCGCCCATGTGCAGTTTATCCAATTCCTTTTCCTTGATGAGGTAATCGATACCGTACAGGGCAACACGGCGATAGTCGCCAACGATACGGCCACGGCCGTACGTATCGGGCAAACCGGTCAAGATAGCCGCATGACGCGCTTTTCTCATTTCTGGAGTATACTCATCGAACACCCCTTGATTGTGGGTTTTACGATATTTAGTGAAGATTTCTGAAATTTCATGATCAACCTCATAACCGTAAGCTTTACACGAACTTTCTGCCATTCTAATGCCGCCAAATGGTTGCAAGGAGCGTTTGAGAGGAGCGTTGGTTTGCAGGCCTACGATAGTTTCTAACGACTGATCGATATATCCTGGTGCGTGAGAGGTGATGGTCGATACGATTTTGGTATCCATGTCTAATACACCACCCTTTTCACGCTCTTGGTTTAGCAGTTCACAACATTCTTGCCATAGCTTGGTTGTAGCGGCAGTAGGGCCGGCTAGAAAGCTAGCATCACCTTCGTAAGGAGTATAATTTCTCTGGATAAAATCCCTAACATTGATCTCCTGTTGCCATTTGCCTCCGACAAATTCGGTAGTTGCAACTTTATCTGCGTATTTTTGCATTATTTTGATCACCTCTCTAAAAAATTGTCTGTCTAAAAACTGCAATCGATAAACCCACATTGTATACAAAATTTGTCTTTTTGTACATCAAAGATTTTAGATGTTGAAGTTTGCACGGTGACGGCAAGACCAGGTTTACGCTAGGATTTGAGCGGCTAAATTACGGGGGAAGGAGCGTTATTTTGATAGAGGATTTAGAGGACAGGTCGGACTTCTAATGCATTGTTGCAAACTGCAGCGGTGGCCAAGAACACCCAGCTATATGAAGGGGCATAGCTCTTACTATTTGGCCTCTCTATTGGATTGCTGGACGAACAGTGATCTGGCGGAGAGAGCGGGATTCGAACCCGCGATACACTTACGCATATACATGATTTCCAGTCATGCTCCTTCAGCCTCTCGGACATCTCTCCATCTGCTTTGTAGCATAGCAACAACGTGTGATAAGTTCAACTACTGTACTGCCCAATTTAGTCTGTGTGTACCGTAGGAAGAGGGTGTCAGTAAAAACCATTTGTGAGTCAAGGCGTGCCATTGTTAGGTTATTCTCTGTAGAGGTTGACAGATGATAGGTAATTATTTTAAATGATGGGCGATTCAGCTGATGATTAGTGAGTTTCGAGGTTAGTAATTGGTATGCGACACATAGTAGAGGCGATAGAACGTGAGTATATCGCGGGCAAGACTATTCCAAATTTTAGAGTGGGGGATACCTTAGCAGTTAAGGTGAGAATCAAGGAAGGCGAGCGCGAGCGTCTGCAGACCTATGAGGGGGTAGTTATTGCTAAGAAGAATCGGGGTATCAATTCGTCTTTTACTGTGCGCAAGTTTTCGCATGGTGAGGGAGTTGAAAGAGTGTTTCAGACCTACAGTCCGTTGGTAGCAGAGATTGAAGTTAAACGTCGTGGTGATGTACGTTTGGCTAAGCTGTATTACCTGCGCAAGCTGTCGGGCAGGAGTGCGCGCATTAAGGAAAAGTTGGTGCCTAGACAGGCTAACGGTTGAGGCGCATTAACTTATAGTTGTGGTTTAAGCGGTGAGGAGCGGATGCTTGGTGTAAGCGGTTCGCTCTTTTTTGGTGATGAAATTTTGGAGGGGGTCCATTGAAATATTTTTCCGTTAATTAATGGCTTGATTGGTGTGTTTTTTGCCTGGTTATTGGAGAATGTTGAATGGCTGCCTGTGAGTCTTTTTATCTAGAACTTAATGATCTTAGTTTATCCTTTGCTGATCGTGAGTGTTTTGCTGGTTTTTCGACGACAGTTTACGGCGGTGAGCGGATTGCGGTTATCGGACGCAATGGTGTTGGCAAAAGTTCGCTGTTGGAGATGGTCTATCAGAGAGCGTCAGCATCGGGTTTGCGAGTTGGATTAGTGCCGCAGATTATTGATAGTTATCCTACCTATAGCGGTGGAGAACGTTTCAATAAGGTATTATCCATGGTTTTGGCAGATGATCCTGCTTTGTTGCTGCTTGATGAACCTACTAATCATTTGGATCAGAATAATCGTCATAGTTTGTTGCGAAAACTGGAACATTATTCGGGAACCTTAATAATGGTTACCCATGATCGTGAGATATTGCGTAAAACGGTAGATCGTATATGGCACATTGTTGGTGGTCGCGTTGTGATTTTTTGTGGCCAATACGATGATTATATTAAGGAACAAGCGCGTCAAGCAACCAAATTGCAGCTACAACTTAGGAATTTGAAAGAACAGCAAAAGCTCGCGCATACGCAATTGATGCAGGAGCAACAGAGAATGGCCAAGAGTAAATCGGCTGGAGAAACCAAGATACGCAATAAAAGGTGGATGAAAGTTACCGGTGACTTAAAGGCTATGCGTGCCGATAAGTCCCAAGGCCGCAGATTAAAAGGGATAGGTTTGCGACGTGAACAACTAATGACCCAGTTGAATCAACTCTGTGTTCCAGAAGTTATTGTGCCTCATTTTGAAATACCTGCTGCTAGTTTGAATCATTCAGTGGTAATAGCTATCAAGGATGCTAGCGTAGGGTATGACCGTTACCAACCCATTTTGAAACATCTTAATCTTACGGTTAGATGCGGGGATAGGGTCGCTATTGTAGGTAACAATGGTTGCGGCAAGAGTACTCTACTGAGAGCGATTGTGGGCGATAGCAGGGTGGTTAAAACTGGGGAATGGTATCTGCTCAAGCCGCAAAATATCGGGTTTTTAGAGCAGCATTATGCGGTCTTAACGCGGGAGGATACACCGCTAGAAGCAATGATGCGATGTGTGCCTTCTTGGAGTTATACTCAGATTCGTGAACATTTGAACAGTTTTCTATTTCGTAAAAACCGGGAGGTGACAATAAAAATCAAGCATCTATCTGGTGGAGAAAAAGCCAGACTTAGTCTGGCTATTGTAGCCGCTAATCCACCTAAGTTATTAGTGTTAGATGAAGTCACCAATAATTTAGATCTGGAAACTTATGAACATATGATACAGGTGTTAGTTAATTATCCAGGCTCTATGCTGGTTGTATCGCATGATTTTGATTTTCTGCAAAGTATTAATGCGCTAGATAATCAGCTGGTGCTACCAGTTTAAATGTGCGCAAGTAATGCCAGGCTCAAGTTAAGGAGAAAGTGTAGCATCATATTGCATGGGATGTTTTGAGTGCGGTAATAATTATAACCGTATAACAACCCGCCTAGTCCGGATAGAATCGCTGGGTAATACCCGTTGCCCATGTGAATGTGACAGCAGCCAAAGTATAAAGCTGACAAGATGATGGCATAATAAGAGTACCGAATCTGCTGGCGACCAGATTCAGCTTCTTTGTCAACAAGGATTCGGGTGAGGTAGCTTTGTAGATATCCCCTAAAGATTACCTCTTCACTAAAACAGACGAAAAATAGATTGTTAAACAGCCAGATAGGTAGTAAAGACCAAGGCGGTGTATTTCGGATAATGGTGTTTGGTGGTATTTGAGTTATCAATAGAATCATGAATGCGCCACTGATGCAAATTATGGTCATGCATAGAGTTGTGCGTAATTGGTGTTTTGTTATTTGGCAGGTCAGGGATGATGGGTAGTTACTGCACATACATATTATATTGGCTACCATAATCTTGTCGAAGTTAATGTAAAATGGGTTATGGGTTGGTAAGGGTATCGGTAACAGTGAAAATTGAGTAGTTTGACTGGTGATTAGATTGTTAAATCCTGGAACTCGATGTTTGATGAATAGGCAGACCATTACATTAAAAGTGATGGCTAAGATGGTATTAATTATTTTGACGAGTTTGGAGGGGCGAAGGAACCTTGGAATATGGTATAGATGATAGTAGGCTATATAGCCAAAAGCGGTAAGGTATAGTAGAGCAAGTGGACCAATGGTACCATAGATGACCGCGAATGTGACAGTAATTGCGGTAGTGTAACGTGCTAAACGTGGCCATTTATATCCATTGATAGTGAAAACGACACTTAGCAACAATAGAATATGTATTAATTGCATAGCAAAATCACAGTTGTAATCGGGTGTTACGATATTCATTAATCACAAAAAATAAAGAGGATAGGCCCTTATGGGCGCGGTTTTTGCTCATATTTAATTGATTGGATGCAAGGAATAGACGAGTTAAACGGATGTATTGAGAGAATGGTCTGTGTATACTAGAATATCTCCTGAGAGTACGATTGATATCTGGGTTGGCGCATGAAACTACAAAGGTTAGGTTGTCATGGAGAATAAGCAGGAAGAGTTAGTTCGTTTGCGTTGCCAAATAGAGCGGGTTACGTACTACAATACAGAAAATGATTATGCGGTGTTGCGAGTTAGAGTGCAGGGTTATAGGGAATTAGTGACGGTGGTGGGCAATATTGCAGCTCCTACACCAGGTTCAGTTCTATTAGCCACTGGTCAATGGTCTTACCACAATGATTTTGGCAGACAGTTTAAGGTGGTTTTTTATAATTGCGTTGCCCCTTCTAATGTAACCGGCATCGAGAAATACCTAGGTTCTGGTTTAATTAAGGGTATCGGTCCCAAGATGGCGCGACGAATTGTAGATGTATTCGGCGAAAACACTCTGGAGGTCATTGAAGAGTCTGTGCAGCGTTTGTTGCAAGTAGATGGCATAGGCAAACATAGAGTGAAACTGATTGCAGATGCGTGGATAGAACAAAAGGAGATTCGCAATGTTATGTTATTTTTGCAATCGCATGGAGTGAGTTCCGTTTATGCTACTAAAATTTATAAACAGTACGGTAATGAATCTATTGGAGTGGTGCAGGATAATCCATATAAGCTGGCCTATGATATTTGGGGGATAGGATTTATTACCGCCGATAAAATTGCTTGTAACATGGGTTTTAGTGAGGATTCACCCAAGAGAGCTGCCGCTGCTTTAATGTTTATGTTGCATACTGTTGCGGATGAGGGGGATGTTTTTTGTGTACGGGACGAGTTGATTAGTAGAACTAATAAACTGTTACAGATAGCGGACAGTATTTTAGAGAATGCTATAGAACAGTTGGCAGTGGAGGAGAAAGTTGTAGTAGAACAGTTACAGGATGTGCAACGTCAATTGACAGTATCAGCGGTATATCTTGCCGGCTATCATTTGGCGGAGGTGCGTGTTGCTAAGCTTTTGCATGAGATCAAGCATTGCAGTAGAGTAGTGCACCCATCCGCAGATCATAGTATTATCGATTGGGTGCAGACTAAATTGAATCTTCAGTTGGCCAGGCAGCAGGTGACGGCAGTTTTATCTGCTCTTAGCGATAAGATTACCATCATAACCGGTGGTCCTGGTACCGGTAAAACCACTATTACACGAGCCATTTTAGAAATTTTTGCGCGGTATACCGGTAAGATTATGTTGGCTGCGCCTACCGGTCGAGCGGCTAAACGTATGTCGGAGGCTACCGGTCAGGAGGCCAAAACCATCCATCGTCTATTAGAGTTTAATCCCACGGCTGGTGGTTTTAAACATAATCAAGAATGTCCGCTGGATTGTGACCTATTGATCATAGACGAGGTTTCTATGGTTGATAATTTATTGGCATATCATTTATTGAAAGCGGTTCCTAAGACCGCGGTTTTAATATTAATTGGTGATATTAATCAGTTACCGTCAGTGGGGGCGGGTAGTGTGCTCAAGGATCTGATTGCTTCTAAGATATTTCCAGTGATAGAACTAAATGAGATATTTCGTCAGGCTCAAGCTTCCGATATTGTGACAAACGCCCACAAGATTATTCATGGTGAGTATCCTTACGTTAAAAACCGCGATACGGATTTTTATTTTTTATATGAAAATGATCCAGAGTTATTGGTAAAAAAACTGATCACAGTAGTTAAAAATCGCGTTCCCAGTCATTTTGGTTTTAATGCTAAAAATGATATTCAAGTGTTAACACCTATGAATAGAGGAATTATGGGTACTGCTAGCTTAAATGAACAGTTGCAGACAGCTTTAAATCCTGATGGTTTAGAGGTAGTGCGAGCTGGCCGTAAGTTCAGGGTGGGCGATAAGGTAATGCAGATCAAAAATAACTATGATAAGGGTGTGTACAATGGAGATATCGGTATTATTACCGGCATAGATAGTGAGGAACAGGATGTAATGGTTATGGTTGATGATCGAACGGTCAGTTATGATTATGGAGAACTGGATGAATTAGTCTTAGCTTACGCAGTTTCTATCCACAAAAGTCAGGGTAGCGAGTATCCAGTAGTGGTTATACCCTTGGCTATGTCTCATTACGTGATGTTGCAACGCAATCTTATTTATACCGGCATCACGCGTGGTAAGAAATTGGTTATTATCATTGGCAGTAAAAAAGCTATGCATTTTGCGGTTGGTAATAACCAGGTAGCAAACAGAAATACCTGGTTAGGGCATAGATGTGCCGCATTGGAGTCTGGTAATGAATAATTAGATGTGAATAGGTGATGGGTAGGAACAAGAGGTATCGGGCATTATTACTGGATCGTGATGGCGTGATTAACATAGATAAACACTACGTGTATCGGGTTACAGATTGTGAGTTTGTGCCATCAATCTTTAAACTGGCCAGGTTGGCCAAGTTACGTGGTTATAAACTGATTGTAGTAACCAATCAATCCGGTATCGCGCGTGGGCTTTTTACTGAACAAGAATATTACAGTTTACGAGATTACATACACGCCTGTTTCAAACAGCAAGGTTGTTCATTGGATGGTGAGTACTATTGTCCTTACCATACTGAAGGTTACGGCAGTTATAAAAGATTTTCATATGATCGTAAACCTAATCCTGGCATGTTGTTACGCGCAGCTGAAGAGCACTACTTAGATCTTGCTCATTCGATTTTAGTGGGTGATCATCTAAGTGATGTGGAGGCGGGAGCTAGAGCGGGAGTAGGGCTAAGATTTTTAGTAAATGAACGTACGTTAAGTTTGGTTGGCAGGTTTTTGGGTTGGTGTTAAGAGTTGGTTGGTTTGTCGGATCGTGATTGGAGGCGACCTTGGTTTTATAGCTGGTTGTCAACAAGAGGCGAGGGTAGGAGATAAGCGCGCAATTGAAGGGTGTATGCTATGTTTAACCCATATTTGGGTAGGTTGGTGACAACTATAGCACAGTAATAGGGTAACCTTATGATGAGTCTTATTCCTTATTATATTAAGCAGTGCTCAACATTGACAAAAATAAGCAATTTTGGGCATACTCATTGCCAGTGTTTGGACGGTGTTTGAGGGGAAGAACAAAGTGGCTAATATAAAATCGGCTAAAAAACGAGCGGTGCAGAGTGAGTTACGCAGAATTCATAACGTGGGTATGCGGTCGGCGTTTCGTACCTGTATCAAAAAGATAGAACATTTGATTGAAACTCATGATCGTGGCGGAGCCAGTGAGTTATTCAAGAAGAGTGTGTCGATGTTGGATAGCTATGTAAATAAGGGGTTGGTACATCGTAATAAGGTTGCTCGTTGTAAGAGTAGGTTAAACGCTAAAATCAAAGCGATGAACGCAGAGTAATTTCTATTGTTTTTTTGTAACAGTTGAGTCGACAAGCGATTTTTTACGCCCAGTCTGGGGGTGCTACTTCGGTCATCAATGCTACTGCCGCGGGAGTAATTTTGGCGGCTAGGGCGGTCGGTCGTCCGTTGTATGTGGGACGTAATGGTATATGCGGCGCATTAGCGGAGGAACTGATTGATACACGTGCGGAGTCGGAGGCGGACATCGAAGCATTGTCTTACGTTCCCGGGTGCGCCTTCGGTTCCTGTCGGTTAAAGTTGCCATCGTTTGATGACAATCCGGCTGTATACGCCAGGATTTTTGATGTGTTTGACGCGCATGACGTTGGAATATGTCTGTATAACGGTGGTGGAGATTCCCAGGATACGGTCTCAAAGCTGGCTTCGGCAGGTAAATGTTTAGGCTATCCGTTGCGGGTTATTGGGCTTCCTAAGACTATTGATAATGATTTGGCTGGTACAGATTGCTCGCCAGGTTACGGCTCGGCTGCTAGGTATATTGCTACCGCCACCCGTGAAGTTTATTGTGACCTGTCAGCCATGGCCCCGACTTCCAGTAAGGTATTTCTTCTAGAAGTTATGGGACGTAATACTGGCTGGTTGGCTTTAGCGGGTGGTTTAGCCCATGGCGCAAATAGAAAATTGCCAATTATGTTGCTTATGCCTGAACAGGTGTGGTCCTGGGAAAGATGTGTTTGTAGAGTACAGGAGTTGATTGAGGAGAGTGGTTGCGCTGTATTGGTGGTAGCTGAAGGCATAAGCGATAAGTTGATGGTTACTGGAGAGTACGATTGGCATTTTCGGGAAGTTACCCAGCGTGGTGGATTGTGCTCCAGTGATTGTACGCGAGTGGATGTGTTTGGTCATCGTCAGATGAGTGGTGCGGCCCCAATTCTTGCTGAACAGTTTCGACATCGTTTGGGCTGTAAGATTCAATGGGCAGTAGCGGGTTATTTGCAGCGTGCGGCTGCGCATCTGGCATCGTTAGTGGATCGTGAACAGGCTAGAGCGGTAGGGACTAGGGCTGTGGAACTGGCAGCGGCAGGGGTTAGTGGGGTTATGGTGACCATCGAACGTCTGTCTAGTCAACCTTACCGTTGGCGACTAGGTAGTATTGCGGTGTCGGAGGTAGCTAATCGGGTGGTTGGAGTTCCAGCTGAATTTTGGGATGAACAGCGATACGATATCAGTGGCGCTGGTAGAGAGTATCTGGAGCCTCTAATAGCCGGCGAATCTACAATGAGAGTAGATGCTTATGGATTACCAAATGTCATTACGCTTAATAACCGATTGTTAGCGCAGCGTCTGCCGAAGATAAGCTGGCGCGATTGGTTTTAGTTGTTTTGGCAAGGTCATGGCGGTCACGAGGGGGTTTGATTTATCCTGGTTTGAAAACATGAATTCCGTGTGTCCTGTGATATGTTCAGTATTTTTAGACTACCAATTGTTATGCTGTTTGAGTTTTTCTGGTCTACGTTTGCGCCTGGTTTGCGTGGTGATTTCAAGATGCGGGATGATAGAGCAGAACTCGATGGCTAGCTGGTGTTGCAACTAAGGTGAATTTTGGTCTGAGGTCCAGGTTGTAAGTGGTCAAAGTCACCTGTAAGTGATGGTTTGATGATCGCGTTGTTAGTTCGATGTATAGGCTGCCCAATCTTCGTGTATCCAAATTTCCGTCACATAAATGCTGCCCTTTGGATATTGTGTAATGAAGTGTATATGTGGATGGTGTCTTTAAAACCGTATAAACTAAAAACTGTGAGGTTGTATGTACCCGACGAGACAAGAAGGTTGGTGATTTTGGTTATATTTAGTGATGCGGAGTAGTAATCTACTATATGCGCAGTATGAATAGTTATGGTTGTATAGTGTGCATTATGCGCAAAAAAATTTGTTTTTAGTCGATAATATGCTACTATACCGGCGCGGGGTTTGAGAAAGCTCTGTGTGTTAGGGTTTTAAAAAGGTAGTTATATGTCAGATCGTGTAGTTGGTACTGTTAAGTGGTTTAATTCATCCAAGGGGTATGGTTTTGTCCAAGTTGATGGTGGTGATGATGTTTTTGTGCATTATCGTGCTATTAGGGGCGATGGCTATAAGACTTTAAATGAAGGGCAACAGGTAGAATTTACTGTTAGGAGCGGCGCCAAAGGTCTACAGGCCGAGGATGTAGTGGTTATCTGACGGTGAGAGTTGCTTTGTGGTCAGGGTTTCCTGACCATTCTGTGTTGGGATGCGGTGCGTGTTTATCGGTGTTTGGCGGTGCAGGATTGTTGCTTTGATGTCGGAGAAATTCCGGGTGAGCGGTGGTCGGTGGATTTGGTGTCCGGGTTGTCCCGGATTGGTGCGTCGTGTTTGCGGATAAGGTTGTATGCTTTTGTTTTGGATGAATCGCTGATATGCGCCGACCGCTGAGATTTAGGAAGGATGCGCCTGGTCGCGAAAGTTAGTCTCGTTAATGAGTAGGGAAGGATGAGTGTTTTTGTGTCGTGATGGTTATATTTGCTTGACATATCGGACGTCAGACTTATATAGTCGGTTACTGCAGTTGTACTGGCTCCGCCATTTGGGTTGGGTGTGTGTGCTGGTATGGCATCCTTTCGAATGGTGTGCCATGTGCGTGTGAGTGAGCTATAAAGTTTTAAGGTTGTTATGGGCGAGGTCGTTGTAGGCTTAGATGTGGGCACTAATAAGGTGGTGGCCCTGATTGGCGCTGTGGGTGACGGGGGCCGGGTGGATGTTGTAGGTGTAGGCTCATGTAAGTCGTCAGGACTTCGTCGTGGTTCAGTGATCAATATCGACGCAACCGCAAGGTCAGTTAAGACGGCGTTGCATGAAGCTGAGCTTATGGCTGGTGTGAGCGTCACGTCGGTGTACACTGGTGTTTCGGGTAGTCATATCCGCAGTTGCAACTCGCGCGGCATTGTAGCTATCAAGGATAGAGAGGTTACTCAGGGTGATTTAGACAGAGTGATGGATACCGCCAAGGCCCTCACTATACCCTCTGATCACCAAGTTATCCACATTATTCCACAAGAGTTTGTTTTGGACGGTCAGGGCGGTGTGCGCGAACCTATAGGTATGTCCGGGGTTCGCCTAGAGGTGTCCGCCCATATTGTTACTGGGAGTACCAGTTCCATTCAAAATATCGTGAAGAGTATCGAGCGCTGTGACGTCAAGGTCAATAGTGTGATACTACAGCCGTTAGCCTCCGGTGTTTCAGTGTTAAGTGATGATGAAAGAGAGTTGGGATGTGTGTTGGTGGATATCGGAGGTGGAACCACGGATATCGCCATTTTTGCTGGGGGTACTATTCAGTATTCTACGGTGATTCCTATCGCGGGCGATCAGGCGACAAATGATGTAGCGGTGGCGTTTCGTACCCCTGCTAGAAATGCTGAGGAACTTAAGCTTAACTATGCAGATCTGTCACCCGAAAGTGGACAAGAACAGATTGTGGTAGCTAAGTTGGGTGATGGTAGCAGGGAGATATCCAGTAGGATGTTGACCGAGGTGCTGCGTGCGCGTTACCAAGAACTGTTTACGATGGTAGCTGCGGAGATTAGACGTAGCGGGTTGGGTACCAGGCTTAATGCGGGGGTAGTATTGACCGGTGGAGCATCCAAGGTTGGTGGAATTGTGACACTGGCGGAGCGGGTATTAGATATGCCGGTACGAGTCGGAGTTCCGCAGAATATTGGTGGATTGGTAGAAGTGGTGTCTAATCCAGAATATGCCACGGGTGTCGGTTTGTTAATGATGGCTGCTCAGCGTGTCAGCGAGTTAGGAGCGACGGAAGAAGAGGTGAATGAACCGGTAGAGGAATCGGTTAGTTTGTGGCATAGGATTAAAAATTGGCTTAGGGATAACTTTTAGAGTTGTAAATTTGAGACGGGGTGTGTCTGCATGTTTGAATTACCAGACGATCAAGAAACTAGTGCAGTGATTAAGGTGATAGGTATTGGCGGCGGCGGCGGTAATGCCTTGGAACATATGTTAGAGAGCAATCTGCACGGCGTGGAGTTCGTTTGTGCGAATACCGATTTGCAGGCGCTCAGAAAGTCTAAAGCTAAAGTGTTATTGCAGCTAGGAGAGGGGTTAACTAAGGGATTGGGTGCTGGTGCCAACCCTGAAGTTGGTCGACAAGCTGCTGAAGAGAATAGAGATCTTATTCGTGAGTTGTTGACTGGTACTGATATGGTGTTTCTGACCGCTGGTATGGGTGGGGGAACTGGTACCGGCGCAGCGCCGATTTTTGCTGAGATAGCAAGGGAGCTTGGTGTGTTGACAGTAGCGGTGGTTACACGCCCTTTTCTGTTTGAAGGCCCTAAACGTACCAGATTGGCCATGGAAGGTATCGCTAAATTAGCTTCGCAGGTAGATTCGTTGATTACTATTCCTAACGATAAATTACTGCCAGTGCTGGGCAAGGATGTTAGTTTAGTTACCGCTTTTAATACGGCTAACGATGTGTTATTGGGTGCTGTGCAGGGTATCTCAGAGCTAATTACTCGTCCCGGTCTGATTAATGTTGATTTTGCTGATGTGCGCACGGTGATGTCAGAGATGGGGATGGCCATGATGGGTACTGCGTGTGCCAGTGGGGAGAATCGTGCTAAAACAGCGGCTGAAGCCGCCATTGCCAGTCCGTTACTCGAGGATATAGACCTTAAAGGAGCTCGTGGGGTGTTGGTAAATATTACCGCTGGACCGAGTATTTCGATTGGTGAGTTTGAGGATGTAGGGGCCATTGTGCGCGATTTTGCTGCGGATGAGGCCACAGTAGTTGTAGGTACCGTTATTGATGAGGAAATGGATGATAGCTTGCGTGTGACAGTGGTGGTGACTGGTCTGACTCAGATGTCTACTGCTCGTAGTTCAGTTAAGCAGGAAGTTAACGATATTGGTGGCAATTGCAAGATCAACGAAAGCGATAACATTAGTGGTTCCGAGTTGGGTGAAAAATCAGCGGAAGTTGGAAGTGGTGGTGCGGGAGTGTCCACGGGTGTCGCTAAAGAGGAAATGGGTGATGCTTACTTGGAGGACGATATTGATTACTTGGATATCCCAGCTTTTTTGAGGATGGGTATTACCCAGGATAAGGATAAGCAGAGCAGAAAGTAAGAGATGATTAGACAACGAACTATTAGGCGTCCGATTAGTTTAACCGGCATTGGGGCGCACACGGGAGAGACTATCGAATTGATTTTACGTCCGGCTCCTGAGGATACGGGGATTGTTTTTCGTAGAATGGATTGTCCGGAGGTTGGCGATATTGCGGCTACTGCGGAAAACGTTGGTGACACCAGGTTGGCTTCTACACTAGTTAAGGGTGCGGCAAGAATTTCTACCATTGAACACCTGATGGCTAGCTTGTCGGGTTTGGGGGTGGACAATCTTTTTGTGGAAGTTGGAGGGCCGGAAGTTCCTATCATGGATGGTAGTGCTATTGGTTTTGTGGCATTAATCCAATCGGTGGGATTGGAGGAACAGGCGGCGGCCAAGCGCCTTATTCGTATTAAAAAAGCGATTGAGGTGGAGTGCGAGCAGAGTTGGGTTAGGTTATTGCCGTTTGATGGTTGCAAATTGAGTTTTACGCTAAAATACGATCATCCGGTATTAGGCAAAATGCCAAACCATGCCGAGATAGATCTGTCTAAGCATTCTTTTGTGCAGGAGCTCAGTAGGGCTCGTACCTTTGGGTTATTGTCTGACTATGAGAAGTTGCGAGCGCTGAATTTAGCACGCGGATCGAGTTTAGATAATGTGGTGGTCATTGACGAGGATCGGGTGCTTAATGAAGGTGGGTTGCGTTACGCTAACGAATGTGCTAGACATAAATTATTGGACGCTGTGGGTGATCTATATCAATTGGGGTATGGTATTATCGGCGAGTTTCAGGCGTATCGCTCTGGTCACGCTCTGAACAATCAGCTGAATAGAAAATTGTTGTCGTGTTCTGAGTGTTGGGAAATTGTGGATTGTGAGGAGGATAGGAATTACGGCGCATTGGCGGTTCAGCGATTTGATGTTGGCGGTTGCGTCACGAACGTCTTGAGCTAGGATTAGTGGTGAGTATTGAAATATGAATTTTAATTTCCAGGATGTGCTGGGTAGACTGGGTATAAGGCGCGGTGAGAACGATAAGTGTGGCGTTATTGAGGTGCGTCCAGATGGATTGCGGTTTGTATTGGTTGATAAACTTAAGGGATTGGTTACCAAGTGTCAGGTGTTTAACATTGAAGAACGTCAGAAGTACACCAATGAGCGTTTGTTGGCTGATCTAACTGACCTGGTTAGACATTATGGTTTAAAGGATGCAGAGTGTGGGATAGTGTTGCATCCTAGTTACTATCGTCTACACGTGGTTGACGTACCGGACGTGCCACGTTCGGAGTATCGCAAGGCGGCACGTTGGCAGCTACGCGATATTATTGATTTGCCGCTAGAAGATATCTGTTTGGATGTTTTTTTGGGAGAGCCTGGTCGAGGTAGCGAGCGGTTGTATGTAGTGTCTGCTAGGAAGCAACAATTGCAAGGATTGGTGGATTGTTTTGTAATGGCCGGTTTGCAAGTTAAGTTTCTAGATGTTAGAGAGTTCGCGATTCGTAATCTTTTGGTGCGAATGTATGGTGTGCAGGGCGTGTGGAGCGCTGCATGTTTGGATGATGAACAGTGCGCTATGCAGGTCACTAGTAACGGTTATTTACAGTTTGTACGCAGAGTGCCCATGGAGATCGATGCGGTGATTCATGGTGATGTAACTCGTTTTGTTTCAGAAGTCGGGCGTTCTTGGGAGTATGTTAATAGCGAATTTGCTCTCCCACGTCCCGGACGTTTACTTATTATGCCCACGGTTCATCTGTCGATTCAGATTCTTAAGGAGTTGAATGAGGTGTTGGGCACTTCGGTGGTTCCTTTGCATTTCGAAGAACGACACTATAAGCGTCTTATGTTGGATGGCGATTTCGACAGTGATGCACTGGAGGATTGTTGGGCTGCGTTGGGTGGCAGTTATCGATTGTTAGATTTCGATGGTATTGAGTGATGTTAGTACAACAGAATATTAATTTAGCCGCGGATCTGGTTTTAACTCCCAGAAGCGGTTTTGATTTTCAGTTGGCCTGCAAGATAGTTGGTGTGGTTTTGTGCCTGCTGTTGTTGCGATCAGCTTTGACCGGGCTAGCGTTATCGCATGGTTTGTTTAAGTTAAACAGATTGACACGCGATCACGCACGTTCTGTGAGAATTTTGTCGGATTATGAACGTAATTATTACGTAGTGAATCAGACGGAAGAGGTTGGACAGGTATTAGGTAGCGGCGTTGGACGTATCGGTAGAGTCTATTATGTATTGCGTGGTTTAGCCCAGCACAAATTGCCTGGTGCCAAGCTTGATGTGATAAAAATATCACAAAACGGTGCTGAGCTTTCCGGGGTGTCCGAGGATGCGGATATTGCGCTTAGGCTTATAGCTTTGCTTAAGGAGAATCTCTCTTCGGTGGTGAATTTTGATCGTACTGACATTCGGTATATGGATGGTGGTAAAGTCTTCTTTTTTCTGGGTACCAGCGATGTGGAGGAGAACCAGGACGGAGAGAAAAACACTGTACCGGCTGCGAGGGTGAAGAAAAGATGGTATTTGGTCGCATAAAAGGTCTGAATGTGGGGAGTGTGTCCTGGGTCAAATGGTGCAATGGTACATTTGATCGCCTGGATGATGTGCGTAAATGGGCGGTATTGCTGACGGTAATTGTAGTCTTGTTTATTGGGTGGCACGCTGTTTTGCAGAGTGCATTGGCTGTTCGTTTGGAACGTAATCGTGCTCGGGTTTATGGTTTAGAGACCGACGAAGCTGCTACGTTGCAGCAGATTGAGAGGTTTAAGCGTCTGAGGGCTGAGAATAAGCTGGTGTCGGCTAGCGAGTATCGAGATAAAATGAGTGGACGTACCACCATAAGTGCGGGATTGGGACAGTGGGGAGAACAGTACGGTTTACGTTTGGAATCCAGCGAACAAAAGGGGGATGAGCTTGTTTTGCGTTTTGAAGGCAACTATCCTGCAACAATGAAATTTTTTGAACAACTGGCTAATGAAGCGGATGGGCTTGTAGCTCTCAGAGGATTTGAATACCGTGCATTGAGCGGTCAGTCTGCTGCTTCCATTAAGTTGCAGGTAGTATTGGGGAGGTAGAGTGTTGCGTATGCTTAGACGGGTTGGCGGTTTGTTGTTGGTGTTGGTGCTGCTCGGTGGATGGATGGGCGCGACCTTTGCTGAGGATGGCTTGGAAGAGGCTGGTAAGACTGTAGGTAACGATGGGCGTGTGTTACTGTATGACCCTACGGTGTTTTCCCAGGTTTTACTGAATTCTGGTGATAGTGCAACTGGTTATTTAGCTGATTTGCCGATTACTTCTGTAGTGGTGGGAGGAGGTAGACGGGAGTTCTTGTTGGGTAAGAAGTGGTATGAAGTGGGCGACAAAGTGTTGGGTCGTTGGGTGGTGGATGATATTAGCTCTGAACGTCTGATACTTAGGTCGCAAGATGATCGTAACAGCGTGTGGATGATTAGGTTGGATGCTGGTAGTGGGCAGGTGGTTAAGAGTTATCGCGAGTAGTTTGAATAGTCGCCGCTTGTATTGTGAAGTTATTAATGTTTGGTATGAAGAGTATGATACGCAGTAGATTGTTGCTAGGCGTGGCTTTGGTTGGATGTTTGACATCGTCTGGGTGTACGGTCAAGGCGCCATCCAATGACGGGCGTGGGGCTATTGAACAAGCTTTGAAGGATAGTATAAAAAATAATGAACAATTAGAAAAAAGTGGCAAGCTTAGACCTTCGGTCGAACGCGCTTTGACACCCGAACTAGATGTATCTTTGGGTAGGGCGCGTAGTCGGGTGTCTAATGCGCCGCGTTTCGATGTGGTCGTGAATAATATTCCAGCTAGAGAATTTTTTGCTGGGTTGGTGAAGGATACCAGTTACAATATCGTGGTTGATCCAGAAATTACAGGGTTGGTTACTTTGAATCTGCGACAGGTTACTATTCCGCAAGTGATGGAAGCGGTGCGTGATGGTTATGGTTATGAATACGAGGAGACTGCTTACGGGTTTAAAGTTTACCCGCGTAGGTTGGAGACCAGAGTATTTAGGCTGAACTACATAGATGTTGCGCGCAAAGGTAATTCCTATACAACTTTGAGTGCTGGTCAACAGGTGAGTACTCAGGGCAACAAGGGATCTTCTTCCGTCGGTAGCGGTGGATCTAGGGATACGGTACTGAACACTGGTGGTGCAATTAATACAGAGAGCGATGGTAAATTTTGGGAGGTGTTAAAACAGAACCTGGATGCTCTGGTTAGTGCTAATAAGGATAAGGGCTCTGTGGTAGTCGTGAATTCTAAGGCCGGTACGGTGATAGCTAGAGCTTATCCCAGTGAATTGAGGTCGATTGCTCGTTACCTCAATAAAGTACAGTCTGTCATTCAGCGTCAAGTTATTATAGAGGCCAAGATTCTAGAGGTTACGTTGAATGCTGAATTCCATAGCGGAATAGATTGGAAGCTATTCGGTTTTCACCAGAATGCTCCACAAGGCGACGCGTGGACTTTCAGCAGTGCAATGAGTATCAAAGCTACTAGCGCCAGTAGCGGTAATGCTTTTCAAGCCGCAATTGACCTGCTTAACTATCAGGGTAGCGTAAATGTGTTATCTAGTCCTAGAGTGGCTACGCTGAATAACCAGAAAGCGGTCATCAAGGTTGGTAGTGATCGGTTCTTCATAACTGATATTGGAAGTGATGTCAGTACAGGCGGAGGCTCTTCTGTCACTTCTTCCTCAATGACCTTAACACCGTTTTTCTCCGGCATTTCGTTGGATGTCACGCCGCAGATTGATGATGATGAGAACGTGACAATTCATATTCACCCGATTGTTAGTACTGTCACTGACGATAGGCGTAGTTTTACTGTTAATAACCAGATACAGTCTTTGCCTATGGCACGTAGTGAGGTGCGGGAATCTGATACGGTAGTGCGGGCTAAAAATGGTCAAGTGATTGTGATTGGTGGTTTGATGAAGAGCGAAAGCAGTCTATATAATAGTGGTACACCTGGTCTTGACCAAGTGCCTGTGTTAAATGGAGTGTTTAAATCTACCGCTCGTAGTTCTGGTAAGTCTGAATTGGTGATTCTGCTGCGTCCTATCATTGCTAGTAATACTAACTGGCAGAAACAACTTAAGGAGGCGGCTATCAATATTACCAAGATGGAGCCAGATGACGAGTATCGTTACAACATGGATAGAGATGCAATTAAAGCCAGATGAAACTTAAGCGGTGGATAACAGCAGTAGTAGAGTGGGCAAAGTTGGTATGGGCTAAGGTGCTGGCGGTAGTGGTTGATGTTGTACCGGTTTTTAGAAGAGGCGTCAGCTTTGTGGTTGGCATTGCCATCGGTGTGTCTTTATTTTTGGCTGGATGGATTAGCGGTAGACAATACAGCGTTGATCAGGTTAGCGCGGTGAGCACGGGTTTTGGTGGAGGTTTGGCGGCGACTGTCGACGGTTGGTCTGGGAATAAGTATACGTTGGATGGTGAAGATGGTCGTTGTTACCGGGCTGGGTTGACTTATCGTCTAAAGGACGGAAAGCATGGTGCGACAGGTTTGATTGGTGGACATGGTAAGTCCGTCTTGAATGGGGTGATTGATCAGGTCAGGAGCATTAATCACGCTAGGCATTTTCACCTGACGGGTGAAGGTAGTGGCAGTGCGGCTGTGCGTGATAATGCTAGGCCGACAACTGCGGCTGCCTGGAATACTGGGCGAGAGAGTTGGATTGCTGGAATTGGTTCTAAACAGACGCCAGCAAAACTTTGTCATGCGAAGTTAGAGCGTGATCAACAGAAAGATTGTTATTGGTTGATTTTGACTTTGAACAGACTGCCTAGGTTTAGATTACGCAGCGATTCTGAACGGCCTCATCGACTGCGACTGTATCACACGAATTACAATGGAGACTTGCAGTTTATTAATCCAACCGATTCGCCTGTGCGTGGGTTACATGGATTGAGTGTTGGTGATGACACGGAGTTGGCGATACAGTTAAAGGATAACTGTTATTTAGCGGGTGTGCAGTCGACGGTGTTGAAAGATGACACGGGCGCTCAACTTAGGATTCAGATAGTGGAGATGAAGGGCGGATCAGCCGAAGTCAATCCCAATGTCAGCAGTTGGCGCAGCGATGAGTTGGTAGTGGGGGATGATGGTTATCAGGCTTCGTCGACCGCGGTAAGTAGGCACCAAATCGGTAGCGAAACGCAAGATAGTGCCCAGAACAGCAGTTTTATAGTGCGGCGTGCGAAGGTACACATGAGTAGTGAGGAGCAGTCTGCTCTAGCTATGCAGCAGGTCGACGAGTTATTAGAGCGGAATGATCTTGCGGGTGCCATTCAGAAGTTGTATGTAATGTTTGGAGAGTTTGGTGCACGGCAAGATATAACAACGATGTTAGCTGCTCTTTTACTAGAGACGGGGCAGGTTAAAGAGGCGGAGAGTGTGCTGGATCAGGGGCTGCGCAGAGTGCCTCGGGATTCTACCCTTAATGAACTTAAGGCCAAGGTACTGATTAGGAGAGGGGCGTATGATTTGGCGCGCGAACACCTTAGTCAGATGGTAGTATTGACCGATATTAGACAGGCCGAGTTGGGTAGTTTAGCGTTACTTGGAATGGTTGATTATCAGTTAGGCAGGTTCGAGGAAAGCGCGCTGATTTATCACGAGCTGACTCGTAGAGAGCCGAGCAAGGCTGCTTGGTGGCTTGGTTTAGGTATGTCACTGGAAAGTTTTGGTCGAACTAAGGCAGCCAGAGAGGCGTATACGCATGGTTTAGATATGGATGGTGTGCCTCTGGAAGTTCGTAATGCTTTGTTGGAGCGGATGCAACATATTGGTAGCAAGAGGTAATGAATGGATAATGATGCAGTTGCGGGTTTGACTGAAACAAATGATCAACAATATGTTGATCTCAATAACTATTTTCTAAACGCTAGATTGGCTAAGAACCTGCCCGAGAAATATGCTAGGCGGTTTAAAGCTATCATTTTGGATATAGATAAGGATGGCGGATACCTGATTGGTATGGTTAATCCACAGGATTTGTTTGCGGCGGACGAGTTAACGAGGGTGTTACGGAAACCGTTTAGCATACTTAAGGTGCGCGAGGAGGATTTAGAATATCGTTTGGATCAGGTCTATCGCAGGGGTTCCGAGATTGAAGGTTTTACTGAGGAACTGGCTAGTGAACTTCAAAGCCGCGGTACGGTACAGGAAGCTGATCGAGCTACCGATCCGGCAGTTGTTAAGTTATTACAATCTATTTTTGAAGATGCATTGCAGGTTTCTGCTTCGGATATACACATTGAGCCAGAGGAGTCCTACCTGCGTATTCGTATGCGCGTTGATGGTTTGTTGCAGGAACAAAAGTTTTCGGTCAAGGGCAAAGAGTATGTGGTACAGGCCCTGACTCAGCGTTTGAAACTTTTGGCTGGTCTTAATATAGCAGAGAGACGTTTACCGCAGGATGGAAGATTCGATATAGATGTGTATGACAGTAGGCTTAGTGTTCGTTTGTCTACCATGCCTGTGCGGTTCGGTGAGGCGTTGGTTATGCGATTGTTGCGCAAGAATGCTAGGGTATATCGTCTGGATGATAGCGGCATGGATCCTGAGATGTTGGAGCGTTTTCGCCATTTGATAAGGTTGGCTAATGGTATCATTCTGGTCACCGGTCCTACCGGTAGCGGTAAAACGACCACTTTGTATGGGGCGTTGTCTGAAATCAATGATGTAAGTAAAAATATTATTACCATCGAGGACCCTATTGAATATCTGTTGGATGGTGCTAATCAGGTGCAGGTAAACAGTCAGATCGGGCTTACCTTCGGACGGGTGTTACGTGCTGTGTTGCGTCAGGATCCAGATGTTTTATTAGTGGGCGAAATTCGCGATCAAGAGACGGCTGAAATAGCGCTGAGAGCAGCCATGACGGGTCATATGGTTTTTGCTACTTTGCATACCAATGATGCGCCTAGTAGTGTGGCTCGCTTGGTCGATATTGGAGTGGAGAGCTTTTTAGTGGCCTCTACGGTGGTGGCGGTGTTAGCTCAGCGACTGTTACGGAAAATTTGTCCACGTTGTGCTGTGTCATGCAAGATTTCGGATAATGAACGGTTGTATCTTAGTAGTTTTTTTAGTGAGGAACAGCTTAATCGCGAGTTTGCCGTTGGTAAGGGGTGTGAGTATTGCGGGCACACTGGGTACAAAGGTCTGCTGGGGGTGTTCGATCTACTGGAGCTGACTTACGATATGAAAGAGACATTACGTAGGGAAGGAAGCGATGGTTTTATGAATTCTATTGGTGAGAATGGTAGGTTGGCCTTGATAAGAAATGCTTTCCAACTAGCGCTGGAGAAGAAAGTATCTTTGGCTGAAATCATTAGAGTAGTAGGGGTTTAGTAAGGTATGGCGACGCGATTTAAGTACAGCGGACGTGATCGTTATGGTGAGTTGGTGCATGGCGATGTTGAGGCCAGGAATCTAACCGAAGCGGCTGAGTATCTGGTTAAACAGAAAATCGTGCCGCTGGATATCTCAGAGTATGAGAGAGAGTTGGATGTAATAGAGTGGTTAAATAGTCAGACGATTTTCGAGGAGAGAATCGGTGACGAAGAGATGATTAACTTCTTCTATCAGCTGTCGTTGTTGAGCAAGGCGGGAGTACCGATTAGTCGCGGGTTGCGTCGTTTGGCTGGGGTGATCAGGAATAAGCGTTTGTCACGGGTCGTGTTAATGATTGCGGAGGAAGTGGCTGGTGGTTCTAGTCTAAGTAGTGCCTTTAGTCACTATCCGGATATATTCTCTAGTATGATGGTGCAGCTGACGTTGGTAGGCGAGGATACGGGTAACTTGGATGAGAGTTTGCTGTATTTGAGTCGTTGCATCGAGGTTAGTCACCGCAATCGCGGCAAGATGGTGGGAGCGTTGCGTTATCCGATGTTTGTGGTGGCGTCGGCAGTAGTGGCAGTGATGGTAATGAATGTTTATGTCATACCTAGGTTTACTAGCATGTTTAGTCACTTAAGATTGGAATTGCCGTGGGCAACCAGGATGATTATGGCCAGTTCAAATTTTATGTCTAGCCATAAATGGTTGATATTGCTGTTCATCGGATCGCTGATTATTGGTTGGCGCCTTTTGTTGAGAGACGAGCAGATTGCTAGACGTGTTGATGAGTTTAAACTGAAGATACCCTATGTAGGTAACTTGTTGCGTCATATTATGGTTTCGCAGTTTGCTTGGTCTTTTAAGATGATGCTGGGATCTGGGGTTACACTAGTTAAATCTATCAGGATGAGTGCCGGTTCAGTTTTTAATCGTTATTTTAGTGAACAGTTGCTAAGAATGGCTGAGGAGATTGAGCATGGTGATAGCTTTACCTCCACGATGAAGCGCAGTGGGTTGTTTCCGCCCATGTCAGAGCAGATTTTGGAAATTGGAGAGGAGACTCAGCGTTTAGAAGAACTCTGCGAAGTTATGGCACGAGCGTCCGATGAGGAGGTAGATCGAGCGTTGACTACGCTTGCCGAGGTAGTTGAGCCAATTTTATTGGTGGTTGTTGGTGTAATAGTACTGGTGATGGTTTTGGGCGTGTACCTGCCAATGTGGGATATGATTAAACTTGTGAACAGATGACCTTAGGGTTTGAGATTGCTGCGATTCGTGTGCAGAACAGAGGTTTCACGTTGGTGGAGTTGTTGGTGGTACTGGCTATTGTAGGGGTTCTCACAGTGGCCGCCTATCCTAGCTATAGAAGGCATGTACTGCGTACGGAGCTGGTTAAAATTAAGGGGGCGATGTTTGGTTTGGCGGGAGATCTAGAGGAATTTTATCTTAGGGAGCACAGCTACCGTGATGCTCCATGGCAGAATTGGTTAAGTAGATATGGCAGGATTGGAAGGTACGATCTGCGGGTAGAGCTGCGTTCCCACGATTATAGAATATTGGCCGTTTCGGATGGTTTAGAGGGAAGCAGTGGTTTGGTATTGGAACAGGATGGACGTAGGAGTTGTTTACCAGCTTCGGTAGGAAATTGTTGGGATTAGACAGTGGTTGACTACTTTATTTATGGATAAGAACAATTTAAGCAAGATACGGGTTAAGCTGTGGTCGGCCTTATTAGGCATTTTGGGTAGGGATGATTTTATAGCGGAACTAGAGTCTTTACCTGCAAGGATTGTGGCCAGCTGGCAGCCGGAATTATATTATGGTGCCGCTGTCGGTGTGGAGGAAGTGCGTGATTATCTAATAGCGCAGTTGGGGGGAGATCTACAGAATCCTGAGGATAATCTGCGAAGTTGCGGTGAGAGGATCACTGCATTATACCCACTGCGTCGACAATTTTTGACGGTAGCTAGTAACGTCTGCAACGGTTGCGAACATAATCAGATTTTGGTAACTGATTTGTGTCGTGGTTGTAGAGCTAGGCCATGTCAGGAAGCGTGTCGTTTTGGCGCGATCAGCATGCAACATGACCGGGCGTATATCGATCAGGAGAAGTGTAAGAAGTGTGGCAAGTGCATCAAGGTATGTTCGTACACAGCGATTGTGAAAAGATTGGCGCCGTGTGTTAACGCATGTCCGGTGGGCGCCGTTAGCAAAACGGTATCGGGTGTACCGGCGATCGATTTTGATAAATGCATTCATTGTGGTAGGTGTGATGCGGCTTGCCATTTTGGAGCTATTGTGGAGCGCAGTCAATTGTCTGCGATTATGCATCAGGTTAAGAATGGTCGAAGGAAGGTTATTGCTATGCTGGCTCCTTCTATTGTTGGACAGCTTCCTGGTAGCATTAAGCAGATTGCAGCGGGTTTGGTAAAACTCGGTTTTTATAAGGTGGTGGAGGTAGCAGTAGGTGCGGATGAGACCAGTCTGAGAGAAGCTAAGGAGTGGCAAGAAAGGGTTTTGGAGGCTCACGATAGTTTTATGACCACTTCCTGCTGTACAGCTTATACTGAGTTGGTTAAACGTCATGTACCTGAGTTGGAGAGGTTTGTATCTACTACTCTTACTCCTATGGCCTATATCGCGCGTAAAATGCGTAAGCAATATCCTGAGGCCTTAACTGTATTTGTTGGACCGTGTGTGGCCAAGCGAGCTGAGTGTTTTGACAATGAAGACATTGATGCGGTGATGGAATATGAGGAGCTAGAGGCGTTGTTTATAGCTAGTGGTATAGTGTTGTCTGAATTGTCAGAGCTGGATTTTGATGAACGCAGTTCGGAGGAAGCCCGAAATTTCGGTTTGACTAGTGGGGTTGCTACCGCGGTTAGCCACTTGCTGGATAAGCGTGGTAGTGATTTAGTTCGGCCATACTGTGTCAATGGTTTGGACAAGGCTGCTGTGCAACAGCTTAAGGAGTTTGCCGGGGTAGGTTGCAGCGAGGGTAATTTGGTAGAGATTATGGCCTGTGCAGGTGGTTGCGTGGGTGGACCGCATGCTGCTAAGCCTTCGCGGGACGTGGTTAAGAGCGTGAGGGAGTATGCTGCTTCCGGAGTGGCCAATCGTGAGCTGTCAATTGAATTATCGGATGCTGTGGAAGCTTGATAATTCCATTTTGATGTTTTTTTGATGTTTTTTTGGTTTCCAGGTAGTGGAGCGGTCTGGGTATCAAATATGGTGGTAGTCTTTGTGCGTAGGGGCTAGGACTGATCTGTCTGTTTTTTGTTGGGCTGAAATTAGCGAATTGTGTCGTGGACTTTAGTTGGTGACTGTTGTTCGTCTGTAATAGGTCTGTTTAGTTTTGGTGAATATTTTTGGCAGTCACTAAATGTAGTTTGAATCTGTGGAGGTTGTTGTACCCATCGTTGGACAAATTATCGGCTTATTGTTACTATCCAGGGCGGAAGGTTTTGGTGTGGATTGTGACGATAAGGAGGAGCGACGAGAGCATGAAAGTTCTCATGTATGGCTGGGAATTTCCACCCAGGATTAGCGGTGGTTTGGGGGTGGCATGTTACGCTATCGTACGTTCGCTGGAGGCATTGGGTGTCGATGTTAAGTTGGTTTTACCTGAATTCATTCATGGCTGCTGTTGTCCAGTGTTGCGTGAGCGTCAGCAGTTAACAGATCTTCTTGGTCAGTATCAACGACAAACGGCGAGTAGACCAGAGAATGGTAATCATCAGGGTTGTGCGGCTGCGGTTTTTGAAGAATGTTCTAGTTTAGGACCGTATAGTGGTTGTGGAATTGGTGGTATTGATAGTCATTGTACCATTCTTAAACGTGATCATCGTTGGCAGCAGTTGTTGACTGAGGTGGAACAGTTACCTTTAGCATCTAGTTTACGGCGATTTGTGACGACTAAAATTATTCCGCTGGGGATGCTGGGGTATGTGGAAGGTGACAGTATGGTGGCTGCTGTGTTGCGTTACGCTATAGTAGCAGGTGCGCTAGCTAGCCAGTGCGAGCATCAGGTTATCCATGCTCATGATTGGTTAACCATTTTGGCTGCTTTAGAGGGACGCAGTTATAGTCATAAACCGGTAGTTATGCATGTTCATGCGTTAGAGGTCGATCGTAGCGGAGTAGATGATCGGGGCATTATTTATCAAATAGAACAATTTGGTATGCAGTTGGCCGATCATATTATTGCGGTGAGCACACTAACCAAGAACAATATTGTTAAATATTATGGTATTGAGCCTGGTAAAATTTCAGTGGTGCACAACGGAGTGTTGCCAGCAGTGCCGCAATCGCGGGTTTTAAGTAAGAAATGTCCAATGGTATTGTTTTTAGGGCGTTTAACCCAGCAGAAAGGCCCCTATTATTTTGTTGAAATAGCACGTTTAGTACTCAAGGTATTGCCTCAAACCCAATTTGTTTTTGCGGGAACTGGTGATTTGTTGAAAAGTATGATCGAGAGAGTAGCAGCACTGCGTTTGGGTAGCAATATTCATTTTACGGGTTTTTTGAGCCCTAGTCAGGTCCAAAGTATTTTTGGTTTAGCGGATGTCTATGTTATGCCTAGTGTGTCGGAACCTTTTGGTATTTCGGCGCTAGAGGCTGCGCAACGGGGTATTCCGG
>R20__coassemble_649_pt1 | contig 24117 bp, 22 predicted proteins | sample R20__metabat2_low_PE_004 | metagenome-assembled genome bin R20
TTTGTTCATATTGATATTCCTTTCCTTGTAAAATGATAACGTAAAAACAAAGCACGCTGGATGATAACATCAGAATTTTTGATGCGCAACAATGACGATCTAGTACTGTTAGATCTGGTACTACCTTGCCGCTGAAAGTTAATCGCAAAATCTCTCTTTGGATGTGTTATTTTTGCTTTCTTTGTTCTCTGACTATGTTGGTTGGCTCTAATTGATTTCGGCTTTTAGGGTTGGTCTAGGTTTTTAGTAATAATCGCCATACCGATCTAGCGATCGTACCTTTTAAGGTTTTGCCTATTGGGTTTAGGTTTTTTCCATGTTAGGCTTAAATATCTGACGAAATCATTGCGGTTTTTGGTCTGCCGAGAATCTCGCCAGGAAAGGGCACGATAATGAATCGATTCAGTATGTTGGTATGCATAACGGGTTAAAACATTAACAAAACTATTTTTGCGGGATAATAGCTCTAAGCCAATGGTCCAAGCTATCCAATATCTTAGCTATACGCCACCATACAGCAGTTGAAGCCGCATGTTTGTATAGCACGAGGTACAAATTTTGATGATAGCATTTAGGCAAGAAAGCTATGATTTGTTTTAAAAAGGTTAAAGGATTGCTGCGAACTGGAAAACAGCGGTATTCATAAGCAAAACATGAGACAATATTTTGATAAAAGATTTTTAGGGTGAGTTTCCCCCCCCCTTGGTATGCTTGGATAAACTGTTTGATGTATTCAGCAGCGCGTACGATACAAGTTGCGTGTCTGTGTCTTTTACTGGATATATTGGTTGAGTGGTGTCTACGATAGTGAACCAAGGTTTGGTTTAAATAGAATATGCGATTAGCGCAAGCCAGAGCCGTCCAGCTAAAACCAATATCGTTGCAAGTGGTCAGTTCTTGGAAACGTAGTTTATTTCGATTAATCAGATTTCTGCGATACAGCTTGTTCCAGCAAGAAGGGTTGGTAATGTTAAAGGTAATTTTTTGTTCTGCCAGGTTCAGATTTTGAGGATGGCTATTCTTACCTCTATCATCAAAGTCTATTTTGCCGTTTGGTGTTATGTCGTTAAAATCAAACATAACGATATCCGCGTCTTGGGTCTTAGCGTAACAATAAGCTCTCTCTAACATATCTAAATTAAAAACGTCATCTGCGTCCAAAAAAGATAGATATTCTCCCCGAGCAATATCTAGCCCTCTGTTGCGGGCAAAGCCGCTGCCCTGGTTGGTGTTGCTGCTCGATTCCAATAGGATAATGCGCTGGTCTAACCGAGCGTAGGTCTGTAGAATCGCTAGACTGTCATCGGTAGATTTATCGTCTACGCATATAACTTCAATATTTCTAAGAGATTGTTGAAGCACGCTGTCTAGACATGCGCACAGGTAACGGCCGGCGTTGTACACCGGCATGACCACCGACACCAAAACTTGATTTTTAGTACCCATGAATTATTTCTTAGTTATTTTATCCACGGACATATCTATATAGTTCTGGGATGTAATATGCAAGGACTGCATGGCGGCTAAGCTGGGTTACGTAGGACGCTTAAATTTATGTTCAACTTAGTTTGGTTGAAGAGGGTAAACAGAGGGTTACGTGATCAACCGTAATGAGATCAGCTCAGCGGGTTGAACAATCACGGAAGCTGTGTAGAATGGGAGGCTGGTCAGTGATTTATTGTGGTTAAACCGGTTGGGGATCTGTTTATGAAAGTAAAAGGTTGGATTAAATTAGGAGTGATTGGCTTTTTGGGGTTGGCTCTGACAGGTTGCGCTAGTAATAAGATTAATGCATCAGGCAGTGGTTATGGTAGGGATAGCGCATCGGTGCGGGCGTATGATAGCGACAGTAGCGAATTTGAAGGTTATAGCTCGACCGATAGTTGGAGGCAACGTGAGGGGGTTAACCAATCTTTTTATTTTGATTTTGATTGTTACGAGCTATCGGCGACAGATAAGGAGGATCTTAAAGTACAGGCGGAATATCTGGTCAGCCATCCGCAGGCTAAGGTGCGGTTGGAGGGCAATACAGACTTGCGTGGTAGTAGGGAATACAATGTGGCGCTAGGCTGGAAACGTGCTAACGCGGTGGCTCAGGAGCTGCGTAACCAGGGTGTACGTAATAGCCAGATTGCTGTAGTAAGTTTTGGCAAAGAAAAACCGGTGGCTAATGGTAATGATGAGGAGTCGCATAGAAAAAATCGTCGGGTAGATCTGATTTTTGAGCAACGATAAATCGATTAAATGAAGTTAGGATGGTTATTGGATTAGTATGATTTGGTCGGGCGAAATGTATGCAGGGGTTATGGGGCAGTCTGTTGCCGTTGGGTTTGTTCTTTGGGTGTTATAAATTATTTGGATTATACCTAGCCACGGCGGTATTGCTATTGATAACCCTGCTAGTGACTGCAATGGGTTACTGGCGTAGTGGGCGCATTGACGTTTGGCAGATAACCAGTAGTGGTTTTGTGGTTTTGATGGCAGCTGCTACTTTGGTGTTCCGTAATCCGTGGTTTATCAAGCTAAAACCAACGGCGGTGTACTGGTTACTGGCTATAAGTTTTGTTGTTTGTAAACTTTGGCGGAAGAACTGTCCTACTATGGTTGAGTTGATGTTGAAACAGCTGCCGTACTCGGTTGGTCAGAAGACAACGAACTATCTTAATTACTTGTGGGGAATTAGTTTTGGTTTGATTGGTTTGGTTAATTTGGCGGTAGCGTACAACTGTAGTACGGATGTATGGGTCAACTTCAAACTTTTTGGTGCTCTTGGTTGGTTGTTGATTACCAGCGTACTACAGGGAGTTATTATGCATTTGGTCGATGATGAATCGTGCAAAAGTTAATGATGGGAGTGCTATACAATGTGGAGAGTAAGTGGTGATCCAGCCTCAACGGTAGCATTTGATCTGGGTTATTTTAGCGTTAGGTGGTACGGCTTATTGTATGGCCTAGCTTTCATTGTTATTTGGTGGTTGGCTTCGCTGGATAACCGCAAGCGACAGGTTTTTGAGTCTGACGTACTGGAGGATTGTCTGCTGCTTGGCTTCTTGGGGGCAGTTGTGGGTGGGCGTATTGGGTACGTGCTGTGGTATGGTATGGCTTTTTGGCAGCGTGATTTATGGTTCCCACTCAAGGTTTGGGAAGGTGGTATGTCCTTTCATGGTGGACTAATCGGGGCTTTGGTTACGGTTGTATGGATCAGTCGGTATTATCGGGTACCGTTATTGAAACTAACGGATTTTCTGGCACCCTTGGCGCCCATTGGTCTGTTTTTAGGTCGTATAGGGAATTTTATTAATCAAGAGTTATATGGACGTGTTACCGATGTGGATTGGGCGGTGTGTTTTCCATTGGTTGATAATTTTTATCGTCATCCCTCGCAGCTTTATGAGGCTTTGTGTGAGGGGGTGTTGCTTTGGATAGTGTTGAACGTTTGCCGTAAGTATTTTAGGATCAGAGGACAGCTGACGGGAGTCTTTCTTTGGGGATATGGTTTTTTGAGGATAATGTGCGAACTGTTTCGTGAGCCGGATTGGCAGATTGGGTATTTGTGGTGCAACTTGACTTTAGGCGAGCTACTGTCCTTGCCAATGATAGTGCTAGGTAGTTGTCTTTTATGGCGGAGTTGTGGTGTGACCGAGTAGGATGATCGAGCAGGATGATTAAAAGAGGTCATGATGCATAGTGTTTTAGAGAGCGGCGTGGTGTCGATACGGGCGTTAACCGTGGTAACGGTCGCTGCTATGTTTTACGCTTATGCCATGGTTGTGCAGGTAATGCCGCTGGCGTTCATCACTCCCTTAGTTCATGAGTTGCAGCTTAGTGGCACAGATCTCGGATTGCTATCTTCTAGCTTTTATTGGAGCTATGCGCCTATGCAGTTAGTGGTTGGTTGTTTGGTAGCGCGCTTAGGAGCCCGTAGAGTTTTAAACTTTGCTATTCCGGTTTGTTGTTTGGGTGGAGTTTTGTTTGCCACATCCAGCAGTAGATTAATGTTGCAAATTGCTAGAATATTGATGGGTGGTAGCACTGCCTGTGCTTTTGTGAGTACTCTCGGTCTGGTGGTTAATTGGTTGCCGGTGCACTATTATGCGTTGGTGTCCGGTGCAGTGGGTACGTTAGGCGCGCTAGGGGGCGCGGTAGGTAGTGAGCCAGTCGCACTTATGCTGCGCTACGGGAGCTGGCGTCAGATAGCGGGAGCAATTGCACTAGTGGGCGGCGGATTGTGGTTGCTCAATTTTTTATTGGTAAGAGATGCTCCTGCAGAACCGATGACTGATGTAGGCAGGTGTGATCGGACTGCAAAATATAAATATCAGGGTAAAGCTACCTGTCATGATTGTTGTCGGGTTGTTTGGGAGAGGGTGGCAAGTTTACGACGTATAGTTTTGGCCACAGTACGTATGGTGGGATTGGATGGCTGGCTAGTTGTTGGGTATTCTCTGTTAGTTTGGGCTCCTATGCTTACGTTTGTGGTTCTATGGAGTGCGCCTTTTTTGCAAGTTAAGATGCAAATGGATAGTGTGGCAGCTGGTCGTATGGTCGTGTGGTGCTGGCTAGGACTTGCTTTTTTTAGTCCATTGCTGGGTTGGTACTCTGAGCGTTGTGGAGATCGGTTGAAGTTGATGGTAGCGTGTGCAGTGATCGGTGCGATTGCTCTTGGGACGTTGCTTTGGTTGCCGTGCGTTGTGGGTTTGGTGGCTGTCGTGATGTTATTGATCGGATTGGCCTCTGCTGGCCAGAGTTTAAGTTTCATGTGGGTGAGGGATCGTTATGCAGCAGGTAGCGTTAGCGTAGTGAATGGTATAGTGAATTTTGCTATTGTACTGGGTGGTGCTATAATGCCTAGCCTAGTTGGCGTGATATTGGATCACAGATTGGGTATACTAGGTGGCGGTATGATAGCCGGGCATTACGGATTACAGGATTACCAAGTTGCGTTGGTGGTTGCTCCGGTTTGTTATTTAGGGGCTGCTACGTTGTCCTGGTTGGTACGATGGCGGAGTAGGCGGTTGTCAATGGAAAGTTAGGTTTGGAAACATTAGTTAGACTTAAAGGGTTGGAGTGAGTAGTTTTATGAAGATACCCATGACTGTTAACGGAATGAATGAGTTGCGTCGCGAATTAGAGCGGTTGAGAAGTGTAGAGCGTCCTAGATTGGCTAAATTGATTGGGGAAGCTAGGGCGTTGGGGGATTTGAGCGAGAATGCGGAGTATCACGCAGCACGCGAGGCGCAAGGTATAGTGGAAGCTAAAATACGCGATATCGAATCTAAAATAGCTAATGCCAATGTTATCGATATCAGCAAGATCGCTTGCGATGATTTGGTGGTGTTTGGCGCCACTGTGGAAGTAGTTAACCTGGATAACGATAAGCTGGATAGATACCAGCTGGTTGGAGATGACGAGGCGGATGCTGAGCAGGGTAAGATCTCTATCAACGCACCAATTGCGCGTGCCATAGTTGGTAAACGATGTGGAGATGTTGTTACTGTTACTACGCCTGCTGGGGTATTAGAGTTGGAGATTGCAAAGGTGGAGTATCTGGCATAATTGGACGCGGTTAGATTATGGCAATGGGAGATGAGTTAAAGTTGCCTTCTTGGTGCAGACGAGGAGTGGGTGGTGCATCAGCTTCGAATACGGTGGAGCGACGGCGTGTTTTTCCGCGTTGGATAGATGCTGTTGCTAGAGGAGTGAATACTGCGGATTGGACTGGTTGGCAGCAAACGCTAGAGAAATTTCAACTGAATCTTAGTCGTTTGTTGCAGGTAAGTGGTAGCTGTGAAAGGAAATTGGGTAGCTTGGAAGTGGTAAATGGTTTTAGTCGTACCATGAGTGGCGCTGGTAGTACCATGCTAGACTACCTGAGGTATAGAGGTGAGGAAGTGCGTGATGAGGGCGAGGCGCTTCGTAAGGCTTGCTACCAGAAAATTTTGATTAATAGTGGTACCTGGTTCGCCATGATGCAGCTGCATCATCAGTTGTCGTTGGATGGAGTTATTGCACCCTGCGAACGACGAGGTTTGACCGATAGAGTGGTCGATGGTGGTTATATTGGTGAACTGGCTAGTTTGGAAAGGTTTTTTGTATCGGAACGCAATAAATGTTGTTTAATCAATGGGTGATGATTAATGCCTTTAGGAAATTGGCGTGATTCGGGCCGACGGGCCCGTTTTGGGATTATAGATGCAGAAGCTGCAGTGCCGGTGCTGCTGTTTTTGGTGCATATCACCTGGTGGACGTTTTGGGTAGCTATAACGGTTTCTGTGATTTTTGCTATGTTAAACCGTTATGGTTATACTGTAGCGGTTTTTGGGAGGATAGTGCGCAATTTTATAGTAGGTCCCTACAAACATGCGCGTGCTTGGTGGTCGGTGTTTTAAGATGAGGCTCTAGTGAATTTTTTTACGTTCTTCAGAGATTTTTTTAAACAGCGGGGTTTTAAGTTCAAGCTATACGGGTCATATCTCAGCGACGAGGAGGTGTTTTCTGAGACTGGACTGATAACCTCTTTAATTAAAAGAGCTGATCGTATCTGCAATGTGTGTTATGGTTACGGTTTGGGAGTTAGCTTTACCGAGGATGAGAACGCGATTTTAAGCGAGCGAGTTAGTTTTGACGATGCTACACCTAATGCACTTAGACTGTTTTTTATCTATGATGCGGTGATGGAACTACGCGATGGTGAAGTGAAGGATGGAGTAACCGAAATTTCTCTGGACGACGTGTTGTATAGCATGTAAATGTGGTTGCTGGTTAAGGACCTGAGTAATATTAATCGTAGTTGTTAGTGGTTGGTAATGGGCTACGGTTGGGATGAGCGAGGAGATTTATGGCGCAGGGGCAGCAGGGTGACGTATCGGACGGTTCACTGGATACCTTGTGGACTATTGGGCTTATAGTGGTAGTAGTGGTTTTGGTTTGGTATCTTGGTAGCGCCACTATCACAAGGTACGGTTTAACCTTTAAGCGCTGGCAGTTAGTGGCGGTGCGTTGGTGGTATACGGTATTACCGGCAGTGCAGATCGATGGATTGGGGGTGGATACCCAGCGGACTGCAGTCGAGATGGACAGCATGTTGGATTCTATTCGGCGTGGCATGCGTATGGGAGTCGACTTTCAAGAGTTTAGCTATGTGTTGGGGTATGTGGGTAGTTTTTGGCGGTATTTTTATTCTGCCGTTGCGATTGGTTTTATATGTTACCTGGTGTTTGGTAGTACTTCCGCTAGTAATTTTCGCAAAGTGTTTAATACCGCTACTTTGCGCCAGAGTGAGCAGTCTAATTGGCCGCAGATTACTCCCGTAGTCAAGTTAGATTTGGTGAATACTAAATTAGATGAGGGTCCTTGGGCGATGTCCCGTTCTCCGATGAATTATTGCAAATTCCATAAGTTACTGATAGTCAATAAAAATGAATATGGCAACTATGATGTCAAGTTGGACAGGAGGGCAGCTTCCAAGCTATTAGAAGCTCAGTTAGGGGTAAAGTGGCAGGGGATAGAGCGTCTTCCGGACTACGCCAAGGCGTTGTTTGCTGTTTTTGCAGCCCGTATTGTTGATGATAGGAAAAGCGCGGAGCGGTTGCTAGATAATATTGCTCGTTCGGCAGGCGGTGAGCAGTTAGACTTTAGTGGTACCGATGAACTGTTGGTCAGATATGCCAATCACAAATTGGTACAGGAGATTGTTGGTAGACATGCCTACGTTAATACGGTGATGGCTAGTATGTTGGAGGGTGCGCGCAGTATCGGAGTACTAGCCAGTTCTGAGTTTATCTGGCTGAAGCCGGTGGATCGTGGGTTGTGGTATATGTTAAATAGCGTAGGTCGTTCTACTGCGGTGGCGGAGATTTGTGGAGCATTTGCGCACTGGGTTGCGGAGTTGCGTAATGGGGGGCCACTTTTCGCTCCCATGATCGGTGAAGCCATTAAAGGATTGGAGATTGCGTTGACGGAGCTGATATATCATCCGGATGAGGAGGAGTAGAAACTGGAGCTTTGAGCGGAGCTTGGGCTATTGTTTAGTGATATTTTGATTTAGGAGAGCAGATGGCGGTACCACAGAGAGGTATTAACGCGGAACAGGAGCAGACTATCAGCATGATGGCGCGGGATACGCGCACATTAGGTCAGAAGTTCGCAGCGTTTTTGACGGAGGGGACCAATGTCGCAGTATTGATAGGTGTAGTTGCGGCAGTAGGTTTTGTTGTGCCTCAGCTGACAGATATCAGCTTTATCGTGAATGTAACCGTGTTTAGTTACGCAGTGACCAGGCATTTCAAATTACCTTTTCGTATGCCTAAACGTGCTCACTGTCCTGATTATAATACTCCGAAACCTGGCTCTAACAAGCCCAGTATATCCAATGGTATTTATTATTTCGGCAACGAACGTAAGAGTAACGACGAGTTGTGGTTTACCAACGATGATATGCGTACGCATGCGCTAATTTTTGGTTCTACCGGTAGTGGTAAGACTGAGGCATTGGTTTCAATCTCTTTCAATGCCTTAGTGCAAGGTAGCGGATTTATCTATGTGGATGGTAAGGGTGATAATTCGTTATTTGCTAAGATATTTTCAGCAGTGCGCTTTATGGGTCGCGAGGATGATCTATTGCTGATTAACTTTATGACGGGTGCTAAGGATATTATTGGAGCCCAGGAGCAGCGATTGTCCAATACCATGAATCCTTTTTCACGTGGTTCGTCGAGCATGCTTACTCAGTTGGTGGTGAGCCTGATGGATGCTAGTGATAAGGGAGGCGGCAGTGATATGTGGAAGGGTCGTGCCATTGCTTTTGTAGAAGCTCTTATGCGAGTGTTAGTAGCTATGCGCGATGCCGGACATATTCTATTAGATGCTAATAGTATTCGTAATTATTTTTCACTAGAGAGGCTAGAGTCCATGGTGATGGATAAGGTTTTTATCCGAGATGGACAGGAATCGGTAAGTTTAGAAGATGTACCGGCAGTAGTGATGGAGCCTATTAGTAATTACCTATTCAATCTACCCGGATACAACAAGGCCAAAAAGGGTAAACAGGTATCTCAGGTTTACGAGCAACATGGTTATATTACCATGCAGCTTACTAGGGTTTTTTCTTCTCTAGCAGACACCTATGGACATATTATTCGTACTAATTTACCCGAAGTAGATTTGAAGGATGTAGTGCTTAACCGGCGTATTTTAGTGGTGTTGTTACCGGCACTAGAGAAGTCACCAGATGAGTTATCCAATTTGGGTAAGGTGATTATTGCATCTTTGAAGGCGATGATGGCGGCAGGCTTAGGCGATTCTGTGGAAGGCAAATGGAGCGAGGTGATTGAGCGTAAACCTACCAATGCACGTAATCCCTTTCTATGTGTGTTGGATGAGTATGGTTATTATGCGGTGCCTGGTTTTGCGGTGGTGCCTGCTCAAGCTAGATCTTTGGGTTTCTCAGTTATTTTTGCTGGTCAGGATTTGCCAGCGTTTCAAAAAGCCTCTAAGGAAGAGGCGGCTTCTATTGGCGCTAATACTAACATCAAAATCTGTATGAAACTGGAAGACCCAGTAGATACCTGGGATTTTTTCATGAAGAGTGCGGGGGAGGCGCATGTGTCGGTGGTCAGCGGTTATCAGAGCGACGCGCGTGGTATGACCAACCAGTACATGGATTCACGCAGTACCCAGATGGAAAAGCGTTCTAGGATTGATCTATTGGACCTTAAAGAACAACGAGAGGGTGAATGTCACATTCTATTTAAGTCTAGAATAGTGCGTGCCAGGATGTTTTATGCCAATCCTAAAGCGGTTAAGGAACTGCGTATTAATCAGTTTGTTAAGGTCGAAGCGCCGAGTGATGCAGAATTGCGTAATTTTCACCTTAACTTGACAGTTCTGAAGCAATTGGCGGCGGATGCTGAACAGGTTTTGAGCGAAGTTAGAGAGTGTAATGATGCGGTAACTCAGCAGTTAAGTGGGGCATTGGAGCAACTTGACCAGTACAGACCCATAGAGAGTTGGTTAGAGTACATGCTGTTTTTAGGCGAAGGGTTGGGGAATGCGAGTGTAGGCGAGACTGTCGCTGAGGATAGTTTGTTAAAGAATAGTGGCAAAGTTAATATCTTTACCGAATTCGTAATTACTGGTCAGATGGCCGATTATTTGCCGAGTGACTACGGACAGGAACCGATGCTTTCACTAGCCAGTCTTAAGCAATGTTTTATTGATATAGATCGGGAAATAGTTTCTAATAATAGCTTGGTCGGAGGCTACGGTGAGTTGATAAACGACATGGCTTCAGCTACTTTGTATCCAGTAGAGGATAGGCCGGATGTGGTTTCTGCGGATAAGTTAGCGGAGTGTTTAAAGGAGTTATGCAGTAATATTGTGCTATATTAGTGGATCAATTTGGACGGAATGGGAGTTGGATGATGATGCGTGGTTGGTGGATATACTGTGGCGTAGGACTGGCGTCACTATTTTGGGTAGGGTGCAGTTATACCCCATCAGGTACAGTAACTTCAATTGCGCCTGAGAGAGCACGGCAGTGTCGAAGCTTAAACAGTACGGCCAGTTATTTAGCTAAGAAGTATCAAGTGTCAGTGATAGAGAATAGTGATACGGTGGTGGTAGTGATACCTAATAGACGGTTATTTATGGAGCGTGATGGAGTACTACTTAGGACTGGTTGTGAACACTTGATAGGTGGGTTGGTACAGCTTATAAACTGCTATCCTGACTGCGCAGTTCGGGTTGGGGGTTGTTATCCGGATATTGGTTGTCAAAGTCAGAGTTTAATGTTAGAGCGGTCTAGGATTTTGGAAGCACTTTTGTTGGTTAAGGGTATGCGCAATGCCTCCAGCAGTGGAGAGCTTAATTTATGCATGGCAGGCACCAAGGATAGTAGTATGTTGGTACTGTATAAGACAGTAAACAAGTAGCTGATAGGAGAACAACATGATGGAAGAGGATAAAGTAGATGCGGTTGAACTAGTTAGACTGCGTAATGGTTTTTATCGCGACGGGTACCGCAAGCTTTTATCAGCACTTTTAGTGTTATTGGTGTTATTATTTTTGTCGCTGGCGTTTAATATCTATCAGAGTATGAGCAAACCTGAGCCTAAGTATTTTGCCACCACTACTGACGGTCGCATTATGCAGCTGTTTCCGTTATCTGATCCCATGTTATCACCAAATGATCTGTTGCAGTGGGCTTACGGAGCGGCATTGGATGCTTATAACTATAATTTTGTTAATTATCGGGAAGCTTTACAGCAGTTACAGAATAAGTTTACAGCTGACGGTTGGCGTTACTATGAGGATGCTTTAGTGCAGTCTCGTAATTTAGAAACGGTGTTGGCCAAGAAACTTGTGGTTTCAGCAGTAGCGACCGGTACGCCGGTGATACTGGATAGTGCAGTGGTTTCCGGTAGGTATTCTTGGAGAGTGCAGATTCCGTTATTGGTTAGTTATCAAAGTCCTAATGAATTGACGCAGCGTTCGGTAGTAGTAACCATGATTGTAAGTAGGGTTCCGACGGTGGATTATCCTAAAGGAGTAGCCGTGGTTAGTTTTGTGGCCACAGAAAGCAGTGGGCAGTAAGGTGGGTAATACTTAACTTATTAGGGCAGTGTATGATTTTGAACAAAATAACTAGCAAGCTGGTAGTGATGCCATGGTTGATGTCTGCTATGGTTTGGAGCATGTCGGTCATGGGTCTTGATCAGGCACCTGCCAGTACGCAGGAACGTATGGCGGAACTGCAGAGTATTATGCGCAACGCAGCGACTAACGGTATTAACGAGGTCGATTACAATAGGGTGATGTCGCTGGGAGATGGTAACTCGTCTGTTGGTGAGGCGAGAGTGGCTATCAGTGAACGGGTTAATACCAATGAACAGCGTCGTGCGCCAGATCCAGCGTTTGCTGAAACGGTAAAGCAGTTGATCCCTATGTCGCCTGAGCAGATTAATAAACTTAAAGAAGTGTACGCAGAGACACAAGCGGCGGCGGCAATGCCTCCTGGTTCAGAGGCCAAGCCAACTGCCAGTGCGCTGGCTGTAGACCTTTCGCCAAATGCTACCCCACCAGTGGTGCGTTTAGGTGGTGGTTATATTACCTCTTTAGTGTTTTTAGACGCCAGTGGACAACCGTGGCCGATTGCAGCTTATAGTTTAGGTGATCCTAATTCTTTTAATATCCAGTGGGATCGTAAAGGTAATACGTTATTGGTGCAATCTAGTACTTTCTTTCGCAATAGTAATTTAGCGGTCATTTTGAAGGATTTGAATACTCCGGTAATGGTTACTTTGATGTCGGGGCAGGGTGCTATCGATTATCGGGTGGATCTGAGGGTGCCAGGTTTTGGTCCCAATGCGGTTTTTTTGCGCAACAGTGTATCAGAAACCGCAGATCCTCTGTTGTTGGATATCCTGAATGGTATACCTCCTGCTCAAGCCAAAGAGATCAAAATTAGTGGTGTGTCCAGCAGCGAATGCAGAGCCTGGATGCTTAATAAGCAGTTATATGTGCGAACTACAATGCATATTATATCGCCAGGGTGGCAGTCAGTGATGGGTAGCGTAGATGGTATGCGCGCTTATCGCATGCAGTATGCCCCGGTGTTGTTGGTAACGCGCAATGGTAGCGATCAGCTTATTAATTTGAGCTTGGGTGCAGCGGAGTAATTAATGGTTGGTATATAGTGTATGGCAAAATTGAAAGAAAAGTTGGCGATCAGTGGTGTAACTGCGGGAGGAGCTAGTCGTGCCAAGATGCTGGCCATTATTGTAGGTGGATTAGCATTGTTGATCATGCTGTTGGTTTGGGTGCGTTATAGGCGATCCCAGACCACTTCATCAGAAGCTAAGTCGGTTATAACAGCTAATGTACCCAACATCGAATCTACCCCAGGGGTGGGTAATCCTACCAGAGCATATGCTAAGTTGCAGGAACAGCAAAATGCGCAGATGTCTAAAGAAGCGTTGCAAAGTGGTCGTTCGGCAATGCCAACCTTGGTGCGTACTACTGGATTGGGCGAGGAGTTTTTGACGGTGACCGGTAATGAAGGGATGGTTGGTAGTTCTGGCAGTGGCTGCGGTAGCGAAGAGTTGAGTAGAGCACGTGAGGCTGGAGTTAAGGCTGAAGAGTTGCGTTGTCGTGGCTGTAGTTTGCAGGCATTAAAGTCGGCAGGCTTTGAGGCGGCTGAGTTGGTGGCGGCTGGTTTTGGGGCTAGGGAACTATCGGAAGCAGGTTTTACTGCCAGTGAATTGTTAGCAGCGGGTGTATCAGCGGAGCAGTTGCTGAAGGCGGGAGTAGATGCTACTGCTTTGCTTGAGGCGGGGGCTACCGTGGCGGAACTTTTGAACGCAGGAGCTTCGGTAGAGCAGTTACTGAAAGCGGGGATAGGTGCTGAGCGTTTATTGTCAGCCGGGGTTAGTGGAGCGCAATTGCAAGCAGCGGGTGTAAGCACGTCCGAACTTAAACGGTTAGGTGCTGATATACGTAGGCTGTCTGCTAGCGAACAGTGTAGTACAGATAGTCTTCGTAAACTTAGAGTAGAGGGAGCCGATTTAGCGTTACTTAAAAGTATGGGATGTAGTGTAGATAATTTAAAAGCAGCAGGTTTTGGTGCGGATGAGCTACGTCGTGCAGGTTTTAGCGCAGCGGAGTTGCGCAAGGGCGGTTTTGGAGCGGGTGAATTGCGAGCAGCTGGTTTTGGCGCCGATGAGTTGCACGAAGCTGGTTATTCTGCAGTGGAACTAATGAAAGCCGGTGTGAGTCCTGAGGAGATGCTAAAGGCTGGTTATCGACCTGCCGATTTAAAACGAGCAGGGGTGCCGGCGTCCGCATTAGTAAGTCTGTTGTCGCCAGCGGAGCTCAAAGCGGCGGGTTATACTGCAGAGCAACTGCTATCAGCTGGAGTGGAACCAGAAACTTTACGGGCAGTTGGCTTTACTGCAGGTGAGATAGTGCGAGCTGGTGGGCGAGTTACTGAGGAAGTTAAACAGCAGTGCAGTGCGCGATATTTGGATAGCGCTAGACAACGTGGTGCAACTGTTGTCGAGTTAAAACGCAATGGCTGTAGCGCTGAGCAGTTATTAGAGGCTGGTATAAGCGTGGGAGATTTAAAAGCGGCAGGTTTTTCAGCCGGGGAGCTGTTAGCGGCGGGTGCTAAGGTTGAAGATCTAGCCAGGGCTGGTTTTACTGTTGATGAGTTAGCAGCGGGTGGCGCAACTGCGTCCGAACTAGGTAGAGCGGGCTTTAGTCAGGATGTGATTAAACGTGCAATGGCGAATAATAGGAACAGACAATGCAATGCTCAAAGTTTGGTAGTTATGCGCAGGTCTGGTGCAACTCTGGATGAGATAAAAAAACTGTCTTGTAGTGTGGATCAGCTTAAAAGTGCCGGTTTTTCTGCCCAAGAACTATTAAATGCTGGATTTACGCCTAGCGAGCTGAAACGCGGTGGTTTTAATGCCAAGCAGTTGCTAGAAGCAGGAGTTGAACCTCGGGCGTTGAAAGAGGCCGGTTTTAGTGCCGGAGACTTACTGGGGGCAGGGGCAAAAGTCGGTGATTTAGCCAAGGCTGGTTTTACAGTTGATGAACTTGTAGCAGGGGGTGCGAGTGTATCCGATCTGGCTAGAGCCGGTTTTGATCAGGCGAGTATCAATCGAGCTTTATTAAGCGACAAGAATCAGCAATGCAGTGCGGAGGCTCTGAATATAAAGCGCAGAGATGGGGTGCCATTGAGAGAGTTAAAAAAACTGGCTTGCAGTGCCGAACAGCTCAAGAGGGCAGGTTTTACTACTAAAGAACTAGTAGCGGTTGGTTACTCCCCCAAGGAACTGGTAGCGACAGGTGCGAGTGTAGATGAATTATTAGCTGCCGGAGTTACCCCTGCTGAGCTATTGCAAAGCGGAGTTAGTGCTCGTGAGTTGCTACAGCATGGTGTGCCGGTAGCAGAGTTAGTTAGGGGTGGAGCGAACGTATCTGATTTGCTAGCAGCGGGGGTTGAACCAGCAGAGTTGGTTAAAGCGGGAGTTAGTCCAGCTGAGTTGCTAAAACATGGAGTTAGTACGAAACAGTTGATAGATGGAGGTATTCCTGCTGATAGTCTTGCTCGTATGGGAGTCGATATTGCTGCGTTGAATGCGGCAAACGATGTGGCTAATGAATTAGCGAGGGACGGTGGTTCTTTGTATGATCAAATTGTGAACAGTCAGGGCGATCAGGATAACAGTGCCGCTCAGGTTCAACAGCGTGTAAATAACATGGTAACTCAGGCTAACCAGTTATTTGGTGTATGGATGCCTAATGCGCAGCAACAGTTTGTGCAGGGTGAGGCGGCACAGTTAGGTTCAGGTGATGGCGAATCGGCAGGTACTGGTGGTGGAGCAGCTGGTGCTAGTGGTGCGACTAACGGAAATGGCACTGTACAGGCGGGAGAGGTATTCAAAGCTGGTAGCATTATGTTTGCTACTTTGGACACCGCAATTAATTCTGACGAGAATACTCCGGTAATGGCTACTATTGTGCAGGGGCCGCTTAAAGGGGGTAAGTTGCTCGGTAATTTTAAACGGGTGGATTCTCATCTGCTGGTACAGTTTAGCGTGCTAAGTTTACCCAAAGCACGCAATAGTATTAGTCTTAATGCGGTGGCTATTGATCCAGATACGGCGCGTACAGTGCTTGCTTCTGAGGTAAATAATCATTATTTGCTACGTTATGGTACTCTGCTGGCCTCTAGCTTTTTAGGTGGCTTAGGGCAGGCATTGCAGAATGCTGGTTCCACAATCCAAACCACCATTAGTGGTAGTTTACAGACTTTTCCTAACTTAACTTGGAAAGAGAAGGGGATAGTGGCATTAGGCGCTATGGCTGATAAGTTAGGTGCGGCTACGTCGTCTTTTATGGATATGCCGCCCACGGTCAAAGCGCATGCCGGTATAGGAATTGGAGTTTTGTTGATGGCGGATTTGACCGTGCCTGAGTGATGGCGACATCTGTTAGTTGATGATGGTGGTTACTAGTTGATCAGGTGGTTGAAGCTAGATGGTGGTCGTACGGTGAGGTGCATGTAAGACATATGATGGGCGATGAGGAGAGAATTTTGCTGAAGCAGGATCAGGAGTACCGCTTTAGTGAGGCGGTGGTGCCTAAACAGGCGTATCAGCATGCCAAGGATGATGCTAGCGAAAGTCTGGTCAGTGCAACAGGTGATGTGCGACTGAAGGTGGCTGGCACAGGTCGGTTTAATATTATTGCTCTGGTGTGTACAATATGGAGTAGGGTGGTTAGTCAGGTAGCCAACAATATGCACTCTATTAAAGGTGTGCGCGATCTTTGGCGGTTTAAAACGGTTAGAGTACTGTTGTTGTTTTTGGGCATATTGACCTTGTACCTGTTAATGCGCGGGTGGGAGAATTATCAGAATCGTTCGCTGGTGACTAAGACCTTAACCGAACAGTCTTCAGGTAGTCACGAGTTGACTAGAGAAGCGGTTAAACCGGTAACCCCAGTGGTTGAAGTTGAGCCCAAAGGGGAGGCGACTGTACCAACTGCGCATTCGGTAGTAGATGAGCGGGTAGCGGTGTTAGAACGGGCTATGGAATACTCTTTAGCAACTATTGAAGAGTTGAATAGAGATACCGCTAGAAGCAGAGATCAACTGGATAACTTAAGTAAGCATGCGCTGGATATGGTTACTGTTTGGCGACAGGCGGTTAAAGCTGAGCAGGAAGCTCGTCGGATACGTCAGGAGTTTAGGTATGTGGTTTATGGTATTAACCCACAACGCGCCTGGCTTATGGATAAAAGGGGGGAATTGGTAAGCGTGCGGGTTGGTAGTCATCTACCTGGTTACGGCAAGATTCTAAAGATCGATGCTAAACGGGGCAAAGTAGTTGCTGAAGGGGCAGTGATTAGTTGGGGAGAAAATGATTATTAACCTGCAGTGGTGACAACTAATAAATTGCATGACGGCGTAGGGAGTTTATGATCAGGAAGCTCAGGGATGGTGGTAGTTGGTTGATAAGCAGTCTGTTGTTGTGGTCGGTGCCTAGTCGGGCTGCCAGTTTTGTGTCCTTAACCACCATGAATGACGTGTTTGTGTCTTTACGTTCTCATGAACAGGATATTATTCGTTTAATTGTGGCTACTGCCTATATTATGGGACTATGTTTTGTATTTTCGGCTCTGCATAACCTTAAGAAAGTGGGGCGTACAATGGGTTCTATGATGGGGACACAGGAGACTATGACTGCTCCGTTAGTTAAAATGATTTTTGGTATTTTATTGATGTATCTGCCCAGTACAGTCAATGTTGGTCTACAAACTATTTGGGGTAGCAGTGCAAGTATTCTTAAGTATACCGGCAGCACGGTTGACCTTTTTTCCGGACTTAAGGGAGGCATGATAGTGTTGATGCGTGTTGTGGGATATATATCACTGATTAAAGGATTAGTGATGCTAAGTCGCAGTGCGTCTGGACACGGTGGTGTACAACAGGGTGGTGCTGGTAAAGGCATCTTGAATGTGGTAGGTGGTATTCTGGCTATTAATATAGTGGGTACTATAAGATTGGTGGGGTCGGTGTTGGGATTAGACTTGATTTAGAGGGTTTTATTGTTTAGTCTAAACGAAGTTAAGACGGTTGTATCAGTTAGGAGGATGAGATGAAAAGATGGCATTCGGTATTGTGGTTGTTGAGTGGTATAGCGTTGACCGGTGTGGCGATGGCGGCTGGGGATACTGGTTTGGCAGCAATTAGTAACAACATTACGAGCAGTTTTGAGGCTATTGGTAAATTAATTACCGGAGTGTCCTATATTTCTGGTATGGCGATGGTGGTAGTCGGTATCTTTAAATTTAAGCAGCACAAGGATAACCCACAACAGATTCCCATGGGTACTCCGATTACTATTCTGGGTGTGGGTATTTTATTGATTTTCTTCCCGAGCATCATTACTCCTGCAGGTGAAACGATTTTTGGTAGCACCAAAGCAACGGGTGGCTTTACGGGAGAAGGAATAAGTTCAATAGGTAAGTAGGGTAAGTTAATATGGGGGCGGCGGCAAATAATAGCGGTTTGTTGCCTCTTAGTGTCGCGGTAAATGGGGACAGTTTGCGCCTCTTTTTGGCGCGTAGGGATGATCCAGCGTTTGAGCCCTTTTGCCGCGCGGTGTGGCAGCGCGACGATTATCGCTGCAGATATTGCGGCTTTCGGTCAGGTGTGCACCAGGAGGTGGTGAACATCGATGGAAATTACCTTAATAACCGGGTGTCGAATCTAGCTACTGCTTGCTGCTTTTGTCAGCAATGCATGTTTTTAAGTGCGATAGGTAGTGGTACTGGCAGTAGTGGCAAGTTGATTTGGTTGCCGGAGATGACTCAGGGACAGTTGAATGCGCTGGTGCATGTTTTATTTAGCATGATGTATCGTGGGGGAGGATATGGTGGGTTGGCACAGACTACCTATCAGAATCTATTGGCTAGAGCTGACCATTTAAGCAAGGTACTCAATATGGATGCATTAGCTGACGCCGGGGAGGTTGGTCGTTATCTGCTTAATCTGGATGATGCTGCACGAGACGGTCTGCAACAAGCGTTGTTTTCCCGAGTGCGTTTATTGCCTATCTATGCTAGTTTTTCCGCGGCAGTCGGGGATTGGGAACAGGAGTCGAAAGAGTTGCTGTTGTAACTTTTGGTAAATTGTAGGTTTGAGGAGTTATGGCCAAGATTGTAGATTCCATTATTGATGGAGTGGATACCCTGCTAGCTTGGTTTACTACGGTTACCAAGCAAACAGTGGAGGCGTATTGCGACTTACAGACGGCTGATAGTAATACCAGTTTGGTGGCCAACGATGGGTCGTTGGTATCCATTGCGCAGGTGGTGGGTATCAAGGATCTAGTGGGTGCTGAGGAGTTTGACCGAGTGTTGGATGGATTAAGCAGCTCTTTGCGCTCCAACTTTGAACGTGGTGGACATTCTCTGCAGGTCAGTTTTCTTTACGACAAGTCGCGAGTTAAAGATGAGATAAAACATGTTTTTGAACCGGCAGTTGGTACTTGTAAACGGTTGGAGCTTGATCTAGCGGACCTATTTGTAGAGCGAACCAACAATCTAGCGCGCTACTGTACCCACGAAGAAGTGTACTTGGTGTTTTGGACCAAGCCTAATTTACTAAATGCTGATCAACTGAAACGGATGGGGGAGCTAAAGCAGGAGATTGCCAAACAGGACAAGCTACCACCTTTTGAGGTTTCGCAGAATTTGATGGCGACTATCACAGATCTGCGCGAGGGACATGATTCGTTTGTGCAATCCGTACTCAATGACTTAACCTCGCTGGGGGTGGTCAATCGCCTGTTAGAAGTGCATGATGCTGTACGGGCAGTGCGCAAGGGTTTAGATCCGGAGTTTACTAGTGAGGATTGGAGGCCGCTATTGCCGGGTGATCAAATTCCTTTGCGTGTACCCAGTAAATTTAACGGCAATTTGACGGATATCATGTGGCCTTCGTTATCTAGTCAGCTGCTGCCTCGTGGTGGGGAAGTGCTAGATCTTAGGACAGCACGGTTAGGTGATCGAATCTATTCCTGTATTTATATTGATATCTTTCCTAGCGAGTTGCAACGTTTTGCGGAGTTGATGCAGCGGATTATGCCGATGAATCTGCCATGGAAGATATCCTTTATGATCGATGGCGACGGTATGGATAGTCTTCGTCTGAAATCGATGTTTAGTAGCATTTTAAGTTGGTCTTCTCAGCAGAACAGGTTGATCAATGGTGCAGTAGATCTGCTTAAGTATATTAAACTGCATGGTGAAGATGCGGTAGTTAGGGTTAGGGTTAGCGCTTGCACATGGGCGGGCGAAAATGAGTTAGAGTTGTTAAGGGTTCGTACGTCACAACTTGCCCAGGCGATTGAGGGTTGGGGATCATGTAATGTGACAGAAATATCCGGCGACCCCTTTGGGGGATTGATTACCACTAGCATGGGAATTAGCGCGGATAATTATGCGACTAGTTCTGTGGCTCCATTGCGTGATGTAGTATACATGCTGCCTATGTTTCGTCCTGCCTCTCCTTGGGAACAGGGAGCCATTCTTTTTCGTTCTATTGATGGAAAGTTGTGGCCTTATCAGCCGGGGTCTAGTAAGCAAACTACTTGGATTGATTTGATTTATGCACGTCCGGGGTCTGGTAAGTCGGTGCTGTCTAATGCAATCAACCTGGCCTTGTGTCTGGCTGGTGGTTTACAGCGGCTACCACGCATCGCCATTATCGATATTGGACCGTCGAGTAGTGGTTTAATCTCTCTTTTGAAGGAGGCCTTGCCGGAGAAACGCCGCCATCTAGTGGCATATCACCGGTTAAATATGACGGTTAGTTCGGCGATTAACCCCTTCGATACCCAGCTAGGGTGTCGCTATCCTACTCCGCAGGAGCGTAGTTTTCTGATTAATTTTATGGTGTTGTTAGTCACTCCTATAGGAGCGGAATATCCCTATGATGGTATGTCGGATATGGCTGGTTTGGTGGTGGACGAACTGTATAAGCGAGCAGCAGATGATGGTACGCCTAATACCTATACTAGAGGAGTTGATTTGGTTATTGATCAACTGCTGGATAAGTTGGCATTTGCTGCGGACGCACATACCACTTGGTGGGAGGTAACAGACGCGCTGTTTTTGGCTGGTTTTGTACATGAAGCAATTATGGCGCAGCGTTATGCAGTGCCGTTATTGGCTGAGTCGGCTTCAATATGCCGTTCCAATGTAGTGGAAGATCTGTATGGCAAGATTGTGGCTCCCACTGGCGAGAGTCTGATCAATGCGTTTGCTCGTATGATTTCTGCTGCGGTTCGTGAATACCCGGTGTTATCGCAGCCTACCTGCTTTGATTTAGGAGAAGCGAGGGTAGTGGCCTTGGATCTGGATGAGGTGGCTAAGAGCGGAGGCGATGCCGCTGACCGCCAAACAGCAGTGATGTATATGTTGGCGCGATATGTGATGGTCAGAGATTATTATCTTACCACCGATCTATTGGCAGATCTTCCAGAAGCCTATCGCAACTATCACGAAAATCGTATTAACGAAATCAGGGAAGATCTTAAACGTATTGTGTATGACGAGTTCCATCGTACCTCTAAGAGTCGGGCGGTGCGCGAGCAAGTGGTGGTGGATATGCGAGAGGGGCGCAAATGGAAGGTGCAGATTGCTCTGTTGTCGCAATCAGTGGAAGATTTTGATGCGGTGATGGTAGAATTCGCTACTTCTATTTTTATTATGGATGCTGGTCCAGAGCAGAGCGTACGTAAGACGGCTCAGATTTTTGGACTCTCCCAAACTGCGCAACATGCTTTGCGCAATTACGTACATGGGCCGGGCAAGGGCGGTGCCAATTTTTTGGCACAGTTTGCCACCAAAGAGGGTAATTATGTGCAGTTATTGACTTCTACTTTGGGACCGGTGGAGTTATGGGCGTTTACTACTACTGCTGAGGATAGTATTTTGCGTGGTAAGTTGTATCAGCAGCTTGGTCCACATAATGCTAGGGTGGTGTTAGCGCGTCTTTTCCCATCAGGTAGTGCGTTTAGTTATTTGGAAGGGCAACTGACTAAGCTGAAGCATTCCGGTGGTGTGATTGATGAGGAACTACGTAAAGGCGTTATTGATAGTCTGGCAGAAGGGATCATACAGGCGTATGCTAAGGATCCTAATTTTACCGCTATTCCTCAGTAGATAATCTATTATGTGAACTCTTGGGTAGAGCAAACGTTTTGACAAACCTGTTTTACGGTTGAGTTGCGGCCAAAAAAGAGGGCCGGTCTTTGGTGGTGTTAGTAGGGCGAGAGCTTGACTACCATGCGGTCTTCGATCAATTGACAGTATCCTTTATCTGGGTAAGACGGCATCTGTCTGACCGACTCTTTTTCCTTGTACTGTTCAATTACCTGATCATCTTTTTCTATGATCATTTTTTCGCCTAGCAAGGATGCCATAGAACTGAAGGTTAAATTATAAGTAATGGATGTTTCATTATATCCACTCAATTTATTATATCCGCCGTAGTTGTAGGTAATCGGATTTAGGTTGCTGCGTCGATTGAATTCGCCAATGATTACTACTCTAGTCTTATTTCTTATATATGTGGGATTATTATTAAGTTCCCATAAAACTCTGGTCATACTCGAAACCGCTCGGTCGTACATTATCTTTACGATGGTATAGGCTCCGTTGCTGTATCTAATATTAGTTAACAATAAGATAATAAAGCACCAATAGGCGATAGTTTTTGCAAAATCGCTATTACTGACTCTGGTTCCACCCCCCCCCCTGCTGTTGTGCGTAGTCGAAACACGATAGCTTGGTTGAATTGTTGCCCGTTGCAATGATAGTTAGTAAAATAGGGTAGGCTAGGAACATTGCATAGCTAGTATAGAATCCAGAACGTCCGGCTTTCATCAATATGCTTGGTAGACGAGTAATTAGGGGAAAGACCGCTACCATGGGTAGGATAAAGAGGATAACTTTTGCTGAAATATCTTTACGGTAGATTCTTTGACTGGTTATTAGTAATGCAGCCAAGACTAACGTTATGTTACAGTATCTGGCTATATTACCCACAATAACATTATTGCCGAAGAATATCTGTCCAAAGATTTTATAGTTGTTAAGTATGCTGTGCCATAAACAATCGACTGATAAAACGGACAGCCTAGACAGGCTATTGTAGCTGTCTGGAGCTTGAATCTGCCAGACCTTCATGGTCAGTCTGTACCCTATCAAATAAAAGGCGATCCCCAATATTATGGGGATAATGTGGCATGTTTGGTATGCAAACTGGTGCAAAGTCATGTTTCCGTTAACACGAACAATGGCTTTGCCAATTACTGCAACGTAGAGCACCAATGCTACCGGAATAAATGCCTGGTACAACCCTAACGAAAGCATCAAGCATAGTGTAGATAGCAATGTGGCTACGATACCGCGTTGTCGAATGGTTATATAGATTCCTAGAGTTGCACATAACAGAGACAGGGTGTAAGCGCCGACGGTAAATAAAAAAGTGCCGTGTAATTCGGTTATGCATAGATTGGTCGATAAAAAGCCGGCAGTGATGGCGATATCGATTGGTCTTACAATTTCTAAAATTTGAGTTATTAGATAGGTTGTGCACGTAATGAACAGTATGGCTGACATTCCAATTACCCAAGGCATGGTGTTGTTTCCCTGAATGAGACCGTATACTGGTAACATGAATCTACCCAGGGACACTTCCCATTGACCGGCAAAGCGCAAAGCATGGTTTAACCCATCGTGTTGGGGAATAAAGTTGAAATAGATAAATGCATGAGCGGCCAGTACAAAAACCAGAGTACTGATAAATGAATACTTCAATCTTGATATGTTGCAGTTATCTCCAAGTATAATCTTCAGGTTCATGTTGATTTTTTGTTATTATCATGCGATGCCCAACAATCCGAATAATGGTGACATAATTTAATTGGTGGCGCAAGGGAGAGATTCTAAATTTTAAAATTTAAGTATAATCCATTCAAGTCGTCAGCTCTTATTAGTTAGCGCCTTGCTTGACTGTCCAAGATATGGTGTAACTATTCATCTATAGACTGAGAACAGATACGTTTAGTTCAGTTGGTTTGAGATTTTAATCTCGTCTCAGATTTATCTAAACTAGATATATGTTACGCCGATTGCGGGGACGAAGTAAATTTTAAAGCTAGCTATTAAACTTCAAAATCTCTTAACTTTGTCCGTCAATAAAATTTTCTCAGAACTTTAACTGATTCTCAAGCTGTTGTAATCTAAACAGAGTACTTCATTCAAACGTTTTTTGTTTCAACTTAACTTTGTTATTGATCTTTGCAACCCCGACTTCTTAACGGAGTGATACTCTGTATCACTCCGATGGCAGTTTAATTGGCTGATCTACTGGTAGATGATTTGGCCTCCGGCTTGCAAGAGGGAGACCTAGCGATTGTGGCTGGACATCCGTCGATGGGCGAGATCAGCTTTGCCGTGAATAAAGGAGGAAAGGGTGACTGAAATTACCGAAATTTCCCGTGCTCTCAAAGCTTTAGCTAAGGAGTTGAGAGT
>R20__coassemble_742_pt1 | contig 22488 bp, 26 predicted proteins | sample R20__metabat2_low_PE_004 | metagenome-assembled genome bin R20
GGAGGGTCAGCGTGATAGAGTGACAGAGATCAACCAAGCGGTAAACCAAGCCAAAGAGAAGATGATTAAGGAAATAGAGAGAAAAGATGAAGAGATAATCAAAAAAGATCAGGGGAGCTAGCTAAACTTCTAGCATAATTAACGCGGTTGTGTCAATAACAAACCCACTAACCGCATCCACAGTCTATCATCAACCATCTCACTGATACCCTATTCACCAGACGCTTTATTATAAGTAAAATTCGATAAGATATTGGACCAAAAGTTGTATAATCTACTGTAAATAGTTGCACCATAGGCAGGATATACTACACCATATATCACTTTAGCTATACCTTTGGGCGCTTGTGACACCAGTCTGCCTCGATGATCAATAATAGCACTAGGACCGCTATTATTTGCCCAGATCTGGTAACGACCATATTCAATTGAACGCATACGCGCGATCGCCAAATGTTGCTCACCTGCCATGCCATCCAAGCCAAACCAACTATCATCCGCAACCGTCACAATCAAACAAGCAGAAGAGATTTGTGACGCCAGTAATTCCGAATACGCGATTTCCGAACAGATCACGGTAGCAATCCTCACACCACCCTGAATTGCCAACATCTTCTGCTGATAATCACCAGCCCGTAGATCATTAAATGGTATCCACTGTGCTAACCATTGACCAAGGCTAGTATGCCTCATAGGAAAATATTCACCAAAGGGCAGCAACCGCCTTTTGCTGTAGATACCACTACCCATTCCAATCGCGACTAAACTGTTTTCGGCGCCATCAGGTCGCAAAACCACGCACCCAGTCAAAAGAGTAACATTGAAATTAATTAGCGTATCACTCAACTGTTGCCACTTAGCACCATTCCATATATCCACTTCCGTGATAGCTGCTTCCGGCCACACCAACAAGCCGCCGTCCATTGATGTTAAATCGCTGACCTTCCAGTAACGCTCCATCACTACGCGCTGCTCGTTAGGATTCCACTTTACTTCAGGAGTTGTAGCCAATTGCACTAGCCTAACTGGTATATAACTATCACCTAATGTAATGAAGGACTGCCGGTATCCCCAAGACGCAAATAATATTAGCAACAACAAATAGGCGCCATAGACACCCACTTCATGTACCCATACCGAGCACGCATTTCTGGCTCTACAAGCAGCATGATCAATAATACAACCCAACAACGCTGAACACTGTACCACCAACAAACCTAATCCATTAGCCCCCACGATAGCCGCTAACCCACCGAAAGGACCATCTACTTGAGTATAAGCTAACTGCAACCAGGCACACTCCCCCAAATAACTAACCACCCACTCCGAAATCATTATGGTTAGCGGCCACCACACACCATATAACCACCACCTGCCAACCCGTGATTTGATCGACCAGATCAACTCTCCAGACAACCAGGCTGGTACCGACAACAACACACCTAACCCCAAAATTACACAATAGGATAAAAGCACCGGAAGACCGCCATAACATGTCAAACTATTGCTTAACCAGTGAGTGCTGCTCACAAACAATGCTAGCCACCAGGCGGCCAAACTAAGACCTGCCCGCGCTCTAGACGGGGAGTACAAGACAGTATTAACCAACACCGCGAGCAGTGGCCACAACAGCCACCACCATCCATAAGGAGCAAAACCTAGCCGGGTCAACAAACCCAGTAACAAACCCGATAACCAACCACTGCCCACTATCCGCTGATACAGACTAACCCAGGCAGTCGAAAGCACTCAATTACCCTAAAATCACACTTTGCCAAAAATCAGACAAGCATTAGTACCGCCAAATCCAAAAGAGTTAGACAAGGCAATTTTTACAGGAGCACGACGTGCATACAACGGTACCAAATCTACTCCCCAATCTTCCTCCGGATTCAACAAATTAATAGTAGGAGGCACTATCTGGTCGCGTAGCGCTAAGACAGTAATGATAGCTTCCGCCGCACCAGCAGCTCCCAGCATATGCCCAGTCATGGATTTAGTACCACTTACCAGCAACTTACCGCTATGCTCACCAAATACCGACTTAATACTGTTTAACTCAGTAACATCGCCAGCCGAAGTAGAAGTGGCATGCGCATTGATATAATCCACATCCGAAGGAATTATATCAGCGTCCCGCAGAGCCTGATGCATCGCCAACGCTGCTCCACGTCCAGAAGGATCCGGCATAGTGATATGATAAGCATCATCGCTGGCCCCATAACCTAACAGCTCCGCATAAATTCTAGCACCACGAGCCTTAGCATGCTCATACTCTTCCAAAAGTAACACGCCTGCTCCTTCTCCCAATACAAATCCATCACGATCTTTATCCCATGGCCTACTAGCACGTACAGGATCATCATTACGACGCGACAAAGCTCTAAGCGCCGCAAAACCACCAATACCTAGCGGGGTAGTCGCCATCTCCGTACCGCCAGCCAGCATCATATCCGCATCTCCATAGCAGATCAGCCTAGCTGCATTACCAATATTGTGGGCACCTGTACTGCAAGCACTCACTAACGACAAATTAGGCCCCCTGCACCCCTCTTTAATAGCCACAAAACCAGGAACCATATTGATAATAGTATAAGGGATAAAGGTGGGAGATATTCTACGTGGCCCATGTTCACTACAAGAGATAGCGTTGCGTTCAATCGAGCTGAGTCCTCCAATACCAGAACCAATAGATACCCCTATGCGCTCAGCGTTATTTTGGTCTATAACCAAACCAGAATCCTCTAAAGCTTGGTGAGCAGCTACCGCAGCATATTGAATAAACACCTCAGTTTTCTTGATATCCTTAGGTTCTAAACATACAGCAGGATCAAAACCTTTAACCTCAGCTGCGATCTGAACAGCAAAATCTGTAGCATCAAATCGAGTAATCCTATCCACACCAGATTTGCCGGCTAACATCGCCGCCCAGCTATCGGCCACATTCAACCCTAGTGGGGTTACCATTCCTAACCCTGTAACCACTACACGACGATTAAGCAATCTACACCTCTCACCCGACCTTAAACAATAATAAAAGTAAACTACAAATTATTCGCTAACGTGCGCTTTGATATAATCAATAGCCTCCTGAACGGTAGTAATTTTTTCAGCTTCACCATCTGGAATCGTTACACCAAATTCTTCTTCCAAAGTCATCACCAGCTCTACTGTATCCAAAGAGTCAGCGCCTAAGTCATCCACAAAGGAAAAATTGTTCTGAATTTCATCAACATTAACAGCCAATTCGTCACCAATAATACGCTTTACTCTCTCCTCAATATTCATATCTTCACCTAAAAACTTACAACACTCGATCATCAGTCGCCTAGCAGGCTAACCACAACCAACAATTGACGCATCCCATATACAAGACATCTAACATATTGTCAATTTTTTAGTAACCGCCTAACTAAGGCGCCGATTTAACCAAATTCACATTAACTTGCTTTTGGAGGCCGCTATCGATAGACAGCATTCTCTATTCAAGAGAACAAATCTACCCTCCGGCAGATCACCTAACTCAAAGGGTCCATGCGACACCCTCTGCAATTCCACCACGGGATGAGACACATATTCCAGCATTCTACGAATCTGACGATTGATCCCCTGATACAATACTATCCTAAGCCAACTCAGTCCATTCTTATACTCCAGCAACCTGGCGTCAGCAAATGCCGTAACATTATCCAGTATAATACCGGTTTTCATCTTTGCTAATTGCTTAGCAGTTACCAATCCCTTGGCACTAACCAGATAGCACTTTGCTACCTTGATACTAGGGTGGGTTAAGCGATAGATAAAATCACCATCATTGCTCAACAATAATAAACCGGTGGAATCGTAATCCAAACGCCCAACTGGACGCAAATGATGAAATCGCTTAGGCAGTAAATGATAAATAGTGGGACGACCACGATCATCACGCATAGTAGTGAGATAACCGGCCGGTTTATTGAACCCGATATACTGATAAGGAGCCATCTGTAGCAGTTCACCATCCAGACGCACCTGATCATTCTGAGCTACTGTACAGGCAAAATTATTCATTACCACTCCGTTTACTTGCACTCTACCCTGCGCAATTAAAACGTCAGCCTGCCGCCTAGAACACACACCACTACTTGCAATAAACCGATTTAAACGCATATGCAATATGTCTATTACTTGTCCTTGTGTAGTCCATTGTCACCAATATTCTTGGAGACATCTAAACGCAGACTCTCCTGAATAAACAAATCTAACTCGCCATCCAACACCGCCTGAGGATTGCGACTTTCATACCCTGTGCGCGTATCTTTCACCCTAGCATCATCGAGAACATAAGACCTGATCTGGTTACCCCAACTAATTTCCGATTTACTGGCCTCCAGTTCACTTTGCCGTTGTTGTTGCTTACGCAATTCACGCTCGTACAATTTAGCGCGAAGCTGTTGCATTGCTTGTAAACGATTCTGATGTTGAGAGCGCTCACTCTGACACTGCACCACAATACCAGTTGGTAAATGAGTAATGCGCACCGCTGACTCCGTTTTATTGACATGCTGACCGCCAGCTCCTTGAGCTCGATAGGTATCCATTACTAAATCAGCGGGATTAATTTCCACCTGAATACTCTCATCCACTTCTGGATACACAAACACTGAAGCAAAGGAAGTGTGACGTTTATGGTTGGCATCAAAGGGTGATTTGCGCACCAGTCGATGAATACCGCTCTCTGTACGCAGCCATCCATAAGCGTAATCTCCACTGAATTTTATCGTGGCACTTTTAATCCCAGCCACCTCTCCATCAGATCGCTCAATGATCTGGGAATTAAACGCATGATGATCGCCAAACTTGAGATACATGCGTAAAAGCATTTCCGCCCAATCCTGTGCCTCCGTTCCACCTGAACCAGCTTGTACATCCAAGTAAGCATTATTAGCATCCACCGGACCGGTAAAGCGTTGTTGAAAAATCAGCACATCCACCTGTTCGCGTAAGCGACACACCTCTAGTTCAATCTCCTGTAACACGGCTGTATCATCCTCAGCTACCGCCAAAGCCAACAATTCTATACACTCCTGCTGTTTATCAAGCAATACACCAATCTGGTCAACCACCACCTGCAACCGATTACGTTCCCGTTGCAATTTAGTCTGTAAATCTAGATCAGACCAACACTCCGCATTGGATAATTGCTGCTCAATCCAATTCAGGCGTTGTTGTTTACCATCCCAGTCAAAGATCCCTCCGAAGCACAGCTAGATCGCTGGCTATATCTTTAAGATCCTGACGTATAACTTCAATATCCACCATCATCCACTCTCTCCAATCAAATATTCACACCACAGTATTGCAACAAGTATTGAGCAACTCCACCACTCACCGTCTGACGGTTGATACACCAACCAACATCCAGCAGCACCTCAATTGATAATCTACTTTCACATTCTAAGTAAACCATGGTGGTAGATGCCACGTAACCACCACCAATCAGGGCATCACAGGTAACAACGACCAAATCATGTCCAAACGGCGGATCCATAAAGATTAAACTATATGGCTTTCGAGGCACTCGATTCAACCTGGATGGCAGCTTAGCAGCCACAATTTCTACCTGTTCACACAACCCCAGTATCCGCCGATAATAATAAAGATGACGTAGCGTCTTACTATCCAACTCAACCATAGTCACATAACTTGCCCCACGCGACAGTGCCTCCCAGCTTAAAATTCCGCTACCCGCAAACAGATCCAGCACCTCTGCACCTTCTATCGCATCACCCAACCAGTTAAAAAGACGTTGACGATGCATATCACACGTAGGACGCATACGACCACCCACCGGGCAAATTATTTTTTTACCTAGCCACCTACCACCCGTAACACGTAACCCATCTCCCATACTACAACATTCTAATCAACCAACCACTGCGCCCAATTCAAAACTTACCTCAGTGCGGACGAACTAACTGACCACAGGCCGCCGCGATACTTGCGCCTCGTGAGCGCCTGGTAATGGTAGTGATACCGTAAGACATCAAGATATCCCTAAATTTATCAATCTGAGCCATGGGTGACGGACTAAAAGACGCTCCGTTCACCGCGTTAAACGGGATCAGGTTGATTTTATACCGACCATGAGACAACAGCTGAGCCAACATGTGTGCATCCTTTTCGCTATCATTGATTCCATCTAACATAATATACTCAATGGTCCCCGCCCTCTTGGCATCCTTATAATAATGATTGCACACTTCCAATAACCGTTGGATAGGATACGCCTGATTCATGGGCACCAAACGACTACGCAGCTGATCATTAGCAGCATGTAAAGACACCGCCACCGCTACCTCGCTCGCTTCCTTTAATTGATAAAGCTTAGGAACCACACCGGAACTACTGACCGTAACTCGATATTTGGACAAACCGTAACCATAATCATCCAACATTATCTCAATGGCGGCCAAAACATTATCCAGATTAAGCAACGGCTCTCCCATCCCCATAAACACGACATTGGTAACAGCGTGATCACTGTTGCACCCATCTCTAGAGCAGTACTGGATAGCGATTTTCAGCTGCCCTATTATTTCACTAACTGTTAGATTGCGCCGCCAACCCATACCTCCTGTCGCGCAAAAAGCACACCCAACTGCACAACCAACCTGAGATGACACACAGACTGTCCCACGGTTGCCATCTGGAATATACACCGTTTCCACACTGGCACCATCCCTAAGTTCCACCACCCATTTACAAGTACCATCTGGAGAATCCAAACGCTCTTTGACCCGAGGCCAAGATACTTCGTAACCAGCTGCAAGATACTCCCTCAACCGCTTGCTAAGATCGGTCATGTGAACAAAATCATCAATACCGCGACGATAAATCCACCCCCACAGCTGTTTGATACGGAAATCACGTTCACCCAACTCCGTCAGCATAGCCACTAATTGCTGACGACTTAGATCTACCAAATTAATCTTATCGCTGCTCAATTTCTACCTTTGTCAACAACTCTGGACAACAGATTGGCCTACCGTCTCGCGCTCTTACCGCTACACAAAAATGCGTTCCCTGCGCCGCCAATACATTATCGCCTACCCTCAAAACCTGTTGCGTAATTTTAAAACGAATCCTACCAACCGCCACTATGTCGGATGTTACCTGGTATGCATCATTGCTTCGCAAAGGAGCCTTGAAATCAATCTCGCTCTTTACAAGCACCAGATCTATACCACTCTCATGTAGAGCAGCAAAATCAATCCCCAAAGCCAGCAGGTGTTGATGGCGCGCATGCTCCATGTATCGTAAGTAGTTACTGTTATTGACTATACCCTGATAATCCAGTTCATAATCGCGCACCACATCACGCCAAACATAACTCATCTACACGCCACCACCTTCACAATCCGATCAACTAGGCCATTATTCACTAACCAACTCACCTAAACCACCACTAGTACCGAGATTTTTACACTGATCACTATCACCATTCTTCCAGCACTCATTCTTCACCCAATTGCTAATCGGGGTATAATAACTACTATCTGTAGAGGTATCAGGCGCAGTCAGTTTAATCGCTGCAGCTGACATAGCTGCCGAAGATCTCTCACAACTGCGGTATATTCTATCCAAAAAATATACTATACGGTTCAATGTAGCCAAAACCTCTAGCTGGAAATCGGCCACCGTGCCATTTTTAACACTCTCCAAATACTGTGCATCAATCCCCATGCGCGCCACTTCGTCTTCCAGCTCAGCCACACTCCTCAACTCAACTTTCTTACCATTATTATATTTTACTTCAACCTGAGGTATGCGATCACTGTAGATGCTTACTATGTTAGCGGTATACAACGAACGCAGGGCGTTAGCTGCTAACTGCTTAACTTTAAACTCTTGGTACACTTTGAGTTTATCCAGCGCCTCTCTAAAAGCCTTATACTCTTTCTCCTTAACGCCGCTAAAAGTGATCCACTTGTAACCTTCTGCCCCACTTGGTACACACACTTCTAGTCTATTGTTACTATACTTAACAGTAACATCGCTCATGATATCTGTACCACTTAGTAGAGAACGTACAAATAGCGCTGCCCGTTTTTGCTGTTGATCATCATAGCGATTAGGTCCAAGCAAATCTTGACTGTTGGGATAATCCAACACCGTCTGAGTTTTTACATCCTGTTGGGTTAACAAATTAACCGGTTGAGTCCCATCTTTAGCAAAATCAGAAGCCTGAATAATGGGGCCAGTCACACTCTTGATTGCAGCATAGGAATTGCCTACAGTGCTGGACACCACCGAACTACTGGCATTCATGTTAAATTGGTTATCTCCCGACACCAGATCACCACGTAACCGCACCACCTTATCATCGTTGGTCTCTCTTACCCGTTCATCAGTTTGCTGATCAAGAAAAATTTTAAAAAAGTGTCGAACGTAGCCCCCTAAAAAAGCATCTGCAAATGGCAACTGATTACGATCATCCTGACTATTAAACATTCTAACCCAATTTAAGCTATTGGTGTACATAGCCTCCTTAACCCGAGTGGAAACCCGACTTTCATCGTCACCGTTAGGATTAACCGCCCGCAAGATGGCATCCAAAGTGTTACTCACCCCTTGCAACTTACCATCATTGATCACGGTGACTTGATTTAGACTATCAATAGCCGCCGCTTGAGCCACATTACCATTCCCAAACCACGACACCCATAGGACAGTTACCACCGCCAAACCACACCCAATCCTTCTATTCTTGTCACAAAGCAACATGCTCACCTCCACTACTTGTACGGTACCACGGCCGGGGTTTTAAAATTATCCAGATGCGAACCAGCCTTGGGTATCTCGTACGGCGCATCATTCGACGTATTCCGTATGCTAGTTTTGCTGACAGGCGCTACGCCACTATTAACGGTCACTCCCCCTGAACTATTTTTGACAAAAGATGCTTTGCTGGACGAAAATGACGGTCGGTTACCAATATCTAACTCTTGCATCTGTCTACGTCCTATCTCATCAGCACTCTCGCTAGCGTAACCAGCCCAACTAACTACACTCACCAGCCCCATTAGCAGCAAAAAATAACGATACTTCATCGGTTTTAAGCTCATTTTGCACCCCATTATTTCAGACATTAGATGTGAAAATAAATAATGCGCGTTCATAACTTTGTGACCGCTCAACTTAAATCAATAGTTTTTACCATTCTCCTTAACAAAATCACCAATCGTGCTTAACCTCTCCAAATCAAACACTCTACGCAAGATTTTCATACGCTCAAACACTATGTGACGACGCAACAAATGATTAGCGTACGCTCCGTACTCAGTATCTTTCAAGTGCGAATTAGCTAACCCTAAAATATCGGCGCTGGCCCCAGGATAAGCCAAATCATACCTTCTTACCAGATAAAACTCCAAAACCACACTCAAAGAGCTTAACACTTTTAATAAACCAAGTGATTGATCGAAATCTACCCCTCCTGGTTGATCAAAGCTCTGATCCAATTGCTGTAACAGCGCCCCTAACTCAGAACTAATATTTTCAGGTTGGGGTTCAGCGCTCTCCATGAGTAGCAAAATTTGGTACTCAACTAAGTTAGTATCCTTCCAAAATTGATGAGCTTTATTGACAATATCTGTTTGCATCATATTCCCCCATAGTGGTGCATCCGTTTGTATGGTAGCTTTTTTATTGAAAAAGTAAAAACTTTTTGTTTTCTATTATGTTAATGCTGCGGTTCGGTTGTGGAAATGTTGGATATTGATAGTTATGGCAATTATTGCTGGCTATGACAAAATTGTTAGTATTGTGTGCATAAAATTGTGGATAACTTTAGCTCACAGGTTATCCACAAGATTGCATTCTAGTGTCACTGTGGTTGATAGTTGTAAGGTTATATGTTAAAACGCAACTCAGGTTGACCAGACGGTTGCTGGCGTTTTTTGCTTGCGTCAGAGGAAAGTCCGGACTCCATAGAGCAAAGAGCCAGATAACGTCTGGAGAGCGTGAGTTCGTGGATAGTGCCACAGAAAATATACCGCCAGCTAGCTATCATAAAGGTTGCAGCGGTTTGTGGTGGTCAGTTGGTAAGGGTGAAAAGGTGTGGTAAGAGCGCACCGCTCCGCTGGTAACAGCGGAGGCAGGGCAAACCCCTCTTGGAGCAAAGCCAAATAGGAGTTCAGCCTTTGGGGAGTCGTGGCTCGCGGCTTGGTATGTTGTACTGAACTTGGGTAGGTTGCTTAAAAAATATGGCGACATATTTTGTAGATAAATAACCGTCTAACACAGAATCCGGCTTATGGTCAACCTAACTAGTGTTGTCGATGTGTGAGTACGATGCGTTATTGCGGCTTATCGTTGTATGGGTTACCGAAGCGGTACCTATATATGTTGGGTAACCTTTTAATAGCAATAATCTGTTTTGGAGTGGACCGCTTCAGTAAGAGGTTGGTGCTGGCGCGTTGTGCTTGGGGGGTTAGTTATCCTATTACGTCGTTTTGCAATGTTGAGTTAGCTGCTAATTATGGAGTGGCTTTTAGTTGGTTCTCAAAAGCTGGAACCGCGGTGATTGCGATCTCATTGATGGTGGCGACGGCTGTCGTTGCCTGGTTACTGAGTGAGTGGTTAAAGGATGGTAGAGAGTGTCGTCTGAGTTGTGGTTATCGTGTAGCTTCTGCTGTGTTGTTGGGTGGGATATTGGGCAATGGTGTAGATCGTTGGTGTTACGGAATGGTAATTGATTTTATCGCGCTCCATTGGGATAATCGGTGGTATTTTCCCATCTTTAACATAGCGGATGTATGGATTACGGTGGGAGCCTTTGTGTTACTTCTAGTTAGTGGTTTGGACGGTTCTGAGCGGTAAGGGTAGGTTGGTTTGGTTGTAAACGATTGTTTCGTTGCCATTTGGCATTGGTTGATCTAGTATATGTGGTCAGATGGAAGAGTTGCGGGGAAGTTGGTTATGCCTACAGTTATAGATAATCAGGATCAAATTGGTTTGGGTAATATAGATCCTAATGACGTGCTGTTTTACGCTCGGTTTGTCAATACCAATAATTTAACAACTTTTGCCTCTACCGTCTCCGAGGGTAATGGAGATTGGGTGGTACATTTTTACGGTGATAGCGCAGTGGTGTGTGCTACTACTAGCCCATTGTCTCCTAAGGGAATTGCGGAGATGCTGGAGTGTATGATCGGCGGCTTGGTGAAACTGGGGGTTAAAGAGATTGAACTAGTGGCTTTCAGGGGTGATATCAATCTTTTTAGTTCACTGTTTTTAATGTGCCAAGAGAGGGAGGTTCATATTTTGGAAACTAGCTTGCCGGATAAATTGAATTTAAGCGCCATTGAACAGAGAATGGCCAACATCAAGAAATTGCGAGATAGGCTGCAAGTTAATAAGGGTGCAGAACAGGCACCGAAGGTTAGTCGTCCTGAGTGATCCGTTGCGTGTTTTGGTATAGCTTGACTATCTAAGTAGTGTGTACACAGTGGATGTGGGTAATGGTAGGGCGAAAGAAACAGTTTTTTTTCGGGTTGATGATTATTTTTCTTGTTTAATAGAGGATGTGTTGTCAGCCCATCGTCGCGTGATCATGGAGAGTTATATATTCGCGGTCGACGGCTATGGAAAAAGACTAATTGATGCTATGACGCGCGTTGCTGAACGCGGGGTTGCGGTTTATCTACTGGTCGATGGAGTGGGTAGTTTAGAGTATATCGCACAGTTGACGCGCATGATTCGTGACACCAAGGTTAATTTTAAGATCTTTCATCCGTTGCCTTGGCAATTACAGCAAGTTCCCTGGTACAGTTTTATCCCCATGCTATTTATAAAGTTGATTCAGGGAATAGCTGAACTTAATTGTCGTGATCACCGTAAATGCTGCATAATTGATGAACGCATCTTATACACTGGTAGTTTTAATGTGGTATCTTGTGTTGGTGTTAATGTTGGTGTCTACGATTGGTGTGATATAGGTGTCCGGGTTATTAGTAAAGGTTTAGAACCGGTCGTTGAAGCATTCATGGCGGCTTGGAATCGGCATAAAGTTCGTAAAACCTGGCGGGAGATAGCGGTTTATCTAAAGGGTAATCCTTGGGTTAGACTTAACCATTCTTGGTATCAGCGCTTTGGACTAAGAAGGGCTATGCTTAAGCGTCTGCGATCAGCCAAACAGCGTGTTTGGATTACAAATGCTTATTTTGTACCAGATAGTCGTTTTATGAAGACGTTGCTTGAAGTGGCTGATCGTGGGGTGGAGGTTAAAATTTTATTACCCAGCGAATCGGACGTCAGTTTTATGCCGCTAGCTGCTAGGACCTTTTACCAGAAGATGTTAGTTTATCACATTGAAATATTTGAATATATGCCGGCTATTTTGCACGCCAAGACATTGATTATTGATGATTGGATGATGATTGGTTCAAGCAATCTTAATCATCGTAGTTTGTTGCATGATTTAGAGCTTGATGTAGTTTTGCGGACTCAGCTGGAAAAAAAGAGATTGGTTGATGATTTTAACAAGAAGTTAACCGAAGCTAGGCGAGTGATGCTGAGCGATCTGGTAAAGATGCCATGGTGGAAGAAAATGGTAGGTAACTTGCTGATATGGATGAGATACTGGTTATAGGTTAATTGTGGGGGTGTGGTAGATATGCGTGTGGGTAGAAAATATGAGGGGTAAAGTATCGGTTATATTGGTGGAGCCTTCACATCCGGGTAATATTGGTGCAGCAGCCAGGGCTATGAAGGTTATGGGGTTACAGCATTTGGTTTTGGTAAACCCTAGTTTTTTTCCGGATGCACAAGCTACTGCGATGGCGGCCGGTGCTGACGATCTGTTAGCGCACGCATTGTTATATCCAAATTTAGCAGAAGCGTTAAAGGATTGCAGATTAGTGTTTGGTACCAGTGCTCGTAGTCGAGCTTGTAGTTTACCGGTTTTGACACCACATGAGTTAGGTCAAAAGGTCGTCGAGGCTGAACACAATGGAATAGATTGCGCTATTGTATTCGGCAGAGAGAGTAATGGGCTTAGTAACCACGAGTTGGCGAGTTGTCATTACCATGTTCAGATTCCTAGTTGTGTGGGTTTTAGCTCATTGAATTTAGCGGCCGCGGTTCAGGTAATCAGCTATGAGTATCGATTAAGCGCTTTAGCCCAGGATGCGGATTATACTGATCAGCCAGTAGGAGTTGGTTACGGTGCAGAACAGCCGGCTAAAGCAGTTGAGGTAGAACACTTGGTGCGACATACTGAGCAGTTGCTGGAGGTTTATAACTTTGCTAAGAGGGAGCATCTACCTCAGATAATGTTAAAGATCCAACGTATTTTTCAGAAAGCACGGTTAGAAAGTTCAGAAGTAGCTATTTTGGAAGGTATTTTAACTATGTTTGAACGCCACTAAGTCATATTGATAGATTGTAAGAATATTTATGTACGATGAACTCCCTATATACCTGGATTATATGGCTACTACCCCTTTGGACGCCAGGGTGTTGGATGAGATGGTGGGTAGTTGTTGGAGTGGTATCGCTAGTTTGGGAGTGGGCAATGCCAATTCCAGACACTTGTATGGTGAGCGCAGCAGAGACTTAGTCAGACTGGCTAGTAAACGCTTAGCTCAATTAATTAATGGTGACCCCAGTGGGATTATCTGGACTAGCGGAGCTACGGAATCTAATAATTTAGCTATTCGCGGAGTTGCGCAGTTTTATCAGCGTAGTGGCCGACATCTGGTAACCTCGTTGATAGAACATGCTTCTGTATTAAAGGTGTTTCAGTATCTGGAGCGTTGTGGTTTTATAGTGGATTATTTAAAACCCAATAGCGAAGGTCTGATTACTACAGAGCAATTACAACAGGTGTTGCGTAGAGATACTATCTTGGTATCTATAGCGGGTGCTAGTGGAGAGTTTGGTACAGTACAACCGATAACGGAATTGGTGGATATTGCACATCAGGTGGGAGCTATTTTCCACAGTGATTTGGCTCAGGTGTTAGGTAAAATACCTATGGATATAAGTCAGTTGGGTGTGGATTTGGCTACATTTTCTGCGCATAAAATTTATGGGCCGCCGGGTATTGGTGCATTATATGTTCGCGATATTGCTCATTTGCATTTGATGCCGCTATTTTATGGGGGAGCGCAGGAGCGCGGGGTTAGACCTGGTAGTTTGGCTGTGGCTCTAATAGTCGGTATGGGTAAGGCATGCGATATCTTACTGAATGAAGGATCGTCGGAACAAGCCAAGTTAAGTGTTCTTGGTAAGCAGTTCAGGCAAGAGTTGGGTTATGATCCAAGAATAGTGATTAATGGCGGCGGTGTTAAATTGCCCAATTTATTAAATATAACAATTGCTGGTTTGGATTCTAAACGTGGTTTATTGGATATGTTGCCGAGATTAGCTATCGCTTATAGCTCCGCCTGTCATTGGGATTGTAAAAGTGATCAACCACCGGTCTCGGATACGTTGTTGTATTTGGGGGTACCAGAGTCACTCTTGCAACATAGTGCACGCATATCTTGGGGTCGCTATACTACGGCGGAAGAGTTATCGGAAGCGGCTGCATGTATTCGTCAGTTGTTGGTATAAGGAGTTAGTTGTTATATGCAAGTGTATCTGGTTGGTGGCGCAGTGCGTGATACTCTGTTGGGTTTGCCTATTAAGGAACGCGATTATGTAGTAGTGGGCGCCACTCCCGAGGAGATGGTGGCGCGCGGTTTTAAACCGGTAGGACGTGATTTTCCAGTCTTTTTACACCCTATTACTCATGAGGAGTACGCTCTTGCTCGTACAGAACGTAAGACCGGTCATGGATATCTGGGGTTTACCTGCTATACCTCTCCTGAGATCAGTTTGGAAGAGGATCTGTTGCGTCGCGATTTAACTATCAATGCCATGGCAATGGATCAAAATGGAACGTTGATTGATCCGTATGGTGGGCAGAGCGATCTGTATCATGGTGTTTTAAGACATGTATCCCCCGCGTTTGCAGAAGATCCGGTAAGAATATTGAGATTGGCTAGGTTTGCGGCCAGATTTGTCGGTTTTGTGGTGGCACCTGATACTATGCAGTTGGTTCGTAAAATGGTGTCAAATGGTGAGGTTAATACTTTGGTAGCCGAGCGAGTGCTGCAGGAGTTTTTTAAAGCACTTTCGGCGACTAATGTTGGTAGATTTTTGGAAGTTTTGAAAAAAGCTGATGCTTTGTCTGTATTATTCCCGGAATTTGACAGTCACTATCTGCGGTTAATGGAACTACTTAAGTGTGATCGCTTTGTGACGGAGCGTGATTGTTTAGTTCGTTTTAGTGGTCTGGTCGCCAAGTTAACCAATGTCGAATTTCGTAATTTGTGGTTGCGTTATAAATTTTCTAGACATTACTATCTTGCCGGGAAGATAGCGATCACTTTGGGCGAAAAACTGGCTGTACCAGCTGCAATTTGGTTTAATCAAGCCCTATTGTTATTGGAATCATTGGATAGTTTTAGGCGTCCGGAGCTGGTGAAAGCTGCTATTAAAGGGGTAATGCTTACCTGTACTAATCAGCAGGATTTTTTGAGACAGCGATTGAGTTATTTGGAGTCAGTATTAGCGCGTGTTTGGCTAATTAGACTGACGAGTAAAGAAATAGCAGCGACCGCGGATAAAAAACTGCTTGGAAAGTTATTGCGCCGGAAAAGGTGGCATTGGTTGTCTAACAGTCTACTGTTAGATATGAGGAAGACAATGGGAGTTTAAAAATTACTGGAAAGTTACTGGTTGAATTTGGATAAGCGTGTAAAATAGGCGCTCAATCAGTTATTTTGCTTCCGACCAAGAGAACCACTAAAAAATCATTGTTGTACTTGTCGGAGTTTACGTGGATTATTGGTTGATATTGTGTATTGCATAGAACATTGAGACTAGGCGCGAATATATTGTTTTTATAATCAGACCGGTATATGCCTTGCGTATCTGGCAAATACGGGCTACAAGATAACCCCGGTAATAGCAACTGCTATAACTGACCATTATGGTTTCAAGAATCTAAATTAACGAAAAATGCTATTAACTATTTCTGGTTCCTGCAGGTTGATAGCCACCGGGTTTACTACTGGTTATCTTGTAACGAACGTGCGCACCAAGTTCAATGTACTGAACTAAGCTACTGTTGTATCTAGTGCAGAATTAATAACTATACCTAAGCGTTCACGTAGGTAACGACTGAGGTGCCATTTGGTATCACAGTTGCACTTAAGTTTTAAGCTGTTGATGTAGTATTCTGCGGTGCGCGGTGAAATTTTTAGCAGTTTCGCAATATGATTGGCGGAATAACCGAGTATCAAGAATCTGCTGCATTCTAGTTCCCTGTACGTAATGCGCGCTTTTAGTAGTTTTCTAATGCCTTGTAATAACTCTTTTTGCTGTGCAGTTAGTGTATTACGTCGACTAACCTTATCAAGGCTGTCATTAGCCGTGTTGCTCATATCACCTCATAATATCTGTATTAGTATTCCTAAATAATTTTTGTTGCGTATATTTTGCAACGTCGCAACTCGAGCAATTCTAAGTAAATTTTATTAAAATTATATTCGTATTATCTACGCAATGGTAAACGTTCCATTGGGCTAAAACTATTTTCTTGGAAACTGACTAAATCACTATCTCCAAACCAATGGAGATTGGTTGATATTAGTGAAGCTGCTAAGAGGTTAGATGTATTGATTATAACATTACGTTGTTGGGTGTTATCTGGTAAATTAATTGCCGAACACACGGTTTATAGGAAGACTGTGATGATTTGCAAACCGTGATCCAATCATAATCAAAAACGATTTGGAACAGCAAAAGCAGGTTCTGAAATTATATTGTGTACAACATAGACATTTGTGGTTGTTACTGAGCTAGGTTTAGGTACAGACTATAACAAGAAGGTCTGCGTAGTTCACTCGAAGCTATTATCGATGGACTAGTTGGACAATTAGTTGTTCCATGTAAAGCTAGGTTGTTGTGTTTTAGTGCTTAATTAATTTTGTTATTACTGTCTACTATTGGCATTGGGGACTTGTGTGTATCTGGTATGTACCTGGCATACTGAAAAATAGATATCTGTCCAGTGCTGTGGATATAGTCTTTGTGAATCTAGGCAGTTGGAGCACAAAATAAGGTGCGTGGTGGTCTAACAGATCGTTTTTAGCGGTAAGTAAAATGTGCTACGCGGTCGCAAACTCGAGACATTCGCCATCTGTGCAAACATGGTTATACTCCTTCTGCAGTGCTAATCTTAATAGAGCTGTTGATGCGGTGACTAATTTAAAGAAATATGGCAACGAGTTTTGCCGTGATAGTATGCAGAAAGGTTTGGGTGAAATATGTAGAAGTAGAGTCTGTAGATTACTGTAGTCGGTACATGAGCTTGTCACCATAGTGTCTACAGGATATATTTTATCTCTCTGAAAATGCAACAGTTGGTAGGGAAAGGGTCAAAATTGATCAGTCATGGAGACGTTATGGAGAAGATTATATTAAGTAATGGCGTTGAGATGCCAATCATAGGATACGGTGTATATCAGGTATCGGCTGATGAGTGCGAACGATGCGTGCTGGATGCCGTAGAGGTGGGTTATCGCGCTATTGATACTGCCCAGGCTTATCGTAACGAACAGGAGGTAGGTAATGCACTGCGCGTTAGTGGTATAGCTAGACAGGAATTGTTTATTACTACTAAAATCTGGATATCGAATGGCGGTTACCATGATGCTAAGCGTTCTATAGAGGAGTCTTTGAACAAACTACAGACCGATTACGTAGATCTGTTGTTGATTCATCAACCGTTTAATGACTATTACGGTACTTATCGTGCCATGGAAGAGGCTTACCGCGCTGGCAAAGTACGAGCCATTGGGGTTAGTAATTTCTATCCGGATCGTTTAGTTGATTTAGCTGAATTTAGTCAGATACGCCCTATGGTTAACCAAATGGAGACACATGTTTTTAATCAACAGATGAAATTACGTTCTATTTTGCAGCAGTATGATGTTAAACTGATGGCCTGGGCTCCCTTAGCTGAAGGTAGAAATGGATTGTTTACCCATCCGGTATTAAAAACGGTGGGCGATAGGTATGGTAAGACCGCTGCGCAAGTGGCTCTGCGTTTTTTAATTCAGCAAGGTATAGCAATTATTCCTAAATCAGTACATCGAAATCGTATGGTACAAAATTTAGATATTTTAGATTTCGAGCTTTGTAGCGATGATATGCGTGATATTATGGCGTTAGATCAGGAGCAGAGTCTTTTCTTATCACATTATGATCCAGCTGCTGTTAAAATGTTAATTGACCTAGTTAAGTGATTGTAGATGTAGGTTAACTTTTACTGCTAATATTGACTGAGATGGAAGGTACAATGTCTGCTTTTTGGTTGGGCTAGGTGATTAGTGGGTTAGTTTGTGGTGATGGGAGTTCAGTATGAATAAGCGGTAACTAGTGAGTAGTATTTTGCGGGGTAAGAATCGATTACCTAAAACTCGAGGGTGTGGTTGGGCTCCATCTAACATTGCGTTATCCAAGTATTGGGGTAAGCGCGATACGGAACTCAATCTGCCATTTACCTCTAGTATTTCTATATCGCTGGGACATCGTGGCGCCTTTACTTGCGTGGAAGTTTCAGATCGGGATGAATATTGGCTAAATGGTCAGTTGTTACCGGCAGACAGTGAGTTCGCCTCAAGAACGCGACAATATCTCGCTTTATTTGAACAATGTGCCAAACATTTTGTAGTACGCAGTAGGTTGAATATACCTTTAGCTGCGGGTTTTGCTTCTTCTGCTTGTGGTTTTGCTGCCCTCGTTTTGGCGCTAGATGATCTATATGATTGGCAGCTATCCCATATCGAACTCTCTATTTTGGCTCGATTGGGTAGTGGTAGTGCTTGCCGTTCTCTGCATGATGGATTTGTGATGTGGCAAGCCGGTCAGGATGCAGATGGGTGGGATAGTTATGGTGTGCCCATTGATAGTGTATGGCCAGAATTATGTGTGGGCATGTTGATTGTTGATAGAAGTCCTAAAGCTGTTTCTTCAAGAGCGGCTATGTTGGCTACAGTAACTAGCTCTACGTTGTACCACCAGTGGGTAGAACAGGCGAGCAAGGATGTTCAAGCGATTCACTCTGCTATATTGCAGCATGATTTTAAAACTTTGGGAGAGGTGGCGGAACTTAATGCGATGGCAATGCATGCAGTGATTCGTTCCAGTGTGCCGCCCATTAACTATAGTACTTGGGAAACTTTACAAATTATTGAACGGGTTCAACATATACGTCAAAGCGGCATACAGGTTTATTTGACTCAGGATGCTGGTCCCAATGTTCAATTAATATTTACTAAAGAACATCAAGAGACATTAGAGAGATTATTCCCTGCCATGGAAGTGGTAGCTCCGTTTGCGGACTATCAAGAAGTGGTAGAATGTCTTGATTGTAATAGCCACGAAACATTGAATACAGCTGATAAGTTGTTGGTGCATCAGCGAGGAGATCTGCATAGAGCGTTTTCTGTGGTTGTTACCAGGGTTAACAGTGATGGTGAATGTGAGTTATTGATGCAGCAGCGCAGCGCTAACAAATATCATAGTTCTGGCAAGTGGTCTAACACTTGTTGCGGACATCCCAGATCCTACCAGACAATGTTGGCAGATGCTATGCAAAGATCTATGGAGGAGTTGGGTATACAATTGACCTCTTTACAGGAGATTGGTAGCTTTATCTACTATGCTAATCTTGATAGCGGTCTCATTGAACATGAATTAGATCATGTGTTGTGGACTGATTGGCAAGGGGATTTAGTGTTACATCCAGATCGTCTGGAGGTGCAAGATTACTGTTGGGTGACGATAGAACGTTTACAACAACAGTTGCGTGATGAGCCAGATAGTTATTCTAGTTGGCTGCCACAGTTGTTGACGGTATTGAGGTTGAAGTTGTCTGGAGATGGGAGGGTTTAGGTGCATTCTTTAGTTGTTGGAATGATCTGTCTAAATGTTAATTAATTTGGTCGTGTATGAGTAAGAGAATTGGTATTATATGTATCTTGATGGTGTTGGGGTGCCTGCTGGTCACCGGTTATGGCTGGATCAGCGGTCGGTGGAGCTACCCTGTTGGTGCGCCGGAAAGAGGTGGATACAACAATCGCCCTGTTGGCAGCATTGCGGTTTCGGTTAGCCAACATGGAACTTTGCCGGCCGAGTTGGTTGAATTGCAACTGGTGGTAGAGACGCGGCACCCGGATTCACTGTTGCAGGCAGAGCAATTAAATTACGATATCTCCAAGAGATTGAGCGGCAATCTAAGTGCGGAGTTAGATATGTCGGCTGGGGATTATTTAAAAACCATTGATTTTAGGGCCGATACGCGATATGTGACAAAGAATCAACAACGGGAATTTGCAGGCTATCAGGTTGTTCATACTCTCAAGCTTAGAACAGAGCAGCTAACCAAACTATCATCTCTTATCAAATTGGCGCTAGCTTCCGGAGCGACTAGGATAGATCAAATCACCTTTGGGCTAAAAAATCAAAGCGATGCTTGTAAAGCGTTGATGGAGCCGGCAGTTAGACTGGCTGAGCAACGGGGTACACAACTGGCCAGTTTAACCGGAAGTCACCTTTTAGGCATTAAGCAGTTAACTTCGCGTTGTGTGGCTTCAGATTACATGCCTATGCACAACTATTATAGAGGCATCGAGCACAGTAGTTCTGTTGCCTCTTTAGTTAGTGAGCGTGAGGCCACCGGTTCTACCAATGAGGTGGAAGTAGAGTTGCAGATTAGTACCCAGTGGTTTGTGGAGTGACCATCCGGTGTCTCCATGTTGCCAGTCTGATTGATAGTAATGGCGAAGAAATGAATTAATCATAGATGCGGCGCGGTGATATGGCAGCAGACGAGGGGATATCGTGTTCTGTTCGTTATGTGCTGCGCTAGAATAGCGATGTAATGATCGATTGGAATAATATAGCGGTGAGTGCCACCGTGATCCCGTGTGGAGAGGAGATTCTTACCAAGTGCACCAGAACTTGGTTAGATCGTCCCTGTCGAAGCGGGAAGTAAACAGCCGGCTTAATTTTACTTAATTAGGTTCGCGTAGGTATTACGACGTTTTGAATATTAGGATCATGATCTAAATGGCTGATAGTTCGGTAATGATGTTTGTTTGTCAGTGGTCATTATTAGGTGATAACTGCCTGGTAGTTTTGTACATGAGTATTTATGGTATTTATTGAAAAGTGTCGGCTAGCGTTATTTTAAGTAAAATTCATTACTCATGTAATAATGTGTTAAGTTATATCGACTAAACTAAGAGTGTCGGATAAGGGTATAGAGAGAAGTTATGAAAGCGTTAACAGATAGTGAGCTTGTTGCGGTAAGTGGTGGAGCAGGTGGTGGAAACAAACCATTAATTCGGCAGGTAGATTTTTCACCCACGCAGGTAGCTGTTGCGTCTGTTGCTGGTTTTTTTGGTGCACTCATAATTAGTGTCAGTAGGGGACCACATGGCCAGGTGAGTAGAAACGCCTTGAAAGTAGGTCTACCTTTGATAGGAGTTAGTTTGGGTACTATAGCCGTGGGTGTAGCGCAAGCTGCGATCAAATTGTACGTAGGTTAGATGAATAATAGTGAGTTTGGTTGCTGGTGAGTCATAATCCATAGGGCATGAGCGAAACGAAAGGTGATATATGGTACGAGCGTTAAATGTTAATGAGTTGTCAATAATTGCAGGCGGTGTAGATGGACTTAGAGCCTTGCAGATAGTGGGTGTGGCGATTGGGGCTGGACTTTGTGTTCCGATTATGGGTGTGGGAAATTACTTACGTTTTACAGGTGCTACAACGTTTTGTGTTACCGGCAAAGCGTTTCTGGAGAGAGGTACTCTGGATCTTAGCAGTACACTTGATAAAGTACTGAGTGCCATCGCAATGGCTTCGGTGGCCTGTTTCTTATTTAAGGGTGTGAAGTTAGATAACATTTACACTTTCTATCCTAGACAGAGAGTTGCTGGGTAAGTGATTAGATAGCAGAGATGCTAAGATGTGGTGTGTGTTTTTATTTAAACGTTCATTGGTTTTGGTGTCTCTGCAACTTGGCAGCCGCTATTATTTTTTGTCCCCCTATTTTTTGAGTATCTTATCTCCCGTGTGGATAGCGATATATTTCCGCTCGAATTTGGCTAGTAGTTTTGCGCCAACGTGCAGTTTTGTGCTATAAGGTGATGGGAAATATACATTGATCCGTGAGATTTTTGCTTAACCAGATCGCTGTACTAGTTGGTTGTTCTGTAACTCCTTTTTTATCTCTTAGGTGGTTCTGAATGATTTAACGCTGTAATTTTACAGTGCTACCCACTCTATCTATGTGGGTAGCACTATTAGACTAAGAATTATACCCCCCCCACTCTTATCACTCCACTAATCCCTCTTCTTACTCCTACAGTCCCACTTACT
>R20__coassemble_896_pt1 | contig 19580 bp, 18 predicted proteins | sample R20__metabat2_low_PE_004 | metagenome-assembled genome bin R20
AGTTCTACACCATCTCCACTTGAGATAGTACCAGGAGTAATAAAATTACCTCCTACCGAAGCGGTGGATTTACCTCCTGAGGCTCTAGATGTAAAGATTATAGATTCCGTGTCTAAGTACAAAGCAGGCCGCACGCCAATGGGGGCGTCGCCCGCGCCAGAACCAAGCGCGTTCACGCCCCCATCGTGGTCCACATATGCCGCTAACTCGCCGTAGCGACCCGGCGAACGCAACCAGAAGATGCCATGACCAAGATGTGAGTATGCTCCTTTCTTTACAGCATAAGTAGTTACGCTAGCGACACGGTTACTGTCACTTTTAAATCCGTAATCAATGTTTTTGTTTTGTACTTCGTTAATATCTAGTAAAAATACATAATCCTGGCTGGGAGAATTATTAACCTCGTCACTTGTTGAATCATATTTGTAAGTTGTGATTGATGTTAGTTTGATGATGCTCTTTTCGCTATCTTTGAAAGCCATTTCATAGAACGATTCGCCTGCGGGGTAAGTGCCACTAACGTAGCTGCCACCATTTAAACTGGCTCTTACCTTGCTAGTAGGCCACGCGTTACCATTACTGTTATTTGCATTGAATTGGCATGGATACAATATTCTGTCGGCAAATATCAAAGCTTGCTTGTTAGTAGTCTCATTAGAGAGAATCCTCCAGCTTACTCCCTCTTTGGTATTTCCTGAAGCATTACTCTGAGGATAAGCTCCAAAGTAGATGTGATGGGTGTTATCTAAACTGCTAGGATTAACAAAGCCGCTAGCACTGGCTGAGCAATTTAGTAGGAGGGGGGGGAAGCAAGAGTAATAAAAACAGCGAAAGTTTATCTTTGTTCATATCGGCATTCCTTTTCTTGTAAAACGATAATGCAAAAAAACACACTGGACCGGATAGTAACATCAGAATTTTTGATATGCAACAATGACGACCTAGTAATGCTATGTGGGTACCACTTCACCACTAAAAGCAAACAGAGTTAAATCGCAGGGTTGACGAGAGCGGATTGCCAACCTATTGTTCTGGCTTTACCGTCCATTTAAACTCTGGAACTCTGGGTTACGTATTGGTAGGTTCTGGACTTGGTTTGCAAACTACACTGAAACCATTGGGGATAGCTTCTTATACTGCTAGTATGCATGACAGTGTGTTAGGTTATGGACGGTACTAGATATTGTTAGAGTATGTCGAACGATTGGTACACGAATATCGGATCAATGGACATAGGAAGACGAGTTTTAGGTTATGATATGTGCAAGCGGTTGTTGCAATTGTCTGTGTCTGTTGCACGCGTAGCGATTGAATGTGTAGCGTCGTTTCATACATTGCATTGCCAGTACCAGTACTAGTACAAGTGCTGGACAAACGATGATGAATTGGAGTAGTATCAGCTCCGTCTCGGGCTCATAGCTCAGTTGGTTAGAGCGGTGGACTCATAATCCATTGGTCCTAGGTTCGAGTCCTAGTGGGCCCATTGTATTGTTTGGCGGCATCCGGGGGTGGAGATATGGTGCAGACGAATAGGAAATTGCTTCTGTTGACTTCCGGTGGAGACGCGCCGGGTATGAATTCTGCTATTCGTTCGGTAGTCAGGACGGCTTGTTATCATGGTATGAGGGTATTTGCTTGTCATGATGGCTACCATGGATTGGTGGAGCAGGCGATTTTCCCTATGGCTCCCAGTGATGTGTCCGGTTGTATTCAGTTGGGTGGAACTATCTTACGTTCTGGTCGTTCCAAGAGTTTTAGGCAGCTAGAAGTACGGCAGCGTGTTGCAGCTTTTCTTAAAGACGAAGGTATAGGGTATCTGGTTGCTATCGGCGGTGATGGTACTTTTAGAGGAGCGGCTTTGTTGGAACAATTGGGAGACATTAAAACGATTGGTATTCCGGGTACTATCGACAATGATATTGTGGGTACTGAATACACCATTGGCTTTGATACAGCCCGCAATAATGCGGTGCGAGCGTTGGATAAAATTCGAGATACGTCGGCTAGTAGTGGTCTGAATTTTTTGGTGGAGATTATGGGGCGTCGTGCTGGGTTTCTAGCATTAGATGTGGGTATATCGGCCGGTGCGGAGTATATCCTGGTGCCAGAGTATCCGATTGAGGTGTCAAAATTGGCGGAGGGTATTATGCATCCTGCTAGACCCAAACGCAGCGTGATTATAGTGGTGTCAGAAGCTGACTGTCCGGGTCGTAGCTTTGGTATTGCCGATGAATTGCGTGGAATGACGCCTGGACACGAGTATAGAGTGTGTGTGTTGGGACATGTACAGCGAGGAGGAATGCCTACTGCGCAGGATCGTGTGGTGGCTTCTATTATGGGCAATATGGCGGTGGAGGGGTTGCTAGCCGGTAAGTCTAACTGTATGGTGGCCTTCCAAAATGGTAGTTATCTTTTTGCGCCCTTGCCTGATCCGGATCTGCCAGCTCGTTCGCTTAGTAGTCAGGAGTTGTTAAAGCTGAATGAAGTTTTGGCTATTTAGTATGCGGTGGACAGAATGGAATTGACGGTTGCTGCTGTAACAAGTCTGGTTTGTTGGGCGTGTTTATTGGGGTCTTAGATGATGAAACGGGGAGCATGCTATTTTTTGGTGAGTGTTTTGTTATTGAGTGGTTGTACGACCGTCAATCCTTATACGGGTGAGAAACAGGTTAGTAAGGCGACAGTTGGTACTGGATTAGGTGCTTTATCGGGTGCTTTGCTGGGGCAGGCTATAGGTCAAAATACAGCGGGCACGCTTATAGGTATGGGTTTAGGTGGTCTGGCCGGCGGAATCGTTGGTGGTAGCCTTGATAAGCAAGATGCAGAATTGCGAGAGGTATTGCAGGGTAGTGGTGTGCAGGTCGCGAGAGATGGCAATAGTATTCGCCTAGTTATGCCGGGCAATATCACTTTTGAGCATGATCGTGCAGATATCCGTTCTAGTTTCTATAACACTTTAAATTCAGTGGCAATTGTGCTAAAGAAGTACAACAACACCACCGTGAGAGTGGTCGGTTATGCTTCTTCGGTGGGTGATGCTATGTATAATCAGCGGCTGTCTGAGCGAAGAGCCAGTTCGGTGGCTAGTTACCTGGTTGCCCAGGGTATTAGCGCCGGTAGGATAGCGGCGTTCGGTATGGGTGCGCGTAATCCGATAGCCAGCAATAGCACCAAGGCTGGTCAGGAGTTAAATCGTCGAGTAGAGATTACTATTCAACCGATTAGTCGATAATTGGTTGTACGATATACTCGTTGTGCTGTTTGGCGTTGGAGGTATAGGTAGGTCTAGAATCGTGTAGCTAGTGTGTGGATGGATGGTTCTGGAGTAGATGATTTGTAAGGTAGTGAAATGGGATTTAAACAAACAACTATGGTGTTATATTCTGACCCTGACAGTATCAATGGTCATCGGGTGAGGATCGCGTTGGCCGAGAAAGGAATGTCGGTTAATGTGGACTATATTAGGCATGGTAGTCCCCTGCCGTCAGTGATCACTTCTGCGGTGGATGAGGCCGAGCTGCCTGTGTTGGTAGATCGAGATTTAGTACTGTATGATACAGGTATTATAGCTGAGTATCTGGATGAGCGATTTCCTCATCCACCATTGCTACCGGTAAACCCCATTCAGCGTGCACGTTACCGTTTGATGATGCGTGAGATTGATCAGCAGTGGCTGCGGTTAGCAGACAAGATTTTGCATGATAGCGACGAACTAGCTAGGGAGAATGCGAGGAAGGAGTTGGCTGTTAGTCTTACGAGCGGTGCGAATATCTTTGGGCAAAATCGGTATTTTATTGGAGATGAGTTTTCATTGGTGGATTGCTGTCTATTACCGATGTTGTGGCGGTTAAATATTTTAGGGGTGGAGTTGCCTGCGGCTAGCACCAAGCCTTTGCGTAACTATATGGATAGGATGTTTGATCGTAAGGCGTTTCGTGAGAGTCTTTCAGAGGAAGAGCGCGATTTTGAGATTCGTGTATGATAGGGAAGGTGCTGCCGTTTAATAGTTTTTTGTTCCAAGCGCTGTATGAGTGGATGTTGGCCATGGATTTTGATCCCATCTTAGTGGTTAGGGAGCTAGATACCACGGAGGATGTGGTGGAGCGTTTTGTTTATATCGGTGCCCAGTCCGTACGAGAGGCTAGGTTTGATTTACATGGGTTTCACTGTGTGGCTAGTCGCAATGGTCAACCTTTTGATTTTAAGGCGGATTGGAATGAAATCAGAGGGATAGTTATTGGTGATGAAGCGTCTATCGAAGAGGTTCGCGGTGAGGTGATGATACATTGGTGCGATGATCATTGGGAGGTAAATTTGCCCAAGTTGCGTTCGCCGGATTTGGTGAGACGACATCGCAAAGTCAAGATTATTACTAAAAATAAGCAAAGTTAATTTTTTATTAAAGAACAGAGAGAGTGGCTGGATTGGAGTTGGATGTTGGTAGCGGTGCGGAGCGAATAGTTGCTGCAAACGGTGTAGCGTCTGATGATGATGCGGTGGATCGTGCGATTAGGCCGCGTTGTCTCGCGGACTATCTAGGTCAGAAAAAAGTCAAAGAACAGATGTCGGTGTTTATCCAGGCGGCGCTGAAGCGCAATGAGGCCATGGATCATTTGCTGGTGTTTGGTCCTCCGGGTTTGGGTAAAACTACTTTGGCGGGAGTGGTAGCCAGGGAATTAGGAGTAACGGTTCGTCACACTTCAGGGCCTGTGTTGGAGAAAGCGGGGGATTTAGCCGCTTTGTTAACCAATCTGCAACCAAGAGACATTTTGTTTATTGATGAAATTCATCGATTAAGTGCCACGGTAGAAGAGATTCTATATCCAGCTATGGAAGACTACCAGATTGATTTGATGGTTGGCGAGGGACCGGCTGCTCGTTCTATCAAATTAGATCTGCCACCCTTTACGTTAATCGGAGCTACCACTCGCACTGGTTTGTTGACCTCACCTTTGCTTGGACGTTTTGGTATTATTCAGCATCTGGAGTTTTATGACTGCGAAGAACTCAGTGGTATAGTGCAGCGTTCCGCAAAAATTTTGGGTGTTAAGATCGAACGTACGGGCGCAATGGAGATAGCCAGGCGTTCGCGCGGTACTCCTAGAATTGCCAACCGTTTGCTACGTAGAGTGCGAGATTTTGTACAAGTTAGAGGCAACGGTGTGATAACTCAGGCATTTGCCGATCAAGCTTTATCTTTACTGGGTATAGATGAGGCGGGTTTTGACGCATTAGATCAAAGATTATTGGGTACTATTATCGATAACTTTGATGGTGGTCCAGTTGGTTTGGATACATTGGCAGCTGCGATCGGTGAAGAACGTGATACTATTGAGGAGGTACTGGAGCCTTATTTGTTGCAGTGCGGTTTTATCCAGCGTACTCCGCGGGGTAGAGTGGTATCGGAGATAGCCTACCATCACCTAAAACGGGAGAAAAGAGATAAAAGAGATAAAAAGGATAATTAGCGGTTGTTGTCGCGAAACGGCAGTGTATTTGATGCTTATAGCTGGACGGGGTGCTGCTGTGGTTAGTTCATGGATATGCCGTACTCATTATGATGGCTGACTGAAAAGATTGTTGTACGCCCAGCATCCGCGAAATTGTGGTGCTTGATCGCAAGAATTCGTGTACTTTGATGCTTAATTTATGAGTTTTTTGTGTAAAGATGTTCAAAACTGTTCGCGTTTGAGCGTTCAATACACGCTTACACTTACAAAATTTTAGTTATGGGTAAGTTAACTAGTTTTGACATTGGTTCCAGATGAATGTTTGGTTTTGATGGTTGGAATAGTGAGTCTGTAGCTGTTTTCGAGATGATATGGCGAATATGTCAACATTTGTTTAGCTTATGTTTGGGACAATTATGATGCTATTAATGAACAGGAGAATTTAGTCGGTCTTTTTACTAGGATAAAACTAAACAAACAATTTGATTATTTTGTTGATCTGGAGTAACTTAGGCCGGTTCGCGAGAGTGGCGGAATGGCAGACGCGCTGGATTTAGGTTCCAGTGGAGTGATCCGTGAGAGTTCGACTCTCTCCTCTCGCATGGTTTCAAAACTCAAGTGGTCGGTAGATTGGAATGTCAGAAACAACGTTTAATTTGAAGGAGATATCTAGTTTGGGAAGAGAACTAGAGGTTGTGGTTCCCGCAGTCGTAGTTGATAGTGAATATCGGTCCGGGTTGGTTAAGTTGGCCAAGGATACAGATTTGCCAGGTTTTCGCAAGGGTAGAGTACCGGTAAGCATTGTGGAACGTCGTTACGGTGCTGCATTGAAAAACGAGACCTCGCAACAACTGATTAATCGTTTATGTCAGCAATATTTAGAACAGCATAATCTACATGTATTGGAGTTATTAGACTCTAAACGGTTGGAGGTAGGTGAACAGGGGGCACTGGGCTATTCGATTAAGTTTGAGTTAATGCCTGAGGTGGATTTAGCGGATCTGAGGCAGTTAAGTGTGCAGCGTTACCGTTGTGTGGTTAGCGAAGAAGATGTTGATCGCGAACTGCAAACCTTAAGGGAGCGTGCGGTTAGCTACGAGGTAACCAATGCGGACCATGCAGCCCAAGCTGGTGATCAAATCAGCTGTTTGGTAGTTTTTAAGAGCGATGATGAATCGCGTCAAACGTCTGGTAAACTTAGCAGAGTTTTGGGACGTGATGGTGGGGACAACATGGTTGACCAATGGCAGCAGTTGTTGGTGGGAGCGAAGTTAAATGAGCAGCGTAGTGGTGAGTTTATGGTCTCTACTGCCTGTTCTGAGGCGGGTGAGTTAGCAGGTAGTCATTGCCGAGTCGAGGTAACAGTGGATGAGATTAAGGTCCCGCATCTGCCGGAATTAAACGACGATTTTGCTAAGAGATTCCAGTCTACAACGGTGGAAGCGCTGCGTGATAAGTTGCGTGGAGAGCTGGAGAAGGGGACAGCTAATTGTGTGCGAGATCTGTTGGTTGATGCCACGGTCAAAAAGGTATTAGATGCACGCTGGCATCAAGATCCAGAGCTGACGATAGAGCATCGTTTGGATAGTCAGCAACATCGGTGGGAGAGTCGGAAGACCGAAATAACCGATAAGGGAGAGTTTCCCAGGGATAAGGTGCGCGAGTATATAACTGAGGAGCTGCGTAAGGCGATATTGGTAAGCGTCTACGGCGACGGGCATCCGGTGGAGGTTAGTGAGGAAGAGCTGCAAGCTGCTTATAGGGAGCAATTGCAACAGATGTTTGGAAGTGGTTTTCAAGCGGCGGTGGATTTTTATAATAGCACCAAAGAAGACAAGAACTATTGGATGGGTTTACGTCGTTTGGTGGTTGGACGCAAGTTGCTGGATTTGTTAACTCAGGAAGTGTCTTTAGAAGATGTGGATGTCGGGTATCAGCAGTTAGTTGAGCTAGAAAAACAGCGTAGAGAGCGGGAATTACAACGAACCAGTGAAGTAGAGGATTATGTGGAGTAATAGCTTGGTGCCAATGGTGGTTGAGCAAAGTGCGCATGGAGAGCGTGCTTATGATATCTACTCACGGTTGCTTAAAGACCGTATTATCTTTTTGGTAGGAGAGATTGAACAGCAGATGGCCAGCTTGGTGGTGGCCCAGTTGTTGTTTTTAGAATCTGAGGATGCTACGCGAGACATAAATCTGTATATTGATTCGCCTGGCGGAGTGGTGAGTGCTGGACTAGCTATTTATGATGCTATGCAGTTTGTTAAACCGGACGTTCAGACTCTGTGTATTGGGCAAGCGGCCAGTGCCGCGGCTGTGTTGTTAACGGCGGGTGCGGCAGGTAAGCGATTGATTTTGCCACATGCTAGCGTGATGATTCACCAAGCATTGGGTGGGTACCAAGGCCAAGTCAGTGATATTGCGATTCATGCCAGAGAGGCTGAACGGGTTAATCGACAGATTGTACAGATTTTAGCCAAGCACACGGGTAAAGATGAGGTACGTTTGTTGAAGGATATCGATCGAGATAATTTTATGAGTGCTGAGGATGCAGTAGCTTATGGATTGGTGGATCGTATAGTTACTTATAGGGAGTAATTGTCACTGCTTTAAGTTAGTTTTTCCGTGTGGTCAAAGATAATGTTGGTGGAAGTTTCTGGGGTCTTGTTTCATTATCGAGTTAAGGGTAGCGGCGGGGTTCCAGTTTTGTTGCTGCACGGATGGGGCAGGGATGCCAGTTACTGGGATTTGTTAGTTGACAGTTTAAGCGGTTGCGATTGTAGTTTTTATTTGGTGGATTTGCCAGGTTTTGGTTTGAGTGCTCCTCCTCCAGAGGTTTGGGGGGTTGAGGGGTATGCCGGTTTTTTATGCGGATGGATGGAAAGCATCCGTCCGATGGCTGAGTGGGTAGTGGTTGGCCATTCCTTTGGCGGTAAGGTGGCTCTTTGTTTGGGTCGTTGGTATCCGGTTCGGCGGTTGGTCTTGTTAGCCAGTGCAGGGGTGGTAGCGCACAAGTCATGGTCGATACGTTTTAGAAACAGTTTACTTAGGTTTATTAAAAGAGTGTTAAAGCTTACGGTTCGGACCGATCTGGCGGATAGAATTTTGGAACAGTACCGAACTCGATATGGTTCCTCAGATTATCGTGCAGCACAAGGTATTATGCGGGCGGTTTTGGTACGTGCGGTGTCTGAAGATGTGACCAGTTGGTTGCCGGAAGTGCAGATGCCTGTTTTGCTTATTTGGGGAGAGCAGGATAGTGCTACGCCACTAGTTAGTGCGAAATTAATGCAACAGTTGTTGTCTAAGGCTCGGTTAGTAATCCTTAAGGGAGTTGGTCACGACTTAATGGCGGAGCGTCCATTGGAGGTTATCAAATTGGTTAAGCAGAATTTAAAGGAGATGAGATAATGGACGTGTTGGTGGGATATAGGGTTTTTGTATTCTGTGCAATCATGATGCTGCATGCGGGTTATAGTTTTACCCGATTGTGTAGTCAGTTGCATATGTTACAATTAAACTCATATTTTTTGGATCGCTATGCAACCTATTGCAAGCGAAGTATTACCAAGCTATGGCATATCCAAGATTTCGAACCGTTGTTAGCTTTGTTGGGGGTTTGGCTCTCATCACCTGATCTGATGCTGATTATTTTAGCACTAGCTTATAGTAAAATGTTGTTGAGTTATCAGCCGACTGTCAAAATTAAAAAAAAGTTGGTATTTACTGCCCGAGTTTGGCGGTTGTTGTTGGTTAGTGCGTTGGTGTGGTCGTTAGGTTATTATTATTGTTGGCATAGTTGGGCGGTGCAAAGTGCCAATTTTTTGATCGATACGGTAGTGTTACTGGTAGGATGTGTGTTGTTATTACCGCTGATATTAGCGGTGTGTAATGTACTGTTGATGCCGATAGAATGGACAATTTGTCGCTACTATTTTTGCGATGCTAAGAAGGTTTTAGAGCGTTTTGATAATTTAAAGCGCATAGGTATTACTGGTAGTTTTGGTAAAACTACTACCAAATATATTCTAAATTCTCTGTTAAGTAGCGAATTTATTACCTTAAAAACCCCGGGCAGTTACAATACCCCCATGGGGATAGCTAAAGTGGTAAGAGGACAGTTGCGGCCTATTCACCAGATTTTTGTAGCGGAGATGAGCGCACGTTTGCCGGGCGACATTCGCGAGTTGTGCGAATTGGTTAAACCACAGTATGGATTGATCACAGTAATAGGTGAACAGCATCTGGAATATTTTAAGAGTCTGGATCGTATTAAACGTACCAAGTATGAATTGATTGAGGCGTTACCACCTGATGGGGTAGCTTTTTTTAACTTAGATGATCCTAATTCACTTGAGTTGATCAATAGCACCAGCAATGTTAGGAAGGTAACTTTTTCATTGCGTGATTCGCGCGCCGACTATTATCTTGGCGAAGTTGTTGCTAGTGCTGGAGGCAGTCATTTTAAAATTTGGGTGCGGGGTGAGCTGCAAGCCCCATTATTTACTACCATGTTGCTCGGTAAGACCAATTTGTATGATATAGTAGCCGCCATAGCGGTAGCCAGTGAGCTTGGAGTGTCGCTTGAACGTTTAGCTGCGGTTATGCCTACCGTTGTTCCAGTGCCTCACCGTTTGGAATTGAGAGTCAGTGCTGATGGTACGGTGATTATAGATGATAGTTATAATGCCAATCCAGTTGGTTCTAAACAGGCGCTGGAGGTATTGGCTTCTTTCACTGCCGGTCGTAAGTTGATTGTAACCCCGGGCATGATTGAGTTAGGGGCGCATGAGGATGATTATAATCGAGATTTTGCTAGGGCTATGGTGGATGTGTGCGACTACGTTATAATAGTTGGTAAGCACTGTCGACGCGCTCTTTTAGAGGGGTTAAAGGAGATGAATTATCCAGAGGATAAGATTTTTGTGGCTGATAATTTTTATCAAGCACGCGATCATTTGCAGCAGATGACTAAAGCTGGTGATGTAGTGCTGTTTGAAAATGATTTTACGGATGACTACGAAGGTAACTAATTTATGAAGCTGAATTTAGGAATAATTTTTGGTGGTAGGAGCGTAGAACACGAAATATCGGTGGTAACGGCGATGCAGGTGATAGCGGCAGTGGATCGTAGTCGCTATCGAGTAGTGCCTATTTATATTGCCAAAGATGGTACTTGGTATCATGGTCCTGGTATGGAACAGGTAGAGAGTTTTTATCAATTACCTACGTTATTAGCACAAGCACGCAAAGTGGTGATTGCCATGTTGGGTAATCATTGTCGTTTGGTTATGCAGAAAAATTATTTTTGGCAACGTAGTCGCGAAATTGATCTGGATGTGGTGTTGCCGATTATGCATGGCTCATGCGGGGAGGATGGTTCCCTGCAGGGAATGTTGGAACTTTGGGGTGTTCCATATGTGGGAAGCGGAGTGCTGAGTTCTGCCATTGGTATGGATAAAGTGGCTACTAAGTGGGCTATGCGCAGTTTGGGTGTGAACGTGGTAGAGGACTACTGGTTCTATAGTGATCGTTGGTTGAGTGAAAGAGCACTAGTGCTGCAGGAGTTGAAGGCTAAGGGGTTTGGTTATCCGTTGATTGTTAAGCCGGCTGATCTGGGATCTAGTGTGGGGGTGCGGGAAGTTGCAGATGATGACGAATTAGTTGAAGCGATCGATTTGGTAGTGAGACTATCTAACAAAGTTTTGGTGGAGCCCAAAGTTCAGAATATGCGTGAGATTAATTGTGCGGCGCTTGGTGATCATGAATCGGTGATCACTTCGGTGTGCGAGGAACCTATTTTTACCGGCGCTGTTTTATCTTACGCGGATAAATATCAGAGCGGTGAACGTGATAAGAGCGGTAAGCTTAAAATTAACAAGGTTGGATGCAAAACGGTTGGTCCTAATACCGGCGGTATGAGTAGTGCGCAACGCGAGATTCCGGCTAAGATTAGTAGCGAATTGGCTAGGGAGATTAAGATGGTTACCCAGAAGATATTTCGTGGCCTGGATTGCAGTGGCGTAGTGAGAATGGATTATTTGTGGGATGAAAAGCAGTATCGTCTATATCTATGCGAAATCAATACTATTCCCGGGTCGTTAGCTTTTTATCTATGGGATTATGAAGGGATAGATTTTACCGAGTTGTTGGAGAGGCTGATAGAGCTAGCACTGAAGCGTTATAGACAGCGCGGTAATTTGATTCGTACATATGCAGGCAATATTTTAAGCGGAACGATTACTGCTGAGTGATGATCGAAGTTAGAAAATTTATTAATTAGGGTAGGAATTAGGTATGTTATTGTGGTTGTCTAAGCAGTATGCTGGTTTAGCGGTTTTGCACTACCTTACCATGCGTTCTATCGTTGCAGCGCTGATAGCTATGGTTGGTTCCATGGTGTGTGGGCCCTGGGTCATTCGCAGGTTAGTAGCACATCAAATTGGTCAAATGGTGCGTAGTAACGGCCCGCAGGCGCACCTAGCTAAATCAGGTACTCCGACTATGGGTGGTATGCTTATTATTGTGATGGTGCTACTGGCGGTACTGTTATGTGCTGATCTTGGTAATGGCTATATTTGGTTGCTCACGACTAGCATGCTTGGCTTTGGAGCAATCGGTTTTTTGGATGATTACCTAAAGATTGCAAGGGGTAATTCGGTCGGTTTGAGCAGTAAGCGCAAGTTTATGTTGCAATTATTGGTAGCCGCAACCGTAGCATGGTTATTGTGGCGTGGGGTTAAAACACCAGAAGAGACAATATTAATTGTACCGTTTTTTAAAAATGTTGGTTGGCAACTTTCTTGGTTATTTCCGATATGGACAGTGCTGGTGGTAACCGGCAGTAGTAACGCGGTTAACTTAACAGATGGACTAGATGGTTTGGTGATTATGCCACTGGTTATGATTATGGCGGCTTTGGGAGTGTTTTGCTATTTAAGCGGACATGTGGAATTTGCTAATTATCTGTTTATACCGTATGTAGCTCGGGTAGCGGAAGTGGCGGTGTTTTGCAGTAGTATAGTGGGAGCGGGTCTGGGTTTTTTGTGGTTTAATACTTATCCGGCGCAGATTTTTATGGGTGATGTGGGTTCTTTGGGTCTGGGAGCGGTTATGGGCTTGATTGCGGTCATGGTGAGACAGGAGTTGGTATTGGTAATTATGGCGGGCGTCATGGTAGCCGAAACACTCTCGGTGATTTTGCAGGTAGGTAGTTATCGTTTATTTGGTCGTAGGGTTTTTAAGATGGCGCCTTTGCATCACCATTTTGAGTTGTCTGGTTGGCCAGAACCGAGAATCATCGTGCGCTTTTGGATCATTACCTGCGTGCTAGTCCTTTGCGGATTGGCTACATTAAAGATACGTTAATTAAGTGAGAGGCGATGGTGCGATTACATGGGAAGTTGCTGACGGGTCTGCTGCTTTTGACAGTTTTCTGTTTGGCTGGTTGCGCTTTTGAAACTTCTGAGAAATTTGGGCGTGGTTTGGGTAGCAAGGCAGAGGCAGAACCCAAAAAAGTGGCTTTAATGCTACCTATGCATGGTAGGTGGAGCCAGGAATCCGGACAGATATGTAAGGGTGTGCAGGGTAGGTTTTACAAGGAGCTGCAGGCGCGACCAGATAGAGAGCTGCGGTTATTGGATAGTTCTGCCGCAGCTACCGCCATTTTGTATCATCAAGCAGTGGATGGTGGTAGTGAGATTTTGATCGGTCCATTGACTAAGACGGAAATTGCTAGTGTTAGTGATATTGCAGAATTGACGATACCGGTGTTAGCGCTTAACAATGTTGAGCTTGCGAATTATGTACCGGTTAAGAATCTGTATTATCTTGGTCCGTCTCCTGAAAGTGAAGTTATACAGTTAACGACTCGACTGGAGCAGGATGGATTAAAAAGGTGTGCGTTGATAGTGGACGGCAGCAAAAATTCTAAACGGTTAGCTGGGTTATTAGAATCGCATTTAGCGCGTAGTGATGTTAGGCTAAGTAAGTTAGAGTTGAGCGCGCAAGATAATATCTCTAAGCGGTTGTGTCGTTTTTTGTCAGCAGATGGCAGCGGTAATCTGTGTAATGCCAAGATGAGAAAAAAAATGAATACATTGTCTGAGGAGGGTGCCAGTAGTTTAACCAGACAAGATCTTGATGCTGTGATATTGCTCGCTGAACCGAAGGTAACTGCCCAATTGGTTCCCCTGTTACATTTTTACTATGTTGAACAGCTGCCGATTTTAAGTTTGTCTAGTGGTTACGATCTGGATTTGAGTTTGGCTGATCTAGAAGGTCTAGAGTTTTTGGATATGCCGTATGCAGTACGCCCGGCGATCGTTGGGGAACTAAGAGATGGTGCAGATGATCCGCATGTGCATGGTGCGGTTGGTAGGAGTGTGAATAGTAGTCGTAGTAGTGCTAGGCGATTATATGCTGTAGGAGCCGATGCCTATTGGATAGCTAGCAACTTTAACCGTTTTATGTATAATCCTTCGCAGATGTGGGAGGGAGCCAGCGGTAAATTGCGTCCGATTAAAGGAAATTTGATTTTTAGACAGTTGAGTTGGATCAAAGTGCGCGGTGGCAAATTGGAGGTTATAGATTAGCTTGAATGGAGCGGTTGGTAGACGCGGGGAACAGATAGCAGCGGATTATTTAGCACGGCGCGGGTTAAGGATTATGTTTCGCAATTATCGCTGTAGAGGAGGGGAGTTGGACTTAGTGGCGCTTCACGGAGAAGAATTGGTGTTTGTGGAAGTGCGTAGTCGTACGGCAGCAGATTGGGGCGATGCGGTGGAATCGGTGAATGGAACTAAAAAGCGAAGGTGGGTGCATGCTGCTCGATGTTTTTGCGCTCAACATCCCGAGTTTAGCGATCTGGCTATGCGTTTTGATCTAGTCGCGATGCAGGGTCATGACTCAGTGGTTAGTTGGATACAGGATTCACTGCAGCTAAACGAATAATTGACGGTAACGGTGAAATGGGCGATCAATCAGGGTGGTTTGAACGTTACGTAGTGCGTAATCCGGAAGCAGTTAGTTTGCTGCTGTGGTTGTTGGCGGGAGGCACGTTTGTTTACCTATTGAAAGGGGTTATTACCCCGATACTGTTTAGCATTATCGCTAGTTATTTGATGAATATTGTGGTAAGACGTCTTGAAGATGTTTGGCATTGGCGCCACTCAAACGCAGTGGGAGTGGTTTTTGTTTGCTCTTGGGGGGTATTATTAAGTGCAGGTTTCTGGTTAGTACCGCTATTGGTTGACCAGTTATACCATTTGATTGTCTCCATACCCAAATTTGTGGACTACTTGAGAAATAGTTGGGTGACCATCAGTACGCGTTTACCAGACACGCTGCTTGAGAACGGTTCAAGTAAATTGTTGTGGAACTATCTGACAGATTATGTAGCCGCGGTGGGCAATAGTGCACTTAGTCTGTTTATGGATTCTCTGCGCAGTTTGGGTAACATACTTTTCTATTTGGTGGTTATTCCTATTTTTAGTTATTTTTTATTGCGAGACCGCGATCTGTTGTTAAATTGGTTAACTCAGTTTTGGCCGAAGAGAAAGGAACAGCTTGATGTATTGTGGCAGCGGGTTCAGATCGATCTATTAGGCTATTTACGTGGCAAAATATTGGAGATGATGTTGGTGATTGGAATCGCGGCCATGTTTTTTGCCGTTTTTGGCTTGCGATACGCGATATTGCTGGCGGTATTGCTCGGTATTTCAGTATTTATTCCATATGTTGGTATTGTAGTAGTCAGTTGTCCTGTAATGGTGGTGGCTTTATTGCAATGGGGTATAGGTATGCGATTCGGTTGTTTTCTGGCGTTGTACACGCTATTTAACATATTAGAGGGACAGCTACTAGCGCCGGTGTTACTGGCTAGAACTTTGGCCTTGCATCCCTTAACGATTATTCTAGCAGTGTTCTGTTTTGGTTATTGGTTTGGTTTTTGGGGGGTGTTGTTGGCTATTCCGCTAACCGCTTTGCTGCGCCTATTACTAGTGGAATGGCCATCTGCCAGAGTTGAGTAGTTTGTTGTTTATTGTTTATGAGGGGATTGAAAAATGCAAAAAAAGAGAGTGGGGGGGGGCAGAAAGGCTTCACTTTGGTAGAGTTGATTGTAGTTGTTGTGATTTTGGGTGTATTGGCGGCCTATGTGGCGAGTAGATTGGCGGGTCTAGACGCCGGAGCTCGTAGAGCTGTTATTGAGAGTTTGTATAGTTCTGTAAAGTCGTCGTCGGTTGCTGTGCATGGTGCGGCGGTTGCCGCTAATAAGTCTAGTGAACATATCGCTACTTTACGTGTTGAAGACAAGCACGTTCGGATTGCCTATGGCTATGCGACGGCTGATGATTTGGGTATTTTGAATGCCATTGATGATTCGTCTATTGCGCGAGATGGCGGAGGTAATGGCGACATATTGGCGATTTATGCTCTTGATGGAGGATCGTTAATCCTTAGACATAAGGATGCCAGGCATCCTGATAGTTGCTTTGTGAAGTATAGCTATAGTAATGACGGTATGGCTCCTGTAATTGAAATGTCAGTAGATGATTGTCGTTGATAGCATCTGTAGTAGTAAGGTGATGGTGAACGGTTGACTAAAAAACATGATCTAAAAGGTGCGTGTTTAGACGATACTTGTGACTGTCTAGCTGGTGTTGGGCATAAGATCGCAGAAACACTTAGGAAGATGGGAGTAACAAGATTGCGCGATGTGTTGTTACATTTTCCGACACGTTATGAAGATCGTAGCAGGGTTAGCCGTTTATGTGACCTACAGGCGGGGCAGTGGGTTGGTACGATAGTTACCGTCGCTAGTGTAAAGCTGGTGACGCATGGGCGTAGGCAGTTGCGAGTGTTAGCGTCTAACGAAAGTGGACAACTGTTGCTCTGTTTTTTTAATTACCAGACAATTAGACGTCAGTTTGTGACAGGCAAACAGTTATACTGCTATGGAGAAGTTTGTTGGTTGGGTGAGATCTGGGGAATGATACATCCACAATGGCAGTTTGTGGATGATGAGCATCCCGCTCCTAGTCAGCAGTATCTTACCGCCATTTATCCTACAACTGTTGGTATCAGTCAAAAAATGTGGCAGAGCTGGGTAGCGCAACTGCTAAATAGTTTGGAAGGTATGCGGGATTTGGAGTTATTGCCAGCCAACTGGTTAGAACGGATGCAGTTGCCTAGTTTTGTCTCAGCAGTGCGTCGAATACATCATGTTCCTGTTGCGTCCTCAGATTCAGTTATTGGATGGGTGAATCACAACGGAGTACTGCGACATGATTGTTCAGCAGTGCAACGTTTGGTGGTTGAAGAGCTATTGGCCAGATATCTCAATCAAGTGCAGTATCGCGCAGAGCTACGTGCTATGCACAGTCAGCCGGTGTTATGGAATGAAAAATTGGAAGAACAGCTCGTATCGTCTTTACCATTTAATTTGACGGATGCTCAACAGCGTGCTGTGCGGGAAATTGCGCAAGATCTAAAACAGACAACTCCGATGTTAAGGTTGGTGCAGGGCGATGTGGGGTGCGGTAAAACCATAGTGACGATCATAGCGTTGGCTCAGGTGGCGGCTAATGGCTATCAGGGTGCATTGATGGTGCCTACGGAGTTGTTGGCCCGTCAACATTACCATAATTTAAGGGGCTATTTAATGTCGCTTGGTATTGAAGTGGGGTTGTTGCTGGCAGGACAAACTAGTGGTGATAAGCGTAGAACGCTAGCAGATATAGCGAGTGGCAAATGTCAAATTGTAGTTGGTACCCACGCGTTGTTTCAGGAGCGCATCATCTTCAAGAGATTAAATTTGGTAACTATCGATGAACAACAGCGTTTTGGGGTTGAACAGCGCAAATTGTTACTTGATAAGGGTGTTTGGTGTGATCAATTGCCGCATCAGTTGATCATGACGGCTACACCTATTCCTCGTACTTTAGCGATGAGTTTGTACGCTGATTTAGATCTGACGGTCATTGATGAGTTACCGCATGGTAGGATGGCGGTGCGGACGGTTGCTATTAGCAACCAGCGGCGATTAGAACTTTTGACTAGGATTGAAACTGTTTGCGCCCGTGGTCAGCAAGTTTATTGGGTATGTCCATTAATCGAAGAGAATGAGGAAGCTAACTTAGCTTCTGTTGAGATGGTGCGGCAGCTAATAACGACAGCTTTGCCGCAATTCAAGGTAGTAGTGATTCACGGTCAGTTGCCCAATTCAGATAAGGAACGAATTATGCAGCAATTTTTACAACGCGAAATCGATATTTTGGTAACTACTACGGTTGTAGAGGTTGGAGTTGATGTTCCTAACGCTACGGTGATGGTTATAGAAAATGCGGAGCGGATGGGCTTAAATCAACTGCATCAGTTACGAGGCAGAGTCGGTCGTGGTCGATATGCCAGTTTTTGTTTATTACTATACCAAACCCCGCTTTCACGCATAGCAAAACAAAGATTGGAGCTAATTTGTCAACATCATAATGGATGGCAGTTGGCCAAGGCTGATCTTAAGTTGCGCGGTATGGGCGAATGGTTTGGTACTAAACAATCTGGAACATCCGGTCTACTGATCGCTGATTTAGTATCGGATAGCAAATGGTTGCCCCATGTTAAGCAGCTGGCGGAGCAGCTGCCATCATCTATCCAGACACAGCTAGTCAGACGATGGATCGGCAACAGTAACCAATACGGCACAGTGGCCTAATAAACGGTTTGGTCTTGTGTAACCATGATCTTTATAGCACGGCAGATCATAACAGATTTTGCACCTGTTCACGCATCTGTTCAACCAAAGTCTTGATCTTAATGGCTAACTGGGTTTGTTGCAAAATCTGACTTTTGGCGGCGATAGTATTAGCTTCTCGGTTTAACTCTTGCATTAAAAAATCTAGCTGTTTACCAACCACAAGTTCTTGGGTAAGGAGTTGACGCATAGCGGTTAGATGTGCCTGTAGGCGAGTAAGCTCTTCGTTAATGTCAGTCTTTTGTGCGTAAAAAAATAGTTCCTGTTCCCAGCGCTGATCGTTTATAGACAGATCAGCATCTATAATTTTTTGTTTGAGGCGTTTACCGTACTGATCGACCGTAGAGTGGTTACAAGCTTTTAACTGTTCAAGTAATTGTTGGGTTTCCTGATTGATGGCAAGTAAGGCTGCAGCTAATTTGGCCCCCTCTTCTAGACGTTTGGTAATAAGCAGTCTAGCAGTGTTTTCCACTAATTCTGTGATCTGTGTGGCATATTGCCGAGTAAGTGAGGTATTATCCCACAGCTGTGGATAGTTTAGCAGCGTTAGTGGTTCGACTGGTGCCAAATTAAAATGGGCGGATAAGGTATCTAATTTAGCGACTAACGCTCTTATAGCGGATAGATTTAGTTGGCAATCCTGCTTATCCGACTGAATCAGCAGCGTGCAATTAATATGCCCGCGTTGCAGTAATTGTTGTAAGCGTGTGTATAGTTCAGTTTCCAAAGTGGCTAATCGGCTAGGAAGTTGGAGGTCGCACTTAAAATAACGATGATTTAAACTACGTAGTTCGCAGTAAACAGTGCCCACAGGTAGTTCGCAGCTAGCATCAGCGTAGCCGGTCATACTCTGCACATGATTATCAGCCATAATTATTTTCCCGACATTGATATCCGTAGTCTACTTATCCGGTCTGATATGTCAAAATAGTGGTTATCTATTATCGATAGGTTGGATGCGGTATGACCCATATTTGCATAAGGAAGATGAGCGTAACATTGGTGGGGTTGTCAGGGGATACTCTTGTTTTTTTATTAATTGGCTATAAATCTGGCCTTGTGATGGCGTTGAAATGATGTCCACGAACTTTGGTTTAGATAGGATACGCGTTGCGTAGTTAGAATAGCAAATTTATAAGTTAGAGGTTTAGAAAGATGTCGGAATTATCTAATCAGCAGACCATGGGTTTTCAGTCTGAAATTCAGCAGCTACTAAAGTTGGTTACTCACTCCTTATACAGTAATCGAGAGATTTTTTTAAGAGAGTTGATTTCTAATGCTTCAGATGCAGCGGACAAGTTGCGTTTTCAGGCAGTATCCCAGCCCGATTTGTACGAAGGGGATACCGACCTTAAAATTAAGATTACCTTCGACAAAGA
>R20__coassemble_928_pt1 | contig 19147 bp, 20 predicted proteins | sample R20__metabat2_low_PE_004 | metagenome-assembled genome bin R20
GGCAGTCTGTCTAAAGCGTTTGACTGCACTTCTGTTTGTTTTCAATTTGGGCATGTTTGCTAAACCTCACTACCTAAAGCCTGTATTGCGCCGAACCATGGGCGAGATTCTAATAAAAACGGATGTTGTAAGCAAGTAGGCATTGTTTATGTATTGCGAAGTGTCTCTTTCGCATCCAGCCTGCTATACGATAACGTGTATGTGCAGTAGACGTCTATTTGGACTATCCAATTCACTTCTAAGCGTTGGTGTAAACATAGCGACCGTTAGAAATTAGGAGGCTTGATTTACTGGATTTACTGGGTCGGTTTCTTACTCGCATTTTTTGTATGGTATTTTGGACGTATTTTGGGGAGATGTATATGCTATAAATGTTCCTAGAGATAACAAAGGATGGGGAAGGTGCATGAGTTGCACAAATTTTTAGACATCAGAGTTGACTACGTTTTTAAGAAACTGTTCGAGCATATGCATATTCAAAGATTGCTGATTCCTTTTTTTTGAACGCAATCCAAAGGAAGACCATACATTAAATGAAGTTAGAAGTCGAACTAGAACTAGAACTAGGTAACACAGAGATCCAAATTGTCAATCCAAAAGGTAATATGGTGTGGCTGGATATACTAGCCAGGCTTGAAAATGGAAAATGGCGACAAGATTGATATTGAAATGCAACGTAGGTGGAGCGCAAAGATACCATTGGTTCGCAGTACATTATTTAGCGAGCGTTATGATGCGGATAACAACGCGCTAATTGACGATAATTACACATGATTATACCCTTACCTAAGGCCAGGTATTGGATTCAGATATTCAAATATTTTACACCGTGATAGTCCGGTTAACGAAGCTGTTTTAACCTTCACGCCTAGTGAACAACGAAGTCATGAAATAGCCATGGATTAAGATGCGTCTTTTTACAATCGAGCTGCGCAAATTTGATCCTAACACAAGACAGCGAAAAGATGTGCCGGACAATTGGTTAACTTTCTTAAAGCATCCTTTGGATGCAATTGTTAGAGATTGAGGATATCAAAGAAGCTTATGGATCGCTTGAAGAGCTAAAAGAGCTAAGTAATAACGAAAGAATCCGCGATGAGTACCCATAGGTATATGGATGGTTTACTCGACCAAATAACCGCACGTAATCAAGCGGTAGCGGAGGTAGTATCGGAGAAGAATCAGGAGCTCGCTGAACTAAAGGATTAATATAGTTAGGAAATTGCTGCAAATAATCAGGAGATCGCTGAAAAAACCACCAGTTGGCTGAGCTACTAGAAGAGTTGGTCTGTTTATGTGGGGAAAGATAGGGTTTGTCTCACGTATTCCACTGTTGAAGCTTAAAGACGCTTTTTGGTGCTAAGGTCATAGTGGTATAATATTGCGCCGCTAGGTTGTGCTGTTAATTACAGTTGTCTGCGGAGCTGGTTTGGGGTAGAGAGTTGAAGAGGTCTTGACATCAGCAATCGTTGTGCGTCATGAGCTGTTGATAGAGGATTTTACGGTTAGTACGTTCCGCCCAACAAAATCTTAACAGAGATGAGTGATGATTCGATCCACACTGCGTATTGGGCTGGAATAGATTTTCCAACATTCCGTATTAAAACAATCAAATGCGGGATGGTGCCTCAAGCGCTGAATTGGTATACAGTTTGCATTCTCGGAGGATTTACCTTACAATGCGGACGAAGGTTGGAGTGTTAGTGTAAGAGGTTGTGGTATGTACGCGGTGGTTGCGACCGGGGGTAAACAGTACAAGGTGTCCCCGAACCAGAAGGTCTGTGTTGAGAAGTTAGAGTTACCGGTTGGTAGCGTAGTGGAGCTGGATAGGGTGTTGTTGGTAGCTGACGGTGAAGAGGTAAAGGTTGGAACCCCCTATGTGGCAGATGTTAAAGTGGTGGCCGAGGTAGTTGATCAGATTCGCGGAGCCAAGATTAACATTATCAAGTTTCGTAGACGTAAGCATTACATGCGTCGTAAGGGGCATCGGCAGTATTATACAGTTTTATTGGTTAAGGAGATTGCGTAGTCGCGTGGCGTGCGCATTGCGTTACGCATCGGTGACTTCGTTTATGCGGTAGTTTGAGAGTGTTTAGGTCGTATGGCACATAAAAAAGCAGGTGGTAGTTCTAGAAATGGTCGTGATTCGAAACCTAAGTATCTAGGTGTCAAGCGTTACGGCGGCGAGTTTGTACGGGCTGGTAACATTTTGGTTCGCCAGAGGGGTACCAGGTATCGTCCGGGCGGCAATGTTGGTATCGGTCGAGACGATACGCTGTTCGCCATGGTGGATGGAACGGTGAGGTTTGTTCGCAGGGGTGTGGGCAACCGTATGTATGTCAATGTTGAAGAGTGTTGCACCAACGGTACGGCAGAAGGCTAGTGTGGTTGGTTTTAATGTTTGATGTTTGGTAATCTTGACCGACCAGTCTGGCGGAAGCGCTGTTGGGGTGGTCGGTTTTGGCTCGCGCTGTTTCTTGTGGGCATCACGTGGTTGTTTTTTTCTATAGCGAGAGCTGATTCTCTAGATGATTTCGTGCTTTCAAGCGACGCGAGCCGGTACATGCGGCATGTTGTAACTCCCTGTGAATCAGGGGGTGGGTTTGTTGTGCCGTCTGCTCTGATTTTACCCATTGGAGTTAAGATTTGGTTTAATGAGTGCGGAGGAAGCAATCAGGGTTTGGTCTGCTGGAATCAGGGCGAAAACTTCATGGCGATGGGTATTGGACATTTTGTCTGGCATCCCAGGGGAAGTAAGCGCGGTAGTTGGCAGCATGGTTTTCCTAGGTTGCTTAAATATATGCAGCAGCATGGAGTGCAGTTGCCGGAATGGTTATCCGGGGACAAAGCGCTGTGTGCACCATGGTCTAACCGCGACGAATTTATAGCCAGTCCTAGAGATGTACGGTTACTAGAGCTGCGTCAATTACTGCGCGACAATCTTGGTTTGCAGGCTCGTTTTTTAGTAGAAGATCTTTTAGCCAGCTTTCCGCGTATGTTGGAGATTACGCCTCGCGATGATCGTGCACTTATTTTACACAATTTTTGTAAGCTGGTGGCTGAACCCCAAGGCCTCTATGTAATGGTAGATTATCTCAAATTTAAGGGGCCCGGTATTCATCCATCGCGTAGTAATTACTACCAGGGAAGTGGTTTGTTGCAAGTTTTGCGGGGTATGCAATTCGCGCCTAGTCACTATACCCCTATTCAGGCTTTTGTTTATTCAGCCAAAATAGCTTTGGCGCGAAGAGTTGAGCGCTCAGGTGGTCAGTATCAGCGTTGGCTCAACGGTTGGTTTAATCGTCTCAATAGCTATCTAGAGTAGGATAATCTCTACGGCGTCCAAGATGTTTTTTGATTTAGATGACTTAAGTAGGTAGTAACCGAGGATGGTTTAGCCTATAATGTTTCGGTTTTTGGTGGTAACTGTAGTTTGTATCAAGCGCAGACTCTACCGTTAGTATTGAGAGTTGGTGTGGGTAGTTTGCGTTTTGATTGTATTTTAGAGGCGTTGGTAATTAGTTAGATAGGTGATGGGGTGTATATGGATAGAGCTAAAATAGTAATAGCCAACTGGAAAATGAATCTTGTTGGGCGTGAGGCTGATAACTGGCTAAATGGTTTTGATATGCAACAGACCAAGGTGGAAGTGGTCATTTGTCCTAGCTTTACTACTATGGCACAGATTTATAATCATCTGCCAACGGGGTTAAAGTTAGGAGCGCAGAACTGTTATTATCAGCCAAGTGGAGCGTATACTGGCGAGGTGTCCTTAGTGATGTTACAGGAATTAGGGGTACACTACGTGCTTGTCGGCCATTCTGAAAGGCGTTCTGTTTTTGGTGAATCTGATGAGCTGGTAAATTGCAAATTACGGGCGGTAATCGCGGCTAATATGGTGCCGGTGTTATGTGTGGGTGAAACTTTAGAGGAGCGGGAAGGCAAACAGTGGCAGCAGCGTTTGGAACAACAGCTTAGAGTAGGTCTGCGGGATACAGAGAGTGCAGAGTGTGCCAATATTATCGTAGCTTACGAACCGGTATGGGCTATAGGCACAGGTCGTACCGCTATGTTGGCTGATGTAGAGGAGGTGCATAGTTTGCTGCGCGAGATCTTGACGGATATTTTAGGCGATGCGGTGGCTACAACAGTTAGAATACTATATGGTGGTAGTGTTAAATCGTCCAATAGTAAGCAACTGTTGGCTTCCAGTGTAATTGATGGATTGCTAGTAGGTGGAGCTAGTTTAAAACCTGATGAATTTGGTAAGATCGCGGCCAATTTTTAGGATGTTGAACGCTGTATGCAGGAAATAATAAAGTTAGGCAGTTTGGGAGGTTTCAAATTACTGTCCAGGTAGCTAGGGTGTGTTGTGCGAGAAGTGTGGATGGCTAATTTTGTTTAATGATGAGGTGAGTAGGTGAAGATATTGTGTGTTATTCCCAGCAGGTTGGCGTCTACACGCTTGCCGCGCAAGGCATTGCTACCGATACAAGGAGTGCCGATGGTGCAGAGAGTGTATCAGCAGGTTAAAAGTTGCAGTTTGCTAACTAAAGTGGTGGTGGCCACTGATAGTGAGGAAATTGCCACTGTAATTCGTGATATCGGTGGAGAGGCGGTCATGACTGATCCAGCTTTGGCTACTGGCTCAGATCGAGTGGCAACGGTGGCTCGCCAGTTTCCTGAGATGGAAGTGGTTATTAATTTGCAGGGGGATGAGCCCTTTATGCAGCCGGAGATGTTAGAACAGCTAATCACTCCCTACTTGTCAGGGGAAAATCCGGACATGAGCACCATTGCTTTCAAAATCAGCGATAAGGATTATACGCGTCCTGAGGTAGTGAAGGTTATTACGGATCAAAATGGTTATGCTCTTTATTTTTCTCGTTCCGCAATACCGTACCTACGTTCTGATCTATTACCATTGGTCCAGTTGCCAGTATACCACCATATGGGCGTTTATGCTTTTAGGAGCGAGTTTTTGCAGGCATATTGTAAGTTACCCCAGGGACGTTTAGAACTAGCTGAGTCGCTGGAACAATTGCGTGCTTTAGAAAATGGGTACCGCATTAAAGTATGTCTAGTATCAGGGGGTACTTTAGAGATTAATACGGAAGAGGACTATCAATTAGCTCAACGTTTTCAATTTAGTGCGACGTAAAATGCTAGGTGTAGTATAAATATACAGCTATAGGTGCTGTTTAGGTAGTAAGAAAATCGGTCATGGGAGGTGCGGACTGGTTAGTTTTGATGTTTTAAGTATTTTACTGGTAGCGGTTTGTTGTTGGTGTTAAGCGTGGTGAGGGGTTGAGTATGTTAGAGGCGAATCGACCGATAGAGCAGTTGGATGGCGATAATGGTTTGATGCGGCGATTGATGGGCGTATTAGAACTTTATCGTGGTTTCAATTTCGGTGCACATCTGCTGTTAGATGGGTGTATACGCACGGTGCCTGCGTTAACCATGGCGGTAGTGGGCGCGCGGGTAAGTAAGAAAGTTCATGTACCCGAAAGATATACCTTTGGTCAAATGGCGCGGAATCTGTTTAGCACCAAGGTGTTCTCTGCTGAAGGTAGAAAAATAGTTGGGCAAGCGGTAATACGTTATCTGCAAAATGATCAAGAAGTGGCTCGCATCGTTAATCGTAACCGCATACCTGGTATGGTCTTGTTGACTGGTGGAGCAGGCGCTACGGCCGCGCAGGGGGGGGCGACTGTAGGTGCTATTTTAATGCGGCCGAGGATAGACGATGGTTTACGGTTTAGAGATGATGATGATCTGGCTGAGAGATTTAGTAAGTTTTGTGCGGCGACCCGTTTTTTAAGTGAACGTCTATTAGAGGGGTTGATAGAGCCGGCCAGAGACTTGACCGTTGTTGGGGTAATTGCGCATCTACTGCCAGGTTCTCCGCGTGCTTCGTTGTCATTGTCGCGTGACAATTGGAAGAGTTTGTTCGAGGCGATGCTTTATGCCAGTGATATATCAGCTGTGCCGCTAGATTACTTCTGGGCTAAGACTACCAACCCCGCTGCCTTGTTGAATAGAGAAGAAGTTCAGCAGATTATTAATTACCATCAAGCTAATGGTGGACAAGATTTTAGAATAGATTGGCTTAGGTCGCATTTTAAAATACCGCGTGAGGTTATAGATCACGCATTTAAAGAAATTGGTGTCATGGTTCAACCTCAGCGGTTAACCATAGGTACGGATGTGATTGCGAGAGAGGTGGCGCTTAGCATTCATCCGGCTGGAGCATTTGCTGCTATGCCTGGGGTTGCTCAATTGGTTATGAGCGGAGTTGTAGATAATGTACAGATCCCCGACGCTGCTATGAACGTTAAACTTAGTATGAGTACGCCTCAAGCAATGCAGATTGGTTTGCAAAAACCGATTCTCACATTACAATTACAAAAAGACTTGGGACGATATAGTGTGCAGCCGGAGCTTCGCGGACGATTAGAAAACATGCTGGTCAGCATCAAAGATGGACAAATAACGAAGGATTGGGATTCAGTTTGGCTGCCGTTTTTAGACGGACTTATTGGGCATGATCGGGATGAGGCGCATTGGTCTGCGATGCTGAGTGTGAGGGATGCTTCAGGTAATAATCTACTGCATTGTCTAAATATGGCTTTCCAAAACGAGCCGTTTAAGAAACCTTTTGAGTGGTTAATTGAAAAAAGTGTTAATGATCTTAGTCGTGGTGAAATATTATCTAGGGCACTTTTAGAACAAAATTTAGATGGTGATACTCCCTTACATATTTTGGATAATAGCGCAGATGGTTTAATTCATAGTTATATCAATTTACTATTGATTTGCAATGATGCCTCTCTGTTTCGTCTTTTAACTATCACCAATAACAAGGGTCAGCTTTTCATTGAGATTGCCAACCAGTACGTTTTAAACGCGTTGTTTGGTAATCGAGAGGTACGTTCATTGTTACTTAACACTATGTTGCGGCAGCTGGATAGTGGGGAGGGTGGATATGTAGTTAGTGCTGATCGCGATACCATATGGCACTGTTTGGCCAGAGTGCCAATGTTGTTTATAGCTTGGTTTGAATACCTGCGGAGTACAGATCAGTATCAAAATCAGTATCAAAAGGTGTGTAGCTGTTTGGAGCGTACTAACGATATAAATGTAAAGGGCGACAATTGGTTGCATGTTTTTGCTCGTCGCGGTCATAATATACAGTTCGAAGAATTGTTAACAGCATTTCCTAAATCTCTTCATCTGAAGATCAAAAGGATGCTGTGGCAGCTAAATTATAACCTAGAGACGGCGGCCAATCTTTGGTACAAGAGTAATCCATCGGCGTTTAAGCATTCGGATGATTTATTATTTGCTACGTGGGCGCAGGTAGATTTTAGCGTATTGCATAACGCGTCTTTTAAGAGGTTAGAGAGAGACGATTCGAACGCTAAATTAATCGTGATGACTGATAGTGGTGATAGGTTTTCTGAGTTAACAGTTAGCCTTGATCAATTGGATGTAATGGTCACGTGTACTTCGAATGCTATTAACTTGGCCTTACAAGATGGTAAACCGCTGGATTTTATAATCTTTACCTATTTGTTGCTATACCAACAGGCCACGCCAGATAAGATTTTAGAATTTTTTAGCGGCAAGATGAGCTCTCTGGCTAGCAATGCTAAAGGTGTTGCGAAAGCGGTTAGCGATTTGTGTAGATTGGTGATGCCAACAGAGGGTAAAATTATTACTAATTATGCAGGCAATAATTGGTTACATCTGTTGCTGGATAACGTTAATGCGGAAGTTAACTGGCGCTGTGAGTTGTTGAAATGCTTTTTAGCAGAATCTAAGACAGGTTTTCAGCGTAGTGCGTTAATGTTTAATAATGCAGGTAATCTGCCTATTGGTTTTTCATTGCGGGATGGAACGGCCAGAGTTGAATCCGACGACACCAGTTTAGTATCGTACGATCAGGTGCAGAGGACTTTCCTCCAGCAGTTTAAAAAGAGTATTGGAGAAGAACAGAGTGTTAGTAAAGCGCTAAATGAGGCGGTTAAGTGTATTCCAGATGAACAAGTGCCGATTTTGGCCAAACAGTTGTGGACTAGTGGTCACCAAGGTAGGGTGATTAGTGCGTGGTTAAGCGGTAGGGCTAGTGATACGGTTTGGGTGTCCAGTAGTGTATTAGATAATGTGCGAGATGCTAGTGAACGGAGTTCTAGGTATTGGCGTGATTTTTTTGTCGGTCTAACAGAAAAATGGTGGACTGAAGAGCACGGGTTTACGCGATTCGGTGAATTTGTGTTTGGCGAACTGCCGACGGCGGAGAAGGTTGACTTTCTTAGATGCGCATTTACGTGCGATGAGTATAGTGGTTATCGATCAAACTTTTTGGAGCAACTGCTATACCATGTAGGTATTGCTGGACTCGGTGCTAAGCGCATTCGTATATTGATGGATCTATTGGATGGAACATTGACGTTGTTCGGTGCGGATGTTATTCGCGTCTTAATTGATGAGGATGCTCGATCTGAACCGAAATGGAGATATTTGGAAATAATGTTGACAACTGCGGCAATTCGAGATTACGGGGATATTATCAACCGTTTTTTTGGTAATGTGATAAAGTGCGCAATGGTGACCAACGAACATGGTTATTCCTTAGGCGATAATTATTTACAGTGGCGCCGTGAATTACTATCTATTTGGGCCAGGAACGGTATTTTTGATTTAACTCACGATGTGATTGACGGTATCTTGACTGATATAAGCTCTGACAATTGGGGGCCTGAAGCAGTCGATTACTTTAAAAAGTTTTTAGTTTACCTGTTGAGTAATGAAGGGATTTCTCATACGGCTGCTATGCAGTTCGTGGTTCGTTTGGTGGAGAATCAGGAGATACGTGCTAGTTTGAGTTTTGACAGTTTTAGAGTTTTGATAGACATGATTGGTTTTACAGGCACAAACGATGCTTGGCAAAAGAGTAGAGTAGTAGGTATCAGTTTTGCGCTGTCTAGGGTTATTGATATTTCTCACTTTACGTCCATAGGAGCTCTTCAGGAAAGGTATCAAACATGTTTTACTGAGTTGGCCAAATTGGCACTTGGGTACGATGATGATAGTTTCAATCTTATGTCGAGTGGTTTTGAAGTTTTGACTCGATTGTATTTCGGGAATTCAAAAAGTGATTGGTTCGTCAAACTTTCTGAAAATGTACTGTTAAATCCGCTAATTAAACTTTGTGGGTTGGTAGAGCGTGGTGGTTATGATAGAGGGGTGATCAGGTACATCGAACTAGTAAAACAGGTCATTCAGCTCGACAAGGATAAAAAATTGTTGAAAGGTATGCCAAAACGCGAAGGACCTGGGTTGTGGTTGAAATTGGTGGAGTATAAATCAGGATGGTCAGTGTGGAGTAACGGTTATCATTATCGTGCGTGGTCTGAGATTGAGAGGGAATTAAATCGATATTTGCCTTCTGATGTTGCTCACGGTGAGCAATTGTCGGAGGAAAAGGTGGAGACAGATCGTGCTTTGGTTAGACTCAATAAGTAGGGTGGCAGACTCAGTTTATGCTTGATGGTAGTTATTGGCGGTTCTGTTTTTATAGTCCCGCCTTTGCGGTAGGCGTCTACGATTAGGTAGGTTGTTATGATTTTGGCTTTGTGATATAAGGTGGCCGTTGTCAAACAGGTGATTGTTGTATTTTGTCTGGTCTTAAATGGTTGTGTTTGGGTGCTGCATAAACTTGCTAGAGATGCGGTTAGCACAGCGTGGATCAGTTTGATTAACCCGGAGGAGTAATGAGCAGTATAAGCATGCGTGATATGTTAGAAGCTGGTGTGCATTTTGGCCACCAGACCCGTTATTGGAATCCCAAAATGGCGCCGTACATCTTTGGTGCGCGGAGCAAGATCCATATTATCAATCTAGAAAAGACTGTGGAGTTGTACCAGGAAGCCCTCAACTTTATCGGTAGTGTAGTAGCCAAGAGAGGCAAGGTGCTTTTTGTGGGTACCAAACAGCAAGCACGCGATCTAGTACGCAGTGAGGCGATACGTTGCGGTATGCCGTATGTGGATTATCGCTGGCTAGGTGGTATGTTGACTAATTATAAAACCATTCGTCAATCCCTAAAAAGACTGCGAGAGTTAGAGGAGATAAGGGATAGCGAGTCTTTTGCTGGTATCACTAAGAAGGAGATGCTGATTGTTACTCGCGAAATCGATAAATTGAATCGTAGTCTTGGTGGGGTACGGGAGATGGCCGGTTTGCCTGACGCGTTGTTGGTGATCGATGTGGGTTACGAGAATATCGCGGTGAGCGAGGCCAGGAAACTTAAGATTCCGGTGATTGGTGTAGTGGATACCAATAATAGTCCCGATGGTGTGGACTACGTTATTCCTGGTAACGACGATGCTATTCGTGCGATTAGACTATATCTAGAAGGAATTGGAGATGCCATTTTGGATGCTAAGGCTAAGTTGCCACCAGAAGAAGTGACGGATAAGGATGCTGCTAAGGTAGTGGTGCCAAGCAAGAAACGTCAATTTAATAATAAAAAGCACAATGATCATCGCGGCAGTTCCAGTAAGACGGCGGTGGCGGCTTCTGCGGTAGTGGCTAGCGCCAGTACAGAAACTGAACCATCAACGGATGGAGTGAGTATTGGTGTTGATACTACTGGTGATGAAGTTCATAACGATAGGCATGAATAGAAGGTAGATAGCGCTGCTGGTGCGGTGGTGGTATCTTATTGGTGTCCCTAGTAAGGGATGCCACTTCGGTTTAGGGATGTGGCGTATAGAGTTGGGTGTGACGAGATGGAGATAACGGCAGGTTTGGTTAAGCAGCTGCGTGAGCAGACTGGTGTGGGCATGATGGAATGCAAGAAAGCTTTGGTGGAGGCACAGGGCGACCTGGAAGCAGCAGTGGTGTTGCTGCGCAAGGCTGGTAAGGCCAAGGCTGATAAAAAAAGTGGTAGAGTTGCAGCGGAAGGTGTGATTGTACAGGTCATAGATGGTAGTCAAGCGCTGATGTTGGAGGTCAATTGCGAAACAGACTTTGTAGCCAAGGATGCAGAGTTGCGTGCTTTCGCTGAGCAGGTTGCTCACAGTATGTTGGCTCATAACTTGATCGAGGTCAGCGCCGTTGCCGAGTTAAGATTGCAGGATGGTAATACAGTTGCTGAACGTCGTGAGCAGTTAGTAGCAAAATTGGGTGAAAATATCAGTTTGCGTAGAGCGGTGAAGATTATGGCTCCTGCAGGAGGTATGGTTAGTGGATATTTGCATGGTGGACGTATTGGTGCGTTAGTAGCGCTTGATGTAAACCAACCAGAACTGGGGAAGGATTTAGCTATGCAGGTGACGGCTACCAATCCAGCGGCGATTAGAGCCTCCGAATTGGATCAGGCGATTATTGATAGAGAACGGGAGATTTATTTGGATCAGATGCGGGATTCTGGCAAGCCGGCAGCTATTTTGGACAAGATTATTGCGGGTAAGTTGCAAAAGTTTACGGATGAACAGACCTTAGAGGGACAGATTTTCGTGAAGGATACCGGTAAGCACGTGCGAGAATTGTTGCAACAGTATCAAGCCAATGTTTTGGCAATGGCTCGTTTTGAAGTGGGTGAAGGTATCGAAAGACAGGTAGTGGATTTTGCAGCGGAAGTGGCGGCAGTAACTGCCTGAGAGATCTAGTAGCATTGAAGGTAGCGTGGGCTAAGTTTTGGTAGGTAGCTATGATCATAGAGAGTGTAATTAAAGAAGCTGAACAGCGCATGGGGTTGGTTTTGCAAAATCTCAAGGATGAATTATCTAGGGTGCGTACGGGACGGGCCAATGCTGGTTTGGTAGAAAGTGTGAAGGTGGATTACTATGGCAGTGATACTCCTTTGAAAAATATCGCCTCTATCGTTGTGAGCGATGCCCGCACTATAGTAATTACTCCATGGGAGAAACATCTGATTAAAGCTATTGAGAAAGCTATTGCTAAAGCGGAGTTGGGTCTTAATCCTATTAGTGAGGCAGATTTAGTACGTATCACTATCCCGCCACTAACTGAAGAGCGGCGCTTAGAGTTAGTAAAAATAGTCAAAAGTATTGCGGAGAACAGCAAAGTAGCAGTGCGTGGGGTTAGGCGTGACGCTATGGATGAACTTAAGAACAAATTGAAATCAAAGGAGATTGATGAGGACAGCGAACGTCGTACGAAGGATGCAGTACAAAAGTTGACAGATCAACAGATTGCGGAGGTTGATCACGTTGCAGAATTGAAAGAGCAGGACCTGCTTAGGGTTTAGCTTAACAAAGCGATGGTCGATACGGCGTAGAGGGATCTTGTTATGGTGATTGTGATCATTGGCAATAGTGTGAGGGTTCGATAGCGGTATGGAACAGATTCAGCATTTGGCGGTGATCATGGATGGTAATGGACGCTGGGCTAGGCAGCGCGGTTTGCCTAGAGTAGCTGGTCACGATGTTGGTGTAGAGGCATTGCGTAGATTGGTGCAGGCTGCTATTCATCGTGCAATTCCTATACTTACGGTGTTTGCTTTTAGTACGGAGAATTGGCGACGCAGCGAGACGGAGATTAGCTATCTGTTAGACACAGTTATTAGTCGTTCTCTGGCTAAGGAGTTACCTAACCTGCAGAAATGGCAGGTGAAGGTGGTTTGTGTAGGTAGCAGACAACGTTTTTCCCAGTCTTTGATTGAGCAGCTAGATCATTTAGAGCAGGCCACCGCCCATAATCAGGGATTGCGACTTAATATCGCGCTAGATTACGGCGGTCGGTGGGAGATTGTAGAGGCTTGTAGAGAGCTGTTGCGTCAATGTCAGAATGGTCAGCTAACCGACCAGACACTGGAGGAGCGGTACCTACAGCAGGCATTGGTTTTGGGTGATTGTCCTCCCCCGGACCTATTGATCAGAACAGGCGGTGAGCGTCGAATTAGCAATTTTTTGTTGTGGCATTTAGCTTATACGGAGCTCTATTTTACTGAGGTATATTGGCCTGACTTCGATGAACAAACTCTGGCGGAGGCTATTGAATGGTACAGGCATTGTGAACGTAGGTTTGGAAGTAATGTTAGTTAAAAGAATACTTACGGCAGCAGTGATGCTGGCAGTGGTTGTAGTTAGTTTAAGGTGTCTGCCCTTTTGGGTGTTTCGTTTTTTGCTGGCTGCAGTGCTGTTATTGGCGGCTTGGGAGTACCAGTTATTATTTACGGATGTCAAAGACGATCGGCAGCGGATTAATCTGATCGCACTGTTGTTAGTAGGTTTTTCGGCCAGCGGTTTTGTCAGCATGCGTTGGCTGTGGATAGCGGCGACCGGGTGGTGGTTGTTAACAGTCCCTATTGTTTTATACTTTTATAGTAGCGGTAGCCGGTTAAGTTGGCTTGATCATCGACAAGTGGTGACTATTCTAGCTATTCTAATGTTTGTGGCCTGTTTTTCAGCGATAGTAGATTTGCGTGGTTATTTGGGAGAGGTTGGAGTGACTTACCTATTATCGATAAGTATAGTGGCGGATAGCGCGGCTTATCTAATAGGCAGGAGTTTTGGCCGTCATAAGATGGCTAAAGTGATTAGCCCTGGTAAGACCATAGAGGGTGCTCTGGCCGGATTAATATCGGTGTTAATGTTAGCCTTGGTGTGCAGAGGGATCATTGTACGTCAGCTGCAGCGTGATATGGTGGTGGATATTCAAATTTCATGGGGTTATTGGTTGTCACTTACGGTGGTAGCTGTACTGGCCGCTATTTTGGGAGATTTGTGGGAAAGTATGCTTAAACGGCGAGCTGGTGTTAAAGATAGCGGTAGTTGGTTGCCCGGTCATGGAGGTTTTTATGACCGTATAGACAGTCTACTAGCAGTGGCTCCTGTTTTGGTGTTAGGTATTTTGGTACGGAGTTTTAATTAAGAGTACTAGCCGGATGTTTGGAGTATTGAATTTTAGAGCATAAACAATGGGCAAGATGTTAAGATGGATAATGGTGGGGGTAACAGGTCTAGGTTTGATTGCTGGGACGGGGTCTGTGAACGCTGCGGTGTTACATAGTATTCAGGTTGATGGTTTGCAGCATCTGTCTAGGGAGACGGTAATCGCCGCTTTGCCGGTGAAAGTAGGTGAAACAGTTTCGGAGAGTAGTACCGACCAAGTAATTAAAGCATTGTATGGTACTGGATTATTTCGGGAGGTGGAGGCTGAAGTAAGGGGCGATACGCTGGTGATTGGACTTACGGAGAACCGAGTAATTAGCAACGTTGAAGTTATTGGTAACCATAATCTTAAACGCAAAATGATCGACAACGTTCTGCGACAGCTTAATCTGGTAGCAGGTAGACAGATAGATTACAACCAGATGCACCATTTTAAACAGGCACTCTTGGCGCAATATCACAGAATGGGCATGAATAAAGCGCAGGTTGAGGTGACCACGCAGATGGAAGAGGGCAACCGGGTCAAACTAGTGGTCAACATTGATGAAGGGGTGACCGCCAAGGTTAGTAAGGTTATTATTGTAGGCAACAAAGCGATTGGCAGTAGTAAGATTAAGGACCGGATGGATACTAAAAGCTCCGGGCTTTTTTCTTGGTTTACTGATGATGATGTGTATTCTGAAGAGAAGGTTGCGCAAGATTTAGAAGCGATTAAGAGATTGTATAGGGAATATGGTTATCTGGATGTGCAGATTGACAGCCCAAAAACCACTTGGTCCAGTGATGGCAAGAAGGTCTATCTGACGGTAGTAGTGCAGGAGAACAAGCTTTATCATGTCAGATCTGTCAAGTTGGATGGTGATTTGGTGGGTAAAGGTCGTGAGCTCGGTCAGTTGATCACTTTGCGACCAGGGGATGTGGTTTCTACTTTGGCTATTTCGGACAATAGCAAAGCTGTTAGTGATCGTTTGGGTGATTTTGGCTATGGATTAGCGGTGGTAAGACCTGACTACCAGCTGGATCATGGTCGACAACTGGCAGATATCAAATTGATAGTAATCCCAGGTAAACGAGTGGTGGCCCGTAAAATTGAGTTTAGGGGTAATGTTAAGACGCGCGATGAAGTACTAAGGCGCGAGATGAGGGTACAAGAAGGTGGTACTTTTTCGCGCAATCGTTTACAAGAGTCACAACGTAGGTTGGCTAATTTAGGCTATTTACAGGATGTGACCTATGATATCGCGGAAGTGTCCGGCAGTGATAATCAGGTAGATGTAACCTATAATTTCAAGGAGGTATCTTCTACTTCCTTTAATGTGCAGGCTGGTATTACTGATTATCATGGTTTAGTGTATGGAGCCAGCTTAAGCGATATCAATTTCTTGGGTAGCGGCAAGAGTGCCTCTTTGAGTTTTGACAACTCTAGTTCTTTCCAAAGTTATGGTGTTCATTACTACGATCCCTATTTTACTGATGATCGTTTGGGTTTTGGGGTGGATGCTACTTTGGATGCCTACAATCCGCATAGAGTAGATGAGGACTTAAGCGGTTATCGTAGACGTACCTATGGTTTGACGGGGCGTTTTAGTTTGCCGCTCTCTGACTATACCAACCTGTATTACGGACTTGGTTTAGAACATATATCGATCCCGGATCGTCCTACGGTCAACGTTAATCCTAAGATCGAGGGCTTCTTGAATCGTTACGGTGACTCTTTTAGTAATATTAAATTAATAGCTGGTCTCAGTTATAGCAATCTGGACCGGGCTATTTTTCCGCGTAGAGGATGTTTTGGCTCTTTGAATTTGGAAGGTTATATTCCGATTGCCAGTAAAGATCTAGAGTACTATCGTGGCAATGCTCGAGGAGCTTATTATCACCCCATTTACGGTGATTGGATATTTAAGCTCAATGCTGAGGTTGCATATGGTAATGGTTATGGTAAGACCAAGGAACTACCCTTCTTTAAAAACTATTATGCTGGTGGTATCGGTTCGGTGAGAGGCTTTGAGACCAGCACACTTAGTCCGCTAGAAGATGCACATAAGGTTGTGGGTGGTAATTTCTTAACGTTGGGCAGTGTTTCTTTGATTGTGCCAACGCCTTATCCTGAAAGTGTACGTTTGAGTGCTTTCGTCGATGTGGGTAATGTGTTTAATAATTACTTTGATATGGATGATTTGCGCACTTCGGCGGGTGTACAGTTAGAGGTTAGGACGCCCATTGCGCCGATAGTGCTAAGCTTTGCTAAGCCGCTGCGCAAAAAACCGTGGGATCAGACGGAGTTATTCCAATTTTCAATCAGTACCAGTATTTAGCAGTACAGTTGTAGGAGAAGCGGTTATGAGTTTGCTTAGAGATGGTTATAGTCTTGACTACCTTAGTCGGTATTTGGATGCAAAATTGGTAGGGAATGGAGAAGTTTTAATCTATGGTTTAAACGAACCAACTGTCGCTGATGGGCGGCAGCTAATTTTTATTAACTCTGGCAAACATTTAAGAGAGGTTGCTACGGGCTGTCAGGCAGCAGCGGTGCTGACTAGCGAAGAGTTATTTAATCAATTGGATCAACGATTTTTTACCAATGCTCTTTTAGTATCGGATGTATATTTGGCTTACGCCAAACTTAGTGCGCTGTTTCGCGCCAAGCCGCAGTGTACTCCGGGAGTAGATAAGACTGCTTGTGTGGCGGACGATGTTCAACTTGGTGAAGGAGTAAGTATTGGTCCACACTGTGTAGTGGCTTCAGGCTGTGTTTTGGGGGATGGAGTAGTTTTGTCAGCGGGGGTATATGTTGGCGAAAGCTGTTGTCTTGGTAAGGAGAGTTTTCTTTATCCTAACGTTACCTTATATCATGGAGTCAAACTGGGTGAACGGGTAGTGGTCCACAGTGGAGCGGTGTTGGGTGCAGACGGTTTTGGATATGCCAATCACAAGGGTAAGTGGTGCAAAATCTATCAGTTAGGCGGAGTGCAGATCGGTAATGATGTGGAAATTGGTGCCAACACCACTATTGATCGTGGGGCGTTGCATGATACGGTGATCGGCGCAGGGGTTAAGTTGGATAATCTGATTCAGATAGCTCATAACGTCGAGATAGGTGAAGGTACCGCTATGGCTGCTTGTGTGGGGGTGGCGGGTAGTACTAAAATTGGTCGGTATTGTATGATTGGTGGTGGAGTCGGTATAGCTGGTCATATTGAAATTGCTGATCAAGTGGTTATTACTGGTGGTTCTATGGTGGGCAGCTCTCTGTCCAAAGCTGGAGTTTATGCCTCATCTATACCGGCTATTGCACAGCGTGAGTGGTGGAAAACAGTAGCCTGCTTATTTAAGTTGAACGCGGTGTTTAGGGAATTTAAAGAGTTAAAGAGCCGCTGGACGTTGCGGTATTGGCGCGATCGTTTGCTAGGATGTTTTGGTAGGAGTGTAAAACTTAAGAGACGTGAGAAGTAGTTAAGTTGAGATATAAATTTGGGAGAAGTTATGACTATGAATATTATGGATATTAGAGATTATCTACCACATCGTTACCCATTTTTGTTAGTGGATCGTGTGCTGGAAGTAGTGCCTGGCGAAAAGATTGTGGCCATCAAAAATGTTAGTGCTAACGAGGAATATTTTTGTGGCCATTTTCCTGAGCGTCCCATTATGCCAGGTGTATTGATGTTGGAGGCTTTGGCGCAGGCAGCGGGATTGTTGATTTACTGTACCACTAATACTAAAGCTAATGCCAAAGATAATTGGTATTATTATGCAGGGGTAAATCAAGCTAGATTTAAACGAGTGGTTGAGCCCGGTGATCAGCTGCAGTTAGAAGCCAAATTTGTCAAGCGTCGCTTGGATCTGTGGGTTTTTGAAGTGAAGGCTAGTGTGGAAGGCGAGTTAGCGTGCAGTGCAGAACTGATGCTAGTGCGCGGAGGACTGAAATAGTGATTGATCCAAGAGCAATAGTTGATCCTCGAGCGCGTTTAGCGGACGATGTGGAAGTGGGACCGTACGCGATTATCGGTCCGCAAGTGGAGATTGGTGCTGGTAGCGTAGTGGGGCCCCATGCGGTAGTCACTGGTCGTACCCGTATTGGAGTTGGTAATCGTATTTATCAGTTTGCTGCTATTGGGGAGATTCCGCAAGATCTAAAATACGCGGGAGAAGATACGTTGCTAGAAATCGGTGACCGCAATATTTTTCGAGAGTTTTGTTCCGTGCATACTGGCACGGTTCAAGGTGGAGGAGTCACCCGTATTGGTTCAGACAACTTGATCATGAACTACGTACATGTTGCACACGACTGTATTATCGGTGATCATTGCATTTTGGCCAATTATGTCGGTTTGGCTGGTCATGTACGTATTGACGATTATGTTGTGTTGAGCGGTTTTGCCAAGGTAGTGCAGTTCGCCAGATTGGGCGCTTATAGTTTTGTGGTTGCCAACTCCGATGTAGGTAAAGATGTGTTGCCGTATGTTATTGTAGGGGGTACAGCTGCCGCTATCAAACCTTACGGACTAAATCTGGTAGGGCTACGTCGTCATGGTTTTGATGAAGATACCGTGGTTAAACTGAAAGAAGCTTACAATATTATTTTGCGTCGTCATCTAGACGTTAAAACTGCTTTGACGCAGTTGAACGAGTTGGTTCAACAGTGTTCAGCGGTGCAGGCCTTTATTGATGCGCTGGAAAATATGGGAGAGCGTGGCATCATAAGGTAACTCATTGCTGTTTGGTTCGGTTAATGATGGTACGAGTTTTCTAGTGGTTACTGTGCTGTTGTTTAGTTTAGATGAGTTTCCCGGGTAGAGTCGTTCGGCGTTTGGGTGGCTAGTTATTGGTGTTGATCTTGTTGGCGCCCCTGCTGTGTTTGGCGATGGTGGTGGCTGTGGGCGTGTGAGAATGCGCAAAGGATGGAAATTTGTCGTAGTCAACGTCTGACTTATAAGCTCATAACTATAGTTGTAAGTACCGCATCCTCTGGTTAGTTTTGGACCTAGAGGAGATTCATGACAAGGATGTGACGGTGGAGTCTAAATCCCAGTCTGATAGTGCAGTACGTAATCCAAAATATTTAGAAGTCGTGTGCTCGCCTGTTAGAGAGTGACGCAGGTTTTTCGATCTACAGAAAAGGAATATGGTTGCAATGAGCAGCGTGCGAAGTCCAATAAAGGCGGAAAAACACATCCAATTTTGTCCCCAAGACCAAAGTTCGCTCGGTGATATAA
>R20__coassemble_931_pt1 | contig 19105 bp, 14 predicted proteins | sample R20__metabat2_low_PE_004 | metagenome-assembled genome bin R20
GGAGACACTTTGGATATTCATGGCGGTGGAGCAGATTTGCAATTTCCGCACCATCAAAACGAGATAGCGCAGTCAGAGGCAGTGACCGGCTGTCCATTGGCTAATTATTGGATGCATGTGGGTTATGTTCAGCGACAACATGAGAAAATGTCTAAGTCTTTGCACAATTTTGTGCTATTAAACGATGTTCTGGAACAATATAGTGCTGAAGTATTGCGTTATTTGATGCTAAGCAGTCACTATCGCAGTGCTCTTAATTTTTCAGAGTCTGGGCTTGTGCAGGCTGAGAACAGTTTGCGTAGATTATACCTGGCTCTTAGACATTTAGATGGTTTGGTGGACAGTGAAGGCGACGCAACTATCGATGAGATACGTAGCGCACAGGATTGGCAAAAGTTAATGTCTGAGCCCTTGCTTGGCGGGTACGCTGCGGCGTTTCAAGCTGCTATGGCTGATGATTTTAATACCCCACAGGCCTTAGCGGTGTTGTTTGATTTGGTTAAACAATGCAATCAGAATATAGTAAAGAGAGAGATGTTGGTTGCCGGGAAACTGGCTAGAGGATTGCGCGCATTAGGCGGGGTTTTGGGCCTATTGCAGCAACATCCCATGGCCTTTTTGCAGTCAGGAGTAGATCATGAATTGGTTAGACAGCGTCTGAAAGAGAGGAGTCTAGCCCGTCAGAACAATAATTGGCAGTTGGCCGATAGCATACGTAGCGAGCTGAAGTCTTGGGGAGTGGAACTAGAGGATAGGTTGGATGGCTCTACGGAATGGTTTTACATGGGAGGCAAGAATAATGAGTAAAGGGACAACTAGTTTGTTGCTGATTATGGATGGTTTTGGTTTTCGTGCTGAGCGTGAGGGTAACGCTGTCGCGTTGGCTAATACGCCTAATTTTGATTATCTATGGAGTAAGTGTCCCCATACTCTATTGACCGCTTCTGGTTTAGCAGTGGGGTTGCCGGCTGGTCAGATGGGTAATTCGGAAGTAGGGCATTTGCACATTGGAGCTGGAAGGTTGGTAATGCAGGAATTGACCAGAATTGATACAGCGGTGGATGATGGCGAGTTTGCGCGTAATGCTGTACTAAATGATATGATTGATCAAGTGTTAGCTTCTGGTAAGCGATTACATGTGATGGGGCTATTGTCTGATGGAGGAGTGCATAGTCATATTAAGCATTGGCAGGCCATGTTAGAGCTCGCGGCTAAGCGTGGAGTGCAGCAGCTTTCTCTGCACCTGTTTTTAGATGGGCGAGATACACCACCGCAATCTGCTGAAAAGTATATTCAAACTATATTAGAGGATAGTAAGCGTTTGGGATGTGGGCAGTTGGCTTCTATTAGCGGAAGATTTTATGCTATGGATCGTGATAAACGGTGGGATAGGATAGAGCGGACATATGATATGATGGTTGGCGGAGTAACACCCTATCGTTATGCGGATGCTTTAGAAGGGTTGCAAGAGAGTTATAAGCGTGGGGAATTCGACGAATTTGTGCAGCCAACTATCGTACAGGGTACGCATCCAGAGGATTTTAATCCTATTTGTGATGGTGATTGGGTGATGTTTATGAATTTTAGGGCAGATCGTGCTAGAGAACTGTGTACGGCCCTTACCGATTCTAACTTCAATGCTTTTACTCCTAAGCAGAGGGTTCAATTAGGTGGATTGGTTACTCTTACAAGTTATGCGGATAATCTGGCGGCGAAGGTAGCTTTTCCGCCCCAACAGTTGCGTGATACTTTGGGTGAGGTGGTGGCTGCCCGTGGTCTGCGTCAGCTACGTTTAGCAGAAACGGAAAAGTATGCACATGTAACCTATTTTGTGAATGGTGGCAGGGAAGAAAGTTGGGACAATGAGGAACGCATTTTAGTACCTTCCCCTAAGGTTGCAACCTACGATTTACAACCGGAAATGAGCGCGCTTGAAGTGAGCAAAAAGTTACTGGAGGCGCTAGATAGTGGTAAGTATCGGTTAATTATTTGTAATTTTGCTAATCCTGATATGGTTGGTCATACAGGTAAATTGCCAGAGACCATCCGGGCTATCGAGTTTTTGGATGAACAATTAGGTAAGTTGCTTGCTAAGTTGCAAGAAGTTGATGGTGATATGTTATTGATTGCGGATCATGGTAATGCAGAGGTTATGGTTGATCCTAGTACCGGCAAGCCACACACGGCTCATACGACTAATCCGGTACCTTGTATCTATTACGGAAGACGCAAGATGCGTATCAAGGAGGATAGGGGTGTGACTGGAGAACGTAGTTTGGTAGATGTCGCGCCTACGATGCTCTATCTCATGGGAATTGAGATTCCAAGTCAAATGAGAGGTGTGAGCTTGTTAGAGTTGGATGAGTAATTGGTGTGATGTAAATAACCGACGGTAGTGGAGTGGATAGCGGTTTATGAAAAGGTTGAATAGGAGTGTTGTGGTTTTGTTATGTGCGCTTGGTTGCGTTGGGGTAGCAATTGCTGACAACAATGGCGATCTGTTGTCGGCGGATAGTCGCAGTAAGCTTGATTTTGCAGTCAAGGCACTTAAAAATAACTATTACACTGAGGTAGATGAAAAAACCATCGTGGAAAATATGCTCAGTGGTATGCTGACTAAAATGGATCCGCATTCGTGCTATTTAGCTAAGGATGAGATGCATGACTTTGAATCGGAGACGAATGGTCAATTTGGTGGTATTGGTATCGAGATTATGCCTGATAAGGGTCTAATTCTAATCGTGACGCCACTAGATGATACGCCAGCGGCACGGGCAGGCATCAAGGCAGGGGATAAAATTATTCAGATAGATGAGACTTTAGTACATGATCTTAGTACTAAGAAAGCGGTGGAGCTGATGCGGGGCGAGCCCGGTACCACGGTTAAATTAGTCATATCTCCCAAAGATGGTGGTGGACCGGTAGTTAAAGAGCTGACTCGTGAGATGATTAACGTTAAAAGCGTTCGTTATCGTATGTTGGAACCTGGATATGGTTATATTCGAGTAACTTTCTTTCAGGCCAATACCGGCAAGGAACTAAGGCAGGCACTAGCAGCGCTAATCAAGCAGGCCGCAACCAATGAGGATAATCAAGAGAAAGAAAGCGATTCTTCTCTGGTGAGTAGAATAGTTGATAAATGGCGTGATTTGGTTGGAGATAGTAGTAAATCTCAGACAGTTAAAGGTGCTAAGGGTGTGGCTCAGGCTGGTAAGAGCGGTGTTTCCGGTGAAGAAGATAACAAAAAGAAAGATGAGGTAGCGGCGGCGAGTCCAAAAAATCAGGAATTGCAAGGTATAGTGCTGGATCTGCGAAATAATCCAGGTGGATTGTTAGATACCGGCATTCAAGTAGCAGATACCTTTTTAGATGCCGCTAAAATGGGAGATAATAAGCGAATAGTCTATACTGAAAGCCGTACCAGTGACTCTAAGTTTGTGGTACATGCTACGGTAGGCGATCTTTTAAAAGGTAAGCCATTGGTGGTGTTGATTAATGAGGGTTCGGCTTCTGCGGCAGAGATTGTAGCGGGAGCCTTACAAGATCATCACAGGGCGGTAGTGGTCGGCAAGCGTAGTTTTGGCAAAGGATCTGTCCAATCCCTAATACCGCTTAGCGATGGTAGCGGTATTAAGGTTACTACCGCAGTTTATTATACCCCGGGCGGTACTTCATTGCAGGCACAGGGTGTAGTTCCAGATGTAGAGATAGAGGATATTACAGTTGATCCCAAGGCGGTTAGCAAGAGCGTGATTAATATTGCTGAGTCCAGTTTAGCGGATCATATTGAGGTTACTAAGAAGAGTGATGGTGAGCGTAAGTCGTTACGTGATCCTGATCCGGTAGGAGAGGAGTTGCTCTATAAGGATTATCCGTTGTACGAAGCGTTGCAGATTTTGAAAGCGGGTAGTGCGTTTACTAACAAACATCCAGATTTAGTCATGCCGGTTGAATCAACTAGTAGTGGTAAGGCGGTGGTTGATAGCGGTTTGTCGGATGGTAGTAAGCCCGGCGAATCTTCGATAGAAAAAACAGAAGATGGGGTAGATGGCAAAAGAGAGTTGCCAGAAAATATCAATTCTGGTGTTTTGGCACCCATAGAGTTTGACAAAGACTTGGGATTGTCCAGTGGTTCGCGTCCATTAGGTTCGTCAATGTTAATGGAGGAGCCTGAACCAATTGATTTAGATTCTATTTTGAATAATAACTAAGGAGATTGGTTTTAAATGGAGCTGGATGTTGTGGTGTTGGCTGCCGGCAAAGGCAGTCGAATGTGTTCGAATGTCCCGAAGGTGTTGCATACGCTAGCGGGTATACCAATTTTGACTAGAGTGCTGAATGTAGTTAGGCGGCTGTATCCAAGTAACTTATTGGTGGTGTACAACGATGAAAGTCTGCTTGATAGTATTCAGGGTGATGATTTGCATTGGGTTTTGCAAGAAGAGCGCTTAGGTACCGGTCATGCTGTTTTAGTGGCATTGCGTCGTTTGGTTGAAATAGGTGGTTTAAGTCGCAAGGTGTTGGTATTGTGTGCAGATCTTCCACTGATTAGTATTGAGAGCTTGCTTGAGTTTTGTGGACGGGGAGCTAGTTGTGATATGGCGGTTTGTTCTTTTTGGGCGGACCATCCCAGGGGTCTGGGTAGGATTATTAGAGACGACAGCGGTCATCTGCTGTCTATCATAGAGGAGGTGGACGCTAGCGATATTGAACGGCAGGTTCATGAGGTTAATAGTGGAGTAATTTTAGCTTGTGAACAGCTTTTATGGCAGTTGCTGCCTGATTTGAAAGCTGACAATAAACAAAAAGAGTATTATTTAACAGATGTGGTCGTGAAAGCTTTGGCTGCAGGAGCCAGAACTGAATGTTTTATGGCGAGCTGTGCAGACGATTTTTTAGGAATTAACGATGCGGTCCAGCTAGCGATGGCGGAGCGCGTATTGCAGCGCAGACAAGTGAAGGAGTTACAAACTGATTTAGGAATACGGTTTCAGGATCCTGAGCGTTTTGATCTACGCGGTCAACTGTTGGCGGGATGCGATGTGGTGATCGATGTGGACGTAGTAATGGAAGGACGAGTGGTATTGGGTAATAATGTTCACGTTGGTCCGTTTTGTTATCTGAAGGATGTGGTGGTAGGAGACGGTGTAACAGTGCTTGCACACTCCGTTTTGGAAGGCTGTCAATTAGGCGATGAATGTCAGATAGGTCCTTTTGCCAGGGTACGTCCTGGTAGCAAAATAGGTAATCATGCTAAGATTGGCAACTTTGTTGAGATTAAAAATAGTCAAATCGGGGACGGTAGCAAAGTGAGCCATCTGAGCTATGTGGGTGATGCTGATTTGGGGGCGGTAGTCAATGTGGGAGCTGGCACTATCACTTGCAATTATGATGGTAAATATAAACATCGTACGGTGGTTGATGATCAGGTTTTTATTGGTTCTAACAGCGCATTAGTAGCACCAGTGAGAATAGGAGAGGGAGCTACGATAGGGGCTGGATCGGTGATAGTGCAGGATGTGCCACCTAAACAATTAGCCTTAGCTAGGGCTAGACAACAGACAGTGTCCCACTGGCATCCTAAGTATCAGCGTGATGATAGTGACGAATAACGTATACGCATCGGCAATGCGGATAATAGGGTTCAGTCGTAGAAATATCGGCTTATGCTTGTCCTACTTGGTAAGCTTGGTTGTGCATTCCGTGTGAGATAGGGTGCTTCGTTGTTTGTTGGGTGGTGTGTACGATTTAAATATTTTAACCGGACCAATTGGTGTTAGTATTGTTCTGTTTTTGTTTATTCATTAGGCTGCTTGATAGCGTTAGTTGGGTTGTGGGTTAGTTGCATAGCGTTAGATACGCAGTATTTGGTAAATGAACATTATTGCGAGAGCTAGGTATTTGGTATCTAATTGTTTAGATTATGGTTTTATATTATATCAACTAATATTCAGCTAGATGTTTGGGGCAGGGGTGTTTCGTGCCTATATTTCTCGCTAGCGGGTATTGAGCGTTGTGTCATGGACGGTACTTTCTACTAGTTGTTTTGTTGGCTATATCGGGTAGTGGGGCGGAAGATTTTAGGTGGAGATATTCATTATATTGCTGCTATCATATCATTTATGCTAAAGCAAATAGAGTCTATTTTGATGATTAGTTATATAAATTAATGGGGTGTTATGACAAATTTAACTGGAAATGGAGCTGATAAATATCAATCTGAAGATGAGGGCGAATTTTTGTATTACGCTCGTCCATCTTGGCGTTTTTGGGGTAAGTATTTAGTACATCTCATGAGTTTAACTACTGTCTATGTCGTTTTGTTGGTAGGACTCGGTTGCTATTTGTACTGTGTGACCGAAAAGATATTAGTTGATGAAGTGTCCTCAAATAGTCAATTGGTGGCTAAATTCAGTGTGTTTGCTGAAAGTTTGGCCAATGGCGGTTGGAGGTTGTTCGGCCTTGAATTTACCGTGATCTGTATGGGTATGTTAGTGCTGATGATGCTATGGTGTACGTTGCGAACGGTAATCTACAGTATAGTAACCGCCAGTATACGCTATAAGGTTGCCGATGAGTATTGTGCTATTGAAAATAATGTATTGAAGTTTTTGAGTCGTAAGTTTGAACGTGGGCAGCTTATAGGATGGTCTACTGAGCAAAGTTGGCTGGATAGGATGTTAGATTGTGGTGCAGTTACTTGGTATTTACCGAATAAGCGCTATCGATGGGTAAGAGTTGGACATTTTCGTGATTTTTGTTCAAGAGTGTTGGACAGTAATGAAAGAGGTATGAATGGCGATGAGGAGTCTTTGCTAGGCGAAAAGGTATCAGAGGTGGTGTATTGTTCACGTCCGTTAGTAGAGATGGCAATAGGGATGCTGATTCGCTTAGCGGTTTTAGTGTTACTCTGGATAGTGGCAATGCCACTCGGCGCTTCCTCATTGCAGGGACACAGAATGTTATTCATGCTATTTACCGTATGGGTGCTAGGGAGTGTGTGGAGTAGGATAAAACGGACACTAGGTACTAGGTATAGTATTGTTAAGGGAGTTTGTGAAAGCAGTTGTTATTTCGGCAGAAATACGAAACAATGCTTTAGGTTAGATAGGGTCAAGATATTGAAGATGAAACAAAGCTTACTGGGTAGATTGTTGAACTATGGTACAGTAGTATGGGAGCTGAGTGGTAACAAGGTAAGGTGGTCCGTTGTGCCAGGTTTTAAAGAGCTGCGTGCTAGCATTTTGGATATTTTGCGATAAGAATTTGCGTGTAGGTTACACTATCATTGGTGGATAGGTGGGGTATGGTTTATGGCGATTGGTAGCGTTGTGGTACCTCATCGGTGGCACGATTGGATCCCAGCAGCTGTTAAAGTTGGGTTTAAAAGATTGTTTTGGCCGATTGGTAGTGCTTATCAAACGGTGGTCAGTGGTGGGGGTCAGCGAGCAGATTGGCTGCTTGGTATGCAGCCGGATAGGGTGTTGATGCGTCAGTTGGAGAAACGATACGGAAGGATACAGCTGATTTCTATCCTTACTGATCGGGAACTAATTGTGACTGATAAAGAACTGGAGCAGTGTTGGCCTAACTGGTTGCGTTGGCGGCATGTGTGGTATGACCATAGCGTTTGTAGTCCCATCGATGGGCGTAATCAGTCAGTGGCATCGTTTAAGCGGCGTCTAGCGTCCGTGTACGGTTTGTGGTTGCTTAGTGATTGTAGTATTTGGTACTGCCACTGCATGGCCGGTCGTGGACGTAGTTTCCTTTTTTTGTTGGCCTGGTTGCTATTTTATGGCGATAAAGTCGGTGATCAGTATCTGCCTGAAGCGGCCAATATAGCAGAATTGGCTGGTTTAATTGTCGGTCGTAGGTCGCAAGTTTTTGGTTTGGCAGGTTTGGAGGGTGAACAATTGGGTTTTGCTGGTTTACTGGCCTTGGATTGGTTGGTCGGCAAGTCGCTGAATTGGTGGCAGCGGCGTGATCCAATAAGATTGCAACTTGATTTGCAGTGTGTAGGTTTGGCTTTAGCTGCTACTTTAGATAGTACCTATCGCAGAGCGGAAGATTTAGCAGCACAGCAACATCATGTAGCGCAACTTTTGACTTTAACTAATGGAATGGGTATTAGGCGCGACGTTTTAGAATTGTTACTGTGGGCACCCCCGTGGTCTGATTTGATTAGCGGTTTGGTGTTTGAAATGTTGCCATCGCAGCTGCGTGATTTAAAAGTCAAGGCTTGGAGACAGTTACCTAAAGTTGCACGGGCTAATTGGCATCGCTGGCAGTGGTGGTGGATTACTGCACAGGCTAGCTAATTTAATGATGCAATAATTCAGTTTGGGTTATTCCCATGCGATCCTGAATAGAGTTAAAGTGCAAGCTACTGTTTTTTGTCAAACATGGCGCAAATTGGACAATCGGAGAGGTATTTGCTAGCATAAGTCGGTTTTGGTAGATATCATGAAAATGGATATAAAACAGATTAAAAAGCTGATAGATGTTGTCAGACAGAACGGGGTGGCTGAGCTAGAAGTTAAGGAGGACAACGAGTCAATCCATATAGTGTTAAACAGAGAAACTTCAACGGTGACCGGGATGGTGAGCGGGTGTGATGTATCGGCAGTTCGTTCCGGTATAGATGGTGTGTCGAGAGTCGCGCATGCGTTTGAGGATGAAGATTCAGCGCATGCCGATAAGACGGCCAGTGGTTCTGTTAATTTTGCACCGGAAGATATTATTACGTCGCCAATGGTAGGTACCGTGTATCTCTCTTCTAGTCCTGATAGCAACGTTTTTGTCAACGTGGGTGATGCCGTTCAGGTAGGTGATACTTTGTGTCTTATCGAGGCCATGAAGATGTTTAATCGCATAGAGGCCACTAAAAACGGTGTAGTTACTCATGTATTGGTGCAGGATGCACAGTCGGTAGAATATGGTCAGCAGCTTTTTGTGATCGAATAGGTACGGATTGATGAAGAAAGTGTTAATAGCTAATCGTGGCGAGATTGCGCTACGGGCTCACCGTGCTTGTCATGAACTCGGTCTTAAAACGGTAGCGATCTACTCTAGTGCTGATAGGGAGTTGTTATCGGTGCAGCTGGCGGATGAGGCTGTGTGCATCGGGCCGCCTTCACCTACGGGTAGTTATCTTAATGTTCCTGCGATTATCAGCGCGGCAGAAATTACCGGTTCCGACGCTATATATCCTGGTTATGGTTTTCTGTCCGAAAACGCTAGTTTTATTGAACAGGTGGAGCGTAGCGGATTTGTGTTTATTGGTCCTAGCAGCGAGACGGTTGCAACCATGGGGGATAAGATTGCAGCTATTTCGGCCATGAAGGCTGCGGGTATTCCTTGTGTGCCGGGGTCGGATGGTCCTCTTGGTAGTGATATGGAGGCTAATCGTCGAACAGCTGAGCGCATTGGTTATCCGGTGCTTGTTAAAGCGGCTGCAGGAGGTGGTGGTCGTGGCATGCATATCGTTCGTAGTTCAACGGAATTAAAAACTGCTATTGAGACCGCACAGCAGGAGGCTGGCAGTGCGTTTGGCGATTCTACCGTATACCTGGAAAAATTTTTAGAAACTCCACGACATATTGAATTTCAGGTTCTGGGTGATGGTTGCGGTAATGCAGTGTGTCTTGGTGAGAGAGATTGTTCTTTGCAGCGCCGTAACCAAAAGGTGTTAGAGGAGGCTACCGCAACGGTAATTACCGATGAACAGCGTCGCGCTATGAGTAATTGCTGCGTAGAGGCTTGTAAACAACTACGGTATCGTGGGGCCGGAACTTTTGAGTTTTTGTATGAAGACGGGGAGTTTTACTTCATTGAGATGAATACTAGAGTGCAGGTGGAACACCCTATTACAGAGTTGGTTAGTGGAGTGGATATAGTTGCTTGGCAACTTAAGATTGCAGCGGGAGAGAGATTAAGCTTTAGAAATGAAGATGTTCGGTTGCGTGGACACGCTATTGAATGCCGTATCAATGCGGAAGATCCTGATACCTTTCTTCCGTCACCTGGTAAGATAGAATGGTTCCATGCTCCTGGTGGTCCGGGTATTCGAGTAGATTCACATATCTATGCTGGATACACGGTGCCACCTTACTACGATTCTCTGTTAGCCAAGGTGATTAGTTACGGGGATAGTCGAGAGATTGCCATCGCTAGAATGCGCAATGCTTTGCAGGAGATGGTGATTACTGGTATTAAGAGCAACCTGTCATTACATCGCAGGATTTTAGATGATGAGGCGTATAACCTCGGAGACGTCAATATTCACTACTTGACTAATTTATTAAAGATTGATCAATAAGATGAGGATAGCGTTAGTTAGCAAGTTTTTGAATGCACTTCGTAAATTGCGCGATAATTCGGTATGGGTGAACTATGCCAAGTTGTGGCCCTACGCCAAGCCGTATTGGGGTAGGGCCTTGTTGGCAGCGCTGCTTTGCATACCGATTGGGTCGTTGGATGCTGCTATAGCTTTTGCATTAAAACCTTATATGGATAGCGTATTGTTGGTGCAGCGTACCTCTTACCGCATAGCTTGGGCAGTGCCAGTTGGTATTGTGTTGTTTACCGCTATGCAGGGAGGGCTAAACTACTTTGCTACTTACTTGAATACTTGGGTAGGTAATAAAATTACTAACGATCTTAAATACCATCTTTTTGAGAAGATGTTGACTTTAGATTGTACTTATTTTGATCGCAGCAATTCCGGTGATGTTTTGATGCGTTTTAATGGAGACCCGGATGCTGCTTGTGCTGCGCAGCTAGAACGCTTGAAAAATTTTGTTAAACAACTGGTTTCTAGTATATCATTGGTGGGCGTGTTGTTTTACAATTCTTGGCAATTGGCCTGCATTACTACGGTGATTTTGGGTTTATCTTTTTTGCCGTTGGCTAATATACGTAAAAAAATTGTTTCCGTAATGAATAGTGTGGTTGCAGAGGGAGCTGCCGTTATGCGGGTGTATAACGAAGTTTTTGCGGGTAATAAGATTATCGCCTCCTACAACCTTAATCATCAGCAAGCCAGTCGGTTTAGACAGATTCTTAATCAGATTTTTCATTTGCAGATTAAATTGGTGCAAAAGACTTCATGGTTGTCACCTATGATGCATGTTATTATTTCAGTGGGTATCGGATTGACTATCGGATATGGTAGCTATCTGATTGCGGATGGCCAGATTACTCCAGGCAATTTCGTGTCTTTTATCACCTCGCTACTAATGTTGTACAACCCGGTCAAGAATATAGGTAATAGCTATAGTGATATGCAGCGCTCGTTTTTGGCGATCGAACGGGTATTTCAACTGTTGGCGATGGAGCCTAAGATTAAAGACAAGGAGAATGCGGTAGTGCTCGAGCCGGAGATTCATTCCATCCGTTTTGAGCATGTTGATTTTAAATATAGCAATAGTAACACAATGGTGCTCAAGGACTTTTCGCTAGATATTGAAGTGGGTAAGGTCACAGCCTTAGTTGGTAATTCGGGAGGCGGTAAGAGTACTGTGGTTGGTCTTATTCCGCGTTTTTATGATGTGCTGTCAGGTGGAATTTATATCAATGGTCGTGATATTAGGGATTATACTCTCAAGTCATTGCGCGATCGTGTTGTGGTAGTTTTTCAAGATAATTTTCTATTTGCGGGAACTATTAGAGAAAATATTCTGTACGGTAACATGAAGGCCAGTGAGGAGGAGATATGGCAGGCGGTGCGCTTGTCTTTTTTGGATGAGCTAGTGCAAAGTCTGCCTGAGGGCTTGGATACTTACATTGGGGAGCGTGGTCTACTACTATCCGGTGGTCAGAAACAACGTATTGCGATTGCGCGCGCTTTTATTAAGAATGCCCCGATTGTCATATTAGATGAAGCCACCAGTGCTCTAGATAATCAGGCAGAGGCGGTGGTTCAACGAGCAATTTATAACTTAATGAAGGATAAGACCGTAATAGTGGTGGCGCATCGTTTGTCCACTATTCGTGATGCTGATCGTATCTTGGTACTGCATAACGGTAAGGTGGTGGAGTCAGGTAATCATCAGGATTTAATTAGCATTCCAGATGGGTATTATGCTAGACTATACCAGGCACAGTTCAGTAAGATAGCCGGTAGGAGTCGGTTAGATACGGTTGAAATATAGCCCCGTTGTTTAGGTTTAGTTGAGCGGGTTACTATTAATATTGAGAGATTTAGAAGTAGGGTTATAAAGTTAATATGGCAGCAAATAATCAGGTCTATGATTCGAGTAGCATTAAGGTTTTAAAAGGTTTGGATGCAGTTCGTAAACGTCCTGGGATGTATATCGGAGATACTGACGATGGTACAGGTCTGCACCAGATGGTATTTGAGGTTATAGACAATGCTATCGATGAGGCACTGGCCGGCTACTGTAACGAAATATTGGTGACGGTTCAGGCTGATGGTTATGTAACTGTGCGAGACAATGGTCGTGGTATTCCGACAGATATTCACAAAGAGGAAGGGCGTTCCGCGGCGGAAGTGATTATGACGGTGCTGCATGCGGGTGGTAAATTCGAGAATAATGCCTATAAGGTGTCTGGTGGGTTGCATGGAGTGGGTGTTTCGGTGGTGAATGCTCTTTCAGAGGAGTTAGTGCTAACGATTTGGCAACGTGGGCATGCGTTTAGGCAGGTATACCATGACGGTGAGCCCGATGCCCCTTTGGCAGTGATCGGTGATTCTAAAGAAACAGGCACTCAAGTTAGTTTTAAACCAAGCGGCAAAACCTTTAATAATATCGACTTTAGATCGGAGGTAATTATTAAGAGGTTGCGTGAGTTAGCTTTTTTAAACTCTAAAGTTAAGATTATCTTCTACGATGAGCGCAGTGCTCGCAAGGAGGAGTTCTACTGCGATGAAGGAATTAAGGGCTATGTCAATTACCTCAATAGCAATAAAACATTAATTAATCAGCCGATGTTTTACTTGCAGGCTGAGCGACAGGGCGTTAGTGTGGAGCTGGCTGCCCAATGGAATGATGGTTATCAAGAGATAGCGTACTGTTATACCAATAATATTCCCCAGCGTGATGGTGGCACCCATTTGGCAGGCTTTCGTTCGGGCTTGACTCGCACTTTGAACAATTATGTTGAAAGTGAAAATTTACTTAAGAAGGAGAAGTTGAATACGGCAGGCGACGATGCTCGTGAAGGATTAACTATGGTATTGTCTGTTAAATTGGCGGATCCCAAATTTTCGTCGCAAACTAAGGATAAGTTAGTTTCGTCAGAAGTGAAGAATGTAGTGGAGTATCTGGTTAGTGAGTATTTGTCCAGTTATCTGCTTGAACATCCAGCTCAGGCTAAAGCGATTGCTGGTAAGATAATTGAAGCCGCTCGCGCGCGAGAAGCGGCGCGAAAAGCGCGTGAAATGACTCGTCGTAAAACGACTTTAGAAGTTGCTGGTTTGCCCGGTAAATTGGCAGATTGTCAAGAGCGTGATCCGGCACAGTGTGAAATTTTTATAGTAGAGGGTGATTCTGCTGGTGGTTCGGCTAAGCAGGCACGTAATCGTAAGTTTCAGGCCATTTTACCCTTGCGTGGTAAGATCATGAATGTGGAAAAAGCGCGTTTTGATCGTATGTTGTCTTCGGATACTATCGGTACGTTGATTACTGCATTGGGTTGTGGTATCGGTAAAGATGAATATCATCCTGAAAAGGTTCGGTATCACCGTATTGTGATTATGACGGATGCGGATGTTGATGGTTCCCATATCAGAACTTTATTACTCACCTTTTTTTATCGACAGATGCCAGAGTTAATTAATAATGGTTATGTGTATATTGCGCAGCCGCCTCTGTACCGGGTTAAACGTAACACTAAAGAGCAATATATAAAAGATGACCGCGCGCTAAATGAGCAGCTGTTGACTTGGGGTTTAGATGACGGCGTTCTTTTGGCAGAGGATGGTACGGTTAAGGTAGCTACGGACGAGCTGAAAGTTTTGTTAAGTGACTGCGGTGAAATATTAAGATACTGGGAATCTGTGGGACAGCATTACTACCCGCTCAATATGTTACTGCAACTGCTTGATATATCCCCGCTGTTGATGTCGCAACTTACGGATCGACGGGTAGTGGAGAATTGGGGGCAGGAGTTAGTTGGGGCCTTACAAAAGGCTAGTCGGGAAGAGGGGGTTAGTTATGACTACCGAGTACAAAGTAGCGAAGAATACTGGTTGCCGGAATTAGTGCTGTTTAAGCATGGCGAAGAGAATGTTTATCCTCTAACCTTGCAGTTTTTGCGATCGCCGGAATACAGTTACATGGTAACCTGGTTGCGTAAGGTTGAGCAGTTGCAACTTCCGCATTTGCGATTATTGCGCAGGGGTATCAGTAAAGATTATGCAAGCTGGGTGATTTTATTCAGATCCGTGATTGATGAAGCGATGCGTGGTTTAACCATCCAGCGATACAAAGGTCTAGGTGAAATGAATCCTGAGCAGCTTTGGGAAAGCACTATGGATCCCCAGAAACGTAATATGCTGCAGGTTAGCGTTAGTGATGCGATGGAAGCGGATCGATTGTTCAATATACTGATGGGTGATCAGGTGGATCCTAGGAGGACTTTTATTGAGCAACATGCGCAGGAAGTGAAGAATTTGGATACTTAATGTGTTTGGTAGGGTGTAGTGTACTGAAGACTGCATCGGTGTCGAAGTGACCCGATCTGATCGTCCTTATGTTGGGGCGGTTAGACGTAGAGATGGTGTCTGTTGCATTACTAGCATCAATCCGTAAGCTTGTGCAATTTGGCGCCGGTGGACCACAATGGGCAGCCCGGGAGGGAGATGACTGGTCTATATTTTGTATTTGTGTAGTACGAACCGTAACTAAGCAAATGATGTATAAAAATTGTAGTTAACTTTTTCAGTGGTGGCTCTAAGGATCTATGCAAAGTAAGCGATTGTTGTTAGGAGTAGTATTGGGCGGGATTAGTTTAAGTGCAGGTGTTGGCGCAGTTCGTTGCTATAGTCACCGTAATGATATTGTGGTAGCTGATCAGAAGGAGATTGTATTAAACGTTAATGGATCCGGTGATGCAGAAAAACTTCTTAGCAAGGATGTACTGGCCAATAAATCGGTGATTGATGTACCAACTGCAGTGAAAGATTCGTCATTACAGAGAGATCGCGTTTTGAACATCAATAGCACCAAATCTAAGGAAGTAATCGACGTTCATCCGCAAGTGACAGTTGAGACCGGTGTAAACAGCGGTAACCGGAATGTAGAAGCCAAATATACCGGTATAACTAAATCGTCAGTCCAAACTAAAGATAAGTCCAAAGCAATTAGAAGTGGTCATGCGAGTGAAGCAAAAAAACCGAACCTGACTACGGATGATAGATTTCAGGTGGAGCAGATTATTGCTCAGATTACCAAAGATCGACGCGCACATGCGCTGCGTCCGCAAGTGTTGAAGTTGGCCATTGTGGCTTATCAGCGTTCAACAAAAATGGGTATAAAACCCAATAAGCCTATTATTACGTTGATTGATTATTCGTTGCCTTCTGTGCAAAAGAGGTTGTGGGTTATTGATTTGGAACGAAGGAAGATTCTTTTCTGTTCATTAGTAGCTCATGGCAAGAATAGTGGGAAAAGCCGTTATGCGCGTACTTTTTCCAATCGTAATGGTAGTTTAATGAGTAGCCTTGGGGTATTTATGACAGAAGATACCTATTTTGGTAAGGATGGCTACAGTCTTAGGTTGCAGGGTTTGGAACGCGGCGTTAATGATAACGCCAAAAAGCGGTACATTGTGATGCATGGATCTCCCTATGTGAGCGAATGGATTGCAGCTAAGACGGGAAGAGTAGGTTGTAGTTGGGGATGTCCGGCTGTAGAGCCTCACTTGGCTAAACCGATTATTAATACTATTAAAGGTGGGAGCCTGATCTTCTCTTTCTATCCAGACAGCAAGTGGCTTAAACATTCGCCGTTTTTGCACAGTTGAATAAGTTGTTTGTAGAGTTTAATGATTAACCATTTGCAATATTGGTTAGACATGTCAGAAGATAGACAGCTGTTAGAACGTGATCATTATTTGATGATGCTAGCTATAATCCAGGCGAAGATCGCGGAATTTTGCAGCGAAGTGCCTGTGGGGGCGGTGTTAATCAAACAGGGATGTTTTTGGTGTGGATGTAATCGTTCTGTCAGCTGCTGCGATCCTACGGCGCATGCCGAAATTGTGGTTTTACGTACAGCGGCAGCATCGTTGAATAATTATCGCATGCCGGGAGCAGAATTGTATGTGACAGTGGAGCCATGCATGATGTGTTTGGGCGCTATTTTGCATGCTAGAGTATCACGTTTGGTTTTTGGCTGCTTTTCCACCCGAGATGGAGCGGTGGTCAGCAATCCGTCGAAAATGTTTCACAATAATTGGTTTGTTAGATTGCATTGGCAACATGGCATTTTGGGTGACCAGTGTGGTGCGCTATTAAGCAATTTTTTTAAACTCAAACGGGCTAAATTATGTGCAAACTTGTCGCTTTGACATTAGTTTGATGAAGAAATTAATCATCTTTATTTAATAACTTAATGGTCTGTTATGGCACGATGAGCAAAGATTGGGATATAGCATCTATTTTCTTGATAAAAACTCTTTTCAAGGTCATATTTTTAACGTACAATCCCCAGAGGTTGTTGATTATTGGGAATGAGATAAATATGGTTGTAATTCGTTTGTCTAGGGGCGGTTCACATAAGAAACCTTTTTACCAGGTGGTGGCGGCAGATCGACGTTCGGCGTGTCAGGGTAAGTATTTAGAGCGGTTAGGTTTTTTTAATCCAGTGGCTCGTGGTGAGGCTCAACGTCTTTCTTTGAATCAGGACAGAATCAATTACTGGTTGGGTGTTGGTGCTAAGCCTTCCGAACGGGTAGCCAGTTTGCTAAAAGAAGCTGCTAATCCAGCTGTAGTTGAGCGCAGGAAGAATAGGATAGCCACAAAATCCAAGGCTGGCAAATCAAGCACAATCGAGCAAGAGACGGCAGAAAACAGTTCGGCGGAGTAGTTGGGTTGCACGATGTAATGGTACAACCAGGTGATCTGCTGCCAGTGGGTCGGTTTGGCAGGACTTACGGGGTAGGTGGTTGGAACTGGGTTCATTCATTGGCGGGCGCGGTGTGCGACCTGGTGTTCTACGGTTCATGGTACCTGAGATCAAACGAGAGTTACTCTGCAATTGCGCTTGCTAGTAAGCGGTTGGTAGGTGATAGGCTGCGGGTACAAGTGCAGGGGTGTTTGACGGGTGAACAGGCTCAGGGGTATGTCAATCGGGTGATCTATGTACCTAAGTGTGCCCTTTTGCCGTTGCAGGAGGGCGAGTATTACTGGCATGAATTGATCGGCCTAGAGGTATTTGGCTTGGACGGGTATCTGGGAGTGGTGCAGGAGCTATTTTCAGCAGGTGTGCATGATGTACTGGTAGTTACTAAAGATTCTTGCCGTATCCTGATTCCCTATGTTGATGCAGTGGTGAAGAATGTTTCGTTGTCTGAGCAGCGAATGGACGTAGAGTGGGCCAGTGATTATCTTTAGAGTTGGAGATACGAGTTGCTAAGCGGTTCGTTACGTTAGTTTGCGCTTAGGAGTGTGATAGTCTGTTTTAGTTGTCATCGGTTGTGGTTACCTGCAGATTGTTGGTTGAGGTCGGGTTAGAAGTTGGGGGTTGGAGTTCTGGAGTTGGAGGTACGACGTTTATGTCGATGATTTCTACGAATCAATTTAAAAATGGTGTAAAAGTCATGTTGGATGGTGATCCATGCAGCATATTGGAAAATGAGTTTGTTAAGCCAGGTAAGGGACAAGCTTTCAATAGGGTCAAGCTTAGAAATCTTAAGACCGGTAGGGTTTTGGAACGTACCTTCAAGTCGGGGGATACTCTTGAGGAAGCAGATGCTATCGATACTGAGCTGCAGTACCTGTATAACGATGGTGAATTTTGGTATTTCATGTCACCGGAAGATTATGAACAGTACGGAGTTAGCAAGGATGTGATAGGAGATAACTGTAAATGGCTAAAAGAACAGAGTGTGTGCATCGTTACTCTATGGAATGGTAAAGCTATCGCAGTTGTTCCTCCGACCACCATTGTGCTTAGGGTTACGGAAACGGATCCGGGTTTGCGTGGTGATACTGCTACTGGGGGTAGTAAGCCGGCGACATTGGAGACAGGTGCTGTTATTAGGGTTCCATTGTTTGTTAATATAGGGGATTTATTGAAGGTTGACACCAGAAGTGGCGAGTATTTAGCACGTTGTAAAGATGAATGATAGCCTTAGACTGATTGACAAAATTAATAACAGGCAGACGCTGTATCATCTGATCAGGGAGTTCTTTGCGCGACGGCGAGTGCTGGAGGTAGAGACTCCGATTTTGGAAAAGGCACCTAATCCCAGTCCATATCTGGAGCCTTTAAAGTGCGGATCTGGTGAGTATCTTCAGAGTTCACCTGAGTTTTATATGAAGCGGCTGTTAGCGGCGGGTAGTGGGGATATTTTTCAGATATGCAAATCATTTAGAGCAAAGGAGATGGGTAGGTGGCACCGTCCAGAGTTCAGTATTCTGGAGTGGTATCGCATAGGTTTTAATCTTACTCAGTTACAACAGGAGCTGATAGAACTGTTAGGTAGTGTGGGGTATAGTGGAGTTAAGCAGACTGCAGAGTATACCTACGGCGAGTTGTTTAGTCGACATTTAGCAGTCGATCCTTATTTGGCGAACGCGGATGAGTTACGAATTGCAGCCGAGAGTGAAGGTCTAGATATTGCACCAGACATTGATGATCGGGCTGGATGGCTGAATTTGTTATTTAGTGCAGTTATTGAACCTAAGCTAGCTAGTGAACAGTTAGTAATAGTTAGAGATTTTCCGGAAGAACTATCCATGCTATCACGGTTAGAGCAGCGAGGCAGCTATCGGGTGGCTGCGCGTTTTGAGGTGTATGCTAAAGGGGTAGAATTAGCTAATGCTTTTTGGGAACTACGCGATTCTGCTGAACAGGCTGTGCGTTTTAAACAAGATTTGCAACAGCGACGCGTGTTAAAACTAGACGAACAACTACCA
>R20__coassemble_1041_pt1 | contig 17324 bp, 14 predicted proteins | sample R20__metabat2_low_PE_004 | metagenome-assembled genome bin R20
TTGCGTAAAGAACAATCTGCAATAGCTGAGCGGATTATTGATTTTTTATCAGAACGACCCAGAGCGTTTAGGATAGTACTAACTCAGCATGATGATCATGGTGAAAGCTGTCTGATGTGGGCGTTGCGTAAAGAACAATCTGCAATAGCTGAGCGGATTATTGATTTTTTATCAGAACAACCCAGAACGTTTAAGATGGTATTAATGCAGCAGAACAGAGATGGTCTAAACTGTCTGATGTGGGCATTGTGTACAAAACAACCCATGATTATTGGTCGAATCATTAAGTTTTTGTCAAAGCAACCCAAAACGTTTGAGATGGTGTTGACTCAGCAGACTGTTAATGGTTTTAACTGTCTGATGTGTGCATTTCAAATGGAACTGCCCATAATGATTAGACAGCTTATTCATTCTCTGTTGAGGTGTCCTGAGACGTTTAAGATAGTATTGACTCAGCAGAGTGTTAACGGTTGGAACTGTTTAATGCACGCTTGTTTAATGCGTATATCGTATAGAGAATTGTCCGCAATAGTCCGGTATATTATTAGTTTTCTGTCGGAACAACCTGATATTTTTAAGGAAATGTTAACACAACCAGACAGTGATGGCCGCAACTCTCTGATGTGGGCATTATGCGAAGAGCAACCTGCGATAGCTGAGCAGATTATTGCTTTTCTGGCAGAACAACCTGAAACACTCAAGATGGTATTAGTTCAGCAGGATAATGAAGGATGCAGTTGTCAATCCATACTCGATTCGAATTCTCAGTACAGCGATATCGCTAATAAAGTTGAGAGGATATTACATCATAACCATGGATGTTATTATGGATTTCGCTAACCATTTTACCACCTGAAGGATTCACTAGTTATGAGGAGCGGTAAAAGATAATCAAATACTTAGAGACAGAATTTATCATCAGTATGACTAACATCTTCCACCCACTTCTCTAGAGTTATTTCTCCTTCTGTAACTTTACTGCAAAGGATCAGAATTTACTCTTATTGTGTCAAAGTTCTCTGTAACGAAGATGCTGATATTTCGATATTTACCATTACCTGCCAACCTGAACGTTACCTAAAATCGTTATATCGGCAGCTATTTGCCCAACGAAAGCTTTTTTCTCGAATTGAATCTAGGTTTAGTACTCCCCATCTTCATTTGGATGGGCAATCCGTCCACTTATTTTTGGTATTAAGCAACTAAGTATGCGGGTGTATTCTTAGACTTATCTAATCAACACGAATTATTGTCAGACAAAATGACGTTAGATATAGTACTAAGGCCTGATTTAATTAATTTGTGCAGGTGAGTGGTGATGTTGTTGTATTGGTACAATAAGGAGATATTTATGCAAAACCCAATACGTAATTTTGTAGGAAATAATGAAACACTATGAACCCCGCTGCTATGAGTTCAATCATGGATTTTGTGGATCAGTTAGATATGGCAGTTACACCCAAGAAAAGTTTGATCAATTACTAGATGAATTTTGCCATATAGCGATAGAGCCAGCTTTAGGAGGTAAGTCATAACATATGCATTTTATCAATCAAGCACTACTTAAAGTGCAAATCATTAGGATCACGCAAGATATAGAATATCCAGAGTTGCTTTCCGCTGTCTACTTTAATAGTAAGGCCAATAACGGTAAGGTGCCAATGTAGAAGCTACCTATCACATTCCTCAGATCTTTAATTTGGTATTGGCTACTACCTTAGATGATGAAATTTATGAAGAACTGGGTACCAATACTAGTTCAGAACAGTTACTAAAAGATAAGCAAGCTAGAGTAAGAACTCTGCTTGCCTCTTTGTTTGGTGAATATCATTTAGGTATTGCGGGACGTTGTAACCAAGGAGTAAGACATGAACTAGTAGGATGCTTAAATGGAGTCTATCCCAAAGGTCCAGAAGAATGCAGGTATCTTAATTTATAGAGGATATGCAAGCGGCGGTTGGGCCACAGATCTCTGATCGCCTAACTAAGATTGTAACCTACAATACGGATTAGATAACTATTAAACTAGAAACGGTGCTAGAAACGGTGCTAGAACTCTCCCTTAAAGAATTTTAAGAATTTTGGGAATTAAGCGAGTATGTTATAGATGGTGCTAAGGCGCCTACCTTGATCCAAGATATGCAAAACATGTTTAAGACCCGATTAATTCTTTGGGCTAAAGAGCATTTTATAAATCCTGATAGTGCACTAGAGTATTTTAATCTTAATGCCGAAAACTGAATCGCTGCTATAACTATGGAACACGCCCTTAAAGTTCCACTGTTTAAATCTTAGGATAGTTCAGCTAACTATGCATTCTCATCTTACTGAACTTGGTTATCAACTGATAATTATCAGCCAGCAGTAAAGGTAGTCATTAACTGAATCACTAAGCAAACTGCATATAGTTTAACAGATCTACGGCTTAATGAAGCTCAGATTAACCATTTGATGATACTAGAAAGACTATTAACTGATGGTCCAGCACTAGACTTGCTAGACATATTCAGAGTAGATCTAAAGGAGTTTGATATTAGGCTAAGTATTCTGTTTAGAGCAACAGATTCCATAGAGCAGTTTTGGGCGATACCCTCTGTCGAATTTAATGAATTAACCATAGATGTTCATGTGGTCATAGATGAGTGGTTTAATGTTTGTGGTTCAGAAAATTTGCTTCGGAGATTAATCGATCTCAAACAAAGGGAAAACACTCAAGTTGATCTAGCCCGTGTACTGGTTTTGCTTAAACAACGCTGCGAACAAGAACCGGCAATCTGGCTAGCAATTCGCGATATCGGTTTGTTAGTTGATGTACTAAGTAATTCAAAAACCGATGATGTTTTAACTTGGGCGATCTTCGATGGACAATTTGTCCATAGTGAAATATCTGATGGGCAGCATTTTATGTCCTAAATTAGGAATTGTTCCTACTGTCAATGGGCTACTTAGCGAAAAGGGGCGTGTGCAAGCTATAGTTGATATTATAGCCAGGATTGGTCAGAATGCTACACATCACCTAGCGGGTATGATCGCTGTCATGCTAATGCAGAAAGCAGATAAAACTGTTTACAACCGAGCGGTTATAGAAAAACTAATAAACGTATAGGAAAAATGATAACAATCGGTTATTAACCTCCATCAGTAATGGTGGCGTAGAATCAATCATCACAATTATTCAAAGAATTATCAAGTGAGGACAATTGGCTTGGTGTCGTGCTTACTCAACAAAATAAGAGTAACCAGAACTGTTTGATGTGGGTTTTGGATAGAAGTCTATCCGGAATAGCCAGACAGATCGTGGGTTCTCTAACAAAACAACCTAAGACGTTTGCGGTAGTGTTAACTCAACGAAACACTCATTACCGTAATTGCTTGATGGTGGTATCACAAAGAGGATAATCTGCAATAGTTAGGCAAATCATTAGTATTTTATCGAAACAACTTGATACGCTTAATGTGGTGTTAACACAACAGAGCAGTTGTGGTGGTGGGAACCGTTTGGTGTTTGCATTAGACAAAAGACAGTCCGCAGCAGCTGAGCAGAGCATTAAGTCTTTATCGGCGCAGCCTGATACGCTGAATGCGATATTAACGCAGCGGAGTAATAATCGCTATAACTGTTTGATGTGGGCATTAGACGAAGAACGATTCGAAATAGCTCAGCAGATCGTTGAATTCCTATTAGGACAACCTGAGGTGTTGAAGATAGTCTTAACTCAGCAGATTACTGATAGAGTGAATCATGGTGGGAACTGTTTGATGTTTGTAGTGGGTAGAGAACAATTCGTAATGACTAAACAGATCATTAATTTTCTGTCAGAACACCCCGAAACGCTTAAGACGGTGCCAACCCAGCAGAGCAATAATGGTGAACTGTCTGATGCATGTATTGGGTACAAAACAGCGTGCAATAGCTGAGTAGATCATTAGTATTTTATCAAAACAGCCCGAAACGTTAAACGTTTAAACGTTCAAGATAGTGTTGACTCAGCAGGATAATGATGGTTGGAACTGTTTGATGTGGGCATTGCACACAAAACAACCTACAATTGTTAGTCGGATTATTAATTCTCTATCAAAATAACCGGATACATTTAGGACAGCACTAACTCAGCAGGATACCAGAGGTTGGAACTGTCTAATGTATGTATCGCATAGAGAGTTGCCTGCAATAGCCAGGCAGATCATTGGTTTTCTGTAGGAACAACCTGATATTTTTAAGGAGACATTAATTCAGCAGGATGTCAATGGTTGAAACTGTCTGATGGCATTATTGTGCTGTAGACTCTACCATGAAGCTAACAAAATCGTCAGAGCATTAAAAAACGATCTAAGAAGGTAATAGATCAGCAAGATAATACAGGATGCAGTTGTCGATCGATACTTGATTCGGATCCTAAATATTGCGGTATTGTTGATGGTATCGAAGAGATAATGAAAAAAACATTGCTTTTGATCGGACGAGTGCTTATAACGTTTCCTGGTCTCAGTAAGTTGGCTCTAAACTATAACACAGATTAGTTTGCCATTTGCTCACGGTGAAGAGGCGATGTTGTGAAGATTAACTTGATTTGGTCAAAACAGAAATCTAGGAACAATCTGATTGTGTATCGGTACTCTACTACATATAGACAGAAACTGGGATGTTTCGGTATTAAGATATGAAGGGCTGGATACGGAAAAGATGTACTAAATCAGTACATACAATTTGACAGAGGATGAAAAAAACATTATTCTAGCTAGCTAGGTAGATTGGTGTGGTTTGGTCAGAGTGTTGAATGTATAGTATTCTGTTGTGTATTCACATAGTAGTGGTGGTGGCGCTTATTGGATTGGTGTTGATGCAGAACGGTAAAGGAGCGGATTTGAGTGCTTCTCTTAGTGGCGGCAATGCCAATACCATGCTAGGTAGTTCTGGAATGGTGTCTTTTATTGTCAAGATCACTGCGGTCTTGGCTGCGTTGTTTTTTGTTACTAGTATTGGTTTAGGTGTGCTTACTGCCCGCGAAGTTAAGAGGGCGCGCGGGGCAGTGGCGGTGCAAGTAGGAAATAAAACTCCCAGTCCGGCCAATTAGTTGATGGTTGATCTACGATGCGCGTTGTAGCATCGTCAGTGGTGTGTTTAGCCGAAGTGGTGTAATAGGTAGACACGCTACCTTGAGGTGGTAGTGGCGAAAGTCGTGCCGGTTCGAGTCCGGCCTTCGGCAGTGTTAATGTTTTGAATATTTTGTTGACAGTGTTTACTGTGCCGTTGTTTCGGCGACAGTATGCTGTAATCTATTTGGGTACAGAGAGGGTTACTTGTTTGATTTTTTTCGTAGAAAAGGTTCAGCGAGTGCATCGATAGTTAATGGAACGGAGCAATCAACTGATGATTCTGGTCGATCTAGTTGGATGCGTTTGTTGCACAGTACTCGTCAGCGTCTAGCAAGAGGTTTTAGCAAGTTATTTAGTTTGAGCGGCACTGGTTTAAATGAGGAAGGGTGGAGAGAGCTGGAGGAACAGCTGTTGGATGCCGATCTAAGTGTGATGGTGGTAAAGCAGATAGTTACGGAGCTAAAAAAACAACGGCCTACCAGTGTCGATCAAGCCGTTTCCTGTTTGCGTGAGACGTTGGTAGATATTATTAAGCCATGCGAACGACCGGCTATTTGGGGTGAAAACGGATTGGAAACAGTATTGGTGGTAGGAGTTAATGGAGTAGGTAAGACCACTACTATCGGTAAGTTAGCCTACTACTTCAAACAGCAGGGGCGTAGGGTCATGCTGGCCGCTGGTGATACTTTTAGAGCAGCAGCAGTAGATCAACTAAAAATTTGGGGCGAACGTAACGGAATACCAGTAATAGCTCAGTTTGGTAAAGCAGATAGTGCGGCGGTTATCTACGATGCTATGCAATCTGCTCAGGCTAAAGGCTGTAATCTTTTATTGGCGGATACAGCGGGCCGTTTGCATACGCAGCATGATTTTATGCAGGAACTCAGCAAAATTAAGAGAGTGATGAGTAAATTTGATCAGTACGCTCCTCATCATGTTATTTTAGTTTTGGATGCCACCATTGGCCAGAATGCATTGCACCAAGTCGAAGAGTTCAGCAATAGTACTCAGATTACCGGCTTATGTATCACAAAGTTGGATGGTACTGCCAAGGGTGGAGTGATATTTGCTATTGCCCAACGCTTTAAACTGCCCATATATTTTCTTGGTATGGGTGAGAATATCGATCAGTTGTACCCATTTAGTGCTACTGAGTTTGTGGATGCATTGTTAGATAAGTGAACTATAAATGTCCGGATATCTCGTTGAAGAGATGACGGTTTGGGTTTGTAATCTTGTAGCCTTGTAATCTTGGCTAATGTGCAGTATAAACTAGGAGAAACAAGCGGGGTGTAGCTCAGCCTGGCAGAGCGCTGCTTTCGGGAAGCAGAGGCCGGAGGTTCGAATCCTCTCTCCCCGACCATTTTGTCGCAGTCTTGGGGCTCTGTTTGATAATCGGTTTGTGTTGTAATTTCGATTTTTCTTTTTAAATTGCGCTAATTAGTGTGTGCTGTAGAGAGGGCAGGTTGATGATAGTCGTGGTGGGTGGAGCTGGTTTTATTGGTTCTAATATCCTAGCCGGATTGCAGGTGCAAGGTTATCGGGATTTAGTGGCGGTAGATTGGCTTGGCAAGGCCAATAAGTGGAATAATATCGCTAAGCGTGAATTGGCCGCTGTGGTTGCTCCTGAGAATATGTGGCAGTATCTTGTACAGTGGAGAGATAGCATAGATACGATCGTCCATATGGGCGCTATCTCCTCTACTACCGAGATGGATGTGGATCTAATCATTAATACTAATTTTGTTTTAAGTTGGCGACTATGGGAGTTTTGCCGCGATTATGATAAACGTTTTATTTATGCCTCTTCAGCGGCCACATATGGTGATGGTTCATTGGGTTTTTGTGATGATAACAGTGTGGAGTTTTTGAACAGTTTACGTCCACTGAATCCTTATGGTTGGAGTAAGGCACTATTTGATCGTAAAGTGGCCCGTGAAGTACGAGAGGGGCGTGGGACGCCCACGCAGTATGTGGGGTTAAAATTTTTCAATGTTTATGGGCCTAATGAATACCATAAAGGTAATCAGATGAGTGTGGTGGCGCATATATTTCCGGATGCTAAAGCGCATCGTGAGGTGAAGCTCTTTCGTTCATATGATGTCAGATATCGTGATGGTGAGCAGCTCAGAGATTTTGTATGGGTGGGAGATGTGGTGTCGGTTGTGTTATGGATGATGCGTAATCCGCAAGTAAATGGGATATTTAACGTTGGTACGGGTGCAGCACGTTCTTTTCATGAGTTAGCAGAAGCTGTTTATCGTAGCATGGATGTAGTGCCCATTATAGGGTATAGGGATATGCCGGCAGAACTCCGTGATAAATATCAATACTATACCCAAGCCGATTTAACTCGTTTAAGAGCTGTTGGTTATAGCGATGCTATGACTAGTTTGGAGGATGGTGTTTGTAAATATGTTCAGGAATACCTAAATGGGGATGATATGTATGTTTAAGTTGGTTGTGTCATAGTTTACTGATGTGGTAGGCTGATACGCGCAAAGAGTTGACGGCGGAGCGGTGATTTGGTGTTAGTGGACTGTTTGATTTGATCTGTGGAATTAGTAGTGGTGATCGCGATGAGTATGGATATACGTAAGGTAATATTTGGCGCAGCAGTTAGCGGTGTCTTGATCTGTGTGGCGTCAGTGCAGGCGGTACCTCTTACCGATAAGATGCTCAATGATTGGGTAGTATTTGATAGCGATATTCGAAAAGTTCAGGTAAGAGGCTATGCTAAGGTTAATTTTGGCAGATCCAAAGACAACAAAAATCGACTGACTTTAGTTGGGCGGTGTAATGAACGTTGTCAGGTTGAGCGTTGGCAAAGAGGCGACACGTTGTATCTGTGGAGTAATTCGTATTGTAGTGATAGCTATTGGCAGGTAGAGATACCGTATATTCAGAAGATTAGGGTGGGTAATCATGCTTACGCCCATGCCAAAGATTTACAAACCAAGATCCCTTTGAGTTTGAAGATTGATGATCAGGGCAGGGTGGATTTGCGCGGAAAGCTGATGATAGATAAGATAAGGCATTATAGTTTGGGCGGTGTACGATTAATAGGTATTGATAGCCCGGTTTTGGAATTAGTGAGCAGTGGTAGTGGTTGGGTGGTTGCCCAAGGCAAGGTTGACGCCTTAACAGTCAGGTTGAACAGTCATGCAGTGGTAGACGCTGGAAGACTGCAGGTCAGAACCCTGTATGCGGATCTGAAAGATTGGGCAAAGTTATGGGCCAGGGTTCGTCATACTCTGTTTGCTAGAGCGGATGGTGATAGTCGGTTGTACTATCGACCATATCCTAAGCGTAAAGTGATTGAATTGCGTGAGCGAGCTCTAGTGGGTTTTCAGACAAGAGGATGTACCCCGAGTAATTTTGCTAATTGCGCAAAATCTGAAATCAAGTAATGATGAAAGGGTCGGCAGGCGTTGGTTACTCAGCACCTTGATGGGTTAATGGGTTAAGACATGTGCTGACTAAGAGGTGTGATTTGAGCTTAGTTAAGGCATTGTGATTTATGGGGATGCGCGATAGGGCAGAGGAGTTAGATATGTCAGGTGGGGTTGATGTGGTGATTGGTGCTCCTGAGGTTATGCATCGTGGTTTTTGCCAGCTGGAACGTCGGATAGTGGAATTTAAGTGCTGTGAAGGTGGCAGCGTCAGTTATGAGTATATTAATAAACCACCGGCGGTAGCGGTATTGCCTTACGATCCTCAACTAAATCAAGTGGTGGTTATCAAACAGTTTAGGTTGGGTGGCTATCTCAATGATGGTAATGGTTGGTTGTGGGAGACGGTGGCTGGTATTATGGATTTTGGCGAATCTCCTGAGAAGACTGCTGAGCGCGAATTGGAGGAAGAAGTTGGTTTGAGTTGTCAGCAACTGCTAAAGATTGGGGATGTTTTTACTAGCCCCGGTTTTACTTCGGAACAAATTTATCTTTTTTTGGCTGTGGTAGATGCTGCTAGGGTAAGCAGTGCAGGCGGGTTGGCCACTGAGCATGAATACATTAAAGTGTATAGTATATCTCCGGATACATTGTTTGAAATGCTAGAACACAACCGGATCAAATCTGGCCCTAGTCTAATTCTGACCCAGTGGTTTCAGTTACATTTCGCGACATTAACAGAAAGATTGAGGCGAGGGTGAATTTGAGGTATGGATAGATTGCTTCTGCTGGATGCCTCTTCGTATTTTTACCGTGCCTATTACGCTATGCCTGCGTTGGTCAATGCGCAAGGGGAGTTGACGGGGGCGATATATGGTACGGTCAACATGTTACGTAGTTTGCTTAACCAATATCCTAGTCGTTACGTGGCGGTGGTGTTTGATAGCGCCGGTCCCAGTATGCGTAAAGAGTTGTACCCTGCTTATAAGGCTAATCGTCCTCATATGCCAGACGAGATGTTTAGACAGCTGGCCCCTACCAAAGAGATTATGCAGGCTATGGGTTTTTATCTACTAGAACGTGCAGGTGTGGAGGCCGATGATTTGCTGGGCAGCTTGGCAAGTTATGGTAAGAGGCTGGGTTTGGAAGTTATTATATCTACTGGCGATAAAGATCTTGCGCAGCTAGTCGATGAACGGGTTATTTTAGTAGATACTATGAGTCACAGCGTGTATGACCCGGACGGAGTGGAACATAAGTTTGGAGTGAAGCCAAACCAAATTGTGGATTACCTAATGTTGTTAGGAGACAGTTCGGATAATATTCCGGGTGTATCTGGTATCGGCAAGGTTACTGCCGCTAAATTGTTACAGGAGTATGGCAACATCGAAAACATGTTGACGCATAGTGACCAACTTAGCCCGCGGATTGCGGAGAAATTGCAGCAGGCGAAGTCACAGTTCGCGTGGACTCGGCAGTTGATCACATTACAGAGTCAGATGGATTTGTCTATTGAGTTATTGTCATTGCAGCCGTTAGCTCCCGATTGGCAAAAATTAGTGGAGCTATATCAATATTATGATTTTCGAAAGTGGTTGAAAGAAGCTCGCGAGCATTTTGAGATTGGCAACGATGTCGTGAAGTCTAATGTTAGACTGCCAAGTTATGCGGCAGAAGGTGATGATGCCGAAGGATTTCAACAATTGGATCTGTTTGATAGTGTGTCTTCAACAGTATCTGACGAAAAGTTGGATGAGTTGTTTGTTCGAGAGGTGACCTATGATAGTAGAGAGTTGCAACAGTTGTTGGAGGATTTACAAACTACTCGTGAATGTGAACTGTTGTTGCTAGGTGAGCAATACGAACAATATGAGCGTTTAGAAGTCGTTTGTTACAGTAATGGTTCTGTGTACCATTTCTCACTAGCCGACGCCAACAGTCTGACGATCTTAAGGACTATTTGGCAGATTCCGGCGGTGCAGTATTTTAGTTATGACGTCAAGTTTTGGTGGAAACTAATTTTGAAGAACCATTGGCAGTTTGGCGGGATTTGGCACGATGTGAAGTTGGCAGCTTATCTACAGGATAATGCGCACGCTAACTACAACTTAGACGAGATAATGGAGTTGTATTTAAACTTGGATGTTGCGGGGAGGGCAGGTCAAGACAATTTGATGGTAACTGGTCAGTTGGTCAGGAGATTGAAGGACCTTTATCAGGGTCTTGAACAGCAGCTTGCCGATTGGTCAACTTCTAAGTATCTGCTAGAACAGATAGATATGCCGCTGGCCAAGGTATTGGCTGCAATGGAACTGCATGGCGTGCAGTTAGACGCACAGGAGCTGATACGGTACAGTGGAGAGTTGGCTGAGCAGTTGACGGAGTTAGAGGAACAGATTTACCAATCTACTGGTATGTGTTTTAATCTCAATTCACCTAAGCAGTTGGCGGATGTGCTGTACAAACATCTGCAGTTGCCAGCACTTAAAAGAACAGGTACTGGTCAACATTCGACTTCTGAACAGGTACTGCAAAAACTAATCGATCATCATCCGGTCGTTGCTATGTTGTTGAAGTATCGTGGATTGATGAAGATGAAAAGCACCTATCTAGATCCGTTGCCTCAACTCATTTCACCAACCACTGGTAGAGTACATACCCATTACCACCAGACCTCTGTTTTAACAGGACGTCTATCTTCTAGTGCGCCCAACTTGCAAAATATACCTATGTGGAGTGAGGCAGGTCAGCGAATCAGGCGTGCCTTTTTAGCACCGACTGGCAAGGTATTACTAGCAATTGATTATTCGCAGATTGAACTGAGAGTGATGGCGCATCTAGCCGGCGATCAAACTCTGATTAATGCTTTTTGTGCAGGTGAGGATGTACATCGCCACACGGCGGCGGAAGTGCTTGGAGTTGCTCCAGAAGAGGTTACCGAAGAAGATAGAAGGCTAGCAAAGACCATTAACTTTGGATTAATTTATGGGATGTCTTCTTTTGGTTTAGCTGAACGTCTGGGGATGAGTCGACCAGCGGCAGCTAGTTATGTCAAGCGGTATTTTGCCGGTTTTCCGGGGGTGGAAAAATATATTGCACGTGTACATGAGCAGGTAAAGCAACAGGGCTATGTGACTACTATTTTAGGGCGCAAGTTGTTTATTCCAAATCTTGGTGCTGCACAGAGTCGATTAAGGCAGGCAGCGTATAGAGTAGCAGTCAATGCTACGGTACAGGGTAGTGCTGCGGAGCTGATTAAATTAGCTATGTTGTCTGTTCAGCGATGGATCGAAAGCGAGGCATTAGATATTTTGATGCTGATGCAGGTACATGACGAGTTAATTTTTGAATTACCCGCTGAACGAGCTAGTGAGTATGGTCAGCACTTGAAAGTGCTGATGGAGAACGTTTATGAATTAAGGGTGCCATTGGTGGCTAGTGTTGGTTGTGGAGCGACTTGGGAAGCAGCTAAACATTAGGTTTGGGGGTTAGCGTATGAGAATTGATGGGTGCTGTGCGATGATCGGTATGATCAAATCCTTTTATATGCACTTGATTTTTATAACAGTGGACCTAATAAGAGTAAGTTGCACTTTGTGATAAACAAAGAAAGCGTATAAGTAAAAGAGATTGGTTTATTAACAAGCGAGGTGATAGAATATGTCAGCGATTCGTCCATTAAGGGATCGTGTGGTTATTAAGCGCGAAGATGAGGAACGTGTGTCGGCCGGCGGTATTGTAATTCCGGATACTGCGAATAATGAAAAACCTACTCGTGGTAAGGTGTGCTTTGTGGGATCCGGTGCGGTACTAAAGGATGGTAGTATGCAACCCATGACGGTTAAGGTTGGCGATGTAGTACTTTTTGGTAAATACAGCGGTACCGAAGTCAAGATAGATGATCAAGAGTATGTCATCATGAAAGAAGAAGATATTTTGGCAATCATTGAATAACAGTAGTGAGTGTAGGAGGAATTTTTAAATATGGCAGCTAAAGATTTGAAATTCGGTGAGGAAGCTCGTCAGTTAATGGTAAAAGGTGTTAACTACCTAGCGGACGCGGTGAGCGTCACCCTTGGTCCTAAGGGACGTAACGTGGTTTTGTCTCGTTCTTTCGGTGCTCCCACCATTACCAAAGATGGCGTATCGGTGGCCAAAGAGATCGAATTGAGCGACAATTTTATGAACATGGGCGCTCAGATTGTTAAGGAAGTGGCCTCTAAGACTTCTGATGTAGCTGGTGACGGTACTACTACCGCCACAGTATTGGCTACTGCTATGATTAATGAAGGTATCAAAGCGGTGGTAGCTGGTATGGGCCCTATGGAGTTGAAGCGTGGTATTGATCTAGCAGTTAAACACGCAGTTGAATCCTTGGTTAAGCTGTCCAAGCCGTGTGCGGATGACACTGCTATCGCCCAGGTTGGTACAATTTCAGCCAATTCAGACACAGTAGTGGGTAAGATTATAGCTGATGCTATGTCTAAGGTAGGTAAGGAAGGTGTTATTACAGTCGAAGATGGATCTGGTTTAGAAGACACGCTGGAAGTGGTAGAGGGTATGCAGTTTGATCGCGGTTATCTCTCCCCATATTTCGCGGATCCCCAAACTATGGTTACTGAGCTGCAGAATCCATTTATTTTGATTTTAGATAAGAAGATTAGCAATATTCGCGAGATGCTGCCTTTGTTAGAGGGAGTAGCCAAGTCCGGTAAGCCATTGCTGATTATTGCGGAAGATGTAGAGGGCGAAGCATTGGCTACTTTGGTAGTCAACAATATGCGCGGTATTGTGAAAGTTGCTGCGGTTAAGGCTCCTGGATTCGGTGATCGTCGTAAAGCTATGTTGCAAGATATTGCAGTACTGACTCAGGCTAAAGTTATCTCGGAAGAGGTAGGATTAACCTTGGAAGGGGCAAGTTTAGACGATCTAGGTCATGCGAAGCGGGTAGTGGTTACCAAAGATAATACCACTATTATTGACGGTTCGGGCAGCAGTGAAGAGATCCAAGCTAGGATTCAGCAGATTCGTACCGAAATCGCTAATTCGAGTTCTGATTACGACAAGGAGAAATTGCAAGAGCGTTTAGCCAAGTTGGCTGGTGGTGTAGCAGTTATCAAGGTTGGCGCTGCCACGGAAGTGGAGATGAAAGAGAAGAAAGCGCGAGTAGAGGATGCACTGCATGCCACTAGAGCGGCTGTAGAAGAAGGAATAGTACCGGGTGGTGGTGTTGCTCTAATTAGGGCTGCTCAGAGCATTAGGGAGTTAACTGGAGAAAATGCCGAACAAAATGCCGGTATTGCTATTGTACGTAAGGCTTTGGAGATGCCTTTACGTCAAATTGTACGTAATGGTGGTGATGAGGCTTCGGTTATCGTCAATGAGGTAGTCAAAGGCGAGGGTAATTTTGGTTACAACGCAGCTACTCGTGAGTTTGGCGATATGGTGATGATGGGTATTTTAGATCCTACCAAGGTAACTCGCACCGCTCTACAAAATGCGGCTTCTATCGCTAGTTTGATGATTACTACCGAGTGTATGGTTAGTGAATTACCTAAGAAGGATGAATGCTGTAGTCATGGCGCTGCTGGTGGAGACATGGGCGGTGGTATGGGCGGAATGGGTATGATGTAACCTCGATAAGGTGGTAACGATCATATCTCGTTGAGCAACAAAGGCCTCATTAGTTTGAGGCCTTTGTCGTATTTGACAACTTGTAAGTTGTAAATCTGAAATCATCTAATTTTTGGTTAGTATCGGTTCATTTTGGAAATTTGCGATGCAAAACTATGAGTCCGGTAAAATTTACGTTTTGCTATTTGAGCTTGCACAAACATGTAAATGTAAAAGCAGTTCTACTGTAGTTGTTCTATGTTCTAATTACCATGGCTCCTATTAATGTTTGACAGAGGTTAAACATAGAGGTGGTACCTATTATATACCAAGCCAGTGCGATTGTTGACTTTTAAAGATGCGAGAGATTATATTGCAGGGGTTTATATGTTGGAAAGTAGTGTACTATGATCTGTATGCCTTTGTGGATTGTTTTTGGTTGCGCATTGGTTGCGTTGTTGTATGGGGGAGCGACCATTCGTTGGATTTTAGCTCAGCCTACCGGCACCGATAGAATGCGTGAGATTGCGGGTGCTATTCAGCAGGGAGCTAAGGCCTATCTTGGCAAGCAGTATCGCGTGATAGGTATAGTCGGCGTAGTTTTGTTTTTGCTAATTGGGTTAGTAGAGAGCGTTGGCGGCTGGTCGACTGCTTTTGCCTTTGCGATCGGCGCTATTTTCTCCGGTTTGGCCGGATATATCGGTATGAATATATCTGTGCAAGCTAATGTTAGAACGACGGAAGCGGCTGGGCGTCACGGTTTATCAGGAGCGTTGCGCTTGGCTTTTAATGGAGGATTGATTACCGGTTTGTTGGTAGTCGGACTGGGTTTGCTGGGAGTGGCAGGTTATTTTGCTTACCAGACGTTCTGCTGCGACGCTTCATTGGTGGAAGGTATCAAACCGCTGGTCGGATTGGCTTTCGGTGGATCTCTTATCTCTATTTTTGCACGTTTAGGTGGTGGTATCTTTACCAAGGGTGCGGATGTAGGAGCTGATCTAGTTGGTAAAGTGGAGTCCAGTATCCCAGAGGATGATCCTCGCAATCCTGCAGTGATTGCAGATAACGTAGGAGATAATGTGGGAGATTGTGCAGGTATGGCTGCCGATTTGTTCGAGACCTACGTAGTGACGTTGGTAGCTGCTATGTTTTTGGGCAGCATGGTATTTGGTACGATAGATACAGATTTGGCTAGTTCGGCAGTTATGTATCCGTTGGTGATGGGTGGTCTGGCTATCTTCTCAACCATTATTGGCAGTTTTTTTGTCAGAATACGTAAAGGTGGTACAGTGGTATCAGCTTTGTTGCGTGGTTTTTGGGCAGCGGTTGTTTTCACTGCAGCGGCTCTTTATCCGGTAACTAGCTATATGTTTAAGGATATCTCTAGCAGTTATACGTTTGGTAATAGTTGGGGGTATGAGGTGCGGTGTTGGCATATCTATGCGGCGGCGTTAGTAGGTATTATTCTCACAGCCATCATGGTGTATGTAACAAAGTACTATACTGCTAAGGAGTATTCTCCGGTGCGTAAAGTGGCAGATGCTTCGAGCACTGGGCACGCCACTAATATCATTGCCGGTATTGCTTTGTCTTATCGTTCTACTGGTTTGCCGGTATTGGCGGTATGTTTAGCCATCTACGTCAGTTATTCGTTGGTTGGATTGTACGGAGTGGCGGTGGCTGCTGCTGCTATGTTGTCGTTAGCTGGTATTATTATCGCTTTGGATGCTTATGGTCCGATTACCGATAATGCTGGTGGAATTGCCGAGATGTCGGAGTTGCCGCCACAGGTACGTGAGGTAACCGATGAGTTAGATTCGGTGGGTAATACAACCAAGGCTGTTACAAAGGGTTATGCTATTGCTTCGGCTGGTTTAGCTGCCCTAGTATTGTTTGCGGATTATGATCATGCGTTGGATGTAGCTGGCAGGTGGGTAACCTTTAATTTGCCTGAGCCTGAAACTATCATTGGTCTCTTTATCGGTGGGTTGATACCGTATATTTTCAGTGCCTTGGCTCTGGAAACGGTAGGTAGGGTTGCTGGTGAGATTGTCAAGGAAGTGCGTCGTCAGTTCAAGAGTATCGCTGGTTTAATGGAAGGTAAGGCTAAACCTGATTATTCGGCAGCAGTTAATATTCTGACGGTAGCGGCTATCAAAGAGATGGTTATTCCGTCGTTAATTCCGGTGGTAGTGCCAATTTTAGTGGGTAAACTACTGGGACCGCGTGCACTGGGTGGAGTTCTGATGGGTTCTATAGTTACCGGTATGTTTCTAGCTATCTCTATGACCACTGGCGGTGGTGCGTGGGACAACGTTAAGAAGTATATTGAAGGCGGTTATCTAGGCGGTAAGGGCAGTGAAGCTCACAAGGCGGCGGTGACCGGTGATACGGTGGGTGATCCGTATAAAGATACGGCGGGTCCTGCCATCAATCCGTTAATCAAGATTATTAATATCGTTGCATTGTTGATGGTTCCGTTGTTGTAGCGATATGTAGGTTGTTTGATGTTGTTGCAAGGCCGGTTGATGTCCGCGTGATGTCAATCGGCCTTTGCAATTTTTGTCGATGATATTTTGTTCTTTGTAACTAGTTTTTTTATCTTTGTGAGATTGAGCGGTTTGAATAATGGCGCAAGCATTATGACTTCGACACCTTCGTCTGTGAATATTCTTTCGGTTGTGCGTGCTAAAGCACCAGGAAAATTGTTTTGGAGTGGAGAACATGCGGTAGTGTACGATAGCATGGCTATGTTGATGGCGGTAGAACCTGGTGTAACATCTGACCTGTTTTGGGTAGAACAATCGGGGTACTGGTTAGAAGAGAATGGGACTGTTTATTATCTAGATGAGGATGGTTTACAAGCATTGGTTACAAAGTTGCAGTTTAGGTACCGCGATTTTGTAGCTGGCCGGCGTAGCATTGTTGGTTTATTGGAAAATAGTTATCAGTTAGTTGCTTATCATGTAGCTCAAGTATTGAAACGTTGGCCGAATTTGCGTCAATCGCCAGGAATATATCTTCGTTGGACTTGGGGTTTAGTGCCGGGTTGTGGTATGGGGGGTTCAGCTTCGTTATTATGGAGCGTGACACGTGTCCTAGTGGGCGCACAATGCTGGGATTGGAAATGCTATTATGACTGTTTGGTGGACAGCGAGAATTTGCAGCATGGGCATACCAGCGGATTGGATATTATGGCTCAGGCAGAGGGTGGTGTGCATA
>R20__coassemble_1056_pt1 | contig 17095 bp, 17 predicted proteins | sample R20__metabat2_low_PE_004 | metagenome-assembled genome bin R20
CGCATCATTGGTGATTATCGTAGAGTTGCCTTGTATGGTATTAACAGATTAATAGCTGACAAACAGGAACAACATGCCTCGCTAGATGGGGATATGACTCCTGAAAAGATCCAGTTAAAGGAGGAGCTTGCCGAACAGATTAGAGCTCTCCAGGAAATGATTGAGTTGGGTAAAATGTATGGCTTCGATATTTCGCAACCAGCCAGAAATGCCCGCGAAGCTATTCAATGGTTGTACTTCGGTTATCTATCCGCCGTCAAAGAACAAAACGGTGCAGCTATGAGCATTGGACGCACCTCTACTTTCCTGGACATTTACCTCGAAAGAGATCTGCGTGAGGGAATCATCACTGAATCCCAAGCTCAAGAGATGATTGACCATTTTATTATGAAGCTACGCTTGGTAAAATTTGCCAGAACTCCCGAATACAATGCCCTATTTTCAGGGGATCCTACCTGGGTTACTGAATCTATCGGTGGCATGGGAGTAGACGGCAGGACCCTAGTTACCAAAAATTCCTTCAGATATCTACACACTCTAGAAAATTTAGGAACTGCGCCTGAACCCAATATGACTGTCTTATGGTCTACACGTCTACCCCATAATTTTAAACAATATGCGGCTCATATCTCCATCACCACTTCGTCTGTACAGTACGAAAATGATGATCTGATGCGCGCGACCCACGGTGACGATTACGCCATTGCCTGTTGCGTATCATCCATGGTGGTAGGAAAAGAGATGCAGTTTTTCGGTGCACGCGCCAACCTAGCCAAATGTCTATTATACGCTATTAATGGTGGCGTTGATGAGAGAATAAAAGAACAGATCGGACCAAAATATCGTCCCATAACTTCGGAGTATCTAGACTTCAATGAAGTTATGGAAAGATATGAGGATATGATGGAGTGGCTAGCTGGCCTGTATGTAAATACCCTAAACGTTATCCACTACATGCATGACAAATATTGTTATGAACGTTCGCAAATGGCCTTACATGATCGAGATGTCAAAAGATATTTCGCCACCGGCATTGCCGGTCTATCTGTAGCGGCTGATAGTTTGTCGGCCATCAAATACGCCAAGGTAAAGGCTATCAGAGATGACGATGGTGTAGTGGTAGACTACGAAGTAGAGGGGGATTATCCCAAATATGGCAATAACGATGACAGAGTGGATCAATTGGCGGTCAATCTAGTCAAGAAATTTATGAGCATGATTAGAAAACATTACACCTACCGTAATTCTGTCCCGACCATGTCCATCTTAACCATTACCTCTAACGTAGTGTATGGCAAAAAAACTGGCAATACTCCCGACGGCAGAAAAGCTGGGGTACCCTTGGCACCAGGAGCAAATCCTATGCATGGCAGAGATAGCAATGGGGCGGTGGCTTCCCTTGCTTCGGTTGCTAAGTTACCGTTTGACCACGCCCAAGATGGCATTTCTAACACCTTTTCCATTGTGCCTAACGCACTAGGTAAGGATGAAATCTTTATGGGCGATATCAGTATACAATTAGATACCGGATGTTGTGATGGACAGTGCGAATAAGTCCAACCAAAAGTGATACCCGTATCACATACACAACGTATAATTATGGGAATAGTGGAGAATTAATATGACAACAACACGAGAAGAAAATTTAATTAGTCTGTTAGATGGGTATGTTAAACAGGGCGGTCATCATTTAAACGTCAATGTATTGAACAGAGAAACCCTGCTAGACGCCCAAGCACACCCTGAAAAGTATCCGCAACTAACCGTTCGCGTATCTGGTTATGCGGTTAATTTTGTAAAGCTTACCAAGGAACAGCAGGATGATGTCATATCCAGGACCTTTCATGGTCAATTAGGAAGCAGTTGCTAATTGGTTAGTGATCGGTAGTACATTATGGCGATAGGCAACATTCATTCCATAGAAACCTTTGGTACCGTGGATGGACCGGGCATTAGGATGGTCATATTCATGCAAGGCTGTCCTATGCGTTGCCTGTATTGCCATAATCCTGATACTTGGTCCTTGGAGAGCAACCAGCAAATTACTAGCGATGAAATCATTCGCAGATATGAGAGCATCAGAGAATTTTGTAAGGGTGGAATTACGGTAACTGGTGGTGAACCACTATTACAAATGACATTTGTAACCGATCTCTTTAAAAAGGCGCAAGCCAAGCAAATCCATACCTGCTTAGATACCTCAGGTATCACATTTAATCCAAAACATACTGAACCATTCGATCGTTTACTACATTACACCTCTCTAGTGTTGCTGGATATTAAACATATCGATGATTCAAAACATCAAAAATTAACTGGTCGCAGCAACCACAACATTCTAAGTTTTGCGCGTTATCTTTCGGATCACAAGATACCGGTATGGATAAGACATGTTGTAGTACCAACAATTACTGATGATGAACAATATTTGCAAAAGTTAGGACGTTTTCTCAAAACCATAAATAACATTGAAGCACTAGATGTACTACCCTACCACGATATGGGTATGGTTAAGTATCAAAAGCTAGGCATACCGTATCCTCTAATCAACATCCCATCTCTAACTAAAGAACAAGCTATCAGGGCACGGGAGATCATCTTACGCGCCATGCAAAACGCTTAGACCGACACAAAATCAAATTCCGCTGTGTATCACTTTCCGTATCCTATGCTACAGAAATGAATAATATGCTGTTCCAACAAGCGAAAAACATTGGCCACCAAAAAACCATCCGCAATGGCATGATTAAGACGTACGCTAACCGGCATAACTATCCGATGATCCTCACTACGATATCTACCCCAGTTAATGATAGGCGCAAAATGCAGATGTCCATCCGGCAATTCAATATTCAAGGCGTCATAAGACAACCAAGCAATGTAAGAGGCATCAAACCAATTAGGATGATGCTCACTATCTAGGTGGTATCCTCTATTAACTTTGGCTCTTTGGATATCAGCTGATACATGTTCATAAAAAGTCTGATAATCGGCATCAAATATCGAATACACTGGGGTACAAGTTCTAGTATCGTCATAAAAAACGTAGTGAACAGGATGCACCAAATCATAGCACACTAGCTCCTTGGTCTGCCACAGATAGCCCATTTTGTAGTCCTCAACCGAATTTAGCACCGTCGACAAAATATATAAGAAATTGATGTAAAATTTACTGCCGGTCGTTTGCGAGTGTCTTACCAGAGCCGTCACGTTGACCCTAGCAGTCATCGATATTGAACATCTGCAATCTTTCGAAAAATGTCTCAGTACATCACGACGATAATAATCACGCTGATCAATCACTCTATAGTTACTCAAAGTTTTCTGCTTCATCTATGCACCGACCCGTAATATATTCATGCGACTCTAATCATTAGCTAATTTCAATAGAACAACTTTAGCTCTAACCCATCCTGCTGGATCCACAACTACAACTGCTGTTTCGCAAAAATCTCCTGCAGTTGCCGCGCAGAACCTTGAAGAGCTTGTAGTTCCTGTTCGCTTAACTTAAGAGGTGCTCTTGCCTCTATTCCACCCATACCCACAATAGTAGGCATACTTAAAACTGTGCGCTCAATGCCGTACTCACCATCAATCATCGAAGATATTGATAAGATGGATCGCTCGTTACGCACAATGGCTTCGCAGATACGCCGCACCGAACAAGCAATCCCGTAATAAGTAGCGCGCTTCCTGCTAATAATTTGGTAAGCACTGGTCCGCACCTCTTCCGCCAGTTTTTCAATCGCATTTTCATAATTTTGTCGGCCACGCAAACGACAAAACTCAGTTAATGCTATACCAGACACATTGGCACAGCTCCAAGCCACAATTTCACTATCGCCATGTTCGCCGATAACAAAAGCATGCACACTCCGACTATCCACTTGCAAATAATCGCCCACCGCATACTTTAAACGTGCCGTATCCAGCACCGTACCAGACCCAATCACCCGATGTTCAGGTAACCCGCTCAGCTGCAGTGCTACCTGAGTTAGAATATCAACTGGATTACTAACAACTAGTAGAATGCCCCTAAACGTTGGCTTCGCAATCTCTGGGATAATCTGACGAAAAATCTGTATATTCTTATCGATAAGATCCAAGCGGCTTTCTCCTGGTTGCTGATTAGCTCCAGCTGCAACTATCACTAAACCAGCATCACCAATAGCTGCATAATCCCCAGCGCATATCTTCATGGGATGCGCAAACGGAACACCATGACTGATATCCATCGCTTCTCCTTCAGCTCGCCTATGGTCCACATCAATCATCACTAGCTCAGCAAACAACCCGCTCTCCATCAAGCTAAAGGCGATAGTCGAACCGACCATACCGCATCCTACTACTGCCACCTTATGAAAATTAACGCAACCCGTAGCACAACCGCCAACCGCACCGTTTAGCATCTCATCCATCGTTATCTTCCTCCCTGTCTTGATTTAGCAGCAAAAACAACTTAGCTACGTTTTACATGATTTCTTATTTTTAGGAAAGCTCCGTCCGCAAAAACCGTAAACCTATTACATTTCACCTGCACAAGTTGATCAATCGCCTAATGATGAATAAAGCAAGCTAACAGTTATAGCCTAGTTTACGTAATAGATCAGCGTTTCTAGTCCAATTGGTTTTGATCTTAACCCACAAATTAAGCATGACCTGACATCCTAAACTTTTTTCTAACTCAGCTCGGGCCAAACTACCGATACGTTTGATAGCTCCGCCACGCTGTCCAATGACAATGATTTTTTGTCCCAGTCGCTCTACATAAATTGTTGCATCGATGGTCACCAAACCTGCACGCCGCACTATTCTATCTGTAATGACCGTAGTTGCGTAGGGCAGCTCATCTCCCAACAAACGCATCAACTTCTCGCGCACCACTTCGGCAACCCAAAAATGCTCATCGCGATCAGTACATTGACTAGCATCATAAAACCATGGGCCAGCCGACAGATGATCTAACAACCAGCATTCTAACGTCTCTAATCCCTGCGAGTATTTGGCTGATATCGTTACCTGTTCCACTACCCCAGGCCACTGCTGTAAACGTTGCTGTTGTTCGACCAGTGAAGTGCTATCACCTTTTACCAGATCTCGTTTATTAATCACCGCGATAATTGGTTTACCTAGCTTAGTAATCAGTTCACCAATAACGCGATCCTCGGCAGTAAACCTGCTACCAGCTACCACCCAAACTATTATGTCGGCATCTTGTAATGCATGCTTTGTCACCTGGGTCAAATAATGCTGCAATTCATTCTGAACATGACCGTTGAATCCCGGTGTATCCAAATAAACAAGTTGTCGAGCACCCACCGTTTTAATACCTACTATTTGATAGCGGGTGGTCTGTGCCTTGCGCGAAGTGATGCTAACTTTTTGCTGAATCAACTTATTAAGCAAAGTGGATTTACCAACATTAGGGCGACCCACCAAAACGATAAAACCGGAATAGCGATCGTGATCGCTATGACCTAATATACTAGGGTTTGGTAGACCAACCTCACCACCAGATGTCCGAATATCATCAGTCGATTGCTTACCACATTCTGCCAGCTTAACCACATTCAATTTAACCATTATTACTTACCTTGTTCATCTAATTCCATCAAGGCTTCTAGTGCTATTCTAGCTGCCATCTGTTCCGCCGAACGTTTGTTACCACCGCTACCCCTAAAAGTCACGTTATCTCCCGTTTTGGTCTGTACCCGGCACTCCACTTCAAAAACTTTGTCGTGTTCTAAACCACTAGTATGGATCAACTGATACTCCGGCAGGTGCAGATGGTACTCCTGCAACCACTCCTGTAATTTAGTTTTGGCATCTTTAACATCCAAACATGCTGCTCCTACTAATCTATCCTGCAACCAAGTAACAACCACCCCCCGCGTATTATCCCAATCACTATCTAAATAGATGGCACCGATAATAGCTTCCACTGCATCTGCCAATAATGAACGGTGTCTAGTAATCAAATCTACTCGCCGTAAATCAGTAGGTACAAACTGCAACTGATGTTCCACTCCAAAACGTTCCGCCAGCTTAGCCAGACTCTCTCCGCTTACCAGCGCGGTACGACAACGACTAAGTTCTCCCTCCTTTACTTGCGGTAGTAACTGATATAACTGTTCAGCGGTGATAGCCCCCAATAGAGCATCGCCCAAAAATTCTAGTCGCTCATTATTAGGAGCAGGCAAACTACGGTGTCGCAGAGCTTGACGTAAAAGCTCTGGTCGTTTAAATATGTAGCCAATTCGCCGTTGTAATTCCGATAACCGCCCACTGTCAGCATCATCTGTCAACTCCAAGCGGATATTATTCCCTTTTTTATTCATCTGTTTACTTATTCCTGAATAATAACTGATCACCGTCTCAGTTATATGACATATAACCTAACCAAGCTAAGGCTAATATAGCCTAACGCAAAAATCCGATTCGATGCCATCTGATACCGCCACCTTCGTTATCCCAACTCATCCAGACAGCGAATGCTTTACCAATCAATAGTCGTTCGGGCACCAAACCCCACACCCTACTATCCAGGCTATTGTCCCGATTATCTCCTAGCATAAAGTAGTGTCCCACCGGCACCACCACATCACTTATTAATCCGCAGTCTATCTCACTTAAATACACATCATGGGCCAAGCCACCTAGCTGTTCCTGATATCTTTCCACCAGATTATGCCAAGGAGTACTAATATCCTGTTCCTGAGCTAACCATTGACGCTCGACTTTATGCCCATTGATATACAACTGCCGATCACGATACACTATGTGGTCACCCGGTAAACCCACTACCCGTTTAATATAAATTTTCTTCAAATCAACTGGACAATGAAACAATGCCAAATCTCCCCGCTTAGGTTGACCAATGGACCAAATAACTCGGCCATTGAGCGGCCAACGCACTCCATACGCGTACTGCTGCACCGCGATAAAATCTCCCGGGTAGATAGTGGGCATTAACGACCCCGACGGTACCCGGTAAGGTTGAATTACAAACGAACGCAGTGCCCAAACCAACAACAACGGAGGGAATATTTCCCGTGCCGCTCCGGTTAATGATCGTACTAATGAGCTACGACCGCCTAATCTTCGATATATCGTTCCACATAACCATAGCAGTGCACAGCCCGCAGTAAGTACTGTCAAAAACCAGGCAATATCAAAGCCAAAATCACCCACCATCACTCCGCACCCTCAACTTCTACCATCTTGGCCTCCTCCGGTTTAATCAAAAGATGTTCGCGATAAAAGTTCATCTCTTGAATAGAATCATAGACATCACTGAGCGCTTGGTGACGGGGCCGCTTTACATATTGTTTAGCGATTGTGGGATACCAACGCTTGGCCATAATTTTTAGTACACTAACGTCGAAGTTACGGTAGTGAAAAAACTGCTCCAACTCTGGCATATAACGATACAAAAACCGACGATCCTGACCAATACTGTTACCACACATCGGAGATTTACCTGCCGGCACATACTCTTGTAAAAACTCCAGTGTCATCCGCTCCGCATCGGCCTCTGAATACTTGCTCTCACGCGAACGCTTGGTAAGTCCTGTAGTCCGATGCTGGTTAGCACACCATGGTCCCATGCTATCTAGCACTTGATCGCTCTGATGTACCGCTATCACCGGTCCATCCGCGATGACTTTAAGCTGATTGTCGGTTACTACCGTAGCAATCTCTAAAATCAGATCATTAATCGGATCCAATCCAGTCATCTCCAGATCGATCCATACTAAGTTATCCGGGCTAAAACACATCTTATCACGCCTCCTGTTTTAAATAATCCGGCGAAATGGTCTTAATCTTGCCACTGCCATTTAACTTCTCAAATAAAACTTTTACCAACCCACTACCATCGAACCCTACAATAGTACCAAATCCATAAACTTCATGAAACACTCGCTGTTGTAGCTTAAAATCGCCCTGCTGTTCCACTTTGAGTCCCTGACCTAAACTACTACTGATTCCACACATAGCCTTTCTGGGAGTAGTATAACTGCTATCCCCGGCATATTCATGACTTAACAATCTGGACCGCCTTGAAGCATTACCCAGCTCATCAGCACCATTCCCACGATACGCATTACCATCTTCTTCATCGCGATCGAAACCATAACTATTCCTGCAGTAGTTAATACCTTCCCTGTACCTCACGAAATTGTCAAAGCCACTGCCGTTATTGCCATGATACACACTCGTAAACTTCAGATAATTAGATTCCAACTCCTGCAGCACCTCCCCTGGCAACTCATCTAGAAAACGTGACCGCACACTGTTCTCGACTCCGTTACCCCAACGATTTCTGTAACTACACCATGACAGATAAAGTTTTCTTTGAGCGCGCGTCATACCCACATAGCATAATCTACGCTCCTCCTCTAGGTTATCTTCACTCTCCTTAAGGGATCTAGCATTGGGAAACAAACCCTCCTCCATACCAACCATAAAAACCACAGGAAACTCTAGGCCTTTAGCGGCATGCATGCTCATTAAACTCACATATTCTGCCCTTGTTAATTCGTTATCTCTCTCCTCTGATTGATCAGCATCAAGCGTAACTGAAGCCAAATACTCGCGCATAACCCCCCAATTATTGGGTTCCATATCGGGATTATCCGGCACAAAGTCTCGCATACCGTTAATCAATTCTTCTAGATTCTCCTTTCTGCTTACAGTATAATCTCTGGCCTTCTGATAATGTTCAATTAAACGTAAGTCATCCTTAATACAGCTAGCTAATTCATACAACTTAAGCTGATCAACTAATGTACGCCATCGATCCAACAAAGCAACCAACTCCTGCAAACTTTGAGCAATATTGCCCCGTAGAGTCTTATCCTGCAAAGCCTGTTTAACAGCCGTCATAAGCGGTACATGTCGCTCACCGGCCAAATCGTTAAGCCGCTGTACAGTAGCATCACCTACACCCCGATTAGGTAAATTGATGACCCTGGCTAAAGCTACATTATCATGTTCATTACTAACCAATCTAAGATAAGCTAATAGATCCTTAACTTCTGCTCGATCATAGAATCGCAAACCGCCATATACCCGGTAACGGATGCCGGCTCTAGTCAACTGTTCTTCTACCGTTCTTGACTGATTATTGGAGCGATACAACACCACCACATCCTGATACTGTCCACCAGCACTGATCCAAGTAGTAATCTGTTGAGAAACAAAACGAGCTTCATCACGATCATCTTTGGCATGATATACCACAATTGGTTCACCCCCGCGATCCTGAGTCCACAACTGCTTACCAAACCGGTTATGATTATTTGCAATCACTGCGTTAGCTGCAGTCAAAATTTTAGCGGTAGAGCGATAGTTTTGTTCTAAACGAATCAACTCTAAATCGCGATAGTCCTGTTGCAAGCGTCGCATATTAGCCACTTCCGCTCCACGCCAACTATAGATGGATTGATCATCATCTCCTACCGCTAACAGATAACCATTATCACTTAAAAGTTTAACCCATTGATACTGCATAACATTGGTATCTTGAAACTCATCTACTAACACATGTCGAAACTGTTGTTGGTAATATTGTCTTAACTCCTCATTATGCTGCAATAACTCATAACTACGCAGTAATAACTCTGTAAAATCTACCAAACTGCTCTGTTGACAAATTTGTTCGTATTGTCGGTAAATCTCTAACTGCGTTCTTCCCCATTTATCCCCTTCAGTCACCTGTTGGGCTCTAATACCCTGCTCCTTATGCCGATTAATAAAACTCACTGCGTCTTTAACTGGCCACACTTCCTTGTCCAGATTCATCTCACGTTGAATGTCACGCACAATACGCTGTTGATCGTCACTATCAATAATCTGAAAATCAACAGTCAAACCTGCTAAATCGTGGTGTTGACGTAACATTCGGTGGGCCAAACCATGAAAAGTACCGATCCACATTCTGCTAACCGAACAACCCAACATACCCTCCAAGCGCCGTTTCATCTCACTAGCTGCTTTGTTGGTAAAAGTAACCGCCATCACCTCTCTTACTGTGCACCCCTGCTCCAATAACCAAGCGATCCTATGCACCAAAATCCTAGTCTTGCCACTGCCAGCTCCTGCCAAAACTAGCATATGTCCATCCGGATGCGTTACGATCTTCCGCTGTTCATTATTTAATGATGACAACCACTCCAGTTCCATCGTCACTTCTGCCCCGTACTCATTGTTTTATTACCTAACCACCATACTTAAGTTAACCCAACATCCGACCATCAATCTCGATTTTAAAGCTCAACTGACTCGGCATAAGGATCAGCAATATGCATTTTTGCCAGTAACTCCGTTTCTAACCGCTCCATAACCTGTGCATCCTCCAGACACTCATGGTCATAACCTAGCAGGTGTAAGCAACCATGCACAACCATATGAGCCCAATGATCTTCGGGCAAAATCATCAGACACCTAGCCTCCTCTAATACTACTTCTGTACATATCACCAAATCACCCAGTTCTTTAGTGTCACTATTAGGTTCCCAATAATCATCATCCGTCGGAAAAGATAATATATTGGTCGTACTATCCTTACCCCTAAAATCGCGATTCAAGCGTTGAATCTCCTCAGCACCGACTAATCGAATCCCCACTATCCAATCAGTATTCCTGCTGTTACCGTTTTGCGTGCAAAACGGCGCTTGCATTGCCGCATTAACCCACGTTTCTAACTGAGTTATCGTTGGCGCACCTTTCGACAAACTATCATCAGCTAACTGTAACACTACCTGCACTGCCATGCACTCACCCATCTATATTCTATTTGCTCAGTTTAGATACCCTGGCACACCATCGTAGCGCAACGATTAACAAAATACACACCGCCGATAGACATACATTACTTGCTGTTCAATCAACCAGTATAGACCCAAATTACACCATTACCCTTCAATCAATTGATCAGCATAGCGTCGCCGTAACTAAAGAAACGGTAACCAAGCGCAATAGCTTGATGATAAGTCGCCAAAATGCGCTCGCGCCCAACCAACGCCGCCACCAACATTAAAAGCGAGCTCTTAGGCAGATGGAAGTTGGTAATCAAACCATCTACCACCTTAAACTGATAGCCGGGGTAGATGAACAAGGTAGTTTCACGCTGCCCCGCCTGCAATTCACCAGCATCATCCGTCATACTCTCCATAGTACGCAGGCTGGTAGTCCCAACCGCTATCACACGACCGCCTCTAGCCTTGACCCTATTCACATGTGCTGCTAACTCCGGAGTAACCGACACCTGTTCTGAATGCATATGATGATCGGCAATCTTGACGCTGCGTACCGGCTGAAAAGTACCTGCTCCCACATGCAGGGTCACAAAATCCAACTCTATCCCTCTTTCAATCAGAGTCGCCATTAACTGACGATCGAAATGCAAACCCGCTGTGGGCGCTGCTACCGAACCCAAATAGCGCGCATAAACCGTCTGATAGCGTTCACTATCCAGCTGCTTAGGTTGACGCTTAATGTAAGGCGGTAGCGGAATCTTACCATGCTGCAAAAACAGCTGTTCGACAGACCCGTTCCCAACTGCTTCAATCAACCAAAAATCACCCTGACGCTCCATTAAACGCAAACACGCCTGACCCGCCAGTAACAACTCCTCTCCAACCTGCAAAGCATGCGAAGCCCTGGTCTTAGCTAACAACTGAGTACCACTTAGTTGCCGCTCTAACATTACCTCTACCTTGCCACCGCTACGCTTATGCAATATCAGTCGCGCTGGAATAACCTTACTGTCGTTAAAAATCAGCAGATCCCCTGGACGCAACAAATCTGGCAAATCTCTGAAACGACGGTGCGCAACGGCTTCTCTATCATCCAGAGGTAACACCAACAACCTACTATCAACCCGTTCGGTTGATGGCTCCTGCGCAATCAGATGCACAGGCAGATCAAAATCATAATCTGCCAGCATGAGAGAACAAAAAACTAAAATCTACGCACGTTTGTAACGGTTCTTGAACTTCTCAACTCTACCCTCGGTATCCACCACCTTCTGTCTACCCGTATAAAACGGATGGCAAGCTGAACAAATTTCAATCTGTAGACGCTCCTTATCGGTAGTTGAACGGGTGGTAAAACTGTTGCCACAACTACATATCACTTCGACCTCGTGATAATCCGGATGAATATCTGGTTTCATAAATCTTATACTACCTATACCATGCAATCAAAAATCGGCTATCGATTATAATATAGGTTCTCTCTTTCAGCAAGCAGCCATACTAACTCAATACCCACAAAGACTCTGCTTTAATCTCTTCATTACAGCACTATTACGACAAACATTTATCGTCTAGCAACTGCTGCTCCTCTTCCATTAATATTCGTTTAAGCAGAAGATCTGGCCTACGTTGTTGAGTACGTAATAGACCCTGCTTTCTTCGCCACCTATCAATCTTGCAATGGTGACCATTAACCAAAAGTTCTGGCACCTTACAACCCGCAAACTCCCTAGGTCTAGTGTATTGTGGATAATCCAAACGATCACGCATAAAAGAATCTTGATATACCGAAGTAGCACTGCCTACCACTCCTGGTAACTGCCTAGCAACCGCATCGATTAACAACATGGCCGGCAACTCCCCACCACTAACCACAAAATCTCCTATAGAGATCTCTATACCAGGTTGCAGGGTAAAAATACGCTCGTCAAAACCCTCATAACGCCCCGCCACCAACGTTAATACCGGCTCATGCGCTAACTCGTTTACCAGTTTTTGATCCAACGGCTTGCCTTGAGGAGTTAAGTAAATGATCTTGCCATCCTTACCCTGCCGTTCAATATCCAAAAGAACATCAAACAAAGGTTGAACCATCATCACCATGCCGCCACCGCCTCCATAAGGCACATCATCCACTTTACGTTGAGGATTATTGGCATAATCTCTAGGGTTCCAGCTCTGTACCACTAGTCTATTTTGCGCAATAGCCCTACCAATCACTCCATCACAGACTAAGGCGGTTAGCATCTCCGGAAAGATAGTCACTACATTAAATCTCACGGCGTCACTAACCTCTCCCACTTATAAAACAGAGTTTCAAACAACAATACGTCATTAATATTAAATCTTTGACCATCACTTAACGCTACCCATATCCACTTTTCCAACTCAACTAAACCCTCCATAGAACAGCCACTAGTCCAGCTAACCAACAATTCTCGCTGATCAACATTGAGTACCCGCGCACTCAAACCTAATTTAATCTTAAGCAGATCCTGTATCAAATCTAACCAAAATTGTAAAAACTCATTTGCTGACTGTTTTGTGCTCCACATCTGAGCCAAACTGCTAAAATTACTCTTCTTATCCAGCTCAGCCAGCTGCTCGAACAATAACTTACGATCATCCCAAAACTGAATATTATTCAAACGTTCAACAGCCAATAACGGTGAGAGCGGCAACATGCGCTGCACCAATGTTAACCGTTCATCCGACCAGACGTGATCACTATTTTGTTGCACCAACCAATTTCGCACCAACCGCTTATCAGTTAACTGCAGTTTAAACACCACTAGCCTACTGCGCAGAGTAATCGGTAACCGACCAGGTTTATCAGTAATAAAAATCACACAGCAAAATTCAGGTAATTCCTCCACCGTTTTCAACAAAGCATTGGCAGCCGCCAGGTTAAGCCGTTCCGCCCGTTCAATCACTGCTATTTTAAACCCGCCTCGACTAGCCGTACGTTGCCAAAATAGATTAAATTCACGCGCCCAATCAACAGTAAGCTGAGCATCATCACAGTTAGTCCACCAAAAATCTGGGTGGGTATTGCTGACCAACAATCGACAGCTTCGACACTTACCACAATAACCCCCCTGCAGTGCTCGACATTCACACAAAACGTTACTGACCCAAAAATGAGCCAAGTCGGACTTACCGCTACCAGCTGTACCGGTCAACAAGACAGCCGACGGCAACTGGCCGGCATTTAACATCCGCAACCATCGATCCGTCAAAGTCTGCTGCCAAGGATAAGGAGCCTGTTGCTTAGACAACCGATTGTTATCAGTTTCATACTGTTTAGCTATCAAAATTAACCTCGTTAGTAAAACTTTTGATCACCCGTTGCCAAAAATTACGTAACTGCTGATGCAGCTTTGTACGGCTGCAATTAGCATTGACCACATAGTAACGATCACTAAACCGCGCAGCCATTTCACGATATCCACGAACCACTCTCTCAAAAAAATCGTATTGCTCGCGCTCAATACGATCTAACACTCTACGATGTGCGTAAACACGCTTCATTCCAACCTCCACTGGCACATCCAACAAAAGAGTAAAATCCGGCTGCAACTCTCCCTGAACCAACTCTGCCAATCGAGTAATTTTATCCAACTGACCACCGCGAGCATAACCCTGATAGGCATAACTAGAATCAGTAAATCGATCGCAAATCACTATCATACCCTTAGCTAGTGCCGGCCTAATCACTTCTGCCAAATGCTGTGCACGACCGGCGAAGCATAGCAGCAACTCTGCTTCCCAACCAATATTAAAATTGTTGTTCAAAAGTAACTTTCTAACCGCTTCACCCAGGGCTGTACCACCCGGCTCCCTACTCCAGATCAACGGTAAATTATAAGACGCAAGATACTCTTTGCTCCATCTAATCGTCGTTCCCTTGCCAGCACCTTCCATTCCTTCTATCGTGATCAACATTCCACGGCTCATAACTACCTTTGTCCTCCACTTGGATCACCATATATATGGATTCTTACCGCACGATTGTGCTCAGCCAATTCTTTAGAGAAGTGATGACTGCCATCCTTCTTGGCCACATAATAAAGATAACCAAACTTAGGATGCAACGCCGCGCGAATCGCCTGTCTGCCAGGTAAACAGATCGGAGTCGGAGGTAACCCATGATGACGATAAGTATTATAGGCAGAATCATCCGTCCTCAACTGCTGTCTAGTTAACTTTCCATCATAAGCCTCCCCCAAACCATATATAGTACTAGCATCTATCTGCAAACGCATCCCTTTGGCCAAACGAGTCAGGATAACTCCTGCCACCAATTCCAGCTCCTCGGGCCTGCGCACTTCCCGTTCTAATAGGGAAGCCACTATCAAGGCCTGATATGGACACTGATACTGGTCGGTATTACGTTGCTGCCATTCCTGCTGCAACCAAACTAACAACTGCTGATAAGCGCGCCTGAGTAAGGCTACATCGGAGCTACCCGGCGCAAAATAATAAGTATCAGGAGCAAATCGCCCTTCTGGAGCTTCCGCCGTATAGCCTAACTGTGACATCACAGCACTCTGATCTTGATCGTCGCCGATCGTGTGTTTAAGATGCGGATTGCGGGCGATAGCTTTCAAAGCCTGTTTAAAGGTCCACCCCTCCACCAAAGTAATCGCTTGATAATCGGCTGCACCCACGTAAATGCGCTTCCACAATTGCCAATAATGATCATCGGACGTAATGCGGTAGATACCGGGAGTAACCTTTTTACCTAATAACGCACAACGCAGCAAACGTTCAAATAACCATGGATCAATCGACCCACCTTGTTCACGCAGCCTATTTAGAAAAATCTGTAAACTATCATTTTGATCGCCTAGCACCAACACTACCGGAGTATGGCCAACCGGCAACACTCTCCCACACATAACAATTCCCAGCAACACAAGCACCAAGAATCCATACAGCAGTAACCATAAAAATAGCGATAGTCTACTACTTTTACTCATAATATCTAAATACTAACGTTTCTAACCTCTTACCAATTTACAGGGAGCAATTTTGCCATCCGCTAGCACCTGCCCTACTCCCACTAGTTCGTCACTACGGTTAACCAATCGCACCAAACCTTGACTTGGGACCTGAGCTGCCAGCACCGAATTGCCTTGCCTCAGGTAGTATTGCATCGCCGGGGTTACCACTACCGACGGCAAATTCATAAGCATAGACTCAATGGGCAGCAACAGCCGCTGAAACTCCTGCGGCTCATCATGCAAAATTGCCGTCAGGTGTTCTAAAGCAATCATCTGATCGGCTCTGTACGGACCAACCGACAATCTACGCAGTTTAGTTACATATGCCCCGCAACCCAAAACCTCTCCCAAATCGGTAACAATAGTGCGCACATAGGTACCCTTGCTGCAGTACATATCTAAAGTCATCAATCCATCTTGGTAAGACAAAAGTTCCAATTGATGCATAGTAATTTTGCGAGGGGTACGCTCTACCATCACCCCCTTACGTGCCAACTTATATAAAGGGCTTCCTTGTACCTTAATAGCCGAATACATAGGCGGAACCTGCCATATTTCACCACGAAACTGCTCAAGGGCCTGTTCTATCCGTTCAACCGTAATTTGCTCGATAGATCTGCGTTCTGTTACCTCTGTCTCGGAATCACCGCTGGGGGTAATTTCCCCCAGTTTACCAACCACTTGATACCGCTTGTCCGCCTCCAGCAAAAACTGCGAAAATTTGGTAGCCTCTCCCAAACAAATAGCCAACATACCAGTAGCATTAGGATCTAGACTGCCAGTATGACCAGCCTTCTTGGCATTAAACAGATATTTAACCTTCTGTAAAACCTGGTTGGAAGTTAGCCCCTCTGGCTTGTCCAACAACAACACCCCACTAATATTCTGTTTCATATTTTGCATTTTATTAATCATTTGTAACTAACTTCCAGCCGCTGTCTCCACCTAAACTATGGCCCAATCGCGCCATCAATTATCGGCGTTGCCAATAGCCTGGTCAATCAACCGATCCAGTGCCCAGGCACGCTCTTCCGTGTCATCAAAAATAAACCTTAATTGCGGAGTTACGCGTAAATTCACTCCTGCTGCCAAGCGACGACGCAGTTTAAACCCCTCTTGCTTAAAAAATTCCTCCGCCTCAACCTTGTTTATTCCACTATCTAGCAGAGAATAGTACACCTTGGCGTATGCCAAATCAGGTGAAACACACACCTGTGTTAGATTGATAAACTTAACTACTCGTTGATCATTATAATCCAGCAAAAACCGCCCCAAAGCCTGACATATCACTGACTCAATTTGGCGTTTTCTAATTTCACTCTTCATAGC
>R20__coassemble_1092_pt1 | contig 16649 bp, 13 predicted proteins | sample R20__metabat2_low_PE_004 | metagenome-assembled genome bin R20
AGAACGGCGGTCTCCAAAACCGTAGGTTGGGGGTTCGATTCCCTCCTGGCCTGTTTATGGCAGTGTTGAAGGTTGAATGGGTAATAGGCGTAGCGGATTGAGTTTTATAGTAGGATCCGTCCCCTAGGGAGATGGTTAGTCGGTTTGTATTTCCGTGGTGGAGTGCTAGCTAGGGTTGCATAATCACCGATTTAAGATTTAAAAGATTAAGATTTTGAAGTTTGACTGTTCGTAAGTTTCAGTTTGTGTTATAATTGCCATATGGGTGGCAGTAAGTCTACTCCGGTTTAGTAGAGGTTTGGGGGTGTGGTGTGCAAAATTTAGATCCAGAGATGTTGAAACAGGTTCAGGAACGTTCAGCTATGCTGCAACAGAGGATGACTGAGATGCGGATAGAGGGTAGTGCTGGTAGCGATGATCTGCGCGTCACAGTCGTGATCAATGGTAAACATGAGGCGATGGCGGTGCATATCTCCCCATCACTACTGGAGCAATCGATGGAAATGCTGCAGGAGCTTACTGCCTCTGCTATCACGGATGCTGCCCACAAACTGGAGGAGCAACTGCAACGTGAATTTTTGTCTGCTTTTGGTCAGTAATGAGTTTGTCGTTGTTAGAACAACTGGTTGAATCGCTGCAGGTTATACCAGGTATTGGACCGCGGTCTGCGCAGCGAGTGGCTTTTTATCTGCTGCAACAAAGACGCGAGGAGGGTAAGCGTTTGGCAGCTAATCTGGCGCAGTCGCTGGATAAGATTGGACGCTGTTCTCGTTGTCGAAATTTTTGTGAACAGGAGTTGTGTAGTATTTGTAGTAGCGCAAAGCGGGATAAGAGCTTACTCTGTGTAGTGGAATCGCCTATTGATGTAGTGGCTATTGAGCGTACTCATAGCTTTATGGGTGGTTATTTTGTGTTAATGGGTCGTCTTTCGCCGTTAGATGGTTTAGGGCCTAAGGAGCTGGGTTTGGATCAGTTGCAGCAGTTGGTGCGCAGAGAAAAAGATCAGTTGCAAGAGGTTATTGTAGCTACTAACCCTACAGTAGAGGGTGAAGCTACTGCCCACTATTTGGGAGAACTAGTCAGGGACTTTAATATTAGATGTAGTCGTATTGCTCATGGGGTGCCTTTTGGGGGTGAGCTAGAATACACTGATAGCAACACTTTGGCCCAGGCTATCCAGCAAAGAGTTGAGATAGGACATGCAACCTAGTAGATACCGCTGGTTGGATTGTTGCTGGATTGTAGGGTTGGTGGTTGTAGTATGGGGGTTTGACCTATTCGGGCATCCGTTATCGGTGCCGGATAGCGGCAGGTACGCAGAGATTCCCAGAGAGATGTTAGAAAGTGGTGACTGGGTTACACCCCACCTGAATGGGGTAAAGTATTTTGAAAAGCCCCCCCTGTTCTATTGGTTACAGTTGCTAGCATTCAAGGTGGCTGGTGTTGGTGCTGATGTGGCTATGGTGCCCAATTTTGTATTGAGTGTGGCGATCGTAGTGGTAACCTATCTGTTAGGCGATGCGCTATTTGGGCGTAAAAGCGGGGTGGCGTCGGCATTAGCGCTGGCTAGTAGTCTAGGCGGATTCGTTTTTACTAGAGTGTTAACTCTGGATGTTATTCTAAGTTGCATGCTAACGGTATCTATTGGTAGTTTTTGGTTAGCCTATCTTCGTAGAGAACAGGGCGGTGTTACTTATCTGTGGGTAGCGTATATAGCCGCGGCTGGTGCAGTAATGAGCAAAGGATTGGTAGGATTACTATTTCCAATGCTGATTTTGGGTAGCTGGATTTTGTTGACTAGAGATTGGCGCGGTTTACGCTATTGGATGTATTGGCCGGCGATATCGGTAGCTATGCTGTTAGTTTTGCCATGGCATTTATTGATGCAACAGTGCCACCCAGAATTTTGGCAATTTTATTTTGTTGAACAGCATTTCGCGCGTTTTTTTACCGATTATGCTATGCGGCAGCAAGGTTGGTGGTTTTTCGGGGTGGTGTTGTTAGTAGGTTGGTATCCATGGGTGGTGATGTTTTCTGCCATATTGCGGAATTTATTGAAGCGTTGGCGATATCGTTGGGAACAGTTTAAGTTGTCGTGTTGGGATGTTGTAGCCAAGAGTGAATTGTTTATAGCGATGTGGGCGGTGGTGATAGTGCTATTTTTTAGCTGTTCTCAGTCTAAATTAATACCGTATATTCTGCCCGCTTTTCCTCCTATAGCGCTATTGGTTGGTAATTATTTGGCAAATTTGTGGGAAAAGCCAATGGGTAGATCCAATCCAGTTAATGGCTGGATTTGGTTACATATTATCTTGATTGTAGGGATCTTGGCGATCTTAATCTGGTTTCCTGATATTGTGAGGATAGATGGTGGCGTTAGTCTGCTTCGTAAATTAGTCGGTGTATGGGTATGTACGCTGTGCGTTATATGGTGGTTACGAAGGTATAGTACGTCAAATAGTTACATATTGATGACTATTGGTCTTAGTATGGTCGCTTTTTTTCAGATAATCAGCGGTTATGTGTATAATATCAATGGCCATTCTATTTATTCTTTGGTTCAAATCTTGCAACAGGAGTTAACGGATCAGGATACTGTGATAATTTACCATGATTATTATCAGGAGTTGCCGTTTTATCTGCGTCGTAAGGTAGTCATAGTAGGCGATGGTGGGGAATTAGCACCCGGGGTTAGACATCAACCAGAGGCTAAAGGTTGGATTTGGCAACAGCATAGATTTGAAAAGTGCATGTTGCTGGCCGATAACTGCCGATCGGAACAGGATGCCACAGCTTGCCAGTGGTTAGTTAATAGTGGTTGTTTACTGAAAGGTGATTGGTCCCAAGATAGAGAGTATGGTTACTATTATATTTTAACCAAGTGGCTAGATTGGGAAAATTTAAAAGAGCAGCTACCAATCGTGTTAGGGTGGCGCTTGGTGGCTCGCGACCGTGATGTGGTATTGATTACTGACAAACCTGGTGGTTAATGCGAGTTCTGATTTCGGCAGGTGAACTGTCTGGTTCAATGCATGCCGCTGTTTTAGTAAAAAAATGGCGCTTGGTTGACGATAAAGTGCGTTTCTATGGTATGGGTGGTGCCGCTATGGCGGAAGCCGGAGTTGATCTGGTGGTAAATAGCGAGCGAGAATTGGGTATCATCGGGCTGGGTGGCATCGTCACCAGGTGCGGTAGTCTGTTCAAGGCTTGGCGCCGGATGTTAGCCGCTCTATCCGAAAATCCAGATTGGTTAGTATTAGTGGATTACGCAGGTTTCAATTTACCATTAGCCAAGCGTGCTAAAAAAATGGGTATTAGAGTATGTTATTTTATACCTCCTAAAGTTTGGGCATGGCGTCCCGGACGTATCGAGTTATTAAGGAGCAGAGTGGATGTGCTGGCAGTCATTTTACCTTTCGAAGTGGATTATTATGCACGGCGCGGTTTGAGTGCTTATTATGTTGGTAATCCTAGTTGGCAAGCTATGCAGCCTTTGGTTGGTCAGTTGTCGGTACGGCGTCAATCGTGGATACAAAATAGAACCGGGGTGAGATATATAGGTTTATTGCCCGGTAGCCGTGTGCAGGAGATCAAGCGTTTGCTGCCCATTATGTTAGAAGCTGTTAGTAATTTACAGCAGCGACTGGGCTGTGGTATCAGATTTTGTCTATTACCAGCTGAGTCGATTGCAAGGGAACTATTAAGCGATATATTGAGCAGCTATCCAGAGTTGGAGGTAGAGTTGTTGGCTAACGGTGATTGGTCTAGTTTGCGTCGCTGCCAGGCAGTGGTGGTGGCTTCTGGCACGGCTACTCTGGAAGTGGCGTTACTTGGTATTCCGATGGTTGCAGTGTACTGTTTGCAGTGGTGGGAATACTATCTAGCCAAACATTTTATCAAGATACCATATGTAACGCTTTGTAATATTGTTGCTAACACTGAGGTGGTAAAAGAGCTGCTACAATATGATTGTAGGGCCGATAAAATTGAAACAGAATTACTTAGGCTGTTAGAGGATAGTGCTTATGTTGATGGTCAGCAATTGGGTTATCAACGAATTAGAAGTCTGTTGGGCGATAGTGTGCAAACTGATTTAGTCGCCTTGCTTGCTGGGTGTGGTGTATGACGAAAATAAGCGGGAGATATAGTGTTCATATATTAAGCGCCATTTTGGCAATAACCTTAGCGTTGGTTCTGAATGGCTGTACTGTGTGCACTAAGGGGAAAATACGCAGTCGCGATCGTGCGCCGACCAGACATATTAACTATCAGCATGTACCGGATGCAGTGCCTAAGCTAGAAAAATATCATCCTTATGGTACGCGTGACTATGTAGTGAAACGTCGCCGTTATCGAGTACTAAAGAGTACGAGAGGTTATGTTAGGCGTGGTTACGCGTCTTGGTATGGTACCTCTTTCCATGGACGTTACACTTCCACGCAAGATATTTACAATCTATATGCTATGACGGCTGCTAGTCCGGAGTTACCCTTGCCATGTTATGCCGAGGTGACCAATTTAGCTAACGGAAAACGTGTTATCGTAAAAGTTAATGATAGAGGTCCTTTTTATGGCAAGCGTATTTTGGATTTATCCTATGCCGCTGCCCGCAAGTTAGGTTTTGCTGAGCAGGGAGTAGCTTACGTGCAGGTAGTGGCCTTAGGGGAACATAATTGGGATTATGAGCGTAATACGCCTAAGAAATATGCGTCTTTTTTGCCAAAAGTATCCTCGAGGCGTGGGACTGATGGAGATTTGGCTGGTAGCGGAATTGATGCCAAGATTAGCGATAAAGTTGATAGAGGTGGTAAAAAACAGGTTATTGTGGAAGATAAAGGTATTGATGGTTTGATTAACAAATCGCCATCGAAGGGTATAGGTCAGGTAGTGGATAATGCCATGCAAGGATTGCCTAGTAAGAAGACTAACTACAAGGATCGAACGTCTTCCGCCTCTATGGTAACTCATCCAGCTACGCTTGACTGTATTAAAGCTCCTGTTGGTAGCCGATTGTCCGAAAAGCGGGTTATTCGTGATGCTAGATGGTTGCAAATTGCTACTTTTAGCGGTTTACAGAACGCGCAAAGGTGTGAACAGAAGATCCGTCGCCTGCTTCCGACTCAGAAGGTTTTTATTAAACACCGTAGTCAGCAACATATGTATAGTGTAAGATTAGGACCGGTTGATAAGGGAGAATTACCGGTGTTGCTAGATAGAGTACGCAGTGCTGGATTTAAACCGTTGGTAATAATACAGAAGTAAGAACGGAAGATACGAATTTATGGCCAAGGATAGGAAGCGTGTTATATATCTGTGTGAACAGTGCGGCAACAGTTTTCCTAAGTGGAATGGACGTTGTTTGGAGTGCGGTAGCTGGAATAGTTTGGTAGAAAAGAAGATAGAAGAACAGACTTTAGCTATTAATGGCCAGCATGGTGGTTACGCCTTGGGATCGGAGCCAATTACCAGATTGTCAGATATCGATAGCTTGGTGGTGGAGCGTTGGTCAACTAGCAGCTCGGAACTAGATAGAGTATTGGGCGGAGGTCTAGTAATAGGATCTACCGTATTGTTGGGTGGAGATCCAGGGGTTGGTAAATCTACTCTGTTGTTGCAGGTACTTTGCCATCTCAGTCAAAAACACAAGGTTGTATACGTGTCTGGGGAGGAGTCTTTACAACAGATAGCCATGCGAGCTAGACGACTTGCTTTACCTGAAGACCAGCTTTTGCTGTTGGCTGAAACGTGTTTAGAGCGTATATTTGAGCGTTTAAATGAGGAGCAACCTACTGTTGTAGCCATTGACTCTGTTCAAACTATTTTTACTGAGCAGGTTGCATCTGCACCGGGTGGCAGCGGTCAAATTAGGGAATGTGCTGCTAAGTTGGTGCGTTATGCTAAACAAAAACAGATAGCGCTATTTATTGTAGGGCATGTCACCAAGGAAGGATCGTTGGCAGGGCCGCGCATCTTAGAACATGTGGTAGATAGTGTATTGTACTTTGAGGGTGAGCAAGACAGTCGTTTTCGCATCATTCGGGCTGTTAAGAATCGTTTTGGTGCAGTAAATGAATTAGGCATTTTTGTCATGAGCGATCGTGGTTTAAAGGAGGTGCTTAATCCTTCAGCTATTTTTTTGGCTAATCAGGGGGAAGCTAGTGCTGGTAGTAGCACCATGGTGATTTGGGAAGGTAGCCGGGCATTGCTGGTGGAAATTCAGGCCTTAGTGGACGAAAGCTATCTTAGCAATCCCCGTCGTATTGCGGTAGGCTTTGATAGTAATCGCTTGGTGTTGTTGTTAGCAGTGCTGAATCGACATGGGCACATCACGACTTATAATCGTGATGTGTTTGTGAATGTAGTTGGTGGTTTGCGGGTAAATGAAACAGCAGTAGATCTACCCCTAATTTTGGCTATTGTGTCCAGCATCAATTCACGCCCTTTGCCCAGAAATTTAATCTCTTTTGGTGAAGTTGGGCTGTCGGGCGAAATTAGGCCGGTTCCTAATGGACAAGAAAGAATTAAAGTGGCCATTAAACAGGGTTTTAATTGGATATTGCTGCCCAAGGCTAATATGCCTAAGGAACTTCCGGATAGTAGAGTAGTTACATTAGTAGCGGTTGCACACTTGAGTGAGGTGCTGACTAAATTAGCGAAGTTAACGGAGATAACGGCGGTTTAGTATGGACGATATGGATGACGTTAATCATCGGGAAGAAAGCTATAAATTCTTGCAGAGTTGTTTTGATCGGAAAACAACGGTAGATGATCTACTTGTTGCAAATATCGCACTGAGCCCACAGGGGCTGGAAGAGTATACCACTTGCTATTGGGCTATTCTGGGTTTGCAACAGCTAAACTTTTTGCGCGTCAATTTGGGCTTGGGACCTATTGAGGCTAGGTGTTTGTGTGAAAAGTTATTAGGGACCAAGAAGATGCAAGCTATCCTGTTTAACTATTTGGGTAGCTGGACAGCGATAGACGGTGTTAGCGAGGAGTTTTTGCAACGTTTATCAGAGAGTGTGCGCGTACAATTAAAGAGCTGTTTCGTTGCGCGCGAAGATTTGATCGTTTTATTTCATTTTGTGATGCATAACCTGACCAGGCGTGCTTGGTGCAAGGTTGGCGATCGATTTGATTGGCCGGAGGACAGCGCAGCTGGTTTGGTGATTAATGATCGTTGGCCATCAGTGGTGACCGGCGGGCATGTTGATGATCAGCTCTTTGAATTTGTGTTACCCGCAGTATCTTGGGTGACTGGCAGTCATCAGGTACAAGTCGACGTATCGTCGATGGTAAAGGTGAATTATTTAACATTTGCGGCCTATTATGGTGCCAGAGATTGTTTTGCTAGGCGATGGTCGGTAGCTTCTTGCGGTGAACGTGGAGCGCAGGATTATGGTTATTGGGCGATTGTTGGTGGTGACGTAGAGATTTTTAAAATTGCAGTGCAACAGCCGATTGCTTTTCAGCGCTGTTGCTGTTTAGCAATCATTTTAGGTAGACAACAGATGTTGGAGTATTTGATTGGGCATAGTCCCTATAACCTAAGAGAAGGTCCGTTAGAGTGGTATGTAACCGCTTTTAATAGCAATAACCAACATTTTTTAGATTCAGTATGGCCTAAATTGGCATCGGAACGGCGACTGATTATTACAAAAGCGGTGATTAGAAATTGGTATCATACTTTGCGGACGTTACAGAGCGGTTGGCAGATGGATGCCTCTGATATCGCGGGTCATGCTAGATTGTTAGATGGTTACCTAAAATCTGAATGGTTGGCTGATTTAGCGACAGATTTTAGTGATTATGCAGAGGAATGGACATTTTGGCATATGTTGGCGGTGTTAAATGTTGGGGATTGGACAGAACAATTACAATTTGTGGCGCCATGGTTACAAGATAGCATTAATATTCAGGATGGATTAGGGCGTTCGGCACTACATCTAGCCGTTCAGATGAAGCATATCCAAGTTACCATGCGACTGTTGCAGGTGCCGGGTATAGAGTTAGATTTATTGGATGTTAGACGATATTCTGCGCGACAACTGATTGTGAATAATGGTTGGCAGATGTTATTGAGCAGCAATGATGAGCGCGATGAAATGTATTCTAATGATACCGAATCTGGTCACCGAGCAGACGGTAGCGAACGCGATGGAGCAATGGTTGAGTATTTGACGGATCGCAAGAGAGTGCGTCGCCAGAGCATGAAGATGAAACGTGAAATGTGATTTTCGTTAGGATACTTTGATTTTATAATATCCTCTGATGAATCAGTAGAGATGCATTGGCAGAGATTAAAGTTAGTTTATTGAATGAAGAAGCGCGAAATAATCGGGCTAGTTGCGCTAGTTTTAGCGTAGTTGTTTTTAAGGTGCAGTTTAGTTTCTAGCATATATCGTATGTGGGAAATCTTGAGAGATTGAGAGTAAATTTTGTTCCTGTTTGGTAGCCATCCCTAGTTTCTAGTTTTTACAAATGTAGTCTGCTCTGTTATCATTTTGCTCGTAGATGGTGACTATGAAGATCTAAAGTAGAGATGTTGGATGAGAAGGGAGAGTACGAGTGCATGAAGAAAATCACTTTTAGTGGTATCCGCAGATTAAGCGCCAGAAGGATTGAGTTTGCTTGTACTGAAGAGATAGATGGCGCGGTTGCAGTTTACGATGATCTATTTTATGAATTTAATGTAGATAATGAACCCTCTAATGACGCTTTGGCGATCTCTTTTTCCGCTTTATTAGGAAGATCGTTCTATGATGAGATCTGCATTGAACTGGCTTTAAGTCAGAGTGTTGTGTCCTGTCTTGCTAGTTTTAATCGAGCGAGAGTAATCAGTAAAGACATCGTTCCCCCCCCCAGCTACTATTCGATGTAATCAAGCGACAACTAACAATATCATTATAAGCTTTAGTGGTGGCTTTGATTCGCTTGCTGCTGTCAGTCTTTTTCGGCCGGAACGTGTTAGGTTGGTGTCTATAGATTTTGGCGGAGGATATCAGAGAGAGGCTAATTTTTTTAGGCAATTTGATCCGTGTATTTTGAGAACCAATATACGTTCAAAATCTTTTTTTAGAAAACTGGAAGCTGAGTCTTGGCAATTTATGGGTATTGGGGCAGTCTTGTTTTCTGAAAAGCTATGTAGTAGTTACTTCGTTTTTGGCAGTATTTTGGAGGCCGAAGTCAATCTTAATGCGGATGTAGATAGTAAGATAGAACCATTTTATTCTACGATGGGTTTGCAATGTATACTGCCCACTAAAGGTTTGACCGAGGTTGGTACAGCCAAAATAGCCTGTTACTACAACAGTAAGATGATTAATGCCAGTTTAGAATCTTTAAGTAAACCGGGCTCTACAAAGCGTTTGAGAAAAGATCTTTTAGCCAGGATATTCATCGAAAATGTCGAAATTCACGCGGTAAGTGGTTTTAAATTCGGACAAGATTATGTATTTGATTTCCTGTTATTCTATTGCATCAAACATCTGGGTGTCGAGTTTGTGGGTCAATATATTGACAATATTCCAGAAGAGGTGGTGGAAATTGCTCATACATTTGATCTTATGTTTTATGAAAGATTGAATCCTAAGAATTTGATTACTTTTCCTGATTCGGCAGCTTGTAATGCGTACTTAAGCTCCTTGTTTAAAGCTGGCATTGATTTGTATGATAAAAATGATTATTGCGAGTTGGCTGCTATTAGGGAGTGGTTGGCAATATATTATAAGCAGCCTAATGGACATATCCGTTTGTACTGTGATGAAAAACATTGCAGTGCGGTTCGCAAGAAAATTTGCTTGGCTGACATCGCTTATTCTTTGAACAGCTGGATGTACAAAATAGTTTGTTTATTCTCGAAGTTGTTGCATTTGTAGTGTTTGCGGTTGATTAATATGAAATTTGAGAATAGACGCAAAATCTAGTGTAGATTTGTGCGCTAGTTCAGATAACTCTGAGTTGAAGTCATCAGTCAAAATTGGCTAACATCTTTAATAAAATAGGATCCGAAGATAACTGATTGTAAGCAGTTACTAACAGAAGAGCTGTCGTAGACACGCAAAAAACAGTGCCAGTACTATGACCGGTTATTGCGAGACTAAGCGGAATTGGAGTATGGCTTCATTGGAAGGTGATACAATGAGAAGACGTTTATGCAAAACCCAACACAAAATGTTATAGAAAATGGTAAAATACAATGGACTTCGCTGCTTAGAGTTCAATTATAGGCGTTGTTAATCAGATGTTAGGCGTTAGATATGGTAGTTATCCACCTGAAAAGTTGGATCAATTACTAGGTTAATTTTACCAAATAGTGATGAAATTAATTAAATTAATTTAAATTAATTTTAGGTGATAAATCGAAATACGTATGATTTAGCAATCAAATGTCGCTCGGACACAAAACCGTTAGATCACACAGGGTGGTTTTTCTACCACTTCTCGTTTCCTGTTTACGATAGTAAAGCTAATGGTGGTGAAGATATCAATGCAGCGATTATCTATCGCATCACCTAGAGCTTTAACTTGGTATTAGCTGCTACCTTAGATGATGAAATTTAAAATTTACAAGGAATTAGGTAACCGATACTGATTCAAACAGTTACTAAAAGATAGACAAGCTAGAGTAAGAATTCTGCTTGCTTCTTTATTTGGTAAAGATCACGTAGGTATTGAGGGACGTTGTAACCAAGGAGTAAGACATGAACTAGTAGGATGCTTAAATGGAGTTTATCCTAAAGGTTCAGGAGAGCGCTGGTATTTTATAGAGGATATGCAAGCGACGTTGGGCTCCAGATTTCCGATCATCTAACAAAGATCGTAATCTACAATACGGATGATGGCCATATCGGTTAAGGAGAATTTACAGCTGAGTGATGGTCAAACAAAAAGCAGAAAATTATGATGGGAGCTGTTATATTTACTATGATTGCTATCGTTTACGATGTCAGATGGACTAGGTTGGGCAACTTAGTTTCAGTGCTATGTATTGAATAGTGGAGTGAGTAGGTATTGGTTTGGATAGATCGAACTAGCGCACGCATTGCTTATGACAGACATTTGAATTAGTATCGATAGTTAGTGATGTCACTTGAGGGAGAGAGGAAGGGATGGCTAAGCGAGTGGAGCAGTTTTCAGTTGGTGGTACAGAGGATCTCGATCGACTTGTAGACTTGGTAGAGGAGGCGCAGCGCGTCTATAGCAGCTTTAGTCAGGAACAAGTAGACTATATTTTTCAGATGGCAGCTGCTGCAGCCAATAAAGCCAGAATAGATTTGGCGGAGTTGGCGGTGCAGGAAACCGGTCGAGGTATCGTTGAGGATAAGGTGATTAAGAATCATTTCGCCTCAGAGTACATATACAACAAGTATAAGAATACTAAGACCTGCGGCGTAGTTGATTCTGACGAGGCTGCTGGCTATAGGGTAGTGGCTGAGCCGTTAGGAATTATCGCTGGAGTGATTCCGGTGACTAACCCCACCTCTACGGCTATTTTTAAGGCTTTACTGGCACTTAAAACGCGCAACGCGATCATTGTATCTCCCCATCCCAATGCCAAGAATTGTACAGTGCGGGCGCTGGAGGTGGTGCTGCGGGCAGCGGTGGTTGCAGGCGCTCCGATGCATATCATTGCTTGGTTAGACGAACCGACTTTGGACCTTACCCATGCTCTTATTACCCATAGAAAAATTCATACGGTTCTAGCTACCGGTGGACCCAGTATGGTCAAAGCGGCGTATACTAGTGGCAAACCCGCTCTGGGGGTGGGAGCAGGCAATGTACCGGTGGTGGTTGATGAGACGGCTGATGCGAAGCTTGCAGTGTCCTCCATTGTTTTATCCAAGAGTTTTGATAATGGTATGATCTGCGCGTCAGAACAATCGGTGGTAGTCGTCGATTCGCAGTATCAGGTCATGAAGGATGAGTTTATATATCGTGGGTGTTATTTTTTAACCAATGAAGAGTCTGTACAGCTGGAGAAATTGATCAAATCTCCTAAGGGTGGGATTAATTCTGCTATAGTCGGACACAGTGCGCTGGAAATTGCTGCTTTAGCGGGTTTATCAGTGCCGCCCGACACAAAGGTTTTGATCAGTGAGCAACGAACTTACACTTATGATAATATTTTTGCGCATGAAAAGTTATCACCCATTTTAACCATGTACCATGCTAGTGACTTCAAGCAGGCGGTGGAGATTGCTCTAGCTTTGGTTCATTTGGGTGGGATGGGTCATTCGGCGGTTTTGTACACCGATCCTAAAAGAGCCCACAATCCCAATTTAGAGTATTTTGCGCATGTTATGCCTACCGGGCGCATCTTGGTTAATTCTCCTTCATCACAGGGCGGTATAGGTGATCTTTATAACTTCTATCTAACGCCGTCGTTGACCTTGGGTTGTGGTTCTTGGGGTGGTAACTCGGTAAGTGAAAATGTAGGCATCAAACATCTGCTTAATTATAAGACAGTGGCTGAGAGGAGGGAGAACATGTTGTGGTTTAAAGTACCGCCCAAGATCTATTTCAAACGTGGGTCTATAGAACCTGCTCTAAGGGAACTGGTTGGTCGCAAGCGTGCTTTTATAGTAACCGATCGGTTTTTATTTGAATCGGGTGCGACCAAGCAAATTGAGAGAGTACTGTCTTCTATTGGTTTGGAGATTAAACTATTTTTTGAGGTGCTGCCTGATCCCTGCTTATCGACAGTGCAGAGTATGCTGGTTCAAGTAGGGGCCTATCAGCCAGATGTGATTGTGGCTGTGGGAGGTGGATCTCCTATGGATGCAGCTAAGATTCTATGGTTAATGTATGAACATCCGGAGGTAAATTTTGAGGATATCGCTATGCGCTTTATGGATATTCGCAAGCGTATATGTTCGTTACCTACTCTGGGCAGCAAAGCTTTAATGGTGGCTATACCCACTACTTCGGGTACTGGTTCGGAAGTTACTCCTTTTTCGATTATTACGGATGATGATAGTCAGGTTAAGTATGCAATTGCCGACTATGCGTTGACGCCGTCTATGGCGATTATTGATCCTGATATGGTTGATAATATGCCTAAAGGCTTAACCTCGGCTGGAGGTATTGATGCTTTGGTGCATGCTACGGAATCCTATGTGTCCACGTTAGCCACTGAGTTTACTAAAGCTTACTCTTTGCAAGCTATCCATGGCGTGTTTGAATGGTTGCCCCGTGCCTATGTGCGCGGAAGCGATGATCCCGAGGCAAGAGAGCATATGCATTATACAGCTACCATTGCAGGCATGGCTTTTGCTAACGCTTTTTTGGGTGTGTGTCATTCTATGGCGCATAAATTAGGTAATGCTTTCCATATTCCTCATGGTATTGCCAATGCTTTGTTATTTTGTCAGGTCATGGCCTACAATGCGAATGATCGTCCAACGAAGCAGGCAATTTTTCCGCAGTACCAAATACCATCAGCCAAGCAGCGTTATGCGGAGTTGGCGCGCAGTATGCATCTGGGTAAGAAAGGCGATAGCGATAATAAGTTGGTTAATAGCTATATCAGGGCGGTTATGGAGCTTAAGGCTGCAGTGGAGATTCCGTCGTCCATTAAGGAGTGGGGAGTGAAGCCTGAACAATTTACGGATAAATTGGATGAATTAGTCAAGCTAGCGTTCGATGATCAGTGTACAGGTGCCAATCCGGTATATCCGCTGATGAGCGAGATTAAACAGATTTATTTGGACGCCTATGAGGGCAAGGTTAATTTTTTAGAGGAAAAGTAAGGAATCGGCGAGAATGGATTCATTAGATCGAGCCACTATTGCGGCACAGGCTACGCCGGTCGGTTCAGGAGGTGTGGGTATCGTGCGGATTTCTGGCAGTTTGGCGTCAGAAATCATGGAGAAGATGTTGCACCGCACCTTGCCGCATCGTTATGCCTATTATGGTGATTTTTATGACGCTGATGGTGGGTTGTTGGATCGTGGTATAGCAATATATTTTGCAGCTCCTAACTCTTCTACAGGAGAAGATGTGCTGGAATTGCAAGGACATGGCGGTCAGGTTGTGATGCAGTGTTTGTTGGACCGGGTGTTATCGCTGGGAGCCAGATTGGCAGCCCCTGGAGAGTTTTCTTATAGGGCATTTTGCAACCATAAAATGGATTTGACCCAGGCTGAGGCGATAGCGGACCTTATCGCTGCTAGCAGTGAGTTGGCTGCTAAACAGGCGGTGCGTTCTTTGCAGGGTGATTTTGCTAAGTTGATCTATGAAGTAAGTGATCGATTGGTGGAGATTCGAGCCAGTTTAGAGTATATGCTGGATTTTACAGAAGATGAGCTTCTATTGAATGAGGAGAGATCCAGTTATCAGTTAAGGATGATCGATGCTCTGTCTGCTGTTTCGGAGCAGCTTGCTGCAATATTTTCTGTGGCAAAATTAGGACTAAAGATACAGGAGGGTATGCGAATAGCCATTGTGGGCAGACCTAATGCTGGTAAATCGACCTTATTTAACTGCTTGTGCGGGTGTCAGCGGGCAATAGTTACTGATATTCCCGGTACGACCAGAGATCTGTTGCGCGCAACCGTGCAGTTAGGTGGCGGTTTGCAGGTGGAATTGGTGGATACTGCTGGTTTTCGTGATAATCCCGATCAGATAGAAGCAATAGGTATTAATCTAGCTTACCAGGAATTACAAACAGCTGATCATATTGTATACGTTATTGATGCTTGTGACGTTCAACCAGATGATGGTTTGCCCTTTGTTGCACAGTTGCCGGCCAAAACGATGGTGACTATAGTTTACAATAAGATAGATCTTTTGACAGAACAGAAACTTGTTGGACCTCGTCAACTTGCTCCACTAGTATGGGAGATAAAAGCATCTCTTAAGAGTGGTGACGGGGTAGAGCAGTTGGTTGAGCATTTATGCAGGCAGTTGACCCCGCATAATTTGGTTGATACAGGGTTTAGTGCGCGCGAGCGTCACATAGATTGTTTGACGAATGCCACAAAGAGTGTCGAGCAGGCTTTGCAGGGGTTGAAACAGGAAGATATTGATTGGGCGGTGATCGCTGAAGAAGTACGTTCGGCACATGTTGCGCTGAGTGATATTACGGGACAAAATAGTACAGAGGAGTTGCTGAATAGGGTTTTTAGCAGTTTTTGTGTGGGTAAGTAGGCGGCAAAAGTTAGATAGTGTGGTGAGATACACCGGAAGATGTAGAGCGTTGCGTTTGGGTGTTCTTATGCGATGTTTGGATGGTGATTGGCGTAGGACGGTTCAGGCGCTGATGTCGTTGTTTAGTAGTTATCGACCAGTGTTGGCGCTATGTACTGGTGTGTTTGTGGTGGGTATGGTCAATCCTTGGGTAGATTGTGGTCAGGATTTACAGCGTGCTGAGAGAGTGGCGGGTTTTGCTTTTCCAATCAAACTGTCCAATTATTCGGTGCGTGCTATGCATCAGATGATAGAGGTTATATTTTCATTAGACAAAAGTAGAACGGCTGTTATCAGAAAGAGTTAAATTTGTGATAGTAAGACAGATCTTAGTGGAGACTACCATCATTATGAGTTTAGGGGTGTGCTGATAGCGCCCAGTGGAACACACCTACAGATTAGGGGAGATGGCAATAAAATCTATGTAGCAACGTTCGCTGTTGGTGCCAGTTGTTATGCCTGTAGCTGTCAGGATGGAATGACTGTGGATGAGCTGTACGGCCTATCTGGTCTAGTGCAATAGACTAAACATAACTGGTTATTCAAACTGTGGTATAATTAAGGTACATTCTGATGTGCAGTTGGTGAAACCTCTGGTTCATTTTCATTATTGGTTTCATTTTTATTCATAGCGCTCTTTGGTTCATGTTTAGTCTGCATATGCTGTTTAAGAGCATCTATTGTTTTAGTATCATAGGCTGCCTTGACTGCACCATGAGTAGTTAGATAGTTCATTATCGGTTCATCATTGAGTTCTCGATAACTCATCGTGATATCTTCGGTTGACATATCGGCACAGATTTTGATCTGTTTTGATAAACCGGGTATCGTTGTCTCGTGAGTCTTAAGCTGTTTACATAGATCTTTAAAACTGGTGCCAGCAGTGCGACTTGAATACCAACCGGTTACCTGCAACTGCATGTGTATGATCTGGTCAATGGCTGCTGTCAACTGGTCATGTTCTAACAACCAGCCGATTAACCTGGCCTTTTTATGCGCATTAACCTCCTTGCTGTCGGCGCCAAGTAGAGCAGTAAAATTCATGCCAGCAAAATCTCTAAAATATCTGTATAAGATTATGGTTCTGTGTATTTTATCCAGTTGTTTAAGTAGTTTTACGAATTGCTGACTACCTTTCGCGTTTACCCAGTTTAACAAATTTTCCTTATTCCAAGCAACTTCATTGCCCCAGATTTCATTATCAGCATTAATGGCCCAGAAAGCTTGTTCAGGAGTAGATCGACTAAACATGGTTAACCTATCCTCTATGGGTAGTAAACAGTTCGAATCAAAATGAGTGGTTAGTTCGCCGATTATGTTAAACATAAAAACGGTATCACAAGCGGTTTTGTTATTACGGTTTTTAAACGAGGTATCGATATCAAAACTATGGTAGTCTACCATACTGCCATTAGTGGTTAACATCGTGTCTCCAAGATATAGCCTAAATTCATTTACAT
>R20__coassemble_1095_pt1 | contig 16632 bp, 15 predicted proteins | sample R20__metabat2_low_PE_004 | metagenome-assembled genome bin R20
TACTAAGACAGGCGAATTGTCAGTTAGGGTGACGGCCTGGATGTTGCTTAGCAAAGCCTAGTTGCCATTGCCGGAGAAATATCATGGTTTAGTGGATCGGGAGGCACGCTGTCGGCAGCGATATGTGGATCTCATTGCTAATCCTAATTCTAGACGAGTTTTTCAAATCAGATCGCAAATAGTTTCGGTTATCCGTGATTTTTTTAAACAGCGTGATTTCATTGAAGTGGAAACTCCTATGATGCATCCGATTCCGGGAGGAGCTACTGCACGTCCATTTATTACTCATCATAATACCTATGATACGGAATTGTATTTGAGGGTTGCGCCCGAGCTTTATCTAAAACGTTTAGTAGTTGGTGGGTTTGAACGGGTGTTTGAACTGAATCGCTGTTTTCGTAATGAGGGGATCTCGGTTAGACATAATCCGGAATTTACTACCATTGAGTTTTATCAAGCTTACGCTGATTATATCGAATTGATGGATTTGACGGAGGAGTTGCTGCGCGCGTTGGCGCAACAGGTACTGGGAAGTACTCAATTTAGTTATCAGGGACATTCCTTCGATTTTAGTAAGCCATTCTATCGTTGGACAATGAAGGAAGCGGTGCAACATTTTCATCCAGAACTAGCTGGTGAACGTATCGACGATTCGGAAATATTGCGTAGTTATTTGAATAAATTGGAGATTGAGCTACCGACAGGGGCATCCATTTATCGGATGCAATATGAGTTGTTTGATCAGACGGTGGAGAAGCAGCTAATGGAGCCGGTGTTTATCACCGCCTACCCGGCGGAAGTGTCACCTTTAGCGCGTGCTAACGACGAAGACCCGAATCTTACTGATCGTTTTGAACTGTTTATTGCGGGAAGAGAACTGGCGAATGCTTTTTCGGAACTTAATGATCCAGATGATCAAGCGGAACGTTTTAGGCTGCAGGCGCAAGCTTTGGCAGATGGTGATGATGAGGCCATGCATTACGATGCTGACTATATTGCAGCACTGCAGTATGGTTTGCCGCCGACCGCGGGTGAGGGTATCGGTATCGACCGTTTGGTTATGCTGTTTACAGACTCGGCTTCTATTCGGGATGTGATTTTGTTTCCTTTACTAAGAAATGTGGATAGATAGGGGATGTGTTGATAATCGCTTATGGAGATACGTAATTTTTCAATCATTGCTCATATTGATCATGGCAAGTCTACGTTAGCGGATCGAATCATCCAGCTGTGTGGAGGACTCACTGCGCGGGAAATGCAGGATCAGGTGCTGGATAGTATGGATTTAGAACGTGAACGAGGTATCACTATTAAAGCACAGAGCGTAGCGTTGAATTATACCACTGGTGATGGACAAAGTTACCGGTTCAACCTTATTGATACTCCTGGACATGTTGATTTTAGCTATGAGGTATCGCGTTCGTTGGCAGCTTGTGAGGGAGCAATTTTATTGGTCGATGCTGCACAGGGGGTGGAAGCTCAGACAGTGGCGGTATGTTATATGGCGGTAGAACAGGGTTTAGAGATTATTCCTGTGTTGAATAAGGTTGATTTACCTTCGGCTGAGCCTGAACGGGTTATCAAAGAGATAGAAGATATCATCGGTATACCTGCACAGGACGCCTTAAGGGTTAGCGCTAAAACGGGATTAGGAGTGAGGGAACTATTAGCTAGTATCGTACAGCGTATTCCTGCTCCTAAAGGAAGTAGTCAGCATCCTCTGCAAGCACTGATTATCGATTCATGGTTTGACAACTATCTTGGAGTGGTGTCTCTGGTACGGGTGTTTAACGGTATTCTACGTCTTAAAGAGCGTATTTTGCTACATTCTACCGGACAGAACCATCAGGTTGAGCAGTTGGGGGTATTTACTCCTAAGCGACAGATATTGGATCAACTGGTAGCTGGCGAAGTGGGTTATCTAGTAGCTAATATCAAGGATATTTTTGGCGCACCGGTGGGGGACACCATCGTTTCGGCCTTGGCAGCGGAAACTCCGGCGTTGCAGGGTTTTCAGCAAGCCAGTCCCAGAGTGTATGCTGGTATCTATCCGGTGGATGCTAATGATTTCGAGGCTTTTAGAGAAGCGTTGGCTAAGTTGCGTTTAAATGATGCTGCATTGGTGTACGAACCAGAGTGTTCGGAGGCATTAGGTTTTGGTTTTCGCTGTGGTTTTTTGGGAATGTTGCACCTTGAGGTAGTACAGGAGAGGTTACAGAGGGAATATCAACTAAATCTGATTGTATCTGCGCCCACAGTAGTCTATGAGTTAGTTATGACTAATGGTCAGATTAATCACGTTTCTAATCCAGCGCAAGTGCCAGATGCGGGTATGATTCGGGAGTTTCGTGAACCGATTGCTTTGGTCAACATCTTAGTTCCTAAAAGTTATTTGGGGACAGTTATGCAGCTAGCGATTGAACGACGAGGTAAGCAACGTAACTTGTCTTTCGCGGGTGATCAAGCCGCCATTAGCTATTACCTGCCGATGAACGAGATTATCTTAAACTTTTTTGATCGATTAAAATCGATTACTCGTGGTTATGCATCGCTGGATTATCAGTTTGATCATTATGCGGGGGGGTTTCTAGTTAGGTTGGATATTTTGATCAATGGTGAGAGAGTCGACGCATTTGCGGCGATTGTGCATCGTGACAAAGTGTATGCACGTGGACGTAGTTTGGTAGAGGCTATGAAAGAACAGATTCCTCAACAGATGTTTGAAGTAGCTATTCAGGCAGCGGTGGGTGCTAAAGTGATTGCGCGCGAAACAGTGCGCGCCCTGCGTAAAAACGTGTTAGCTAAATGTTATGGGGGAGATGTGACCCGTAAACGTAAGTTACTAGAGAAACAAAAAGAGGGCAAGAAACGCATGAAACGTTTAGGTAAGGTGGATCTGCCCCAAGAAGCTTTTATAGCTGTTTTAAAGGTTGAGTAGAAATTGATTTGTAATTTGGGGTTAACTGCGGATGTCGAGGCGATAGTGATGGATGGGGATACCTGTGATGGTGACGAGATAGTTGAATTGCAGGCTGTGGTTCCTGCTAATTTGGCCGGTCAGCGGCTAGACTGGGTACTCAAGACATTGTTTCCTCAATACTCGCGTGCGTTGTGGCAACGTTGGATTAAACAGGGCTGTATCCAAGTTGCAGGTCAGCCACAGTGTATGGCCAAATTTAAGTTAAATGTTGGCGATCAATTGGTGGTGCAGGTGCGGCAAGAGGCCAAGCCAGATGATCAAGGTGAAGAGTTACATTTGTCAGTGGTGTATCAAGATTCTGAGTTAATTATTATTGATAAACCGGTTGGTTTAGTGGTGCATCCAGGTGCAGGCAATCATCGAGGTACCTTATTCAACGGATTGTTGTATCAATTTCCTGAATTAACTCAATTACCACGAGCCGGTTTGATACACCGTATCGATAAAGATACCTCCGGTCTTTTGGTGATAGCGCGAAATTTGACCAGTTATCACTTTTTAACGCAAGCCATGCAGCGACGAGAGATTGGTCGGGAGTATTGGGCGTTAGTACGCGGAGTGCCGATTAGTGGGGGAGTCATTAGTCAACCTATTGGACGTCACCCTGTCAACCGTACTCTAATGACGGTTAGAACAGATGGTAGGGCGGCTGTAACCCATTTTTGGGTCGAACGCCGTTTTGCTCATCACGCATTATTGCGAGTTAAATTAGCAACGGGACGTACGCATCAGATTAGAGTACATATGGCATATCTAGGTTATCCGCTGGTAGGCGATAAACAATACAATCGTTTGGGTGAATTGCAGCTTGGTTTGTCCGATGTACAGAAAGCAGCATTGCATGATTTCAACCATCAAGCTTTGCACGCCGCTACGCTGACGGTGCCACATCCGGTGAGTGGTCAACCGATGCAGTTTCAGTCGGCGTTACCAGATGATTTTCAAGCACTTTTGACGGCATTAGATATTGCTTAGGTAAAAGCAAATCATTTTTAGAAAAAAATGGCTTGACGACAGGCGGTTAATGGACTATTTTCTTAGGGTTTTCCTCAGTAGCTCAGAGGTAGAGCAGGTGACTGTTAATCACTCGGTCGGCGGTTCGATCCCGTCCTGGGGAGCCAGTTTTAGAAGATCACATGGAACCTACAATTCTTAGTTTTATTGTCAATGCTGGGCCGTTGGTTAAGCTGGTTATGTCGGTGCTGTTTATGGCTTCGGTGGTTTCCTGGACGGTGATCGTGCGGCGCTATCGTTTTTTCAAGCAATTAGAGCAGGCGTTGCGTGTTTTTGACAAGTGTTTTGCAGGGGGAAGCGACCCGGTCAAAATGTATACTAGTTTGCGTGGGCGTAAAAACGGTTTATGCGGAGTAGAGAAGATTTTTTATACCGGTTTTCAAGAGTTTTTGTTAGCTCGTAAGCGCGCAACAGTTAATGGCGGATTGGAAGCGCCCTCAGTAAGTGCGGATAGAGCAATGAGCATTGTGGTAGATCGTGAGGTTTTGGAGTTGCAAAAGGGGCTGCCAATTTTGGCTACTATTGGTTCAGTTAGCCCGTACGTAGGGCTTTTTGGAACGGTGTGGGGTATTATGACTTCTTTTCGTTCTTTGAGCGGTTTACAACAAGCTACCATTGCTATGGTAGCGCCTGGCATTTCAGAAGCGCTTATTGCTACCGCGATCGGTTTGTTTGCAGCTATCCCAGCGGTCGTTGCTTATAACCGTTTTTCAGTATCAGCGGAGCGTATGGCTGAACTTTACAGTATTTATCAAGCAGAGGTTTCCAAATTACTGCATCAGCAAGGTGGGTGAGCAGTATGGCTGGTCGACGTTCCTATCGTGGGAGGCCAATAGCTGAGATGAATGTGGTGCCTTATATTGATGTGATGTTGGTGCTATTGGTTATTTTCATGGTGACAGCTCCAATGTTGTTTCATGGGGTGGAGGTTAATCTGCCGATTGCGGATAGCGCAGCAGTGCAACCCAAAGCACAAGAGCCGTTGATTTTGTCTATTGATGCGCAGGGAAGATACTATTTGAACACAGCTCCTAATCCTAAGCAGGAGTTATCCCAGGTGGAACTTTCCAAGTTGTTGTTACAAGAGCGTGATAGTCTTCAGGTGACCGGTGGTCGTCAACTGTTAGTTAAGGGTGACCGTGTATTACCTTATCAGCGATTGGCTAAGGTGTTAGTGCTGTTGCAGGATCTGGGTATTGGCAATGTGGGTTTGATCACTAAACTGGAAGATTAGATATGTATCTGCTTTTGGTTGCCTAGATCCATTTTAAGGCACCGATAGCGAATCATCAATTGTAACTTATGACCGATGGTTTGGTTGGTGGTAGGCGTTTGCGGAACGCGATGCACCCGAACTGTCACCCGGTCTGCGTTACCCTCTATCCAGGTGTGGCGGGAATATTGTTCTGAGCCCAGTCTGAATCGATAATACTCAAGCTAATTTTGACTGGCGGTAACAGACTTTTACGCACTTAATATTTGATCTGTCCATTGTTTTATCTGTTCAAAGCTAGAGTGATGATTGAAGACTTCGCCGGCGGTTATATTAGCGGAATCGGCAACACTGGGTTTTAGATATTTGATGGTTTCGCCGAATCCACTACCGCCAGAGGTAGCAAACAGGACGATTTTTTTATTAGCAAAGTCATATTGTTCTAAAAAAGAATTGACGATAGTTGGTGCGACGTACCACCATATGGGAAAACCCAGGAATATCAGTTGATAGTTAGTAATAGCTAACTCCTGTTGTGCTACCGAGGGGCGAGAGTTGTGATCCTGCATCTCCTGTGTGGTACGGGCATTTTTATCCATCCAATTCAGATCAGCTTTAGTGTACGGTTCAAGTGGTTTAATCTCATAAAGATCAGCATGGGTGGCTTGAGCGATCTTTTTCGCTATCTCTCTGGTATTACCACTAGCTGAAAAGTACGCAACTAGAACCTTTTTAACCATAATAAACCTCCTTGTTTTCCACGTGCCGGACCTAAAAACGGATGGTACTGTCATTAAGTTTATTTTGCAATCAGCTTTCCTTCTGACTCTGTTAACCAAATATTTTGAATAGACGGACCATATGTTTACCGCAAGACAGGCGCAACCGATGTCATGTGCAAAATACTGTTTTATCTGTGTTCGTACAGACTAAGAAATAACGAATCAAACAAGTCAAAAGATCAGCACCACACGATCAGCAGGAAGACCTGCGCACTAGCCCAATCATCGAACGACCGAGTTGCGGAAATGCTAAATTTGGTGCCCAGGGCCGGAATCGAACCGGCACGAGATTTAAGTCCCGAGGGATTTTAAGTCCCTTGCGTCTACCTGTTCCGCCACCTGGGCAAAACTAAAGGCTGGGGTCGGAATTGAACCGGCGTACACGGTTTTGCAGACCGCTGCATAACCACTCTGCCACCCAGCCAAAATCTAACCTACCACACCACCAACGCTAATTGTGGTGTACCCGACTCCCGCTAGCCTGGTACTCTAACAACGTAGTGTAGGTTTGTCAAACATACATTATACCAGTTTGGTCAAAATATGATTTAGGATTTAGGTTGTAGGATTCTTACTTTTACTTTGTTTTTGCCAAAAATCGTTTCACCTGTAGGAGCAATGATACTCGGCAAGAAAATTAACAAAATACCTACACTTAGAATAGTAATCGGAATACCCATGGGAATCTGCTGGGGATTGTCCTTGTGCTGTTTAAATTTAAAGATACCGACTACCACCATTGCCATACCAGAAATATAGGACACTCCGGTAATTAATTTACCAATAGCCTCAAAACTGCTCGTAATGTTGTTACTAATTGCTGCCAAACCGGTATCTCCAGCCGCCATCGCCACACCGGTCAACGCCATACCATTCAACAACCACAATGCCGAATGCCATCTTTTCATCTTATCCTCCTGACTGAAACCACCGTCTTAATTCCGTTTAGACCAAACAGCGGTACAGTTTATTGTTAGAGTCTATTGATGTCCACACTAAAGCTAACCATATAGTTAGTTTAAAACCAAGTTATAGCATGGCAGGATTTGTGTAATCTTGGTGTGTAGATATTCTGTTCGCAGAAGTTGTCGGAGGCGATGGGTGAGACTATCATGTAACTTTTGTACAGCGCCTAATCTATAAACCAATAGCATATTTCGTTGGATAATAAATCTTAATCGGCGCTTAGAGAGTGTTTCAATGAGTTGATTTTACGACTCAATAATGCTACAAGAACCGTTGATTTATTTACTGTTTTGGATTTAGTTTTTAAAGAATTTGATTATTTGGAGAGATTTGGTTATGGCAGTACAAAAGAGCAGAGTCACCCGTTCTAAGCGTGGAATGAGGCGTTCGCATGATAGTTTGGAGAATCCTGCGTTGTCTGTGGATGCGATGACGGGCGAGACACATCTGCGTCACCGGTTAACACCTGACGGATACTATCGCGGACGTCAAATCATCAAACCTAGAGTTGTTAGTTCGGAACAAAACGGCGATGAGGCTGAACAGTCGGCGTAGGAGTCGTAGGGCTAGACTAAATAGATAATAACAAAGAAGAACGTGCAGATGATTACTATTGCGGTTGACGCGATGGGCGGTGACCGTGGCTGCGAGATGACTGTGCCCGCTGCTGTTCAGCTTTTGCAGAGTGATGCCACCGTTAGGCTTATTTTATTAGGTGATCGCGATAAACTGGAGTCAGCTATTAAGACTGTAAGTTGTAAAGGTTCTGAGTATCTGCAACGGTTGGAGGTGCGTCACGCTAGCCAGCAGATTGAGATGACTGATTCGCCGTCGAAGGTGATCAGGAGCAAACGGGATTCCTCGATGCACAGAGCCATCGAGCTGGTGGCTGAGGGTGAGGCGCATGCCTGCATCAGTGCGGGTAATACAGGGGCTTTGGTTGCCATTTCTTGTTTGAAAATTAGAACCATTGCGGGTATTGATAGGCCGGCTTTGATCTCCTGTTTTCCAACCTTAAATCGGGAACGTGATACTCGTATTTTGGATTTGGGAGCGACTATTCAGCAAAGTGCTAGTAGCTTGGTTCAGTTAGCAGTGATGGGTTCGGTTTTGCTGTCTGAAGTGGATGGGGTGGTATACCCTAAGGTGGCTTTGTTAAATATCGGTACAGAAGAGATTAAAGGTAATGAGGAGATCAAACTGGCCGCTAAGAAAATGGCTGGCATGTCGCAGCTATTCGAGTACACTGGTTTTATCGAAAGCGATGCGATTTTTCGTGGAGAGGTAGATCTGGTGGTGTGCGACGGCTTTGTGGGCAATGTAGCACTCAAGACGTTAGGGGGCTCTATGTATCTGATAGCGGGACTAATTAAGCAACAGATGAGAGATAGTCTGTTGGCTAAGTTTGGCACCTGTTTGGCTATGCCTCTTTTACGGCATATGCGACGTAGTTTGGATCCAGCGCATCATAATGGGGCGTCTTTGCTGGGTTTGAACGGAGTAGTCATCAAGAGTCATGGGGGAGCCAGTAGTGAGGCATTTTTGTACGCGTTAAAAAAGGCGGTGCGTGAAGCTAAGCGCTGCATTCCAGAGAAGATCGGGCATCGTTTAGCACAGATTATGTTGCATGAACAAAAAATTAAAATATCCAGTGAGTGAGAGACGTTACGCAAAGATAGTGGCTACTGGTAGCTACTTGCCGGAGCGGGTGTTGACCAATGATCATTTGGCCAAGATGGTGGATACCAGCGATCAGTGGATTGTGGAGCGTACCGGCATTCATCGTCGTCATGTAGTGACCGGCGATGAGGGTGCTCTGAGTATGGCGGTGGCGGCGGCCCGCGATTGTCTTGCTGAGGTGCCATCTTCAGTGGTGGCACAGGTTGGGATGGTGATAGTGGCTACCTGTACTTCGGATTATATTTTTCCGGGAGTAGCCTGTGGGGTGCAAAGTGCTTTGGGACTAAACGCGCGTGCGGTACCAGCACTAGATGTTAGTGCAGCTTGCGCAGGGTTTGTGTACGCCTTGGATTTGGCTGATCAGTATATCAGGACCGGCAAGATAGGAGCGGCGCTAGTTATTGGATCTGATTGTATGAGTAGCATTGTGGATTGGCAGGATCGATCTACCTGTGTGCTGTTTGCAGATGGGGCAGCAGCGGTATTGCTACAAGCTGCTAATGAACCCGGGATCATTGGCACGTCGCTGCATGCCGATGGTGGATATGTTGATATGTTGTATGCTAAGCGGAGACCAGCGGTGCCGGTGACCATGCGGGGCAATGCCACCTTTAAATTGGCGGTGACTAAGCTAAGTGAGGTATTAGAGGAGTTACTGGCGGAGAGTGGGGTAACTAAAGATGAATTGGATTGGTTGGTGCCCCATCAGGCTAACATACGTATTATAGAAGCCACTGCTAGACGGGTGGGGATGTCGCTTGATCGGGTCATTCTGACTCTAATGGAACAAGGCAATACATCTGCCGCTTCAGTGCCTTTAGCACTTGATAGCGGTATTAAGAGCGGCAAGATCAAACGCGGTGATACGCTATTATTGGATGCTTTTGGGGGTGGTATGACCTGGGGAGCTTCCTTGATAAGGTATTAGTCATATTTACAGTAGGCTCTGGTCGTGTGCATAAAAAATCACTAGGCGACGCGATTTGGGGCGTACAGTTGGAGGAGTTAGAATGTCTGATGCACAAAAATTAGCAGTGGTGTTTCCTGGTCAGGGTTCACAGAAGCTGGCTATGTTGCAGGATTTTTACCATGATTATAAAGTTTTCAGGGAACGGATATCGCTGGCTAGCGAAGTTTTGGGTTATGACCTATGGTCCGTTATTCAGAGTGATAATGATAGGTTAAATCAGACCAGATATACTCAGCCAGCACTTTTGGCTAGTTCGTTGGGAATATGGGAAGTAGCAAAGGAGTTTGGTATGCCCTGTCCTGCGGGATTGGCTGGTCATAGTTTGGGCGAATATAGCGCGTTGGTAGCCGGTGGGGTATTAGATTTTACGGACGCTGTAAGACTGGTGTCTTTACGTGGAGAGTGGATGGAAGAAGCGTCCGGTACAGTTGCCACCGGAATGTTGGTGGTAGTTGGTTTAAATGAGGAGGAGATACAGCAATTACGTGGTAGTGATGATCCGACGGATCACAATTTTTTAGTAGTCGCTAATTATAATTCGCCTAAACAGTTTGTTTTGTCCGGTTATTGTACGGCCTGTGAACAGGCGGCTAGTGCGGCAAAACGTATGGGAGCCAAGATTGCAAGGTTGTTACCGGTTAGTGTAGCTTCGCACTCAGAGTTGATGCGGAAGGCGGCTGAACGATTAGAGGAGGAGTTCAATAAATTAACTTTCAAGACCCCAGTGATTCCTATTTATCGGGATGTTGATGGTGGTATTCATCAGGATCCATTACGCATACCACTGGATCTTAAAATGCAGACGGTTGCAGGGGTACAATGGGTAAAGATTGTTGAGCACCTTTTACGGGATGGAATTAACAAAATATGCGAGTGTGGTCCAGGACATGTGCTTACTGGTTTGAATCGTCAGATTGTGGCAGTAGTGAACAGTGGAATGGAAGCAGAGGTGTTGGTAGAGAGTTGGGAGAGTACTGAGCAGTTGCGCTCAAGTTTAGGTTTAGAGTTCTAACGTACGAAGCTAACGATAATTGCTTGATACGCATGGAGATGTAAGGGTGCTGATAGATGGGAAATTATAGACGGTGATAGATTATGAATGAGAAGAGAATAGCATTAGTAACTGGGGCGGGACGAGGCATTGGTCGCGAAGTGATGTTGCGTTTGGCTAAGGATGGTTTGTTAGTGATTGGGGCTGATCGTAGTGCGGAAGGGGTTAATGCTATTGAGACTTATCTTAGTGAGGCTGGGGTCGAGGGTTGCGGTGTGGTAATGGACGTAACTAGTCGCGAACAGATTGATGCGGCTTTGCGACAGATTAAAGAACGCTATCAGCGATTACCGGCGGTGTTGGTAAATAACGCTGGAATTGTTAAAGATGGCTTAATGCTTAGAATGTCCGTTGAACAGTGGAACGCAGTAATTAATACCAATCTTACATCCGTGTTTCAGGTGACCCAAGCTTGTTTGCAGGGTATGCTAAAAGCTAGTTGGGGTAGGATTATTAATCTAGCCTCTATCGTGGCATATGCTGGTAATCCTGGACAGGTGAACTATGCTGCCGCCAAGGCAGGTATTGTGGGTTTTAGCAAAAGTTTGGCGCGGGAGGTGGCTTCGCGTAATGTTACTGTTAACTGTATAGCGCCTGGTTTTATCGAGACTAACATGACCGCCCAATTGACGGAGGAGCAGCGTGATGTACTGCTAGGCAATGTGCCTATGCGTAGAATGGGCAGCGTGGCAGATGTGGCAGCAGCAGTTGCTTTTTTAGCGGGGGACGAAGCTGGCTACATTACTGGTAACACCATCCATGTTAATGGTGGTATGTATATGATATAGCAACTGACTATGCAAGGTGTTGCTGATAGCGGTCGATAGTATCAGTTGGTGGTTTACGTTATGTTGGGCGGGGTTTTAGCAGAAATTAGGTAGGTTGGATATGATTTTGGGTGTAGTGTCTAGGATCGAAGCGATTTTTGAGGCAGCTTTTGCTGGGCTGGGGTTGCAAAATTTTCCCATCCGTTTGGAGGAGTCGGTGAGGCCAGAGTTTGGTGATTACCAGATCAATGGAGTGCTGGCCGCTGCCAGAGCTTTGGGACGCGCCCCCCGCGAATTAGCGATGCGGCTGGTGGAAATGGTAGGGGTAACTTCGGAGCTAGCTAAGGTAGAAGTAGCGGGTCCTGGGTTCATTAATCTTTGGATATCTAACCAGTGGTTATTAGAAGAACTAAACCGGGACAACTTTGCTGCCTATAACAAAAATGATCGGGTGGTTGTTATTGATTATTCTTCACCCAATTTGGCTAAGGAGATGCATGTAGGACATCTGCGCAGTACCATTATTGGTGATGCGCTGGTTCGTATCCATCAGTTCATGGGTGATACGGTGATTAAACGTAATCATATAGGTGATTGGGGTACGCAGTTTGGTATGTTGCTGGCCTACATGGCCGAGCATAAGTTGTCGGGTGAGCAACTAAATTTAGCATTGAGCGATTTAGAGCGTTTTTACCGCCAGGCTAAGTTACGTTTTGATCAGGACGAGCAGTTTAGAGATTTAGCTCATCAGATGGTGGTACAGTTGCAACGTAAAGAACCGACGGTCTATGAGCTGTGGCAGAGCTTTGTAAAGATTTCCATGCAACACTGTCAGAGAATTTATCATCGTCTGCATGTGTTATTACGGCCGGAAGATGCGGTGGGAGAGAGCTGGTATAACGATATGCTGCCGAGTGTAGTGCAGGATCTGCTGCAGGCTGGAATTGCAGTAGATGACCAGGGTGCCAAGTGTGTATTTTTTTCGCCGGGAGAGTTGCCGCAGGACAGTGAAGCTCCATTTATCATTCAAAAAGGAGACGGGGCTTACCTTTATGCTACTACTGATTTAGCGGCAGCTTATGACCGTATTGATCATCTGCGAGCCGATGAATTGTTGTATGTAATTGATGCTAGACAGAGTCTGCATATGCAACAGTTATTTGCCACTTTGAAGCGTAGAGGCAAGTTAAATGGTGGTATTAGGGCGGAGCATGTGGCTTTTGGGGTTATGTTAGGTGAAGATGGTCGACCATTTAGAACCCGTGATGGTGGAACGGTACATTTAGCCAGTTTATTGGATGAGGCACAGAGACGCGCGGAAGAGCAGCTGAGACTGCGGCATTCGGATTGGGATGACCGACAGATTGAATCTGTAGGAAAGGTGCTGGCTATAGCGGCTATTAAGTATGCGGATTTGGCCAAGAATCGGATTAGTGATTATAAATTTAGCTTTGAGCAAATGTTGGCTTGGGAGGGCAATACTGCTCCGTATCTGTTATATGCTTATGTGCGTGCTCGTAGCGTGATACGCAAATTACAGTTAGAGGATAAAACAGACATGAATCATCGGGTGAATGGCCTGTTAAACGTAGACAGTATTAATGACGATACGGAACGTGTCTTGGTTAAGTTATTATTAAAATGGGATGCTGTTTTGCAACAAGCAGCAGATAGCAGCTGTCCGCATTTGATTTGCAGTTATTTGTATCAAATGGCCACTGCTTTTATGCGTTTTTATGAACATTGTCCTGTCCAGCAGGCAGTAACCACTATACGTAGTAGTCGTTTAGTGCTGGTGAACAAAGTGGCGAGCTATCTACGGCAGGGACTAGAGTTGCTAGGTATTGCGGTTGTTGAACAGATGTAGGACTGTTAATCGGCGCTTTTTCAGCAGTCTATTGGACTATTTAAACATTTGAACTGTTTTTAGTGGTTAACTGCGGATTGCTTTTCAATGGTCAGTTGGTACAATAACGACAAGGTTAGTGGGCGATAGGTGAGTTAAGTGGATGAGAACCGTCAAAAGGCTTTAGCAGCAGCTCTTTCTCAGATTGATAAGCAGTTCGGTAAAGGTTCAGTAATGCGGTTGGGTGATCGTGAGATCGATCAAAATATTCAAACAGTGTCCACCGGTTCTTTGGGATTAGATATAGCGTTGGGAGTAGGTGGATTACCCAGAGGACGCATTGTGGAGATTTATGGGCCGGAGTCCTCTGGTAAAACCACACTTACTCTCCATGTAGTGGCTAAAATGCAGGAGATGGGCGGGACCGCTGCCTTTATTGATGCGGAGCATGCTTTAGATCCGGCTTATGCCGAGCGATTAGGAGTTAAAATAGATGACTTGCTAGTAGCGCAACCTGATACGGGTGAGCAAGCGTTAGAGATTGCAGATATGCTGGTGCGTTCAGGCGCGGTGGATTTGGTTATTGTTGATTCGGTGGCTGCTTTAACTCCCAAGGCTGAAATTGAGGGAGAGATGGGAGATCAACATATGGGACTGCAGGCCAGATTAATGTCTCAGGCGTTGCGCAAGTTGACAGCTAATATTAATCGCTCGAATGTACTAGTGATCTTTATTAATCAGATTCGCATGAAAATTGGGGTGATGTTTGGTAATCCTGAGACCACTACAGGTGGCAATGCATTGAAATTCTACGCTTCGGTGCGGCTGGATATTAGACGGACTGGTGCCATTAAAAAGGGTGATGAAGTTATTGGCAGCGAAACACGGGTTAAAGTGGTTAAAAACAAGGTAGCGCCACCTTTTAAAACCGCAGATTTTGAAATTTTATATAATCGTGGTATTTCGCGCGAGGGGGAGATTTTGGATCTGGGTGTGCAATGCGATGTTGTGAGTAAGTCTGGTGCTTGGTATGACTATCAGGCAAAGCATTTGGGTCAGGGTAAAGAGAATGCTAGAGATTATCTTTACACCAATCCGAAGGTAGCTGCTGAGATTGAGAAACAGATTTTGGCTAGGTTGTTGCCTGGTCGCTATCAACAGTTGTATGGTCAGCCTGTCGAGCAAAAGGGTGAAAACGGATAATCGCTGCAGGGTTGCGGGTAGCATTAGTAACAATAGCGCGGTTTGCTGTATCTAAGAGTATGGGCGATAGCGTTAACGAGATTCGTAGGTTGGCGGTGAGTTTTTTAGCTCGTAGAGAGTATGGGGCTCGAGAGTTGGAAAACAAACTGGTCGATAAGGGATTTAGTCGAGATGAAGTCGCGCAGGAGATGAATTATTTGCGCGAGATGGGGTGGCAGAGTGATCAGCGCTTTGCCGAGAGTCTGCTGCACAGCAGGGTAAGTTCAGGATACGGTCCGTATCGTATAGAGAATGAGTTGTTGGTTAAAGGGGTAGATTCTAGTCTTGTGCACGCTCTGTTGCGTGAGTGTGGCGTTGACTGGTTGGAACAGGCCAGGCGCTCTCGTATCCATCGTTTTGGTAATCAAATTAGCAGTGATAGATTAGTCAGGCAAAAACAGCAGCGCTATCTATTATATAAAGGGTTTAGTTTGGAACAGATTAAAGAGGCTTTGAATGAATAGTGCGTTTATTAGCACAGCACAACTTCGCAAGATATTTTTGGATTTTTTTGCACAACATGGACATAAAGTAGTTGCTAGTAGCTCGTTGGTGCCGGTAGGGGATGATTCACTCTTTTTTACCAATGCGGGTATGGTGCAATTTAAGGGGGTGTTTTTAGGGGTTGAGCATCGTGAATATCGCAGAGCTACTACTGTTCAACGTTGTTTGAGAGCTAGTGGCAAGCATAATGATTTAGAGAATGTGGGTTATACCACCAGACATCACACGTTTTTTGAGATGTTGGGTAATTTTAGTTTCGGTGACTACTTCAAAGCAGAAGCAATCCATTTTGCTTGGAGTTTGTTAACTGAGCGTTTGCAACTGCCTGCCGAACGCTTGTGGGTTACTGTACACCAAGATGACCATGAAGCCGAACAGTTATGGCGCGCAGAATTTAAACGTAGCGGGCGTGAGGCGCAAGGTATTAGTCATTGCGGAGATCATGATAATTTCTGGTCGATGGGCGATACGGGGCCATGCGGTTATTGTAGCGAAATATTTTACGATCATGGTGAACAATTTATCGGTGATCCTCCTGGAGGCGCGGTAGACGGTGAGCGCTACATTGAAATTTGGAATCTGGTTTTTATGCAGTTTGAGAGAGATGGCGGTGGACGTCAGAGTATGTTGCCGCGTCCATCCATTGATACCGGTATTGGGTTAGAGCGTCTAGCAGCTGTCCTGCAAGGCGTACATGATAATTATGATATTGATCTGTTTAAAGCGCTACTGACTGATTTTGCTAAGATTTTGCGGGAAAATAGTCCATTGCGGTTAGAGAGTCTTGATCCGGAATTATATCGAATTACATCTCGAGTGGTGGTCGATCATATCCGTTCTACCGTATTTTTGTTGGCGGATGGAGTGATGCCTTCTAACGATAAACATGGTTATGTGTTGCGAAGCATTATGCGACGTGCCCTGTTTTATTTATATCAATTAGGAATCCATGCTCCTATATTTTATCGTATGGTGCCATCAGTAGTGAGGGTGATGGGTGATGCCTACCCGGAGCTAGATTTGATCGGTCAGCAACAACGTATCATGGAGTTAGTATTAGATGAAGAAGAGAAGTTTCTATCGACTATTGGTCGAGGTATTGAATTACTGAAGCAAGAGTTGCCAAATTGTAAGGACGGAGTATTAAGTGGCGCATTGGCCTTTAAGATGCATGATACTTACGGTTTACCGCTAGCTCTTAGTAGCGAACTGGCGAAGCGAGCTGGTTTAAAGGTAGATCAAGCAGGTTTTGACGCCGAGTTGGAACAGCAACGGATCTCCTCTAGGAAAGATTTAAAGGCTCGTTCTAAGAATGGTAGTGATGATAGCTGGCTCAAGGGGTTGTCTGCTACCTCTTATTTGGAAGTCAATAGTGACCAGAATATAGTTTTTGGATCATTGTTGACAATTGGTAGGTTGGTGGATGAGGAGGGTGAAAAACTCGTTGTAGCAGAATCGTTAATGACTGGTCAGGAAGCTGTTTTAGTGCTAGATCGTAGTGGTTTTTACGCAGAGTCGGGAGGGGCTGTGGGTGATCGTGGTTATCTGGTTGCTGAAAATGGGTCGGCAAAATTTAAGGTTGTCGATACTAAAAGGCGCGGCGATATATATCTACAC
>R20__coassemble_1132_pt1 | contig 16197 bp, 12 predicted proteins | sample R20__metabat2_low_PE_004 | metagenome-assembled genome bin R20
AGTTCTACACCATCTCCACTTGAGATAGTACCAGGAGTAATAAAATTACCTCCTATTTACCTCCTTCGGCTTTAGAGGCGAAGAGTACGGAATTGAGGTCTAGATATAAAGCGGGACGTACCCCAAGGCTGTAGTCATTTACGGGCAGGTCCATGTCCACGGTCCCATCTAAGTCCACGTGCGCCGCGAGGTAGTAGCCATCACCGGGTTCACCGGGTGAACGCAACCAGAAGGGGCCTTTACCAATATATCTGAATGCTCCTTTCTTTTCAGCATAATCAGTTACTTCAGTGACACGGTCATCGTCACTTTTAAACCCGTAATCAGTGTTTTTGTCTTGTATTTCGTTAACATCTAGTAAAAATACATAATCCTGGCTGGGAGAATCTTTCACCTCATCACTTGATGAATTGTATTTATAGGTTTTGATTGATGTTAGTTTAATGATGCTTTTTTCGCTATCTTTGAAAGCCAGTTCATAGAACGATTCGCCTGCGGGGTAAGTACCACTAACGTAGTTACCGCCATTTAGACTGGCTCTTACTTCGCTAGTAGGCCAGGCGTTGCCATCAGTGTCATTTGTATTGAACGGGCATGGATACAATATTTTGTCAGCAAATATCAAGGCTTGCTTATTATCAGTGCTTTTAGAGAGAATCCTCCAGCTTACTCCATCTTTGGTATTTCCTGAAGCATCACTCTGAGGATAAGCTCCAAAGTAGATGTGATGGGTATTATCTAAACTGCTAGGACTAACAAAACCGCTAGCACTGGCTGAGCAATTTAGTAGGAGGGGGGGGAAGTAAGAGCAATAAAAACAGCGAAAACTTGTCTTTGTTCATATCAGTATCGACTATATTACTAAAACCAGCGTTATGTTAACGTTGAAATTAGATGGTTGCAATAATCCAATCCAAGATTGGTTAAAGTTGTTAGGTATTCTTATCTTCCTAATCATTGCCTCTTGATTTTTGTTTAAGTCACTATAGATAGAGGTTATCGAGACGTAAAATTGAAACTGAGAATTATTTAATTATTGTGAAATTAAGAGAGGAAAGGATAGATATGTCGTACACCATAGGTATTGATTTAGGAACTACTAATTCTTGTGTGGCCATTCTGGAATCTGGTAATAAGGATCCTAAGATTGTGGAGAATAGTGAGGGTCGTCGTACTACCCCGTCGGTGGTAGCCTTTACTAAAGATGGCGAAGTTCTGGTGGGTGAATCTGCCAAGCGTCAAGCGGTTACTAACCCTAAAAATACTTTCTATGCTGTAAAGCGTTTGATTGGTAGAAAATATGATGATGAGGTAGTGCAGCGCGATCTTAATAGTGTGCCTTATAGCATTGTTAAAGCAGATAATGGGGATGCTTGGTTGGAAGCTGATGGTAAAAAAATGGCTCCTCCTCAGATTTCTGCGGAAGTACTTAGTAAGATGAAAAAAACGGTAGAGGATTACCTAGGAGAAAAAGTTACCGCGGCGGTGATTACAGTGCCTGCTTACTTTAATGATTCCCAGCGTCAGGCTACCAAAGATGCTGGTCGTATTGCAGGTTTAGAGGTTAAGCGTATTATTAACGAGCCAACAGCGGCTGCCTTGGCCTATGGCTTAGATAAGCGCAAGGGAGATGCTAAAATAGCGGTATATGATTTAGGTGGTGGTACTTTTGATATTTCCATCATAGAGATTGCGGATGTAGATGGAGAACGCCAGTTTGAAGTGCTGGCGACTAATGGCGATACCTTTTTAGGAGGTGAAGATTTCGATCTTAGAATCATCAATTATTTGGTGGATGAGTTCAAGAAAGAGAGTGGTATTGATTTGCGCAACGATTCGCTAGCTTTGCAACGTCTTAAGGAAGCCGCTGAGAAAGCTAAGATAGAGCTTTCCTCTTCGCAGCAGACTGAGGTGAATCTGCCATATATTACAGCAGATGCGACTGGTCCTAAGCATTTAAATATTAAAATGACCCGTTCTAAACTGGAGTTCTTGGTGGAAGATCTGCTGGATCGTACGATTGCGCCATGTCGTACAGCATTAAAGGATGCTAAGTTAAATGCCGGTGATATCGATGAGGTGATCCTGGTGGGCGGTCAGACTCGTATGCCCAAAGTGCAGGAGATGGTTAAGAACATTTTTGGCAAGGAACCGAAGCGAGATGTGAATCCTGATGAAGCGGTGGCGGCTGGTGCAGCTATCCAAGGCGGTGTATTAAGTGGTGATGTGAAAGATGTGCTGCTGTTAGATGTTACTCCTTTGTCACTTGGTATCGAAACCATGGGTAACGTCATGACTAAGTTGATTGAAAAGAATACTTCGATTCCGACTAAGGTATCCCAGGTGTTTTCGACGGCAGCTGATAACCAAACAGCGGTTACTATCCATGTTTTGCAGGGTGAACGTGAAATGGCTTCCTACAACAAATCTCTGGGTAGATTTGACCTAACAGATATTGCCCCTGCTCCGCGGGGAGTACCCCAGATCGAGGTATCTTTTGATATCGATGCTAACGGTATCTTGAATGTGTCTGCTAAGGATAAGGCTACGGGTAAGGCTCAGTCTATTGTGATCAAAGCTTCAAGCGGTTTGTCTGAAGAGGAGATTCAGAAGATGATTCGCGATGCAGAGGAGAACAAGGAGGCTGATCGTAAGTTTCAGGAGTTGGTGACTGCCCGTAATCAAGCGGATGCGTTGATTCATACTACCGAGAAGACTTTGCAGGAACTGGGTAGTGCAGTGCCGGCAGAGGAGAAGGAACGTATTGAGCATGCGGTGTCGGAGCTAAAGACGGCAGTGGCCGGTGAGAATCGTGATGAGATTGAAACCAAGAACAAAGCTCTACTGGATCTTACCGCTAAACTGTCTGAGCTAGCTATGAAGCATCAACAGGCGACTGGCAATACCGCGGATGCTGCGCAGGGTGATCAGGGCGCACAAAATGCGCAAGATAGCGTAGTGGACGCTGAGTACACAGAAGTTAAAGATGATGAGAATAAGTAATTAAAATAGCGGTCAGTTTGCTGACGCTAATTATTAAGTGTAGTCGGGCGGATCCGTTGTTAAGACAGGGTCCGCTTGCTGTATTTGAGGTGTGGTATAATACAGGCAGTGATCTGATTAAAGAAAATAGTTTAGATTTATGGCAGCGAAAGATTATTATGAGATATTAGGAGTGGTCAAAGGGGCCACTGGCGATGAAATCAAAAAGGCATATCGCCGTTTAGCTATGAAATGGCATCCTGATCGTAATCCTGGTAATAAAGAGGCAGAGGAGAAGTTTAAAGAGATTCAGGAAGCCTATGCTACGCTATCCGATGATCAAAAACGTAAATTGTATGATCAGTTGGGGGCAGAGGGCTATAGTCAGGCTGCCCAGGGTGGAGGAGCCAGTGGTGGTTTCGGTGGTTTTGGCGATTTTTCGGACCTGGAAGATATATTTGGGCAATTTTTTGGTGGAGGCAGCCCTTTTGGTGGAGCCAGAGGTGGCAGAACCCAAGCTAACCGTGCGACCAAAGGACAGGATATTCTGGCAGAGGTGAGTATTACCTTAGAGGAAGCGGCCAGCGGTATTTCTGCTAATGTTAAATTTACTAGATTGGCCACCTGTGATAGTTGCGAGGGGACCGGTGGTCAGGACGGTGCCAAACCAGTGACTTGTAAAACTTGTGGAGGTAGTGGCACGATTTACAATCGTCAGGGATTTTTCTCTATTCAACAGACCTGTCATGCCTGCCATGGACAGGGTGTGGTACACGAACATCCATGCAGCAAATGTCATGGTCTTGGCCAGATGGAGGTGCGTAAGACCCTATCGGTTAAGATACCATCCGGGATCGATCATGGCGACAAGATCAGAATTAGCGGCGAGGGTAACGCAGGGCTGCATGGGGGTGCAAGCGGTGATCTTTACGTAATGGTTAGAATCAAACCGCACAAAATATTTAAGCGAGAAGGACTAGATTTGCACTGCCAGGTACCAATCGGTTTTGCTACAGCTGCTTTGGGAGGTGAATCCGAGGTGCCCACTTTGAATGGTAAAGTTACCCTAAAAATTCCGGCTGGTTTACAATCCGGTAAGGTGTTAAGATTGGCTAGACAGGGAGTGAAAGGTATCCGTGGTGGTCAGGGAGATCTGTACTGTACAGTTATTGTGGAGACACCGGTGGAGTTAAATAACGAGCAGAAAGAGGCGCTTAAGAAATTTGAACAGTTGCTACAAAGTGATAAGAAAAAACATTCTCCTATGACCAAGAGCTGGTTTGAAAATGTTAAGGATTTTTTTACAGGCAACGGTTAGTAGAAATTGTATGGTGTAGTCTATGAAATTAGATAATAAGTGGTTGCGTTGGGGATTAGCGGTTACTTGTGGTTTAGTAATATTATTGTTGTTGCCGGTGCTATTTAGTACCGGTCGTCCAACAACCCAGCGTTATGTGATCATGGATAATGACGATAGTGAGCTTGATCAGCGTGATGACGATGTCGGGGTGAATTTTGGGGAGCCTGCTGTCAAGGATAGTGGTGATGCGGCTGTTTCCTTATCTACGCGGGAAGCTGCTGCTGTGTCTGAACCACTGAATGCTGACAGTCAGTCAAACGCGATGCCTGCAGCGGATGATCCGGAGGGAGCGAAGGTTGTGCGTGGATTGATGCAGAGTGCGTCGTCAGAAGCCATAAATCTATCCAAAGAGGTTGAAGGAACAGCGAAGGTAGAGAAAGCTACTGATCTAGGTACTAAACCATCGGTAGTGGGTGCCGTGGAAGCATCAGCTAATCTTACTAAATCTGGGAATGAGTTAGGTTCAGAGCGGGTGGTTAAGCAGAGCGATGTGCAACAGGATGCCAAGACAGTTTCAAGCGCTAAACAAAGTGTCATTGCTAGCGATAGTGGCTGTTGGCGTGTACAAATGGGCAGTTTTGCTCAGCCGCAGAACGCTAAGATCTTAAAGAGTAAACTAGAGCGCAGAGGTTATTCGGTAGTAACTCGGACGAGTAGCAACGGGCGGTTGACTAGAGTATTGGCTGGTGTGGCAGATAGTCGTCAGCAAGCTTTGCAACTTAAGCGGCAGTTAAAGGAACAGGTAGGAATTGACGGCGTAGTAGTACGAGATTGAATCGATTTTATTTAAGGTAGTTAAACAAGAACCGGTTGCTATACGACCGGTTTTTTAATATCCTAACGGCGGATGAGTGAGTTGTGTGCCGTGGTCGGGGAGTATCATGAAGGGTGTGCTAAATAAATTCAAGTCTATGTTTAGGCAGGATCTGTCGATCGATTTAGGTACTGCTAATACTCTAATTTATGCAAAGGGGCACGGTATCGTGTTGAACGAACCTTCGGTGGTAGCGGTACGTAATGAATACGATCGGGGACACAAAGTGCTGGCGGTGGGATCAGAAGCTAAACGCATGCTGGGTCGTACTCCTGGCAACATATTGGCGGTTAGACCTATGCAGGCAGGAGTCATCGCTGACTTCAATATCACGGAAAAGATGCTGCAGTACTTTGTAAGACAGGTTAGGCGGGTAGGTTTTTTACCGTTGGGGAGTAGAATTTTAATCGGTGTTCCGTGTGGCGCCACCCAGGTAGAGAGAAGAGCTATTCGAGAGGCGGCTTTGGGTGCTGGGGCCAGCGAAGTGTTTTTGATTACAGAGGCTATGGCTGCTGCGATCGGAGCAGGTTTGCCCATTGAGCAAGCCAATGGTTGTATGGTAGTAGATATTGGTGGAGGCACTGCGGATGTTGCTATTTTGTCCCTGAACGGTGTGGTGTACTCCGAATCGGTGAGAGTAGGTGGTGATCGTTTTGATGAAGCCGTGATGTCTTATGTGCGAAGACGTTTTGGCACGTTGATCGGGGATGCTACAGCAGAACGTATCAAGTTAGAGGTAGGGTGCGCTTTTCCGAATGACGATGTGAAAGAGATTGAAGTTAAGGGGCGTAATTTGTCGGCTGGTTTACCCAAATCTTTTGTTATGAGTAGTCGAGATTTTTTGGAGGCGGTGCAGGATCCTCTATCGGCGATCACTCATGCGGTGCATAATGCTTTGGAGCAGACGCCGCCGGAATTGGCCGCAGATGTCGCAGAGCGTGGCATTGTGTTAGCGGGTGGAGGTGCGTTGTTGCCCCATATGGATCAGCTTTTAAAGCAGGAGACGGGTTTACCGGTATTTGTAGCAGATGAACCGCTTAATTGCGTGGTGAGAGGAGCTGGTATGGCTTTAGAGATGCTGGATGATTACGACGGTTGTCTAGATTTTTTACTAGAAGAGTAGACGTGATGACGTTGGATTTCATTGGGTGGCTTGGTGGATGCAAAGGCTCGGTGTGAGTGTACGGACTTAGTGAGACTTTTTGGCCGGCATGTGTAGGCAAGAGATCTCTAAAATTAGAGCTGACTAAGGCTGGTACGGATGTATGAGCGGTGTTAGGTGTAAAGCGCGTATCAGGGGATAGAGAGTTGAACAATCATGCGCTTTTTCGTCGTCGTAGGGCGGGATTATTTTGGATAATGTGTATTGGACTGCTTACCCTACTGCTGTGGTTGGGTAGTTATCGTGTACATCGGTTATCGGTTTGGCGCCTGCGTTGCTGGGCCTGGTTTCAACAACTGCAAGTGCTTGTTAATATTCCAGTTGACTATTTAGGAGGTTGGATGACCACCTTGTCAGATAGGCGTAGTTGGTATCTGTGTTATCAACGCCTGGCTGATGAACATCAACATCTTGTTGCGCAGTCTATGCAACTTGAAGATCTGCGTCAGAGTAACAGATCCTTGGCTGCATTGTTGCAGCTAGCTATCGCTGATGATAATGAGAAAAATGGTTGGTTGGCTGCGTCTTTAGTCAGCGCACCTCAGGCTCAGTTTGAATATAGATTCATTATTGATAAAGGTGTCACTGATCATATAACGATTGGTCAGATGGTGGTTACCGAAAGGGGAGTAGTAGGTAGAATAGATGTGGTAACGCAGCATACCAGCGTGGTACTGCCAGTTGTAAGCACGGATAGTGTTGTACCAGTTAAAGTTGTGCGTACGGAGCGTAACTGTTTTTGTAAGGGAGCCGGACCGAACAAGTTGCAGTTGCTTGATATGCCGGCATCCGCAGATATTCAGATTGGTGATCAGCTTGTGACATCAGATTTGGGTGGTGGCTGGCTACCAGGGTATCTAGTAGGCAAGGTGTGTAAGATCAGTAATACTAGTGATCAAATTTTTTTAACGGTTGAGGTGGAGCCCAGTGTGGACTGTTGGCAGCTGCGTAATGTGTTGATACTTCAGTAGGTAGTATGCTAGTTGATCATTATAAAAATCGTTACAACCTATTCTTTCGAGAGTTGGTAGGTTGCGTCTCTGTGGTGGCGGTGATTCTGGGTTTTCGGTATCAATTGATTGGTTGTCTATGGTTATTAGTTGTTCTGATATTAAACGGTTTGATTAAGGTTTGGCATGATTGGCTTGTACCCGGTTTGTGGTCATTGGGGTTGCTGTTTGATCTATTGGTAGGCAATAATTTAGGTTTTAGTGGGTGTTGGTTATTGTTGCAGATAATAATTGCTAAAACCGTGCTAGCTCGTCGCTTAAAACTGTGCATATGTTGGTTGATAGTCAGCAGTGTAGGATGGTTGTGGCTGATACAACAGTGATAGCGACAAGGTGGGATGGTTTGTCCGTATGATTCTCTATGATGGTGGTTTCATCAGCGTTGTAACTCGATCGATAATTGCGCTAATGTATTAGCGTTTAATAGATTAGACGCTAACTCCGTTCCGGTGTATATTTTTGCGCCGATGTTGATCTTTTCTTTTAGGGGGATTTCTAGCGTAAATTGTGGATTAGTTATTTTTAGAATGATTACAGTGTATTCATCTAGTGATGGTAAAAGATCAGTTACATCAACTACAACAGTATGACGGTTAAATGGCAAAAGATGCGCCAATCTAACATAACCCGTAACGGTTGTGGAGGGAGGTGGCAGCTGTCCGATGTGTGTTAGATTGTGTACCTTTATTTTTATCGGCTTAACATTGCTGATAATAGCATAGTCAAAATGAACATCGCGATTAACCTGAGCTGTTTTGATGCCGTAATGTTGGCCCATTGATGGAGCGTTATGATAGAGATCAAATTTATCGCCTTTACGTAATAATCGTGGAAAATAGAAATCTGGAATGGTACAGGCATCTATCCCACGCTGTTTATGGTAGGTAATAGTATCTACTCTGAGAGCGGCCTGTGTATGGGTACTACGGTAGGATGCTAGCATTATTGTGTACGAAAAGCCAAAGATGATTAATAACGTACCTAGGATTGCCGTTTTTAAATAGAAAAACCATGGCCAGTTAGTTGTCATATTCAAGAAAAAAGCGGTAGCAATTAACAAGAATAACAAACTGGTGTTCATTGTTCTGGCTGGCAAACCGGGTGCCGCCACTAAGACCGCAATGGAAACAACAGCCGCGCTGATAAACAATAGACCCCAAAGGAGCATATACTTATTTTGTTGCCGTTTAGTATTACTTATACCTTTACTGAATAAAGTGCTGGCGTGTAGAGCTATTATGACATAAACTGGCCAGAAGTATGCTAACCATGGACGGATTCTCGCCAAATGACGATGTAGCTTACCAGTCAAGGTTAGAGCTTGCCAGTTAGCAAATACAGGATGGGCTAGTCGGGCATAATTGCCGGGTGCAGCTAATAAGATAGTGGCACCAATCGTCACTGCTGCCAACGGTATTATTACGTTGCGTCCAATTTTAAAATGATGATTATGCCATTTTAGTATTCCTGATACAGCAATCAGGGTCACCAATAAAGTTACAGATGAATTTTCGTTAGTTAGGCCAGCTAACAATCCTAATATGCCTACGCTAATTTGAGCGACCGCACTTTCGCTGTTTTGGTAATGTAGGAACATGTGTAGAAATATTACGATCAGCAAATTAGTCCATAGATAATTAGCAGAACCTACCACCCAGAAGGTAGTTTGTCCCAAGTTGGGATTAAAGAGCCAATAAAGTAGAAAAATTAACGCCAAGTGGTAACCGTTAACGGGGACGTTCCAACCCCCCCCCTCCCGATTTGGAAGGGAGGCAATGCCCAAACAGAGAACAGCGACACATGTAGCATTAAGCAGCGCACGAATCCAGGGTAACTTAATACAAGAGAGTAGAATAGTAGATGTAAAATCTGCCACCACTCGTCCACTCCAGTGCAGGTAGTGTTGCAGGTGGGTGCTGAATTTACATCCCATTGCTTGGTAAGAGAAATCATCGGAATGCATGGGAGTTAATAAGGCAATGCTAAAAACCATCGCCAACATAACTATCAGTTCCAAAATGAGTAACCAATGATTACGCGCGTAATAGGTACTGCGATCTAAAAGATTTCTTATTTTTGACATCCAACTTCCTCGGATTTATCGTTTGCTTTTAGTGGATAACGGTGTGTTAAATTACTTTCTGATACTATATAGATTGGTCGATGTTTGGTTTCGAGGTATATCTTTGCTATGTACTGACCCATGATACCAAGACAAAATAATTGGATACCGCTAGTTAGAACCAGAACGCCTATGGTAAGGTTGTCACCAGTGGCCGAGCTTCCTAGTAATAATCTAATGAGAATAATGAGCAACATGAGACCAGCTATGCTCATCATAAATACTCCTAGTCCTAAGGCGATATTAAGTGGTAACTGCGAAAAATTAATAATGCCATCAATAGCGTACTTAAATAACTGCCAAAAGCTCCATTTGGATGATCCAGTTATTCTTGCATGATTTGGGTAACTAAGATAATGTGTACGAAAACCTACCCAGCTAAAAATCCCTTTAGAAAAGCGGTTGTATTCTCCCATAGTACAGATTACATCTACCATTTTACGCTTCATAAGTCTAAAATCGCGCGCACCATCTACGATGGAGGCATCTGAGAATCTATTAATAATGCGATAGAACCATTTAGCGAAGTAGCTTCGAACGATAGGTTCTCCTCCGCGATCTTCTCTTCTAGTGGCTACGCAGTCATATTGTCCATTTAACAACATGGCTAGCATATCAGGTAGCAAGGAAGGTGGATCTTGCATATCCACATCCATCACTGCCACGTAATCTCCGTGAGTATTAAGGAGACCGGCATAAATGGCCGCCTCTTTGCCGAAGTTGCGAGAAAAAGATATGTAAAACAGTTGATTATCGAGTTTAACTAGTTTTTTGAGAACGGATATGGTGTCGTCTCTTGATCCATCATCAATAAATATTAGTTCATAACGGTATCGACGAAGTTGGTGCTTAAACAAGGCAACTACTGTCTGATAAAAGATCGGCAGCGTATCCTGTTCGTTGTAACAAGGTACAACAATAGATATCAATAGTGGCTTATTAGGTGCGGGGGGGGGTAGCTGACCTGATGATTCGACATAATCGACGTTGCTCCTCATATATTTTACTACCAGCATGACCAGTTTATTCGAAACGATGCTATCATACTCACTTTTGTAACCATCGCCAAGTTTTATGCATAGCGGCTACTTGATCGGCAATCTTGTTTGGTTCGCTTGGTTGGTTTTGACTCAGCAACTCTGTTTTATGTCTCACGATTCATTATCAACGACCATCTTTGTTTTAAATAAACTTAAGTAGTACGGTGCCAGATCGGTCAAATAGTTTTTGTGGGCCATATCCGACATCGTATATTATCTATTAGCAAGCTAAGATATTGCTGACTGTGAGAGGTGATGACGTATAATTCGTGCGGCCTTTTCACCGTAGAGAGAATCGATGCATTATCGGCGTTGTTCAAGGTTTTGGTTGCAATACCACGATACATAATGGGCATGCGTTGCTGCTTGATTGTTGTGACTAATTTTGGCAGTTCGTTTGAAGTTGTTTAAGATGGGAGTGGCGTCTGTACTGCCACTTACTATTAGCTGCTATTAACTGTATGTTACTCCCCCTCCCCGCCATTTTCAAATTGGTGCACCAACTTCTAATTACAGTTTCTATGTTACTCTCTTCGTTATAGATAGGCGTACGATCAATAAGCTACTGCACATAACTTTTCTCTATTTTTCCGTCTGGTAGATTGATATTCTCCTCCGTGTTCAGACGGTGAATTCCTGATTGCCTAAGTCCTGGTACTATGTAATGGGCGAGTTTTTGATTCAATATGAATAACGGCAATTTCTCCTCCCCACTTCCTCACTTTAGCGTATGATGTCTGGGTGTTTATTTTATAGACTGTTTTGTTTCGGATGAGACAATCGCTGCCAGCAACACGTGGTATGATCTCACACTGAATGTATGACTCCAAGAATTTGACTATTCAGAGCCAATATGCCGTTTGCTGCTGGTAAATATTTTTTAGTTAGTGGGTCTAGAAATTTAGACTATCGGGATAGCAAGACTATGGTTTCTATGTGGGCGGTGTGCGGGTACATATCAGCTACCCCTATGCTAACAATGTTATAACCTGCGGTTACAACGGCCGTACAATCTCTTACTAAGGTAGCAGGATTGCAGGATACATACACAATTTGTTGTGGAGCTGTTGTTAAGGTTGCCAACAGGCTGATGACTTCCCAAGCTCCAGTGCGCGGAGGGTCTAGTAGTAATTTATTGGCGCTGGCCAGCTTTGCGGACAGGGCGTTTAGCTGTTCTGGAGCGCTGAGATCTAGAGCGAGAAATTCGACATTAGTGATACCGTTTAATATGGCATTAGCATTAGCTTGGTTAACGGCTGTTTTTTCACCCTCAATACCTAACAATTGAGCGCCACTACGGGCTAGTGGCAAAGTAAAATTACCGATACCGCAGTAGAGATCAATGATCTTATCTTCAGGTTTAGGATCTAGCCATTGCACAACCCGGTTGACTAACTGTCTATTGACTGCTCCGTTGATTTGAATAAAACTGGCTGGGGAAAACTGTAATTGCAGATTAAAATCCGGTAGATGGTAGCTGGGTAGGGGTTGATTATTTAACAGGGGTTGAATACTGGATAACCCACCCTGTTGTAAATATAACCAAACTCCGGTACGTTTACTGAAGTCTATCAATAATTCTCGATCTTTGGAGGTAATGGCTGCTAGGGCGCGTATTACCACATGACTGGCATAATCATCAACTGTTATTTCTAATTGGGCGATTTGATCAAAAACGGTGAGTGCACTCAGCAGTTGACGCAACTCGTCAATACGCTGCCCAATATTATCACGTAACACAATACAACTATTAATATCCGCTAAGTAGCGTCCCCTACGCTCGTGAAAACCGATGACTAGACGTTCTTTTTTGCGCAGATATTTAACACCTATGCGTGCTCTACGGCGGTAGTTGGTGGAACTGCTGGTGATAGGGGCTACCCATGGCAACTGTGATATACCCAATTGGTGCTCAAACAACTCGTTTAGCACATCTTGTTTAAATTGCAACTGTTTTTTCGGCAATAGGTGTTGCAGTAAGCAACCTCCGCACTGTTCGTAGTGCGGGCAACAGGGGATGGTACGATCACTAGATGGGACTAAAATTTGGGTAGTTCTAGCTACATCAAAATTAGAACGGCGCTGGATAATTTGCCACTGTACTTGCTCGCCGGGCAGGCCTCCCTCTACAAATACTACCTTGTCTTGCCAGTGAGCTATACCTTTACCGTCATGACTTAGTTTGTCAATTAAACCGGTCTGAATGATGAGCTGTTTCATAGTAAAGATAAAGTTATATTATTGATGAAGTCTAATTATGGCGTGTTTAAGCGCTGTGGCCGCCGATTGATACTGTTTAATACTGCCTCTGCCTAGCGCCACCCTAAACCACCATTGATGTTTGGGAGCGTCCAAATATTTGAAGGATACCATAGCTAAACCAGCTATTTTGACTAAATAACAAAAGAGCTGATCAGCTGTTTCGATGGTGGTGTTAGAACTATCGTGATAGTTTGCTAGCGGTAGATGCACAGAGAGATACAGTCCACCGTAATAGGGCAACATGGTCACCGGATAACCCATGTTGGTTAGCTCCTCGATCACTGCCTGCCAGCACTGAGCACGTTGCTCCAGTTGCGATCTTAATTCTTCGATATATGTTGTGGCAGAGGGATAGGATAGATAATCTGCTAGTGCTAGTTGCTCTGGTTTAGCGGCCCAACTACCTAGGTAACCGTTATATCCAACCATGGCTTGAATCCAGAATTGGGGCCCAACTGCCCAGCCAACTCTGATACCAGTGGCTACATAACATTTGGCTATGCCATCGATAAATAGACAGTAATTTTTAAGCTTTGGGCAATGTGCCAGCTGTTGCCACAAGGGCGCGGTTCCAGAATTTAAGCGATGGTAAACGGCGTCTACTACAACAAATAGTGGTTTTAAATCAGCTAGTTCCCGTTCTAGATTCACCTGTTCGATCCACTGTAAGAGTTGTGTCCACTCGGGTAGACGGTAACAGTAACCGGATGGATTAAGCGGTAAGTTTAACCAGAGTAGATTTAACTGTTTGCGTAGGGATGCCAATTGGGATAGTTGCGGCAGAAAGCCGTTGGCGGCGTCGGTATCTATATTGATTGTATGACTGGTCAGGTTTTGTAAGTAATGACCGGTGTTCCAGCTAGGTGTACTATAAGCTACCCAATCTTTCTGTTCTAAGATAGTGTGGCAGGCCAAATAAAGCAGTGGACGTGTACCACTAGCTATAATTACATTCGAAGCTTGGTAGGATAGAGTGGTATATGTTTGCCAGAGACTGGCTACGATTGCGCGCAGGGCGCCAACGCCAGCAATATCAGCATAATCAGTGGCTCCGACTGCATAGTAGTGCGCAACGGCCTTGCTAAGCGGTTCAGGAAAGGAAAAGAATCTGGTATCCCAGTCTCCCACGGTTAGATCGTATGGTATATCGGTTGATCTGCAATTAGCAGTCAAAGAGCGGATACCAAGTTCTTCAGTATGCTGCACAACACTGGCCAACCATTTTTTCATGATTGATTGCCCTCAATTCAATTATTCCGAAGCATCTATCGACGTCGTTTGTGTCCTTAAACTCTACTGCTCATTCAACCTTTTTACCCGCAATTCTATTTCCGATTGGGTGTTAAATAGATGCTGTTCAGCATCGCTTAGTCGTTGTATAAATTCATCTCTGGTTGATGCGGAGATAGGCAGATCTGTAGCCAGTTGTCGGTAATACTCGATGCCACTTAGTAACCGCTTAGTTACACTGTCCAGCTCAGTTAGTGTTCTGCTGTCTAAGCCTAATCTTTCGCGCCTCAAATCTTCAGTCAGTGCTAATATCTGCAACTCAAGCTCGTTAATAAATACATTGCTACGCTTAACGTTTGTCAGCAAATCTTGGCGACCGTAAATGTGATCAATCATCTCATCAAGGCTAGTGATACGGTTAAAATAGCGAATATTGGGTCCGGGACAAATTGCTGGATAAGCACGTGCCGCCAGTTGATGTTTAAGTAGTACACCTCCCCCTAAGTCATGACAGATACAAGCTTTGGCTAAAATGTCGCGTCGCTTTAGCTCTTTAACCTGATCGGACAAGTCACTGTTTTCTAGTTGCGCTAACTGCTTTTGTTGGTACAATCTAGAAGCTTGACAGATCGGGCGCTGATTTTCATCCACCAAAGTTCGGGTGTAACCTTTAGGACATAAACTACCGGGCGTGCCGGCCGCAATCAACTCTTGGCGATGTAGTTCGCTGCCAGAATTAACCAAAGTCCAAAATGGAATGCCGATAGGTGAACTGCGGCTCAGGATGACCTGATCGTAGTTGGCGGCTACCAACTTGTCCAGTGTGTCACGGTCTACGTTGGTTGCCTCTGGTACCAATAAAAATGGACTGCCCCAACCCACAGCGTCCAGTTGATAACGTTGCAGCAGCAGATCGTGTTCTTTGGCGGTACCGACTCCACCCTGAGCAGTCACGCGGATGGGTAAAGCGGCTGTCAACTTGATGCCACGTCGCTTAACGAGCGCCGCTTGGTAGATCGTAAACAGCTCACCGATTAGTTGTTCACGGTGTTCAGAAAACTCCTCTAAAATTGGTCCCAGTAAGCTACCATCGTTTACAAAGGCATGACCGCCGCAATTCAGGGGAGATTCTACACGATATTCCGATACCCAAATACCACGTTTAGCCAGATACTTGCCCTGAATCAGGGCCGAACGATAATCGCTAACCTTGAGGCATATTTTCTTAGATAACGTACCATGCTGATCGGGGAAAAAATCATCAAACTCGGTTAAGTAATTGTACAAGGTACCATTAAAACCGGCAGAAAATACCATGCTGGAATGAAGGTTGCTTAACGCAAAGCCGCGCAAAGCGGATGCTGCATCATTATACATATATGGTAATTGCTGATCAGCTTGCCATTTGGGAACATCTAGCTTAGTCATGATATTGACTTCTATTTGCCCTGGACGCATCGCCGCTCTAAGTTGTCTTTCTAACGATTGCCGTTGTTGAATCTCTTGAACTTGTAGCATGGTGTGGTACAGCTCGGCTACCGGTGAACTATTCGGTAGTAGTCTGAAATAACGATCAAGATCGCTATCAGTACCGAACTTCTGCTCAGCGAATCGAGCGAATTGTTCATCCACTAGTTCAGACAGCAGATTCAGATACGCAGTAATACGCTTAGCTCGTCTGTCTAGTTGGTTCTGAGGAATGGGTTGATATTCCCGCCCTGTCTGACGACACCAATACTCCCTCATCTGCTCTATCAGTACATCATCTACCAACGACACTACCGAGGAGATGCCATATCTAGCTACGCTTAAAGGGGTATCCACGGTAAAACCGGTGCCCATGACTGGAATATAGAAGCTATGCAATGATCCTGCCATTTAGATCGTTACCTCTTGAACTGTTATACTCTCAACGCTATCCGCGACCATGGTTGCAATAGCAACCCAAAACAGATATCAAACACGTTAAAACCGCATACCCTACCAGCTATCATCTGACCCAAACAGTCTGTGCCCCGAATAGACTGACCCAGTCTTACCAGAAATTTAATCTGTGGGTTTGATGCGGATAACAACATTCCGGTTTGAGCAGAGGTAGAGAATTTATCAATGCGTTACCCCAAACTCTTCACCTGTTCCACCAAATGTTGAAATTCGCTCGGATGGTTAACCGCGAGCTCCGCCAGCATCTTGCGATCCAAAGTAATCTGAAGTT
>R20__coassemble_1158_pt1 | contig 15903 bp, 13 predicted proteins | sample R20__metabat2_low_PE_004 | metagenome-assembled genome bin R20
GATGACGGCGGTTTTTTATTGAATGATGTTGAGGGAGGCGAAGGCTTGGTTAGCGTGGTAGGTGAATATCAGCAGGAGATTATGCAGGCGGTATCTTACTATTGGGATCGTCCGGAAGGGTTGAATGCCAATGAATACTGTTGTTACTTAGTTGAGTTATCTTCTCAAGGTTATATTACTGGGTTAAAGCTAGAACGTAGTAGTGGTAATTACCAGCTCAATTCGTCGGCTAAAGCAGCAATTTATGCGGCTGATCCCTTGCCGATACCAGATGAGAATGATTTGTATCAACAGTTTAAGCGACTCAGATTGATTTTTAGAGGTAACGGGACACTAGGAGGTAGCAATTGAAAATTTGGAGCAAGATAGCAGTATGTTGTTTGTGGTGGTTTGCAACTTCAATCTGCACCATTGGTCAGGTTTGGGCGGTTATGGATATTGAAATCGTGCAGGGTAGGGGTAACAAAGTTAGCATCATGGTGGAGGATTTTAGCAATCAGCAGCAATATCCGGATCGTTTTAAGCAATATCTGTCGGAAATTATTAGAGCTGATCTAAAAAATAGTGGACACTTTTTGTTAGTAAAAACAGTTTATGGTAAGCTGATTCCAAGGTTACGGGGATCTATTAAACCTATTGGTCAAAGGTTAGAGGTTAGCTACCAATTGATAACGGGGGGAGATAAAACAGATCAGGTAGGTGGTAATAACAGCCAAACCAGAATACTACTCAGCGGTGTTTATAAGGTGGCGCCCAACCAGATACGGAAAGTGGCACATAGGATTAGTAATGATATATATCAGCAGATTATCGGCAGGCCTGGTGTTTTTGAAACCAAACTGGCCTATGTGTTAGTAAATGGTAAAGGTAGGGACAAAACTTACAGTATCGTGGTTTCGGATTATGACGGATTTGATACCCAGACTCTCTTACAAAGTTCAGCACCGATTATGTCGCTTAGTTGGTCACCGGATGGTAAAAAATTGGCCTATGTGTCGTTCGAGGGTCATCGTTCGGCTATTTACATCCAAGATTTGGAAAGTGGTAGGCGCGAGGTAGTTAGTAAGCTACCTGGCATTAATGGCGCACCATCCTGGTCACCAGACGGCACTAAACTTGCTTTGGTTTTAACTACTAGCGGTTATCCAAAAATTCATATGTTAGATTTAACGAGTAAAAGACTCACTCAACTAACCCATGATTGGTATTTAGATACCGAGCCCAACTGGGCACCAGACGGTCGGTCGTTGGTGTTTACTTCGGATCGTAGTGGTGCTCCCCAGATTTATCGATTGGAGTTAGGTAATGGTCAAGTCGAAAGGGTAACTTACCAAGGTAGCTACAATGCGCGAGCGTCTTTTGGCGGTCATGGCCATCATATTGTATTTTTACATCGTAATCATGGTTTATTTACGGTAGCTACCCAAGCTATCAATGAACGTAAGTTGCGGGTGTTGGCAACCGTAGGTGCGAGTGGTGAAGCGCCAACCATTTCGCCCAACGGAGAAATGGTAGTATTTGTACGCAATCAACATGGTAGAGGTACTTTATCGGTTATATCTATAGACGGTGAGCGTGGTATGATATTACCTGGTATACAGGGTGAGATACGTGATCCAGCTTGGTCTGCCTACTAAGATATGGGCTGAACGTTGTTTTAACGGATACCTGTGTTTTTTATTAAGTGTTTGCGATATGAGAGGAGAGTGAGTAAGTGACCAGGGTGGCAGTGTTTGCGTCGTCTAGTGATAAGATTAGAGATGGTTATTTGTTAGCAGCACGGGAGATTGGGCGTTTATTGGCCGTAGCTGGCTTAGAGATTGTGTATGGAGGTACCTATGAAGGAGCGATGTATGCTTGTGCCCATGCAGCCAGTGTCAATCATGGTAAAATAATCGGAGTAGTACCTTTTCAACTACAGCAGACAGCCGCGATAGAAGACGGTATTCAATTGTTATTTACCAAAGATATAAGTTCTCGCAAAGCCAAGATGAACAGTTTATGTGATGCGGTGGTAGTTTTACCAGGCGGTTTTGGTACATTGGATGAGTTGACCGAGATCTTGGCTTGTAAAACACTCGGTATCTATAATAAACCGATAGTTATTCTTAACACAGAAGGTTTTTACGACAGCTTACTGCGGTTTTTTGATGAAATTGTTGCGCAGCAGTTAGCGGAATATAGTGTAGTTCCGGTTAACCAGTTGTATGCAGTGGTTGATACTCCCGCAGCGGTTATGACCAGTTTATCGCGGTATTTATCCGAGTAAAATCTCATATGGTGCGCGCACCATATGCGCTGTTGTGCGGTTTATTGGATTCATATAAACTAATTGACCTGGTTTTGATGGTAACAGTGGTGAACAGGAGATGAATGCGGAGTATAATTATAAAGCGATAGAAGAACAAGCTCGGCAATATTGGGAGCAACATCATAGTTTTGAAAATGACGGTAACGAGTCTGGCGACAATAAATTCTATTGCGTATCTATGTTTCCGTATCCAAGTGGTAAGATTCATATGGGACATGTGCGTAACTATGTAATTACCGATATATTTGCACGTTACCATCGTCAGTTGGGCGATAGCGTTGTGCAACCTTTTGGTTGGGATGCCTTTGGTTTACCGGCCGAAAATGCCGCTCTACAGAGAGGAGTAGCCCCTGCTGCGTGGACTTATCGCAATATTGAGCAGATGCGTGATGCGTTGTGTACATTAGGTCTGTCGATTGATTGGCGCAGAGAAATAGCCACTTGTAAACCAGAGTATTATCGCTATGAGCAGGAGCTATTTTTGTATATGTATCGTCACGGTTTGGCATATCGCAAAGAGGCAATGGTTAATTGGGATCCAGTGGATCAAACAGTGTTGGCCAATGAACAGGTGATTGATGGGCGTGGTTGGCGTTCGGGTGCTCTTGTGGAACGCAAAAAGATCAATCAGTGGTTTTTGAAAATTACTGCGTATGCGGACGAGCTATTACAAGAGTTAGATAATCTACCAGATTGGCCAGAAGAGGTTAAGGTTATGCAGCGTAACTGGATAGGTCGTTCAGAGGGCGCTGAGGTTTTCTTTAGGATTGAAGATTTGGATAGCGATCTTAAGATCTACACCACTAGACTCGATACTATATACGGGGTTTCTTATTTAGCTATTGCAGTCGATCATCCATTGGCTCTGCAGGCAGCCAGTTTACGTCCGGAAGTGGCAGATTTTATTGAACGCTTCCGTAATCTTAAAGTAGCTGAACGTGATTTGGCAACTCTACCCAAGGAAGGTATTCAGACCCCTTGGGTAGCTATTCATCCACTGACTGGTCGGAAGGTGCCAATATGGATTGCTAATTTTGTACTGATGGAGTATGGCAATGGAGCGGTGATGGCGGTGCCGGCGCACGACCAGCGTGATTTTGCATTTGCTAAACAATATCAGTTACCGATTTTGCCGGTAATTAAAAGGCATGATGGCGAGAATGGAACGCCGGATTATCAATTGACAGCCTGGACTCAGCCAGGGGTACTGTTTAATTCTGGCGAGTTCGATGGTTTGAGTTCGGAGCAGGCTAAAAAGGCCATTTTGCAACGTTTAGTGGCTATAAATGCTGGAAATAGCAAAGTTAATTATCGTTTGCGTGATTGGGGAATCTCTCGTCAGCGCTATTGGGGCGCCCCGATACCAATTATCTATTGTCCGCATTGTGGAGTGGTGGAAGTGTCGGTTGAGGATTTGCCGGTAGTATTGCCTGAGGACGTTTCTTTAAATGATCCTCGTTCACCGTTAACTAGTATGCCGGAATTTTATCAGGTTAAATGTCCGAAGTGTCATGCGCCGGCTCGTCGAGAAACAGATACTTTCGATACCTTTATGGAGTCGTCTTGGTATTTTCTAAGATACTGTAGTTACGATTGTATTAGTGAGATGCTGGATGAACGTGCTGGTAGCTGGATGCCGGTAGATCTTTATGTTGGTGGTATCGAGCATGCAATTTTACATCTGTTATACGCCAGGTTTATTCATAAGGTGATTAGAGACCGAGGCTATCCGATTGGCAATGAACCGTTTAAACGGTTGTTGACTCAGGGTATGGTGTTAAAAGACGGTTCCAAAATGTCCAAGTCTAAGGGCAATATAGTCGAGCCGGGTGAAATGATCCAACGTTACGGAGCAGATACAGTTAGGTTATTTATGACATTTGCTGCACCACCTGAGCAAGCTTTGGAGTGGTCGCAGAGTGGAGTAGAGGGTGCTTATCGGTTTTTAAAGCGTCTCTATGCTTTAATATTCAATAATCTTAAACGGTTAAAATCGGTGGTTTTGAGCGGTAGGCAGCACTGGATGTTAGAACAGAAGACAGCTTGGGCTGGTTGGCAGCAGCTGCTAGCACAGGTTACCCGCGATATGAATGATGGGCATTTAAATACCGTAGTTTCAGGGAGTATGAAGATGCTAAATTGTTTGTCTGATTGGCAAAGTTCGGAACAGACGGAGCTGTTACAATATGGTATACGAGATCTGCTGCGGGTATTGTATCCGGTAACTCCTCATCTGGCGCACTATTTATGGCAGGAATTAAGTTATGGTGAAGATATCGTTGATGCGGGTTGGCCGGAGGTTGATCATCAGATAATCGGTGACGCGCAGATTACTATTGTTGTGCAGATAAATGGTAAATTGAAGGACAAGATACAAACCGCTGCTGGATTAAGCAAAGAGCAGGTAAGTCAGGTGGTGATGGACTTACCGAGTGTACGAAGAGTGCTTGGGGAACGTTGTCCTGAACAAGTGGTGTGGATTCCTGATCGCCTGATCAACCTGGTGGTAAAGAAAATTTAGGCGGTGTTGGTAAGCGAAACAGTTTGGATGGCGTAACGCGGTGGTGATTTATGGTTATGGGCGATTCATCAATGCAGGGAGTAGGTCGGTGCCGGTGTTGGAAGCATGGTTGGTGGTTGCTTGCACTGGTGCTGGTTTTGGTTGGTTGTGGATTTCATGGTTTTAGTGTCAGGGAGCTAGCCAAACACCTATCAGCGGTGCGGTTAATGAGTGCCAACCCCTATGATGAGATGAATCTGGAGCTGGTTCGAAAGTTGAGAGCGCAGGGTATTAGGGTCTTAATTGGTAATGAATCTATCGCCGAGAAGATTCCTTTGTTGTCGATAAATGCCAGGTTTAGTTATCGGACCTTTAGTTCTTTACATAGCACCACAGCGCGTGTTTACAACATGCGCTATGTGGTGGATTTTAGTTTGGTTAGTGATGAAAAGGTGGTGGCGAGTCAACGTAATATCACGGTAGAAAGGGATATAGTATTACAGCCTAACGAGATGTTTGAGGTAACCAGTCAGGTGGGAGCAGTTAAGCGCGAGATGTGTGATCAGATGGTGCGTAAGATTATTCAGGTGATGATTTTAAGGTATGAAAATCAGACAGGCTCAGTTGTCGGATCAGTTACTAACCAATAGTTATCGCCTCTGTTGGTTAAATGGTGATAGTGGTTGGTGGATGGAAGAGGCCAGAGCTCAGGTTGAGATTTGGTTGCGTGGTCGTGGTTTTGTTGTTGAACATCATCAAGGGACCAGTTTGCAATTGACCAGATTTTGTGAGGATCTGTCTCTTTGGAGTGAGAAAAGGGCGGTGGAGTATTGCTATAAAGGTGCCGTGAGTGCTGATCTGGGCAGAGCAATTGAACATGCGATAGACCGGTCGTCGGACGACGAGTTTATGGTACTGATTACTAATAAACTTGATGCTAAACAACGTCAGAGCAAGTGGTACCGCTCCCTCGAAGAATTAGCGTGGTTACTAGTAGTCCCCATCTGGCCTCTGGAAAGTCGCGAGATGCAATTTTGGTTGCAGCGGAAGCTAAAGGATGCCCAGGTCAAACTAACTGATGAAGCGCGACAGTTTTTAATGACTGAGTGTCAAGGTAATCCGGCCGCGATAGTGCAAACGATTAATAAGATGGTATTTTTTAATAATGAACATCCGCTTTGGAATCTGGAAAAACTGCGTGGTTTTCTCGTGGGTGATGTCAGGTTTAGTGCTATGGATTTAGTAAAGGCTACTCTGAAAGGGGACGCGGTACTAGCAGTATCGGTCATTGATTATTTTCAGCAAGAACGTTTAGAGATTGCGGCGTTATTTTGGAGTCTGATTAGGGAAATTCGGTTGTTGATTACAATTAAACGTGAAGTAGACGGTGGTTCGACGCTAGCTTTGGCTTTAAAGAAAAATAATGTTTGGTTTGAACATCGCGATTTGGTAGTCGCTTGCTATGACAAGCTGGATGAAATCAAACTACTAGATGTTTTAGCGACTGGTCAGCGATTAGATACTTTGTTTAAAAGCATGTCAGATAGTTTGGTAGGGTGGAATGAACTGAGAGAGTGGTGTTTATTGTTGCAACATGCTCTATATTCAAAGGAATAATTCATTGCGAAGTGAAATATAACGTGAAGTTAGTAAGGGGACCTATATGAGACAGTTTAAATGCTGGATGACAGTTTTGATAGCTGTCGGTGTGGTGCAATGGATGATCTGGTATTGGCATCTTGGCAAGTGGTGTTGGGGATTGGGCGGAATATCGATCTGTTGGTTGCCCAATGGTATAGCAGCATCATTTGTGAGTAATCGGGTTGGTGATGCCGACAGTGATAACCAGTTGTTGCGTCTGTTTTATCGTGCAGAATTAATCAAATGGGGCGGGATGTTAATTGCGCTTTCCCTAGTTATGTACTGTAGTTATGCACGACTAGATTTATTGTTAGGGTATGTCGTAGCAACGCTGTTTTGGCCTGGATTGCAGGCGGTAATGACTACTAATGGGATAGATAAGGGTTGAGTTGGGTAATGGATTTGTTACGGTAATCCTATGCAACCAGCATAGTTAGTAGTTACTGCAGTCAGGGTCGGTATGGCGTGGCGTGCGCTGGTTGATTTTACTTTTACTTTAAGAATTCATATTCAAATAGTACTGGGACAATCTCAGAATTGTAGTATGCTTTAATGGTTGTTTTTATATCCGCCAAGGCATTATGCAGTTCAATATTGTCCCACATTATGTTTCCGGTTATTTCGTCCGAATGCGATGTATCCAGTTCAGTAAAGATTTGATATATGCCATAGGTTATGGTGGGGTTGTAATATTTGGCTTTCTTTGCCCATTGTAGTATCGTTCGCCATTGTTGTAGAATGGCTTTCTCTTTGCTTCCCAGAGTAAGTTTCTTTATATCGCGTAGAGCAATAGTTTCTCCATGGGTATCGTCAAGACAAAGTTCATTGCGATAGAATCGTCCGTCACTACCGGCAAATGTTCGCATATGGTTTTGCATTTCAACGCAAGTAAATAGCAAGCATTTTAAGAGAAATGGTGTGAGTTTCCCGTTAATAACGTCTGTGCCATATCTGTCTGCACCGTCTGCCGACTTCATTATTCTGGCACGTTCTGTCCACGATTTGTTATATGCTACATAACGCGATGCGCAGAACATAGGCAATTTTGTAAGATAGTTGTCTTTACGTAGGAAAAAGCCGTGACCGTCATAGCGAGCAGCGACCAAGAGACTAGAGTCTAAATCTGGATTGTCGAAACCAGAACTGTGAGCAACCATATAGCCTATTATATCCGGTGAGGCTGCTGGCCTATTGAGCTGTTTGCCAGCCTTTTCGACACCGTTCAATCCTACCAGGATACCTACACGTTGCTCAGTTGGAATAGTGCGCTTATCGTAGTAGACCTGACTGTATGTTGAAAATATCCGTTTGATGGCCAACATTCCACACGGGACTAGTTTGTTGTTAACGGAGTCAATATCAAATGCCGATATTCCAATTGTTTTATCCGTACTCGGCTCGTTCGACCAGTAGGCGCACATGATGCAAGCATCAATGTTAGTATGAAAGTGCCGCCGATTGTAGGCAAAACCTCCCATAAATCGCTTATCAATCAAATGCTGCACTTTCCAATATTTAACGGGAGAATACACGATATAACTGTCTGTAGGTTGACGCAAATAGTATTTGAAACCTGACCATATAAAGGCGTTTACCAGATCGTTAGAGCCCGTTCCCTTGACCTCTTTTTTCATTTCAGTGACCACAAAGCTGCGCTTCCATGTCGAGGAAGTTTTACTCTGTCCATGTCGTTGATGTTCTACTGAAGTAGTCTCTGCATAGGGCGGGTTTTCAAATAGGATAACCGTACATTTGGGGTTATCAATATATTGTCGGATGATTGGATTTTCGACGTATGTTTTACTTAAAGCATCCGCGCCGGTTATAATTTTACGATTAAGGTTTTCTGCTGTTTCCACTGGTGGAATAAGATGCCTTACCTTTGCGCCGAACGATGCTTGAAGCGCTGTATATTCGTGGTACCCAATCGTGGAAACAATGCAGTGCGAAAGTTCGCCATCCGTTAGACCTGCTTCTAGATTTCCTGTGCCGGCGCATCTGTCCAGAATGATGTAATCGTTATTGAGAGGAACGCGGGCGATAGCAGCCCTTACCAATTCAAGGGATTTTTCAGCATACAACTGATGGGTATAAAATATACCGCGATTCTTTTTCTGTAAGACGCTGTTTAGCTCGTTCATCTTGGTCATGATACTATATGGGTGATATAGGTGCCAACACCTTTTATACAGTCCATGTTAGTGTGGGCTGGTCAATCAGGTTATAAATCGGTATTATCTTGCGGGTGACTATTGTTTGGAAAAGGGGAAATGAAGGGGTGGTGGTTGATCATTTGCCTATGTGGGCTTAGTGCCGCTGGGTACGCTGCACAGGATATTAGTGAAAATCTTGGTAGGCCAGCAATGATGCTGTATTACGGTGAGACTGCTAAGCAAGTGTTTGGTAATGTTGTGGGTGGTGAGTTTACCCGTATCGGCGAGAATAGTTTTACCGTAGAAGGTAGTTATGCGTTTAGTAAGGATAGCTGGATTCATCGTTTTTTTTATCCGATCAGTGATATGGTACAGCTAGCCGCTAACTACACCTATCGACATGATTACCGTCGTGATGATCATGTACATGAGGGCAATTTGTTTTTGTTGTGGAGTTATCGACGTTTTCCGTGGAGCGATTTTTTGCGCACCTCTCTTTCTTTTGGTGACGGTATATCCTTCGATTCGCATCCGCCGGCAGCAGACTGCGGAGATTACGATCCCAGAGATGTTAGTCGTTTTCTAAACTACATGATAGTGGAACTAGCTTTCGCTTTGCCGTCTGCCCCGCGAGCGCAACTGGTGTTTCGTATTCATCACAAATGTACTGCTTGGGGTTTTTTCCCTGGTCGGGCAGCGGTGGGTTCTACCGGAGCTGGGGTGGGGTTTAGATGGTATTTTTAACTATTTAGAGAGTGACGCGGTACGGTTTTATAAGTGAGTGATATTGTGTGTGTTATGCAAATTATTGATGAGAATCTATATTATTTAGGTTGCTCTGAGCGCAGATTGATGTTGTTTGAAGGAGCTTATCCGGTACCTAGCGGTATGTCCTATAATTCTTATCTGCTAAAGGATGGTTATAACGTTCTTTTTGACACGGTAGATCGGCATGTCGGCGAGGAGTTTTTAGAAAACCTACACTTGGCTTTAGCTGGGGCAGAGCTGCATTATTTGGTGGTCCATCATATGGAGCCTGATCATGCGGCACTTATTGATCGCGTAATGTCCAAATATGAGTCTACTCGATTACTATGTAGCAATCGAACCTGCAGTATGTTGCCGCAGTTTTTTGCGAAGGCTAATTGGTTGGATAGGGTAAGGGTGGTAGCTGATAACGAGGAGTTAGAGTTAGGTAAGCATAAGTTGAAGTTTATGATGGCTCCCATGGTACATTGGCCGGAGGTGATGGTGACCTATGATGAGTTTAATCACACTCTTTTTTCCGCCGATGCTTTCGGTTCGTTCGGTGCCTTGGATGGAGACCTATATCTTAGTGGATCATTAGATAAAATGGTGCAATATTTGCCAGAGTATCGTCGTTATTATACTAATATTGTAGGCAAATATGGTGCCCAGGTTATTAAACTACTGCAGAAAGTCAGTGAATTAGAAGTGGATAGGATATGTCCTCTGCATGGTCGAATTTTAAAAGAGCAGCTGTCGTTTTGGATTGATTATTACCAAAAGTGGGCAGTTTATCTCCCAGAGGAAAAAGCGGTGATGATTGGTTACGCTTCCATTTACGGGGGTACGGAGCGGGTCGCTACCATGCTGGCAGATGGTTTGGTTGCTAGAGGGGTTGCCAATGTTGTGGTATACGATGTAGCGGCGGTGCATTATTCCTATTTGGTAGCTGAGGCCTTTCGTGTTTCGCATATAGTCTTGGCTAGCGTTAGTTATAATGGTGGGCTATTTGATGCAATGCGTCATCTGTTGCAGGTGTTGATTGAACATAATTTAAGTGGGCGTCGGTTTGCTATGATTGAAAACGGTAGCTGGGCGCCTAGTGCTGCTAAGTGTATGCAGGAGCTATTGCAACGTTTGAACGGTTGTGAATTGGTGGGGCCGACGGTGAGCGTTCGATCTAGAATTGATGCTGGTCAGGCGGTTGCTCTAGGGCAGTTGGCAGATAATTTAACTAAAGACTTTGTTGGATAAGGGAGGGGTTGTAAGATAATGAAAAAGTATGTTTGTAACGTGTGTGGTTATGAGTACGATCCAGCGGTGGGGGATCCTGAGCATGGTGTACCGGTCGGTACTGCCTTTGAAGATCTGCCGGAGGATTGGGTTTGTCCGCTGTGCGGAGTTGGTAAGGAGGTCTTTGAAGTAGTGGATGCATAAGCTGGTTTTGTGTTTGGAGTTGTTTTAACGCGGAGTTTATTAGGTTGTAATAGATACAAGTGATCAGTCTAGGTGGCGCTTCCGGTTTTTTAGCACAATTAAAACCGGGTGATTTGGTAGTGCATTTGAAATACGGTATAGGGCGTTACCTGGGTCTGCAGCAGCTAGCGGTAGCTGGCACCGACGGTGAGTACCTATTAATAGAGTATGCCGATGGGGATCGGCTATATCTCCCGGTTATGGATTTTGATCTTGTCACGGTCTACTGTGGAGCGGCGGCTCAGTATCCTCTCGATCGCCTAGGTAATAACAATGGTTGGACTAAACGCAAGCGTAAATTGCGACAACAGTTAGAGGATACAGCAGCTAAACTGTTGACTGTTTATGCTCGGCGTCAGGTGGCTTTGACGAAACCGTGGCGGTTTCCAGATACAGAATATCAGGAGTTTGCTGAACGTTTTGCTTATCCGTTGACTATTGATCAACAAAGAGCGGTGGATGATGTTATCCATGATTTGTGCTCTGGTCATCTGATGGATAGGCTAATTTGTGGTGATGTGGGATTTGGTAAGACCGAGGTGGCGCTAAGAGCGATATTTATCGCGTTTGTTAACGGTTTTCAAACAGCAGTGTTGGTGCCCACTACTATTCTAGGTCAGCAGCATTTTGACCATTTTAGGCATCGCTTGTCTTACCGCGGAGCGCAAGTAGCCTTTTTACACGCCGGTCAGGATAGAGGCACACAGAACGCGATCAAACAGCAGCTAGTAGATGGAAAGATAGATATACTAATTGCTACTCATAGGTTGTTGCAATCTGATATTCGATTTGCACGATTAAAATTGTTAGTTGTAGATGAAGAACATCGTTTTGGTGTACAACAAAAGGAACTGGTGACTCGGTTGAGCGAGCAGGTTTCTGTTTTATCTTTAAGCGCTACTCCTATTCCGCGGACGATGCAGTTAGCGTTGACCAATTTGCGCGCAATGTCGGTGATTAGTACTCCCCCAGCGCGTAGGTTTTCTATTCGTACTATAGTGAAGCCGTACGACGTGAATTTAGTGCGAGAGGCTATCAAACGAGAACTATCGCGGCATGGCCGGGTATTTTATCTTCATAATCGTGTTCATACCTTGGAATACACCGTTAAACGATTAAGCAAATTGTTGCCCAATACCCGCATAACTGCTGTGCATGGTCAGATGAATGATGAGGTGGTGCGGCAGATCATGGAAGATTTCCGTGTCGGCAAGATTGATATTTTGGTTTGCACCACTGTGATTGAGTCTGGTTTAGATGTTCCGGATGCTAATACCATCATTATCGAACGGGCAGATCTATTGGGTCTGGCGCAGCTACACCAACTTCGTGGTAGAGTGGGGAGAGCTGGTATCCAGGGGTACGCGTACCTATTATTACCAGCAGGTGCAGGAGATGGTGATGGCGATAGCTGCATTACGGAAATGGCTGAGCGACGTTTGCAGGCTATTATGGCGATGCAGGATTTAGGTAGCGGTTTCAATTTAGCCATGCAAGATCTAGAGATTAGAGGGGTAGGTGAATTTCTAGGCAAGAAGCAGAGTGGTTTGCTAAACGGAGTAGGTTTTGCGCTATATCAGTCGCTTATGACGCGCGCAATGGAGTTGGTGCAGCGGGGGCAGGCGGTGACCTTGGAGGATTTAGAGGTTAGAAATAACGTGATAGATATTACTTTGCCTGCTTTTATTCCTGAAAAGTATCTGGACGATGCTGGTATGCGTTTGATGCTGTATAAGCAGATTTCAGATTGTGGAGAGCTGACCAGTCTTCAGGCGTTGCAATCGGAATTACAAAATAAGCTAGGTGACTTTCCTCCGGCATTGAATAATCTTTTTAAGTTGAAGATGCTAAGTTTAAGAGCGATAGCTTTGCGGATACAACGTATTGTGTTTGATAGACATGGATTAAACGTGGAGCTTGCTACTACAGCTCAGTGGGATTGGCGTGTGTTGGTAAGGTATTGGCAGACTAAGGTGTGGTTTTGCAATTCCATCCCAAAGGAATTACGGTGAGTATAGGGTGTGGTGCAGAACTCTTGTTGGAGCAACTGACTTTATGGTTTGACGATTTGGAACGATAGTTTGTTAGTGTCGACTAATTTATGCGGTTGTGTATTAAATTGCGGCACATGCATATGAATATGTATAAAGGTGAAGTGTTATGCGTAGAGTAGCTAGGTATCAATCTTGGGAACCATATTGTCAAAGTTCCTGTCCTCTAGGCAATAAGATTAGGGATTGGTTGCAGTTGGTGAAACAACGACGCACTAAGGAAGCTTGGGAACTTTTGGTTAGTCGTAATCCTTTTCCGTCTATTATGGGGCGGATCTGTTATCATTTTTGTGAGAGTGGTTGTAGACGTGGTTTGGACGATCAAGCGGTAGCTATATCACAAGTAGAGCGTTGGTTGGGAGACCAGGCCATCATGCATGGCTGGTCTTTACCTGCTCCGCTTGTGGACAGACGGGATTATGCGCTACGTTCTAGCCTGAAAATATTAGTGGTAGGAGCTGGTCCAGCCGGGCTAAGTGCAGCTTATCAGTTGGCTAGATTAGGATATCAAGTTGTGGTTTGGGAGAAAAATCATTATTTAGGGGGAGAATTACAGAGGACCTTGCCTAGTTATCGTTTGCCTGCTGATGTTGCACAACGTGAACTTATGAGAGTTGCAGATTATCCGGGTGTTCAGGTTTTGCTTGATAAATCATTCACTAAGCTAGCAGAGGTTCGTGAGCAGTTCGCTGCGGTGCTCTTGGCTACTGGAGCAGGAGTTGATCGTCAGTTGAACTTGCCATCAGTTGGGACTTGGCCGACTTTACCTATGAGTTATTTTTTGGAAAGGGTTAAGGTAGGATCGTTTTTGCCCAATCTAGGTCATCGTCTGATAGTATATGGTGGCGGAAATAGTGCAGTAGACGCTGCGCGTGTAGCCAAACGGTTGGCGGTTGAAGAAGTAATTATTGTTTATCATCGGTCCCAAGAGTGTATGCCAGCTTTTGGCGAAGAGTTAACGGCTGCTTTGGCTGAGGGAATCAAACTGGTTACTTTGCGTAGTATTGTACAGATAGAGCATAACGGAGTGCGGCTACAGATCAATACCCTCGATGAAAACCTGAAGCCGCTAGCGACGGGTGAGTATGAGTTTTTACAGGCCGATAGTTTAATTATGGCTCTTGGACAACAACCAGATTTGGCGCTATATGATGATTTGGATAGAGCAGGTTCTTTTTTAGTCGCAGATGATAGAGGACGTAGTTCTGGAATCGGGGTATGGGCTATCGGTGATTTGGTGGGCGGATCGCGTAATGCTTCGACCGCTATAGCTAGTGGACGTTTGGCGGCGGAAGATGTGCATAGTTGGCTTAGCTATCCGCATGACGAAAAGCAGATATCGAATGACTGGTTTAGAACGGATGGAGAGCGTGTAGTTGACGAAACAGTCTCAGGAAACGAACATTTGGTATGTCCAGAGCGTTGTGCTCAGGGTACGGCTGCGCGAGTTTCGCTTAAAGCGGTTGGACCAGAGTTGGCTGTCCAGAGTCTGCAGGAAGTGGTTGGGACCATAGACGATCTGGAAGCTATTCAGGAGAGCGAACGTTGCTATTCTTGTGGCAGTTGCAGGGGGTGTGGCAATTGTGCGGCCAGTTGCCCTAAAGCTGTAATTGCTTTGGATGATTTAGGATATCTGAAAACGATAGATGAGGAAAATTGCATAGGTTGTGGTCGATGCGTCAGAAATTGTCCGTGTGGTGTGTTGCATCGGGTGGATGATGTGTAATTCATGGTGGGTACTCAACAATTGATAAATACTAAGATAGCGTTTGAGTGAAATATGCAACAGAATGTGTTGTTGTTAGATCGACTGGATGGTGACAGTTTAAGACATATCAGGTTCTACCCTTGGTTGGTTATGTTATTTATGGGGTTATTTTTGACAGCTAACCTAGTCGCTCAGAAAGTGGTGCCGGTTGGTCCGCTGCTATTTAATGCAGGTGATCTGGTTTTTCCATTTATGTATCTGCTTAGCCTTGTGGTTACCGAGGTTTATGGATATGCCATGTCCAGGAGGATGATTTGGGGCGCCCTAATCAGCAACCTGGTTGTGGTACTACTAGTTTATGGTTCCATTCGATTGCCAGCGGCTGAATGTTGGAGTTATCAGGAGGCTTATCAAGATATTTTGGGCAGAACACCGCGTATTTTAGTGGCTTCGTTGTTTTCATTCTTGATTGGTGAATTTTTGAGTACTTATGTATTCGCTAAAGTAAAAGTCCGCTGTGATGGGCGGTATCTGTGGTTTAGGGCGATTTGTGCAACCATTACCGGTCAGTTACTAGATAGCTATTTGTTTACCACGATTGCGTTTGTGAGAGTGGTTGGTATATACGAGATCCACCTTATGAGTTTGGGTGCATGGTTGGCCAAGCTGTTTTGTCAGCTAATCTGTACGCCATTAGTGTATCGTTTAGCTAATTTTTTAAAAAGGTGGGAGGGAATAGATGTATTTGACCGCGAGACCAATTTTAGTCCCTTTAATATAGGATAGCCATCGCATAATGCAGTTTGATTGAGTTAGAATTGAAGGAGACTATCGTCGACCTTCTTAGCTAGTGGATGGCGCTAGAATTATGTTCTACTATCACCACTTCGCTGGTATCTCTGTTATCCACGTTTATTCCTTAAACTCATGTTCTAAGGTTAGATCTAGACAAAGCTTGGACCACAGTATTTACCTTCGCTATGATAATCTCTGTTATAGGTATCGAAGTTACCCTCACAAATTTTGCAAAATACCAGTATCTTCTAGGCTAAATTCTTCTGATGTGTCTGAGATAGTGCTAACCCAGCAGGGTTTTGATGACTAGATGTAGTGGTGAAACTGTCCAATGTTTTGATCGGGTACAGATTAATTTGCAACAGCTAGACAGTTTATGAGCTTTTTACTATCCGAGATCTTGGTGCGTTTAAGATCTTGTTGGCTAAGTCAGATAAGACTGCTGGGTGTAGTTGTTTATTTATACTTGTATTTTATATTTTGTTTGTACTTGTACTTGATCAACTTCCGGTTATAGTGAG
>R20__coassemble_1284_pt1 | contig 14638 bp, 13 predicted proteins | sample R20__metabat2_low_PE_004 | metagenome-assembled genome bin R20
AGGTCGGCGATACTCCAATTGCTACCTATGTCAATAACTTAAAAGAAAGAGATATTTTTACTCAAAATCAATATGGGGCATCATTGATAATCGATAGCGGATTTTCAGAAGATAAACAAGCTCTATATGTTTTAACTGAATCGTCAGAAGGTGATACCGCTATCAAACGGTATGCGCTCGCAAAAATCACCTATGAAGATGGCCTATTCATTCATACAGGACGCATGTTCTTTACAAAGGAAGGGGCAGAAAAGCATTTCACTCTTGCACAAGGGTTAGAATGGACTGACGGAGACTCTATTGATGATTATTGCTGACTTCTATTACTGCCAATACGCTTTAAAGATAATTTATTTGCGGGAATAGATACTTAGAATCCACGAAAAGACTATTTTGTCACGAGTTTTAACAGCACAGCACCGCAAAACGCTGAATTTAGCACGGTTGCCAAATCGTCACCGCTGTTTCTTAAACATTTCGATAACTATCTATTTTTCAAATGGTTGTCCCAAACCGTTGAAAATCTAAAATAAAAAACAAATCAACTGCTGGTATACTTACTATCCAATAACTCGGAGGCATGAGCTATGGTTAATTCTGTAAGCTTAGAACCAGATAACATACGTGCTATTTCGCTGACACGCTCTTCTTGACTCAGTAAGCGCACAAATACCGAGGTAGAATTCACGCCTTGCTGCTTACTAACACAAAAATGCCAATCTCCTCGTGCTGCAATTTGTGCCAGGTGGGTCACACATACCACTTGCGCACTCCTACCTAGCTCGTGTAGCAGCTCAGCTACTGACTCAGCCGCTACTCCACCAATGCCGCTATCCACCTCATCAAATATCATCGTAGGTAAGGATACCCGAAACCCAATAACAGTCTGTAGTACTAGGTTAACCCTAGATAGCTCCCCACCGGAGGCCACTAACCGTAATGGTTGTGGATCACTACCCGCATTTACGGTCAAGTAAAACTCAGCCTTCTCTACACCCCAAGAACCAGGATTATCATTATTATCAGCATCAATATCAAGCAATTTAGTAGTAAATACCGCCTGTTTCATACCTAAACGGCGCAAATATCGATTAACCTGTACATCTAACAGTCGTGCGTGTTTAGCCCTAGATTTCGATAATAGTGCAGCCAAAACATCATATCGCTTACGCGCATCGACAATTTTCCGATCCAGCTCCGATATAGACTGTTGTAACTGTTCTAGCTCTAATTTTTCCCGCTCCAATCGTGATCGATACTCCATTAACTGTTCAGGATCCACACGGTATTTGCGCGCTAAACCGTAAATCTCGGCCAACTCATCTTCTGTCCGCTTATAGATCTCCCAATCTTGTTGACTCTCGTCACGCAAGCTACCGCTGATCCTCTGCGCGGCTTCATCGATCTGAATACTAGCCAAATCCAGTAACTCTAAAACGTCCGCACATACATTGGGTTCATGATGCCATTTACATAACTCAGACTTAATCTTGGCCAGCTGATCCACCAACCCACGTTCACCGCCTAAAAGTTGATCTACGTCTCCTAAGATCTGCATTAACTGTTCGTGATAGGCGCCTGTCCGTTGCCGCTGCTGCAACTCACTAATATACTCCTTCGATATATTAACCGATGACAATTCTTGTAGTTTAAAATCTAAAAAATCCATCTCAGCCAAACTGCTTTGTTGACGCTCAAGTAAACAAGTTTTTTGCGTCTGCAATCCCTGCCACTCTAAATAGCAAGCATGTACTTGTTGTAACTGCTGTTCATGCCCAGCAAAACTATCTAGCCACCGCAAATGTTGTTTAATATCTGTCAGTTGATAATACTGGTGTTGTCCATATATCTGCAACAATAACCAGCCCAGTTCTCTAATATTACCCTGAGTGCAAGTGTGGCCATTAATGCTATTATAGACTCTATCGCTATGCCAATAGCGTCGTACTATCGCACGCACGCTATCATCTTTATCTAACATACCACGATCTTCGAGCCAACTTCTGGCCTCTGATAAATTTATTAAGTCAAATACCGCTACTAGTTCACACTGTGAACGTAGTTCACCTACTCGTGCTTTACGTCTGGCTAAAACTAGTTCTAAGCTATCCAAAATAAGAGATTTGCCAGCTCCGGTCTCACCCGTAATACAAGTCAGACCGGAAGACAGCTCTATTTTTAAATCGCCAATAATAGCAAAATTTTTAATTTCTAGGCCTATCAGCATTTAGCTTTCCCATTCTAATTTAGAACGCAAAATAGCAAAGAAATTATAGCCCTTTGGATGCAGTATATTCAATTTTTCTTTAGCGACTTCCACTTTTATCTCCCGCTGACCACCAATACAACGCTTGCCATCCACCACCACACACCCATTTTGCTTACCCAGCATTTTGATAGTAATCTTTTGCTCAGGAGTAATAACTAACGGTCTACTACTAAGTTTATGAGACGCCAGAGGTGCAAGTATCACCTGACGACTAGTAGGCTCTAAAATTGGTCCGCCGCAAGATAGGGCATGACCGGTAGAACCAGTAGCCGTTGAAATAATCAAGCCATCCGCTTGGTAAGTACAGAGCGGCACATCGTCCACCTCTACTTGCAAGATAGCAAGCACCCCCAAACAATCCCCCGCAACTAACACTTCATTAACTGCAACACGTCGCCCCACTTTTAACACTGAGCGCTGTTCCAAGGTACCTTCCGCCATCACTTCTTTAAGGCTAAACAGTTGTTCAGGCAAAAGATCGCCCAAAAAACCAAGACGTCCACAATTGATACCCACAATAGGCGCACCGAACCGCAAAGCCCACTGTGCAGCTGCTAAAAAACAGCCATCCCCCCCAACCGACACAATCAGATCAAAATCGGCAAAGTCATGCAGATCCACGCGCTCCAGTAAATCTATTGCGGAATAGTTATCCGTACCACTTAGCTCGATACCACAACCACTCCTCGAAACTAAATTCAACATTAACTCACTTTCTAAACAGCAATCGATACGTAATTCATTCAGATAACCCCTCAGATTAGAGATAGCGTTTTGCACTAAATCTGTATTTTTGCGACCAACGATCAATACTCTAGTTACTTTCATAGTGGGGCAGTTTAATCAACTATCCTTAAAATACAACACTGTTGCTTAAAGTCGGTCAAAACAGATTTAGCCATTCCATAAAATCCAGTTCAAAAAGTTGAATGTTAAACTCTTGTGTAAATGTGTCACCTCAACAACCAAACCGATTATTCCTAATCGAAGCTTTGACTCAAAAACAAAAAAGTTGGTTCAACAAATCCGCTATAGTCCACCCCGCCCAACTTAATAAATGTATCAATACATTAAAATCAACATTAACCACTATCATTCAACTGTTTTTTCACTGAGTTTCATCGTTCCAATCCACATTGAAGATCTATGATGATATTCCTGATTCAGCACCGCCTTAACTTCATCAATAATATCATGCATATCTAGGATCTGAATTCAGTTTTAGCTTTGTATCGACTCTACTAATGGCGGCCATCAAATAGTTGCAGTATCTTTGTTTTGCATAGTAAGCAGACTTTCTGTAACTGCTTGATCCGGAGTAATTTTACTTACTTGTTGCGCATTAACATAACAGCAGCCCTCATAGAGGGTAGACGCCATCTGAACTAATCTCATCCATCATTTTGGTTATAATTGGCACATACTCCCTTGCTAAGTAAGCCATGGATAAGAGAACACTTAAACCCAGGATACTAAGATTTAACCCTGATATTAAAACAGATCAGTGACAGTAACTCTCAATGATAGCACCACCCAAGCAGCGAACCCCTTGATAAAACACCACCGATTGCCCTGGAGTAATTGCCCACTGCGGCTCACTAAAACTAACCATCAATCGGTCACCATTTTGCTCGACCCAACACTGTTGATCAGTCTGGCGATAGCGAATTTTAGCCTGACAATTCATCGGCAATTCAACATCATGATTAATCCAATGAATCTTAGATGCGTATAATGTTCGATGAAGTAAATCTTCTCTCTGTTGGGTAACTACTAGTATATTATCACTCAAATTTTTAGTCATCACGTACCACGGCAATTCTTGCCTACCCGCTAATCCGCCTATACCTAACCCATTACGTTGTCCTAGGGTATAAAAATAGATTCCATGATGTTCCCCCAGGATTTTTCCTGTCTTATCTACTATTTTACCAGGTCTAGTTAGCAAATACTCCCGTAAAAAATCACCAAATTTTCGCTCACCAATAAAACAGATACCTGTGCTATCTGGTTTATTCCAAACGGGCAGCGCCAACTCTTTAGCCTTGGCTCGCACCGCTAACTTGGTCAACTCACCCAGTGGAAACATAGCTCGCGACAGTTGGTCATAAGATAAACGATGCAAAAAATAACTCTGATCTTTACTCTCATCTACACCCTTCAGTAACCGCCACTGTCCATCTATATGCACCTTGCGCGCATAGTGACCGGTAGCTATCAGCTCGGCCCCAAAATGCTCTTTAGCGTAGTGCCAAAACACTTGAAATTTAATCTCGCTATTACACAGCACATCAGGATTGGGAGTATTACCCATAGCAAATTGATCTAAACAGTAGTTAAACACACGCTGCCAGTACTCTTCGCTAAAATCCACTTGATGCAACACCAGCCCCATCTGATCGCAAACTAGCCTAGCATCACGCAAATCCTGCGGCATAGAACAAAATTTATCACCATCCGCCGCATGCCAGTTGATCATAAAAGACGCATCGACTCGGTAACCCATAGATAACACCATATACAATGCCACCGCAGAATCTACTCCGCCCGAAACACCTACCAACACACGCTTATCCACACCGCACCCGCTTATCCACACCGCACCCGACCACGAAACAAACGTTGCAATACAGGCCAACATCTAAAAAGATTAGACGAACAGTTGAATCGTAATTTGTATTATAACCTTAACTTTCACTATCGCTATTGCGATCGCTACGCGATTTTTTATCCAAGTTGCGATATATAATTCTACCTTTAGAAAGATCGTAAGGTGTCATCTCCACCGTTACATGATCACCTGTTAACAACCTGATATAATTCTTACGCATCTTACCACAAATATGTGTGGTAATGATATGACCATTCTGCAACTGCACTCTAAAAATAGTGTTAGGGAGCGTCTCAATGATAACCCCCTCCATCTCTACACAATCTTCTTTCGACATATTCACCCAAGTTAAAACAAATCACCCAAAAACACGACCCTGGCCACCCCAGGGGGCTCAGCCTAACACATATCTTTACTTAATGCATCATCTATTGAATAGAAATCTGCACACAACTGCGCAAAAAGGCAGCAAATGCCGGTAAACCATAACCCGACAACCGCCCGTGCAGCAATGACTCTAAATCACTATCATACCTACCTAAACTACAACTGTTCAAAAAAAGTGCGCCACCTGTCGCAGCTGTGCCACCATAGAAAAATCTGACAAACACTACATCACCGGACATAATATTAATATTATGGCCAATCAAACCATCGCCCTTAGAATTTTTAACAAAACCATCAACGCTACAAAACAACGCGCAAAGTCTCTCAAGCTCTTTAAATCCCACCGACAAGTTACTGCTGCGTCCACCACCATCATTTAAATAAAGAACATTATAATTGCCGGAATAGTAAACCGTCTTAGATTCATAACTTTCATTACCCAAAAAGGCTGGACCCATCAGAACTGGCGCGTAATCCAAACGGTATTTATCCAAGTAAACTGATTCTAAAAAACGAGCAGGTAGAAGCCATTCTCGATCATTAACCACGGTCATACCAGGATAGTAACTAGAAGCAATCACTATAATGCGTTTAGCCGTCTCATTGACGTACTTAGAGAAGCGATCACTGTCCCACAATTCCTCAAAACGCGACTCATTACGAACATTGCGCATCTGATACCAAGCTATCTTAAACAGATAGTCATAAAATGGCATCCAAGCCTTATCCTGCGTATGATCCAACCACCGTCCGCTAAACATCAACAACTCGCACCGCCAATTGCTGTTCCGTCCTATCTTGCGCATCACGAACCGCTGTTCGAGCAACGATCTGGGTAATGGTAAACTTGCTCCATAATCAACGCGCAATTGTTGATGCTTGACCGCATTGCTGATCTTACCAAGCAAACAAACCGTACTTATACCAGCACTGATGCTCCAAGACGGCTTGACATCAACCATATTAGTAATCATTGACAAGCTTTCGTACACAGCGAACATGTCGCCCGGAACAAATACGTTAACAGGCATAACATAGTTATCATCTGCCGAATACAATTCCGCGCTATTATACAGCACGAACGTCAAAGGCATGTACGAATAACCAAGATCGTCACAAACAGTTCCTCCTACTTCAGATAACAAAACCCCATCTTCGTCATTACTGGGCAGGTAAAAACCAGGCCGTTCGTAGATTCTATCACCATAACTATAGGTCACACGATAGATACGGTGACTGCTCTCAGGATCAATCTCATCGATAATTTCAGCTAATCTCGGGTTCAGCTTAGTAACATCGTCACGGTAATCTCTCCAGCATCCATGCTGCACCCTCTCGCAAACACCAACCACGTTGGTAGTCATACACTATCACCATCCATCAATAAGCGTTTATTTTAGCATCAATCGTGCAAAATTACCACCGGTAACGTCTCTCAGTTCCATCTGAGATCTCCCTAGCACTTCTGCCACCAATGATAACGTATACCTCAAATAGCTAGGAACATTAGGATGTCCACGCATCGGCACTGGTGCTAAATACGGCGCATCTGTCTCCAACAAGATCCGGTCTAACGGCAACTTGCTTAGTACCGCCCGCAGATCTTCGCAGCGTTTGAAAGTCACGATGCCAGAAAAAGATATATACCATCCCAAGTCTAGCACAGCCTTGGCCATCTGGTAATCACCAGTAAAACAGTGCACCATACCGCCTATCTTGTCTACCGGAAAACGATGTAAGATTGCTAGCAGTTCCGGCCAAGCATTTCGAACATGAATAATTAGCGGCTTGTTAAGACGCAGCGCTGCCTTAATATGCAGTTCTAATAATTCACACTGCCGATTCTTTTCCTGCTCTGAGCATTCGCCAACAAAATCTAAGCCTGTCTCTCCTATCGCCACCACCGCTGCACAAGAACCAACCGCAACGATCTCATCTAATGCAATCGGCGGATCATTGCGTTCACTGGGATGGATAGCTATTGCTCCATACAAATCGTTGTGATCGGTGGTCAATTTAATGATCTCTGACCAATCCTCTCGCACAGTGGACGGAATCAAACAACCAACCAAACCAGCCCGTCGAGCATGCTCCCAAGCTGCCTCCACACTTCCATCAAACGAAGTTTCATCTAATTTGTTCAAATGACAATGAGCATCAATCAACATAAAAAGGTACTCTCTCAACAAAAAATATCCAATACTACCAATTTTAGCTTCCAGACAGCGATTGGTCAGCACGCACTAAACTGGTCATAGCATCGTACCTCATTGCCAGTAGCTACTAACATCTGATCTGCTGGTCGCTGCGCAAAAATACCATTAGTTACCACTCCCGGTAATTGATTGAGATATCGTTCCCAAAATAAGGGAGAATGCGTAACAAAATCTATACCTGATACCATCAGCAGGAGGTTACCATACTCAGTCATCGTATCTCGCACCACAATTTTACTAGCACCCCAAGCCAATAAACGCTTACGCACTAAAGGAAGTGCACCAGGAATAATTTCGATGGGTAACGGGGACCTTCCCAAACACACGCACAGCTTACTACGGTCAACTAAGCAGATGAAGCGAGCAGCCATACTAGCCATAATCTTTTCACCAGTGAGCGCCGCACCACCACCTTTAATCATGCACAAATGTTCATCTATTTCGTCAGCTCCATCTAAATAAAGATCAATAATTTCCACATCCCCACTGCGCACTGCTGTTATTCCGCACTGCATCAACCGCTCAACACTAGCCCGCGAAGCGGCCACTACCGTTTTAAGGTACTGTTTGCGCTGAGGCAATCGTTTGATCAATTCAAACACCGTGGTGCCGCTACCAATCCCCAACACCATTGGATGTTCAATATAATCTAACGCTGCCTCTGCCACCTGTTGCTTTTGCAGCAGAAACTGCTCTTTGTTATCCATCATCAAACACTACACAATACCGTATAATCTTAATAGAGCCTGGTAATCCGGTTCACGCCCACTAAACCGTTTAAACAACTCCAAAGGATCTGCTGAACCTCCGGTGGCTAATATGGCATCTCTAAATTTTAAACCCAAATCGCGATTGATTACTCCGTTACGTTTAAATAGCTCAAAGGCATCAGCTGCCAAACCTTCCGCCCATAAATAACTGTAATAACCAGCTGCGTACCCTCCATCCGCAAAAATATGACTAAAGGTCTGCAGAAAGTTATCATCAGCATCAAAGGGTAGTAAACGGGTCATTTTACGCACGGCTAGCAATCTATCCATCACCAATCGCTGATTGATATTGACATTTGTATCATGTAGACAAAGATCAATCAAACCAAACTCTATCTGACGCAACATGTCATAGCCAATCATCAAACTACGTTGTCTCGCCAATTTGGCCAACATTACATCCGGCATCTGCTCCCCTGTCTTATAATGTTCGGTCAGATCTTGCAAAGACTCGGGTTGCCACGCAAAATTCTCCATAAATTGACTAGCTAATTCAATTGCGTCTAGCGGTATTCCATTGGTACCAGAACCACCTAAATAGTCCACTTTACTGAGCAACTGCTGCAAAAGATGACCAAACTCATGCAACAAAGTCACCAAATCATCATGACTTAACAACGACTCGCCACTCACACTATCAGTCTCAACAAAATTGGTTACTAGATAGCCCACTGGTTTAACTAATTGACCATATGTATCCAGATGACGCGGTCGCAAACCACCAGCCCATGCTCCAGACTGCTTTCCGACTCTAACAAAGGGGTCATAATAAAAACCACCAATAACTGTATCGTCCACCAGCTCATACAGTTCAAAATAACGCACCGTAGGATGCCAAAGTAGCGCTTTAACAAACTCCGTACACTCCACCACCCTAACCGCAAACAGTCTCTCCCACAACTTAAAAATTCTAACAAGCACCCTGTCCAGCGGAAAAAAGACTCGCTCCTGCTCCTCGCTAAAGCCGCATTGTTCTCTCAGCATCCGCTCCCTATAATACTCAACATCCCAGCTCTGAAGCTGCTTAATCCCGTCCATTTGGTAAGCTATTGTCTGCAACGTCGCAAGCTCTACTTTAGCTTTAACTACACAGCGTTCAAAAAGATCCAGCAAAAACTCCTTGATCCGTCCTACACTACCTGCCATTCTGTCCATCGCTACCAAACTAGCATAACTACCACAATTCATGAGCTCTGCTATTTGCGTGCGACCATTTAGAATTTGAACAACAATGTCACTATTATCCAACTGTTCTACCTGGTGATGTGTAACCGCAGTATCTATATTTTTACTGTTAGCGATCCCCTGTTGAACTTTATATAATCGCTGCCTTGCCTCCCGCTTAGTCAAATGGATCATTAACAACCTGTAATAGGCCGGCACCAAACGAAATACACAACCACTCTTACCTGTGTTTTGGGCTAAGATCGCACCCTCATCTACTAAATACTTAGGAAGACCCTCCAACTCATCTTTGCGCAAATCTACCAATGTAAGTTCGGCACTACTAATTACATTGCGTTCGAATTGAAAACCTAAATCGGCCAAGCGTTGTTGCGTTGTTAACAGCTGTTGCTGATGTTTACCCGACAAATGAACACCGGAGCGCAAAAATTTTCTTAATAGTTGCTGCAGTAGATAACTCTGCACATCCGACAGATCATATCCAGCAGCCTCCACTCGCTTAACCGCTCCAAACAGGGCACGGTTGTGATATACCCAGTACTCATAATCCACTATCAGTCGTTGACACCGGCTGTAGCAATCTTGTACATCATCACCCGATTGCACCATGGTCATTAACTGCACCACTGACCACAACTCATCTAGTAACGCGTCAGCGGTGTCCCATGGTGCAATAATATCATACCAAGTAGTTAAATCACTGATCGCAACACTGGATAATAACGCTTTATTGTCTGCAACGAGTTGCTTAAGCAGTATTAATCTCTCCCTTGGCGAACATTGCAAAAATCGATATCCGACAAAATCCATGTTTTCCATAATAGTCATTTTAGCTGTCGACCCTGGCATTAGCACAGCAGTCTCTGATACCGTATAGAACCAGATTAGGTTCCACTACATCAAAAACAACATCTTGCGCCAATAATGTACTATAACCGCCAGTGGCTACAACTTTAGGCATCGATGTGGACCCATCTTGATGATTGCCCTCCTGCATCTCACTACTCATGCGCTTAATAATCTCTCTTAGGGCACCAACATGTGCATAATACGTTCCGCCTAACATAGCATCTACTGTGTTTAGCGCCATGCAACGCCTAGCATAGATACGTCTAACCTCCACATGAGGCAGAGCTGCAGCTGAATCTGCCAACGCCCTCAGCGTAACTCTAAGTCCCGATAAAAGAGCAACACCTTTTAACATGCCACTTGCATTCATGGCAACAAAGGTAGTAGCCGTCCCTAAATCCACTATAATTATGTCCGTAGCAGGCAACAATCTTTGTGCCCCTACCATCCCCATAGCCAGATCCACGCCCAATTCATCTTTATTACTAGACTGCACACCCAAACTAGCCGGATAATAACTACTATCCAACCAAAGTTGACGTGCCATGAATACCTCGTTTAACGCCTGGCTGATCAAACGATGATTGCTAGCCACTACCGATGAAATACCAATCGTATCGATACCATGAATAGCACAACCCTCATTATCCATCGATTGTCTGATCTGATCTACCAGATCCAGTATCGACAATTCACGGCTTAGACACCAGAAAGTAAACAATAACGCATCACCTTCAAACACCCCGAACTTAATGCTGCTATTTCCTACATCCACCGCTAGTAGCATTCGACACTCCTCGCAACTATACCAGCTTATTCAAGCTATAGAACATGTAGCCTAGCACACTAATCAATATGGCCATTAATACTAGCGATGAAACCTCTAGCCCAGCACCCATAACCGCATAACCGCTATAAACCAACGCAATTACAAAACAGAGCAGATGACCGATATGCTGCTTCCAATAACTACGACCCAGCATAATAATACCGGCGATAACCGTGTAAAAGTAACTAAGTACCGTGAATACAGTAGCAAGGGTAATAATAGCATTAAATTGGGTAACTGTATCCCAACAATTACTAATTAGTACCAATATAGTCATCAAGGACGAGCTAATGATAATACCATTACGGGGTGTATTATCTATAGCGTTCTTTTGTAAGAAACAACGCGGAAAAAAACCCTCCTTAGACGCAGCTTGCGGAATTTGAGCAGCCACCAAAATCCATCCGTTCAATCCACCCAAACTAGCAATGATTGCACCCAGCGCCACCAACCATCTGCCCCAATCACCGAGTAAACGCTGACCTGCCAAAACAAACGGAGCGGAAGACTGTGCTAATTCCTCCAGTGGCACCATACCAAAAAGCGCTCCACAACTTATGAAATATACCACTACCGCAATCAAGGTACCTATCATAGAGGCTAAAGGTATATTACGACGCGGATTATCCACCGACTCCGCCGGCACTGTGGCCGATTCTAAGCCTAAAAAAATCCACATCGTCAACAATGTAGCGGTTGCCATAGCTTGTGCATCACTATGGCCACTACAATTAAAATTGGTGGTAAAATGTTGAGGATTAAAGTAGCGATAACCCATGGCTGCAACTAACAGTAACGGTATCAAACGCAAAATCATGGTTATCATCTGAAAACGTCCGGAGCAACTCATTCCTCTAAGATTTATATAACTAAGCGCCCAGATGATGGATACCGAAATTAAACACCTAGCTAATATACTCTGATTTAAACCTGGGAAAAATGGCTCTAAATAACCAATGGCAGCCACCACTACTGCAGCATTACCCACCCAAGCAGCCACCCAATAACCATATGCTGTCTGAAATCCCAAAAACTCACCCAATCCTTCCTTTACATAAACATAAGGACCACCTGAACGCGGAACAATCATACTTAGTCTAGTAAATACCCAGGTTAGAGATAGCGCTCCTATCGCAGTTACTAACAACGCCAAAAAACTTATATTGCCAATACGTGCTAACTCTGACGGAAGTAGAAACACACCCGCGCCTATCATATTACCCGCTACCAAGGCAACTAACATACCTAAGGTAAGCTGGCTACCCTTTTTAACCTCACTGTTCTTCATACTTTTTTCCACTTATTTTTGCTGATCTAAAATATTAACCGGATTGACAATTTATATCCCAAGCGTCTGTTTAACAAAAGGAATGGTTAGAGCCCTACGTTTCTCTATTGAAGCAAAATCCAATTTATCTAATGCAGCAAGTAGAGAATGATTGTCCCGTGTATAGCGTTCTATTAAAAAACGTGCCACTGTAGCAGATAACACCAAACCTCTTTGCTTGGCTCTATATTGCAAACAGTACAAACGCTCACTATCAGACATCGGTTTCACTTTAAACACTAAATCAGCCATTAATCTAGACCTAAGATCCGATAGAAGAAAGTTGCTGCTCTGGGGTGAATTCAACATGGTAATCACCATAGGTAATTTCATAGTCTGACGACGATTATAACACTCAAACAATGCGCACTCCCAACTGACATCACCCAACACTTTGTGTAAATCGTCGATACAAACCAGGTCGGGTTGCAACTCACTGGATAACGAACGTGGATCCAAACTCTTACAGTCCTCCATGGGATAATAAACGCAACGCTTACCCAGCTTTCCGTACTCATCCATCACCGCACCCACCAGATGCGTTTTACCGCTACCATGCACGCCGTACAGGCAATAACAAAACTCTTCATCGGAGGAAAACACTGACCGTTTAAGAACCTCCACCAACAACTCATTATCGCCTACCACGAAATTGTCAAAACTGCAAGCCTCGCGTAAACCAACGTCCAATATCAACTGTTGACCGATCACTGCTTGATCCATCTACAACTCAGTACCAACTGTTCATCAGCACCCCTTTCGACATCGTGATCACCATCCGTACAGCTATCCACCGAGTCCAAAACTACTCCATAGTTACCCCGCAAAAGGGTTAACAACTGCACCTTGGTTCCCTCAAAAGTAAAACGCAGTTCAATACCATCCGCACGTAGTGTTAACAGTTCAATACCATGAATCAAAGACGATACATCACGCAGGTACTCCATCACCTCCTTGCTCAACTCCATACTATCGACCTGCGACACCTTGAGTTTAACAAGCACCGGCCCACTTTCACTTTGCTCTGCATGGCCAACCGCTGGTATAACATCCTCAAAACCAGCCAACCATTCCCACAATGCCAGAATAACTCCACCACGATTACGCGCCGTGGCCTGGTATTCGGCCCACTGTTTGCCATTCCAGAATCTCCAGTCACCCTGCCACATGCCACTCAATAAACGTTTCCTAACATTGCCAATCAAAATCAGATCTGTTGCATAACGTTTAGAAGCTCGCAAAACTGCTTGTCGATTACTAGCATTGATCCAGTCAATATTGCTGGTTTCCTCTCGTTCACGCTCACCCAACACTGGAAATAAAAGTTCTATACCCTTGTGTTTAGCTCCTCTGCGCAAAAACTCCACCAACGCTATATCTTCATCTACCAATCTATCCTCCACCAAGCGGTAATGCCCACCTTCATCGCGACAATTCAACCATAACAACACCAATGGCCGCCTAACATCCTCGACACTGGTCAACTTGACCGCTGTTTCTATGTCGCCTAGCTGGCTGTTTTGTGTATCAGCTTTAGCAGTTGAACTAATCTCGCCACCCTCTTTTTTAGACAAGTCACCATTAGTGGCATCACCAACCAAACTCGGAGAACTATTCAACCGTGATTTATCCGAATTCTGCGATAATGCAGCCCCCTCTGTCGTCAACTCCTGTAACAACTGATTAACTGCTTGCATATTCCATCTAATACGTAAATGGAGATTAGCATCCGCATCATTCTCTATTAACGCTGACTCTGTTTCACTACTAATATGACCTACAGTTTTGCTACCAACTCTATACTTAGTAGGCAATTTATAACGGGTCATATAGCCATAACGTTCCACATATAACATAGGATTCTGTGCGGCTACCTGCGCACAGAAACTCTGTGTATCAGCTTCCTTACCAACTTTGGCTATTAGTTGTTTGGTTATTAATTGCTTAAACGCCGCAGCTATCACCTGCTCGCGTTCCTCCTCATCATAGCCACTAACCGGCGCTTCAGAAACTAAATACTGCGTGAACATCCTCTTGTCAGTCGCCGTTTTTTCATCTGCCAAACAGACTCCATGCCACCCCAAGCCCACCGTGATCAAAACGGCCCAAAACCAGCTACCAGTCCAATCTGTCTTTTTCATAATAAGTAACCGCACTACCACTATTAATCTTAGTTATTCGCTAACTTATAGGAC
>R20__coassemble_1293_pt1 | contig 14578 bp, 12 predicted proteins | sample R20__metabat2_low_PE_004 | metagenome-assembled genome bin R20
GCCAGATATAACGCGGAGCAGTTTAAGTTGAAAAATATGCATTTCAGTTGGGGTAATTGGTTGACAGCTTTACCAAATTTCACGAAATTGGATGCCATTGTTGCTAATCCACCATATCTAGCCCAAGATGATCCGCATTTGAACTCGTCAATTCGTTTTGAACCCAGCAGTGCTCTGGTGGCCGCTCAAGACGGTTTCGCAGATCTATTTGATATTATTAAACATGCTAGATCTTATTTAAAATTCGGTGGCATATTAGCGTTAGAGCATGGTTGTCAGCAAGCTGAGCGATTGTCCACTTTTTGGCGCGATGTAGAGGGGTATGACACAGTAACTACTGAGCTTGATATCGCTGGATTGCCCAGGATTAGTTGGGCGCGTCGTGCTTGACGTAGGGTACCAGCACGAATGCACCACGTTGCTTAGCAGTCATGGTTTGATTTTCAGTGGTTCTTGTTTCTGATTTAAACAATGCTTTTGTCGTTGTGTTTTGACCGTCGCGCTACTGAAGACTTTTCCTGTGTATTAATATTACCGGTCGACGACTGTTTACTATTGGAGTGATCTATGTCAAAACTCCTATCCAGGATGGTTAAGTCCAGTTTAGAATAATTAATCGTGACACCGAAGCACTGTTGCAAATACACAATCAGGTGCCAACGGTCACTACACCCGCATTTCAATTTTAGGCTACGTATGTAACACTCGGCTGTGCGTTGGGATATTTTGAGTAGCTCAGCAATCACTGCTACCGAGCAACCGGACATTAATAATTTACCACATTCTAACTCTCGATAAGTGATGCGTGCATTAAGCAACGCTCTAGCCTTTGTAAGTAATTCCTGTTGTTGCTTATCCAGCAAACATCTACGTTCTAGACCGATTATTCCTTCGTCACAGCTCATATCCTGAATATCAAATAAAATACGTTAACTGATATCAATAATACTAAATAAAATAACTTTTGATATCCGTGCTATACACTTAGGGATGATAGCACCTAGGTAAAATTATCGTTAGATGTGACTGCTTATTGTCAAAATAGCCACAATCTGCAATAATCCTAACTTAGATGTTTGAGTTGGGTTAATATAAGGTTGGTTTTAACGTGATGGATTTGTGGAGTTTTGTTATTAGACACCCTTTTCTCATGGGGTTGACACTGGTAGTGCTCGGCATGCTGCTATATGAAGAGGTATTGGTGCTGTTGTTACGCGATTGGTTAATAACGGTTGGTGAAGCGGTAGGGCTGATTAATCACCATAGTGCATTAGTGCTAGATTTGCGTGAAGATAAAGAGTTTAAGAAAGGACATATTTTAGGCGCGGAACAGGTTGTTGCATCACAGTTGTCCGGCAGGTTAGATGATGGTAAACCGTTGATTTTAGTTTTGGCCAATGATACGGATTTTTTAACCATCAGGAACCAGCTGCCTAAGGGAATCGTCGAACGCGTGAAGATTTTACGGGGCGGGGTGACAGCTTGGCAAGAAGCAGGTTTGCCGTTGGTGAATTAGATTAAGGCATGCCTCCACAGTTGTTATTATTTTGTGATAATTAGTTTTAGAGGAGTATATTATGGCACAGACATCAACGCAGCAGGATAATCAGAAGCAGCCAGAATTTTTTATCCATCGTATTTATGTCAAAGATTTATCCATTGAATTGCCCAATAGTCCGCAGGTTTTTGTGGAGGAATGGCGTCCTGAAATAGAACTGAACATTCGGATTGATCACAAAGCTGTGACGGATTTAGCGAGTGACAGTTATGAAGTTACCTTATTTTTGAAGGTAACCGCTAAATTGCCGCAAGACAAGGTTGCGGTATTGGTGGAACTAACAGAAGCAGGTATCTTTAAAGTGGCGGGTTGGCATGGTGAGGAATTGGATCGTATGTTGGGCGCCTTCTGTCCGAGTATTATTTTCCCATACGCTAGAGAGGTGATAGCCGAGAGTATGGCACGCGCCAGTTTACAACCGCTGCACTTAGCGCCTATTAATTTTGATGCTCTGTATGAGGAACGTAAAAAACAGCAACAACAGTAGCAATGATAGTAGTAGAGGGCGGATGTTTGCGTAGTTAATTTGAATTTTGGGGGATGGTGAGTATGAATTGGTTTGAGCAGTTGTGGACCAACGCTAGTCGATTCTGCGCCAATTTTTCTGATCGCAAAGATATTCCAGAAGGTTTATGGCGTCATTGCGATCAGTGCGGAGCCATAATCTATCATGCAGAGCTGGAACGTAACCTGTCGGTTTGCCCAAAGTGTGGTTATCACATGCGTATTTCAGCTCGCCAACGTATATCTTATTTTTTAGATAACAATGGACAACAGGAGATAGCAGCGCAATTGAAGCCTATTGATAGGTTGAATTTCAAGGATTTAAAACGTTATAGGGACCGTATTGAGGAGGCTCAGAAACGTACTGGCGAACGTGATGCGTTGGTAGTGATGGTTGGTAGTGTACATGGCATACCTCTAGTATGCAGCTGTTTTGATTTTGGCTTTATTGGCGGATCAATGGGCAGTGTAGTAGGGGAGAAGTTTGTGCAGGGGGTAGACTATTGTGTGAGTCATAATCTGCCATTGGTTAATTTTTCAGCTAGTGGCGGAGCCAGAATGCAAGAGGGGTTGTTTTCTCTGATGCAGATGGCAAAGACCAGTGCTGCTTTAGCTAAGATGGCTAATTATCATCTGCCCTATATCTCGGTATTAACTGATCCCACTACAGGAGGGGTATCGGCCAGTTTGGCCATGTTAGGGGATGTGATTATTGCTGAACCGGGGGCAACTATTGGATTTGCGGGACGAAGGGTGATTGAGCAAACTATCAGACAACAGTTGCCAGATGATTTTCAGTCTAGCGAATTTCTGTTAGAACATGGCGCCATCGATCGTATTGTCTCACGTGTTCATATGCGTAGGGAGATAGCCAGTATTTTGTCACTGCTTTTACGTCGTTCTGCGCCTAGAGTGGATGATTAATCAGGCATTTACTAAATAAAGGGAGTTTGGAATGAAAACTTGGATAGTGGGCGGGATTGCTGGATTGTTATCCGTTGCTGGTCTGGTGTATTGGCGATATGGAAGTGAAGATGAGATGACGAAGTTTAGCAAGCGACAGATTATGCCGGTTGTTTTTGATGAGCAACGTTATCGTTCGGAAAGAGATGTGAGTGTGCAATACTGTCCAGCAAAAAGTGAGTTGGTAAAACGCGGCAATATCTGGCATACCAAAGATGATGAGTGGCTTAGTCACACGGATTCTACCGCTTCTGAGGTTACCGAGTTTATTGGAGCGCAGTGGGTGGGTACTGCTCATAAAGGGCAGGTTATGTGCATGTATAGCACTGATGAAGTGATTGCGTTTACTTTAACTCTTGAATCTAAAAATGCTACGCTAGTATCGGAGCCGGAGCATTTGCCCAATTGGAGCGCGCTGATTGATGGTCGATACCGAGTTTGTCGCTCTTCTAACGTAGCAGATTGTGCTTACGAAGTGGAGCGTAAGCGTGCAAAAACCCGCGATGAGATTATGAATGAAATCAGATGGCAACCCAAAACAACACGTAACGACGGGTAAGCCAAATCTTCGCACGTTGTGCGCTGACGTGAAATGGATTGAGATAAGACTATGAAGTCGAAAGGTTTCTTGCGGTTCTGGATGTTCGTGGGGTTGCTGATATTGCTTGCAGTTATCCGTTACCCGGTTTTGTTAACTGGGCAAGTGACGATTGCTTATATGGGTCATGAACGCCGCGTGAGTTGTCTTATGTTGATCGTGATCTGGTTAACCGGTTATTTTTTGCTGCAGTTAATGTTATGGTTAATTAGTCGGTTAGTTGGCTGGCCCAGTTATTTGAAGAACTGGTATCGCGTTCGACAGCAGAATTTGGCCAGAGAACAGTGGTATAGACAGTTGATGAATGAACTGTGGTTACAGGAGGATAAAATTGGCGATACACGTATTAAGTTACCTCAGTTATCGGTTATCCAAGAACGTTTTTGGTCTGCTATACAATGGGTGATGATCATAAAATATGCTGTGTCAACGGGCGATTATCATAGAGTTTTTGTCGCTATTTCGGAACTTGTAAAATGTGATGATTGGTGGGGACGTATCTGGTATTGGAAAGTACGTGCTGCCATGCGTCTGTCAGGGATGAAATCAGTGGATATTGGCAGTGACAGCGATACCATATGTTCCAATGATGCATGTTGTTTTACGTTTCAGGAATCAGAATTGGTAGCTCTTGCTCCTGAAATGCAGTTAAAACTGATAGAGTATTTTGAGATTACCCACTGTTTGTGGGGGCTAGATCTGTTATTAAAAAAAGCTAGTTGGCGCGATCTATCTAAGCAATATGAAGATTGTAGAGTAAGGCGGTGGCGTCTGTACCTTGATCTGCATAGCAATGAAGACACCGAGTACCGTAGTTGCGTTAAACGGTGGAAGGAATTGCCGAGAGATTTAAGGTACAAGACAGTACTGGCTAAATGGTGGATAGATAACTTGGTTGGTTTTGGTGTACTGGATGAAGCTAAAGATTACCTGGTTAAAACGCTGGAACATGGTTTATCGGTTACCCTTTTGCAATGTTATCTTCAAATGGCTCTTGATGATAGTGAACAACTTACTTGGTTGGAGCGTGTCGAGCAATGGATTGACCACTGTCATGGATGGACTGGCGGGCAATCTGATTGTGATTGGCAATCAAATGTTCGGTATGAGTTGTTGGTGTGCGCCGGACAGCTATGCCTAGCATTGCAGTTATGGGGCAAAGCTGTGGATTATTGGCAGGAAGCGCAGCGGGTAGCGGGAGATCTATGGCGTTATTTATATGCTAGCCAGATGCTGATAAAAGTAACGGAGCAGCATAACGGTGTGTCGACAGCTTATGAACTTTATTTGCTGCTCATGACCGAGGTTACTACGAAGTATCATGCATCATTGTTAATGGTAAAACGTAATTAATGGTTATATTGATGATTTAGTGAGTTATTGTGAAGGTGATGGTGCGAGGTTTATTGTTGGTAGTTGGTTTGATGGTTGTGACTGCTAGTTCTGCTAGTACTGGCAGTTCTGCACAGATAGGTCATGGTTGCAATAGTTTACAACTGGTAGCGGCACGCAGCTTGGTGGGTAAGTTATCTCGGATGCGCAACTGGCAGGCCAGTTTTGAACAGCAGGTTATCTTAGATGGTCGAGTGGTCAATAATCAACGCGGAATCATTTATCTAAAACGACCTGGTTATTTACGGTGGGAAATTCACTCTCCTTTTAAGCAGATTATTTGGTTTACTCCGGTTCAGACAGTATCTTACGATATAGAATTAGATCAGGCGATTATAAAATCGTCAAAATCGCAACTAGCAGCCGGTCATCCTATGTATTTGTTAGGCGCTACAGAGCAAGATATATTGAATTGTAAGATAGTTAAGGTTGACAAGAAAGCCCGCGTTAAGGACTCTGAGGTGTATCTTGTGTACCCGGTAGAAAGCGATAGCTATCGTTCAGCAGAACTGCAATATAAAAACGATCAATTAATAGGAATGGAGATTATAACCGCCGATGGTCAGTTAATTAAATTGCGTTTCCATGATGTTAACGATCATCCGAGTTTCACTAAACTGTTATTTGAGTTTACACCCAAAATGAGCACAGAAGTGCTATACTAGTTATCGATGTTTTGTGAGTAATTGAAGATTATCTTTTGGAGATTTGTTACAATGGTTATTGGTAAGGTTAGATGGCTGCTTAATGATAATAATGCTTAGCTAAGAACAAAATCAGTTAAAAAAGAGGATGGTGTTATGATGCTGGATAGTTTTGTTAATTTGGGATTAATTGATGCGAATGGCCAGTTTGATACTGCAGCAGCAAGCGCATGGCACCACAAGTTACAGCAGTTGTGGAACGATCTCAATGTTGGTACTGTGGATGAGGATGGGTATAGCGAGCTATTCAGTGACAGTGCAATGCTAAAAGGCGAAGTAATTGGCAGTGATGATTCTGATGCACAGCGTCGCCGCCAGATATTAACCAAGTTACGTTACATATTCGATCATCGTAATGATGCGAGCAACAGTAAGTTACTTACCACTATGTTGACTAGTAATAGTAGTGATTGGCCAGGATGGAGCTTAGAGACGCTGCAGCATCTGTTGAATTATTGTCGAATGTTGTCGGTAGACGCAACTGTTTACCAATTATTCAAGCAAGCTGATCGCGAATTAAAACGGTTAAACAACATCTTTCAATTCACCAAGGAAATTGAGCAGCAAGACCAAAAAATCAATAAACAACGTAAGTTGGATCTCGACCAAGCTATTCTAGATGCTAAACGGCTGTCTGAAAAGATGTATTATTGGTTAAACCGAGGAGTTCAACGTATCGCTTTATTTACGTATTACTATGACAGTGTTGACGGATATCTCAGACTACATATCAATCCAGAATTTGCTAAATATGATATTCGTAGTCAAGAACTAGCTAATAGCATCAAGGAATTGCCTATAGTTAATGGTTGTAAAATTTCGATAGACAATTACGATGAATTAAGCGCCGAACAGGGACTGGCTTTTAGTATGGTGATTTTCAGAGCTGGTCACGATCTTGTGGAAGGTGACCTGTATAGATACGATATTAAACAGGAAAATACTACCGCACGTAACCTAGCTTCTATTTTTGAACATAAATCGGCACTAGCGGGAACTGTTGATTGGGTACAGTCGGTTGCTCTTTCTAGGCTAGTTGACACAGTTTTGGCCCGTGTACCCGCATTTTCAGCTAAAATAGCTAGCGCGAGAGAACTCAAGAATAGCCATAAATTGGTGGAATTGCGTAGTTATGGTTTAGATCTTGGTAGTTTAAGCATGATGTTTGATGATAAATTGTGTGTTGAATTGTCGGGTAATGATGATAAGATAGCGTCAAACAACGGACGGACGGTAATTCTAGAGTTATTGCAGTTATATCAGCGACGAACAGATCGTAATCTGCTGCTTAATAAAATTGCTGATCACTTGCATCTTTCACTGGAGGTTCCTGCTGAAAGACAGACCGTTGAGCGGTTGTTACTTGAGTTTGAAAAACAGCGTCGTAACAACATTAAACAATACTCTAGTCAAAATTGCCGTTTTGCTGATCTTGCAGTTAATAGCCAAGTGCCGCTGCTGCATAATGCTTATCGTATGCGTGACATGGCCAAGTATTCGTTGCTTAGTAATGAACGTAAAAAAAGTTGGTTGCAACAACTGGCTAATTACTACAGCGAACCAGAAATAGAGCAATTTAATAAGGATTTTATCAGTTATCAGCATCACTTAAATAGTGGCGCTAGACTGTGGAACCAATTGAAATTAAAACCAGATCTAGAAACAGTACGGGTGATGCACAGGTTGAGTGAGCGACTGGAGCGTTATAGTTTGGCTCCGGATCTATTTGACGCTGAATATCAACGCGGACTATTCAATGAATTACTACAATTGGGTTTGCCGGTCAGTGAGAACGGAGTGATGCATGAACAGTTATTGAACTGCTCAACCCAGGTAAAGCAGTTATTGATTTATGGTAACCAGGAAGTACAGGTAAGGTACAGTCAGAGTATGAGGGAAAGTTTTGGGGAGTTCTACCGAGCAAGCATTCGAGAACATCAAAATGAGCTTCGTTTGCATGATTTAATTGCTGATTATAGTAGGTTAACAACTGGTGCGACCCCAGAAAATAGCCCTGTCTACCGTGAGCTCGTAGAGGAGTTGCAAGGGGTGTGTTATGCTATACGACATGTCACTAGCAGCGAAACGTCGCCACAACATTATTTGCAACGGTTGTTAGTTAATGAGAAATGTCCTGAAGAGTTACGCGTAAAGCTTTTGAAGATAGCAGAACGTGAAAACGTGATGTCTCTTGACTTATCAATGGAACATACGAGCGCTGGATTAGCTATGACCAGGTAGTGTTAATTACTAAATAATGAGATGACAGAGGAGGAATTTTTATGATGACTAATTCTATTAGTTTGCATAGCGCCATAACTACTCTAGGAATCAGTGATGACCAACTGGAAACGACTGTTGGCAATTGTGAGGATACCCTAAATTCCGAATTTAAGGGCCTGCTTGATTCAACAAAACCAGAATATGTTCAAAACGAGAAAATACGCGGAATGTTAAGTAGAATTTTGAATCGCAATTCGCATATAACAGTATTAAGTAGTCATAAACGAGCGATGCTTGAGGCAGCCGGCGTTGATGTAATAAATTAAGGGCTCTTTTGAGACTACGTGAGGCCCACGAGCGTTATCTACATGATAAGCTAGGTTATAACCAACAGCTTGAGTATGAACAACGAATGGAAGAAGCCAGAGAAGCTATGTCGAGACTGGACGATGACGCCCAAAAAGCTCGTCGATCGGCGATGGATAATCATCAGTCAGGACGTGCCAAATTGAAAGAAGCGGGCATCTACAGTTTGGAAGATAAGCAAAATATTTTCGTGTTGTATGACAATGGAAACATTAAGGTAAGAATAATTGAATGGGATAAAAAATCATTCGACAAACTGTTTACGGAGGTGTTTCAGGCAGGTAGCAGAGTTCGAATTAGTGATTGGAGCAGCAGGAAGCCGGATGAGCAACGTATGGCTTTAGAATCGGCTATTAGACACGGAGTAGATATCATTGATTCAGAGATTTACCGTTGGGGTTATCGAGCAAGCAATCCACCTGAGGAAAATTTGGCTGTTTTGACTAGAATAGAGGCCGAGATAGCCAGCGGCAAAAAGGTTATGCCTAATTGGCTGAATGACAAGATGCTTAACAATCTTAGAAGAATATCATTGTCTAGGGTCCCGAAGGCAGAGCAGGGTTTGGTGGAAACTAGAGCATTAGCTAGCCAGTTAGATGATGCGCGAGCTGTTATGAGTCAAGTAGCCAGCACTTTAATTAATCAACATGGTTTTTCCGATCATCAAATTTGGCAGGTTGTTGAAAAAACTGCCCCTGGTGAGACGGTACGCGGTTGGTTAAGTGATCATAATGAAGAGGGATATAAGACCTTATGTGCTCGAATAAGGGAAGTCTACAAAGCAAATGCAGCTAACAAGGAAGAGTTGATTAAAAATATACTGGTTGAGAGTGGTTTTGCAAACGATGAAGCTACCAGCAATCTTAGCAAAACACTGGCTGATGAACAACAGGGAATGTTTGATGCTACTAGACAGACTTTGACTGATACCTTATTACAGGCTTGTGTGCAGCAAAGGAGACTCGATGAACAGGGATTGAACCGTTGTAACCAAAAGATTCAAGGCTTATTATCGGTTGATGGCAGGGCTAGCCTGGAAATTATTGACCGGTTATCCAATGCTCCCACAGATACGCAAAGAGAACTAGTGGCTATTAAGGATAGCATTGACGACTTGCATGCAGACGTCGAGCGCGTTGCGAAACGCATGTTGAGTGTAGATCAACCTGAACTGCAAAGTAAATTACTCGAGATGCGTGTTGGTCTTCCTGATCAAAATACTTGGGAAACGGATAAAATTGATACCGACTTATTAAACAGTGCTTTCCAGATTAAACTTGAGGGTGAGGCAAAAGCAACAGTGTCATCAGCTTTACAAAGACTTAACAGTTGGATGACAGAGGAGTCTGCCGACAAAGATAAGATTCAGGAATTAGTTGTTAAGACTAGCGCTCCGGATACTGCAGTGCTTACCATGCAAGATTATCAGAGATTTGTTAAAATAGCGGCAGCCACTGAGCACAAACAGGATAAGACACAATATTCGAAGAGTGCAAGTTATCTCCAAGCCGTGGAGGCTTGCGAGCATGCGCTAAATTTGGTAGATAATGCTACCCATCCTTTGAAATTAGGCTATGCTGTTAAGTGGTTAAATGGAACAGAGGGTCTAAAACTTAATGGCAAGGATTTAAAACAGACCGGTTTTTCCATTGGCGGTAACTCCAGAGATAAGTTGTTGATCGCGTTAGATGAACTGACAACTTTAGCGCAAGAGGGAACTAGTAAGGAAGTGATAGCAGGGATTAAGCAGCAACTGCAGACCACTAACGCAATGTCGACCTTGAAGTTAACGGATTACCAACAGCTGACGGAGATAATGGACAAAGTAGAACTTACAGAAGAACATCGGATGGCGATTCAAGCTTGCGAAAATTGTGTAGTATTAGATACTGATCACGCTCCTATACTTATTAATGATGAGACATTACTGGCTTCCGCTAAACCGTTATTTGAACTCGGTAGCCTGGAAGATGCGCAGAAATTACAAGAAGAGGCCCAAGGAGATCTTAAAGATCATTTTACCTTTGAGCTAAAGTCGGAACAGATTGGTCATCTAAAGGAGTTGGTGGCCAATCTGCGTGATATTGATAACCATCGACCTTACGGTGAACAGCCGCATTGGGCGGAAGATTTGAAAAGTCTTCAGAGCATATTAGATAAATCGTCTACTTCTAATTCCCTACAAATGTCCGCGAAGGATCTCTCAACGTTGCAAAAAGTGAGCAGTAGCGCCTCAGCTGAGCTAGGTAGTGCTGCAGCAGTAGTGGCTCCTGAAGTGGTTGCTTGTGTGGTATTATCAGAAAAGTTAGAGAGTAAGCTAAGTCAATATAGCAGTCAGATGCAGCAAGAGGATATACCGAACATGAATGGACTAAAATTCGATGATTTATCCGGTCAAAACTCAGAACAACCTGTTCCAGTAGCCCCTGTATTTGGTCATTAACGGTGAATTAAAAATAGTAAAGATCAATATCATTTAGATATTGATCTTTTGTGTGCTTGTGTAGAGAGAATTATTGCCGTACAGAGTAATACAGTACCGCATAAAATAATTAAACCGTTAGATAGCTGGTCTAATTTGCCAGCACCTAGCATTTTACCGATTAAAAGATGTTCAGCATTAGAAAAAACGGTCAAGAAATTGCCGGCACAAAATGCCATGAAGGATATTTGAGCCAACTCGAAAGCACAGATGCTATTTACAGCATTGGTCAATACGATTAACCAGTTGATTATATTACTAGAACCGGCCATATTCAGTTGCAATTTCACCAGTATTAACCAGAACAGATAAGATAGAGTGATGATGGCTAATAATTTGTTACCAGCATTATTCTTAACCAGGTGATAGGTAGGAAGTATTGCTAACAGTACGAAACCAGCAAAATATAGAATTTGAGTTCCGCTGTAATGGATAGGGGCGCTGGGTAGTTTGAGCCATCTAGCAGTGGTGATCGTTACTAGACAATTTAACTCTATAACAATCAACAGTAGTATAAGATTTAGAACTTGCTGGTATTTGTTAATATTAATAGCGGAAGTATAACCAATTCTATTAATAAGCGTTTGTAGGGTAATACTGCGGTAATTGCTGAACCACAACGTGAATCCAACTACCATTAAAATAAAACACCCGCTCATACTGTTCGTGAAGTGTAGATTAAGCCATTTGAGTTGAATAATAATCTGTCCCAACATGAACATGATTCGAGAATATCGAGCCATGGTGAAAAAAGTTAACCATATTAGAGCTAATGCTGTTGCGCGTGACGGTATTAGTACGTCGTACGGCGTACAGGATAAAATGATCCATAGTAGATATATTGATAACACCAATTGCCAAAAAATGCTCAGACGCTCTTTAACGCATTTAGAGTAGTAATAAATTAAACCAAAAATTGCGAATTGCAGAAAAACGATAGCGATATATATAAGAGCTGCCGCTTTAGGCATAATACATAGCTGATTACTCTGCCAAAATTGCATGCTCAGCGAGGCATCGGTATTAACAATCAACCATAATACGAAGAATAAGAATAACCATAAGTAGCATCCATCAATGAATTTTTGGGAACGCAATGTGGATAAAACTTTGTTAGCGATTAACCTGTAAAATCCGTGTAGCATTTCGATCCTCTTTCATATTTTCATATACATCTCATTATATTTTGCAGGGTGCGTTGCAACAACTAAGGTAGGGACATGACCGGCAATACTCAGCATCGTTGGAATCAGCAATAGGGGAGCTATTGACAATATTTTGTACGATGTCTTTAATCTGCATGAGCCACCACTCTATCAAGCTACTATCTTTGCTGATCAATTGTAGTTTAACGGCCAGCGCATGTATATCGTGCATAGTATATGATTTGCAGGTCAGATGTTCACTGGAATGGATCTGCCACGATATTAGTTGTGTAATTGGTTGCTCTTGTAATGCTATGCAACACAGTGGTATGCGAGGGTTGCGCATGGGCACGGTCAACCACTGTCGAGGAGTGGGCATGACTAGCCCAGTAGTGTAGTTTACCAGTATCCGTTTGCCGTCAGTAAGCTCATCTATGCGATCAATGTAAATGGGTATTTCGATATTGTTGACAGTCACCGTGCGTTTTTGACTGACCGTTATTACTTTAAATGGCGCACGTTTTTTCTCCAGCAAAAGATATTGTTCAAATATCTGTTGAAAATATAACAATTCACTGTTTGTGAGAGTTACGGCTAATCTACCAGCAGTTTGCGTTAAAGCGTCTTGTATTAGACAACAACTTTGTTCGATGGATAATTGGTGCAAATTATCTAGTGAATCAATCTGTTGCCAAATACAGGTTAAAACACCGTGCAATAGTTTACTTTTGATAACAGAGGTAATGAATTTTTGAGACTGCGCAATCGGTAGCTTATTACCTCTAAGATCCAGCGCCTCATTTAGGTAGGCACGTAGAGCACATCGGCTATGTGAAGTTAACCAATGGATGTTTACTTGGTTATATTGACAGTCTGCTTTACTTAGATAATTGTCTACTCGGTCTGATGAAATAGCGTGGTTTAGAGGCAATTCGGCGAATTTGTTTGAGCGAGACGCTAGTGATGGCAGTCGCAATACCTGGCAGTTGCGGTATTGATCCCACAAGACAGAAGGTAAATGGTGGCTGCCGTCAGGATTATTTAAATAACTGCCGATAATAATTTGGGTAGTAGTATGAGTAAATAGATAATCCGCTAGTTGTGCAATATACTGATTACGGGAGACGTTATTCCTCACTGGTATTTGCCACTCAGCTTGAAGTCTGTTAGGTACTAGCGTAGGGGTATGACTAATCAGCGCTAAGGTCTGTCGGTCTAGCTGCCACAACCATAGATAGTCCCAATTGCCACCCCAAGCTTCCTCTAGAGTTATAATCTGAATATGTTGTTGCGGATGCTTGGATCCACCCCTTCCATAAGTATCGCGATTATATAGAGTAATTAAATCTTTACTCAGGCTAATTGTTTCATTGGCTAATAGTTTTAACCAGTGCTGTATTTTCCAAGCATCGGATACCGCACCTAACTGACTAGCGGATAGCATTAAATCTTGAGTTAAGCGTAACCAGTGTTGCTGGATAGCATTATCATGCCATAATAAGTACTGGCTAATAGCTTCTACGAGTGATGTTAATTCTATAGTTTGGGGTACAGAGTATTGATGAATGTTTGACCAACCAATTAAATCTTGCCAGCTATTACTAACGTGACCGATTATCCGCCAATTGAGTGGTAAAACAGTATCAAGTTGCAATTGTAACTGCTTGGCTTGGACTCTATTCGCGACCACCACTGCAACTTTAATCGATGATGATTGTGCAATTTGTGGTAAACATTTAATCCACCGAACCAAATCTCTCAAGAGATGATGAGAGTGATGTTCTGTGCACTCATAGACGACGGGGGTGGTTGAACTTGTTGCGGGCAGCCACCAATGCCATTTTACACCTTGAGATTGCCAATATAGACCTATCTGCTGCCACAACGGTGGTATCCATGGCGGTTGAACGGCACTAAATGGTGGTATCAAGGCCGCGTCCGATTGTTTATGCTGCAAAAATGACGTATCTAGTACCTGTTTAGAGGCTTGGCCTATGTCAAACCACCTATCAACCATAACTTGTTCCTGGTAATATCGATGCAGGATATTAATCCAATGAGGCATGTTAACCCACTGGTCATCACAGCAATCGTTATAAAACCAGATGTCGCTTAGTTGATTTAACAGTGATTTACTGGGCAAAATTGCATTTATCGAATCGCGCTGCAGCAATAGCCATGCCCAGATTAACCTAGCGGCCGATGGAGTAATCAAAGGTTGACTGGATGTGACAACCTGCCCCAGCCATTTCGTCATCTTTACATAAACCGAATTAAACAGAACACGCATAACTTAGTATCATTACAACAATCATTAAGGTAAGGCAAGTAATATTCGATCTGTTTATTTTTTGAACATTTTAAGTTTAGAGATTTAAAAATCTGATACGGGTGATTGATATTAACGTAATACCCACAGAGTTATCCACAATTATTGTGAGTAACATCTCGTTTTTGAAATCGGATGAACAGGATAGCAGCATTCACATATAATTCTTGATTTTTAGGCTAAAATGTTTACACTACCTGCGAGTTGGGGGGCGTTAGCTCAGTCGGTAGAGCAGCGGACTTTTAATCCGTTGGTCCCGCGTTCGAGTCGCGGACGACCCATTCTTTTCTATGATGAGCGGTGTGTTATCGTGG
>R20__coassemble_1301_pt1 | contig 14490 bp, 13 predicted proteins | sample R20__metabat2_low_PE_004 | metagenome-assembled genome bin R20
AGCGACTCCGTCAGATTGTTGGGAATACCAATCGCTGCCCCCTCAATCAACGAAAGCAAACATATTAGACAGGTCAAAAAACACCCAGTTCCCACGTGAGGATGGGTACACAGCGAATGATCATGGCCATCCAGAGTGAGATTACGTTCCATAACCGTTAACAAGATAGCTATCAATATACAGATTAGATAAGCCAACGGGTAAGAACCGGTGTAAAACTTGGCAAACTGCTTAACTGCATCTGGTAATAGGTGGAGCATAGCAGCTCCCATAAAAATAGCGCTAGCAAAAGAACTAGAAACTTTCATTAAAAGACAGTTACGATTGGTCAACCTGAACGGCACCAAACCTGTCAATAATGTCAAGAAAAATATACTACCCGCGAACAAACATTTAACTAAAAATAGTGTCATCAAATAACCCACCAATCAAATCCATCGTAGGTACCATCCAACTGGTAAGGATAGCACCTGTTCATTAAGACAAAATTAACGTTACACTTATCTCACATCGTCACACCCAGCGTTTCAGCACTAACCTCTTACCTTACTGTATAAACGATCCAGATAAAAAACCGAATAAAACCACATTACTAACACTGCTGCTAAACAGATACCTAAAAATGGAGCCAAATCTAGTAAACTAGAACCGCTAAAAATAGCTAACAACAACTGCTGAATAACGGCACCTCCACCCTTACCAAACCGCATGCCAATGGTTTCCGCAGCTGCCTTTCCTTTGGTACGCAACTCTGCACTGAGTGGTATGTATACCATCTCCTTAGTCGAATCGAAAAAAGAATTTTTGGTAGCGCGGGCGAGTAAGACCGTAGTAGCCCCAGCATATATCGCTATTTTTAAAAATGGAATTCCGTAAAGTGCCACGGAACTACCGCCTCCGCCCACCATTCCAACAAAAAACACCGAACCGGAAACCAGTACCGCCATTGGAGCCACCAACGCTGCAAGACGCCAACCCATAATATTTAGTAGGTAAGTAGCTGACACTCCTAACGTTACACTTGAAAAGGAGATAAAAAAATTGACTCTGCCTATAAAATGCTGCAGTTGATTACCCTGTCCGGCGAAATACAGTTCCATCGACTTTTTCCACACCCCTTCTACTAAGTTGATGGAGATACCATAACACAGGATCAACAGAGTAATCAGAAGGATTGTTTTAGAGGATAATACGTGTCTAATACTATCTAGCAACGAAACTTTTGGTTTTCGTTTTTTAACTATCGAACCCTCCGAAACGTCTTTATTGACCCTTTCAAAACCCACCACCCTGCATAACGTTGTTAGCGCCAACGAAAGCAACATGGCGGCCACCACTATCAGATATATACTGTTATGCAAAGTCATACCCCAATCCACATTACGCGATGCCTCATAAGAAGCGCATAAACTAGCCGCCATCAGTCCCAAAGAACGGAAAGTGCCATATAAGGAATAGAATCTCTTGGACTGCTCCATGCTTGTAATATGATTAGCTATTTCCCAAGTCAAAACCGATGACATTACGGAAGACCACATCTCAGCCAGCATGTAAAAACAGCTGCTGGGCCAGTGATCAACCACCATAACTAAATAACGTACCGCCGGATAATTGGTGACCCAAACAGAGGAGCCTAAGTGCAGCCTCCAACTCTGATAATGCGGATAAATCACCCACACGTAGAGCAGGAAAAAAGCAACAAAAAACAGGTTAAAACCGTGATAAAGTTTGGTACGCGTTATCGAATCGGAAAGCTTCATGTAAACCAGAATGAAGGTAATAGAAGCCGGCCAAACCACCCACACCTTCAATGCGCTCAACATTTCAGCACTAGAGTGCGACAAAACTAAAGCGTCCTTAAGTATACGCGCAAACCCATGTACAAAAGTAGCCAAAAACATCATCACAGAAAGGCAGACAAACACCGCCAACTCTTCCCGATGCACAGGCAACAATTTGTTCATTCATGCACTCTAACACTAAAAGTTATCCTATACTCCCGGTAACAAAAAAAATCAATACGCTACCCTACGGTTCGCAAAAAATAAATTCAGAATATATGTCCCACTGGACTATACAACAATCAAGCGCGTTCGCCACACAAATACCGTTCCACCATATCACAAATGAGATGACCACAAGCAATATGCATCTCTTGAATATTGTTAGTAACAGAGGACGGCACATTTAGACAGACATCCGCCACTGCTTTCAGTAACCCCCCTCCTTCCCCGGTAAAAGCTACGGTATGAATCTGTTTTTCTTTAGCAAGTTTGAACGCCGATATAACATTGGCCGAATTACCGGAAGTCGAAATTCCTACCAAAATATCTCCAGACTGTCCAACTCCCTCTAACTGCCGAGCAAAAATCTGTTCATATCCATAATCGTTACCAATAGCCGTCAAGGCCGAACTATCAACAGTCAAGCTAATAGCTGCCAGCGAACGACGATTGAATTTATAACGCCCTACCAACTCCGCCGCTAAATGCTGACAATCAGCAGCCGAACCACCATTGCCACAAAAAATGATTTTATTACCAGCACTTAGCGCTGTTATCCAAAGTTCAGCAATGGTTAAAAGCAACGGAACCTTGGTTTTTAACTTAATAAAATTGCAGGCTATATCGTCAAAAGCCTGCATCAATACCTGATCGTACTCGCTAATAATCATTATCTTTCCCTACTACACTTGCACTCCGCACCTTAACTATACACTATCAAGCAGCATTCAAATAGTAAACAAAGCGGAATAAATTAACCAAATCTCGTTCACGGTGAACTACTAGATAGCTGTAACTTTAAGTGATGTTCAGATTCTTCAGCAAAATTGACTTAATACTACCCATATAACCACGCTAAACACTAACCCAATTAATCTTAAGGGGGACCGCCAATAATCTGCGTCTACATTGTCCATTTGCCGGTTGCCAACGTAGATTGTACGCCCGCCAATCATCAATTGATCTTTGAGTAGTTAAACACCCTAAATAGGCACCGGACAAACCAAACTGCCACACCGACGCAAAATGATCAGGTGATACCGGTACTTTAGCGACGGTTTTGATCCGCAATTCATTCGAAACATCACGAACAAGTAAAGCGCTCAACCACTTAACCTCAAATAATGACCGCCAAAAACTTGCACAATATTCTCCCGACCATTGACGATTCCATATAGTAGAAGCATAGTACTTAACCACACTTTCCTGCATGGTCCACCAAGCAGTAAATTGCATATCTAGGTCAATTCTATGCTCAACCCCACCCAGTTGCATAGACTCGAAGGCTACCGGATCCATACGGGTCAATAATTTTTGTCGCAGCTTAATCGGACGTCTATTTAACCACTCCAAATCAACCCCCAAATTGCAGGGACTGATAACTAGCACTCCCATAGTATGACTATGAGTCACGCTAACAAAACAGGGAGAGCCTGTCAGGTAAATCTTACCATAACGACTAATAGCTAACGCAACCTGAACTGGATCACAACCCAACATATCAGCCAATACTAATCTAATAGTAGCTCTAGAGCTAAGTCGTCTAATACGACAATTAACCGGTAAATTTACGATATAACGACGCTCAGCCGGAGTGAGAACATCCATTAACTCATTTACAACCGTGTCATCCAGCCAATCGGAGTATGGATAATTGAAGCAGAACACAGACAGCCGATCAATGGTCGGTTTTTCCAGATATTCAATCATAATGGAAAGGTTCTGACATGACACAACTAATCACGGACGGACTTGATCACGAGAGAACTTTGTCCTCCACTGACCAACCATTCGGGTAAAACCGTTACCAATAAACTAAACTGTTTTTTCCACTCTAATAGCTCATCGCCGCTTAATCTACCAAGTACAAAATCTGCTACCTGCTCTCCGGACAGCGGTCGACCTATGCCAAAACGAATCCTTGCAAAATTTTGTTTATTGCCTAATGCATTGGCTACACTACGCAAACCATTATGACCATTTAGTCCACCACCTAACTTTCCCCTAATCTCCAAACTAGCTAAATCCAACTCGTCATGCAGTATCACAATCTGATCTGGCGTAATTTGATAATAACTAGCCCATGCCCCTACCACCTGTCCACTATTATTCATATATACATCGGGACGCATTAACACCATCTCTTCTCCATTAATCGCAATCTTAGTCGTCTCGGCCGACCACTGCTTATCTATCCGCCAACTTGCCTGGTAATAATCCGCTATTGTTTCTACTGCCAAACTACCAAGATTATGCCTAGTGTACCGATAAGTAGCACCAGGATTCCCCAAACCTACCATCAATCTAAACATAAATTTACCGCGTTGCTGCCCTAACACCGAGTTCACATCACCTATACCGACACGCAAGCTAAACCAAACCACTGCAAAGTTCGATCAATATACTGAGCATGGCGAAAAAAGACTGCGTAGGTAATAGGTATCATCGCAACAGTACCCGTGATTCTACCAAAAACCCCATCCCAATTACCATGTTCTATAAAATGTGCTCCTCCTTCAAACAAAATAACAGCCCCAATAAACTCAACACAAACCTTAGCACCAAACATAGCAGCAACTAATCCAGTTCCTACCGCAGCACCTAACAACTGAATAGTTGTAGTTCCATCTATCCCGCCGCCAACCAGCTGCAACGCATAGTCATCCAACTGCACCATCACAATCCACCCCCAACATACCATGTTACCAATGCAAATCAACAACCATCTGACAACACCATTTCACCAGTCGCTAGCTGTTCTATCAATTTGATCAACAAACTAGTTGCATCACTAGTACGATGCGCCTGCAGTGCTTGCTGCCAAACTGTCGGATCACGCCGCCAAAAATCAAGTTCAACCAATAATCTTTCTGGATCAGCTGCCAATTCAGACTGTTGAATCACCATGCTGCAATGCAAGTTAGCAAAACATTGAGCGTTAACCAGTTGATCGCCCCGACTACTTCGTCCATCCAAAGGAACTAAAATATGGGGCTTACTGAGATAAAGCAATTCGTAAATGGTGGTAGCCCCGGCCCTAGCCACCACTATATCAGCTGCCTGTAACACCATAGGAAAATATTCGTTAATATATTCAAACTGCCGATAATCTGGCTGTTGCAACGCTTCTATTACTCCGCCACGCCCACAGACATGCAACACTCTGTAACGACTCAACAATTTAGGTAAAGTGGCTCTCACTGCTTCATTAAGCTTGGCCGCTCCCAGACTACCACCAAACACCACGACAAAAGGCTTAGAGCTGTCGCTAGTAGGTAGCCAATACCGAGCAGTGGCAATTTCACCACCGTCCACGCTAAATTCGCTACGCAGCGGCATTCCTGTAATTACAGCCCTACTTTGCCATTTGGCAGCTAAGTGATCTTTGGTCTGTTTAAAAGTTAACGCGATACAATTAGCCCACATAAAGGCTATACGATTTGCCAATCCCACGGTTAAATCAGACTCATGGACAATAACCGGAACACGCAGTAACCAAGCCGCAACGGTTACCGGTAATCCAACATAACCACCTTTGGAAAAAACCACATCCGGAGAGATTTTATACAGATAATAAATAGATTGAATAACCCCCACCACCACCTTAAAAAGATCAATCACATTCTGCCAACTAAAATAACGTCGTAATTTACCCGCAGCGATACAACAGTAATCGACTTCATTCAGCTGACCTACGAGTTCGCGTTCAATACCGCATTTAGAACCTAAATAGCTAGCCTTCCAGCCACGTTGTAAACCAGCCTTTATTAGCGTTATGTTGGGCAAAACATGACCAGCCGTACCGCCTCCCGTAAACACCACCTTAAACATAAACTATTTTCTCCGTCATATCTCAACTGAGCAGACACCGCAACCGCGTCATCAGTCTCTCTAGCTCCTGTATATCTTTAAACTCAATGATGACTCTACCACTACCCTTATCCTTGCCTGTTTTGACCTGCACCGGTACAGATAACAGTTTAGACAAATCTTCGGCCAGATCGTGGCCGGTCCGATCCGTTAACTGCATGCGTCGTTCACTTGCCGAAGGTCTCAAAACCTGTTTAACCAATCTTTCGGTTGCTCGCACCGTTAAATCACGATCCACTACGCGCTTGGCGATATCAAGCTGCAACTCAGCATCATTTAACATTAGCAAAGCACGCGCATGTCCCATCTCAAGCTTCTGTTGCCGCAATAACTCCTGCACACCCACCGGCAATTCTAGTAGCCTTAACAGATTACTAACACTAGAGCGTGAACAACCGATCAATTTAGCCGCGCTATCATGTGTCATATGAAATTCTTGCACTAGTTTGTGCAAAGCGTTTATTAACTCCCAAGTCGTGAGATTTTCACGCTGCAAATTCTCGATCAAGGCCAGCGCCATAGCCTGTTGATCGCTCAATTCTCTGACCACCGCCGGCACCGTCTCCAGTCCGGCCAACTTGGCAGCGCGCCAACGACGCTCTCCAGCAATAATCTCATACATGTGCGTATCAGGTAGATACCTAGCCACTATAGGCTGCAACACGCCGTGTTGTTTGATAGAATCAGCCAAAGCACGCAGCTCTTCCTGACTAAAAATCGAGCGCGGTTGATAACGACCCGGTTGCAAAACATGAACCGCCAACTGCTGAACCGCATTAGTTGACATCTGATCTATATCCACGTTGCCGTTTATGCGAACTTCACTTAGTAGCCTATCTAAACCCATGCCAATCTTTTTAGCCATGAACGCAACCTTAACTTATAATAACTTGACAGTACACCACAACCACTCAGTAACACGACACATACCCTATAGTCATGCCTTTTCGGCCCAAATCAATGCGGCGCACAAACTTCACTTCTCCAATATCTCACGTGCTAAACTAAGATAAGCCTGCGCTCCCGTAGAATAACGATCATAAAACAGAGCCGGCTGACCACTACCCGGAGCTTCCGCTAAACGCACATTGCGCGGAATAACGGTACGATACACCAATTCGCCAAAATGAGATATCAACTGTTTAGATACTTCACCAGCCAGACAGTTTCGAGCATCAAACATAGTGCGCAATAAACCGGCGATCTTTAACCTTTGATTTACCACATTCAAAGAGCGAATGATCTTAGAAATCACCACCAACCCTTCCAAAGCGTAATACTCACACTGTACCGGCACTATTACCCCCTCAGCAGCCACCAAACTATTAACGGTCAACATACCAAGAGACGGTGGACAATCAATAATCACATATTGATACCACTCAACTATAGGCATCAAAAGGCGCGCCAAACAAGACTCTCTATTCACCTGACTAATTAACGAAGGCTCAACTTCATTCAACTGAGCATTAGAGGGCAACAACTGATAACCGTAGTTAGTAGTCCTGATCAAAGACTGTAAATCACACATACCTAGCAGCGCTTGCTCCAGCCCACCCTCACCATCAGTCAACTTAATACCACTACCCACTGACGCATTACCTTGAGGATCCATATCTATAAGCAACGTACGCTGACCAAGTTCCGCTAAACCTGCAGCCAAATTAATTGCGGTAGTAGTTTTGCCAACCCCGCCTTTTTGATTAGCTATCGCTAAAATTTTACTCATGACTCATTCCTAATAAACCTAGCATGTCTAGCACAAAGAAACCTTACAGCACACCGCCCAATCGATAGCGCGTATTGTAACCGAAAAGACCTGGGTCCACAATCGAAAATTGAAGACGCAATCTAAACCACTCTCAAGATACCGTTACCACCACCATTTATAAACGTATCATTGCTAATTCAGATAAATACAAGACAACAATTCATAAAACTTAGATAGCTAGAAGCGAAACAGTCGTCACATTTCGCTATCCATAAAACTATTCACAACCGAGTAGAACATGACTCAAAAGTTGACACGACCATACAACACAGATCAACGATTCATGCCCTTGCTAACCATTTACAAATCGTTGACCCAACCGTCAGTAACAGGTTACCTTAAACACCGATCACTTGGACGTAGGAAAACGCAACGCAAATCTGGTATAGCAACCCGGTCGCGATTCACAAGTGATATCACCACCTAAGTTTTTCATAACTAAATGGCAGAAGTGTAACCCTATACCACCATTTTTGTAAGAAGCATTCTTACCGGTAAACTGCTCGAAAATGCAACGGGATAGCGCCTCATCCATGGTTCCGGCACTATCAGTTACCGTAACCACTCCACCTCGTCCATCTTCCGAACAAACAATGTCGATTTTGCCTTCCTCTTCCCGCTCCTTAAGTGCAGTCAAGGCATTTTTAAGCAGATTATTCAACACATGAATTACCAAAATTTTTTCACCATGGTAGTAAAAATTCTCTTCTATCTGCAAACTAATCGCCGCTCTTTCTTGTCCTTTGAATGGATAGTGCTTAAGCAGCTCTCTCAAACTCTGCTGCATAGAATAATAACGAAATCTAGAACGATCTACCTTATCACAACCAGTAGAAATATAGCGAATCTGCTGAAGAAAACTATCGATAAAATAGTTAGTATCTCGCACTGTGCGCTTAATCACTCTAGAATAATCACTAAGATCACCACTACCGTCGTGCTCCAAAATGCCCTCCATCAGCTCGGTATACAGTTGAATTACTGCCAGCGGAGTACGCAGTTCATGTGCTATCTCTCCCGAAAGAGACAACACCACCTCCTTAGGAAAAAGTCCTCCACTATTTGCAACATCACGCAAACTGTCCATTTATCACTCCTGTAAAACTTAATCACATGTAGCCCACCTCGGCCTGTCTATTGATATAGCACACCAAAAATCACATAGACACTCTCAATTAATGTTCTATTTTTTAAGTGAAATTTTTACATGCAAATTTTATAGGTAAATTTTACAGATATTTTGGAATGGTAATAAAGTCACCCACTTCACATCCAACCGATGTTAAAATACCAGTCTCCAGATTGCTAACGTAATCTACACCTCCAGCAACTATACCCAACTAGTCAGCGCTATAATCTGCATTACGTTCATATAGTACCCGTTGCATCCAAGCTTCCAAAATAAGTTTGGCTGCTACACTATCTACTGAACAAGTACGAAAACCGCGCCCACCAAAATTACCATAAATGCGCCGCTTGGCTTCCTGGGTAGTTAACTGTTCGTCTGCGTCATACACTGGAACTTTAAAACGTTGTCGTAACAATTCGATGAATCTTCTAGCCAAACGGGTCACCGTAGATCTACTGCCGTCTAACTGCAACGGTACCCCCACTACCCAAGCTTGGGGATACCACTCAGCGTAAAGCCGTTCAAAACAACTCCACTTCACGTTTAATCGTTGATTGGGTATCGGAGCTTGAACCGACGCTGTACCAGTCAGTAACTGCCCAATCGCCACCCCAATCTTGCTGGTACCATAATCCAACCCAACAAACACCGCGTCATCTGTAAAACAATACCGATGTTCTAGATCATCCTTCTCACGCTGCAGCATCTCGCCACTCATCAACAAAACTCTACCTACTGTCAACTATGGAACGACAGTAGGTCTCTTTCACTCGTATAGCACACAACAACGCCAACAAGCTGGCTGACAATAGTAACAGATTAGCGCGTGCAAAATCGCTGGCCACCCACTCACTATTACCATGCCACATTAATAAAGCGGAGTACACATGGGCCACCGTACCGCCTGCCACCAGCAACATGGCTGACAAACTACTAGCGGTAGCGGTAAGACTCGCTGCATTACTCTCAGCAATAACCGGATAACTAAGCACCTGACATCCACTAACTACACCACATAATGCAAATAATAGGGTCATCTGCCAAACCGAAATACCATGCGCTAATAAAATTATCAGCGATACAATAACATGAGCTATCGCTCCTATCACCATAGGAGGTTTTCGTAAACCAAAATATTCCGGTAACTTACCAAACACTATGTTACCGATAATCATACCTAAGAACAGAGTACTTACTATCATACTAGCATCTAGCAAATCATAACCGTGTGCTATCCTTAAAAACGGCACCCCAAATACACCACCCAACAAAAACACTGCTAAATTGGTTGCACTGCTATATAACCCACACAACCAATTCTGTGCGTTATTGGCTACCAATCTAATCGAATTCCACCATTGATATTCAGCTTCATTGATGTGATGCGTTCCATCACTATCCATCGAACCATCCACCCTATCTGTCCCATTTGCTGGTAATCGAATCGCAAAACACTGCATAAACGCAAATAACAACCCAACTAGCACCATACATTGCAATGTGCTCCGCCAACCTATTCGTTGCATCAACCAAGCAGCAGGAGCTTGGGCTATCATACCTCCCACCGTGCACCATGAGCTAAACACCGCAACAGCTAAGCCCATACGTCTAGAGGTAAAACATCGTGCAGACAACTTAACCAATGATATAAAACCAAAAGCCCCTACTAAGCCCAAAACAAAACGGGCCAGAGCCATCAACTGCACGCTCTTCACTGACGCAAATAGGCCAGTAGCAAGTAATGCTAGCACAAACACCGAGATAAGCAGTTTCTTGATCTCTACGCGGTCCAAAATCAAACCGGCCGGCACTACAAACAAAACATTACCATAAAAAAAGGCCGAATAAAGATTACTAATATCATGTTCAGTAAGATGCAAATCCCTTACCAATTCGCCCTGAATGGTATTCATCACATTCATCTGACCGAACACAAAGAAAAAGAACATAGAGGCACTAAGCAGTGTCACCCATGCACCAAAACTATCCAGTTCTACTCCATCACTACTTCTGTTCACCAACACCTGTATATCTCCATACGCTGTCTATCCCACCGAACTACCAACCCAGTCAAGCTTGCTGTCACCACTTTACAATATATGTAAACACACATCCTACCCGCTAAGATAACTTGCCATGACAATGCTTAAACTTACGACCTGAGCCACATGGACACAAACTATTTCTGCCAACTTTCAAAGATTCATTGGGTAAAACCTCTTTTGCTATACTTTCTTCAACCTCTTCGCTCTCGGCTTGTCGATTATAACTAAATACGGTCGACGATTGTTGCTGAGCCTCCTCCAATTCGTACGCCTGCTGGTCGCTATGAAGTTGCAAACTATAAAGACGCTGCAACGACTGTTGCTTAATATTATTCAACAGACGTTCAAACATGTAAAACGACTCCCGTTTGTACTCCTGTACCGGATTCTGCTGAGCATACCCTCGAAGATGAATCCCATCACGCAGATAATCCATAGCAGCCAAATGCTCCTTCCACAGTTCATCCAGCACCTGCAAAACCACTGTCCTCTCTACATCATTGATCAATTCATCGGATAGTGACTGCCACTTAACCTCAAACAAACTTATCAGAAAGGCGTGAATCTTGCTACGCAACTCATCTTCCGTCCAGATATGACCAGTACCTGCCTCATCCAACCACTGTTGCACCGGTAAAGTAACCGACAAGCGCTGCGCAAATAACTCTACCAACTCTGACATATCCCATTGTTCCACATCAGGCCCGTAGCTATCCAGTAAATAATCCAACAGACCGTCAGTCACATCCTGACGGATAGCTTCCACAGTACTCCTCATGGCCTCCGTACCCATCAACTCATCACGTTGCTGATAGATAACCTTGCGCTGCTCATTAGCGATATCATCATACTCCAGTAGATTTTTACGAATATCAAAGTTATGACCCTCTACCTTACGCTGAGCATTCTCCACCGCTTTATTCACCAACCGATGTTCGATAGCTTCATTCTCTTGCATGCCTAACTTACGCATCAAAGAGGATAACTTATCGTAGGCGAATATCCGCAGCAAATGGTCGTCTAGCGATAGATAAAAACGTGAAGAACCGGGATCGCCCTGACGCCCAGCTCGTCCACGTAACTGATTGTCAATACGCCTAGATTCATGTCTTTCTGATCCTATAACGTGCAGTCCCCCTAATGCCAGAACCTGATCATGCCTGCCCTGCCACTCTTGCTGCAAACGCTGCCGTTCAGCCGCTATCCATTCCTCCGTGTACTGCTCAGCCTGTTCAGCCAACATTGCTAACTGTGATCTATCCTCATTGCTGTCACCATCCGCCAATAAATTAACAGCTTCACGAGCTGCCGATACTTGTTCATCTAGATTCTGTAACTCCGCGCTCAGGTTGCCACCCAACAAAATATCGGTACCACGTCCAGCCATATTGGTAGCGATGGTAATGGCTCCTGGTCTGCCAGCATTGGCAATAATCCTAGCCTCACGCTCCGGCTGTTTCGCATTGAGCACCTGGTGAGAAATGCCGACCTTAGTAAGCATTTCGGACAACAGCTCCGAATTCTCAATAGAAGCAGTACCAACCAATATGGGTTGTCCACGACGATGACGCTCATCAATATCCCGCAAAATAGCTTGGAATTTGGCTGCACTATTTAGATAAATCTGATCAGGTAGATCTTCCCTAATCATCGGCTTATTGGTCGGAATCACTACCACTTCCAAATGGTATATCTGATCTAGCTCGTAAGCTTCCGTATCCGCAGTACCTGTCATACCAGATAGCTTCTTGTACAACCTAAAATAATTCTGAAAAGTGATGGAAGCAAGGGTCTGATTTTCACGATTAATAGGAACGCCCTCTTTGGCCTCTACCGCCTGATGCAGTCCATCGGACCACCTACGACCTTCCATAGTACGACCGGTATGTTCATCAACAATAATCACTTCGTTATTACGAACAATATAATCCACATCTCGCTGAAATAAGGTATGGGCACGCAAAGCTGCTGACAAGTAATGCATCAGCAAAATATTCTGTGCCGCATATAAGTTGTCACCGGGAGGCAAGAGACCAACCTCTATCGCCATCTGCTCCACTCTCTGGTAACCACGCTCAGTAAAGTAGGCCTGACGCTCCTTCTCATCTACGGTATAATCTCCTATCTCCTCCTCAGCAATGGGATTATCAACCGTCTCCAACCGCTGTTTTTGTAATTTTGGAATAAAAGTATTAACCGTCGTATAGATTCCCGATACATCATCACTCATACCAGAGATAATCAACGGGGTACGTGCCTCATCGATTAAAATAGAATCAACTTCATCAATAATCGCAAAAGCCAACCCCCTCTGCACTTTATCCTGCAGTCTGAACACCATGTTATCCCGCAGGTAATCGAAACCAAACTCATTATTAGTACCATACACAACATCGGCTTGATAAGCCGCTTGTTTCTCTTCGGGAGACTGACCGGCTACTATTACACCTACGCTCAGGCCTAAAAAACGATATATCGGACCCATCCATTCCGCATCACGTCTAGCTAAATAATCGTTGACGGTAATAACGTGCACCGCCTCGCCCGATAAAGCGTTTAGATACGCTGCCAAGGTAGCCACCAATGTTTTACCCTCGCCAGTGCGCATCTCTGCAATTTTACCGCTATGCAGTACCATACCGCCTATCAGTTGTACGTCAAAATGGCGTAAACCTATAGTACGCAAGCTGGCCTCGCGCACTACCGCAAAGGCCTCTGGCAATATCTTATCTAAACTGACACCTTGTTGATAAAGCTGTTTAAATTCTACAGTTTTAGTCCTTAATTGTTCATCCGAATACTGCTGAACTGTACTCTCCAGTTTATTAATCTGTTTGACTTGCTCGTACAAACGTTTGATAATACGGTCGTTTTTAGTACCAAACAGCTTATGAATCAACTTTACCAACATTACTCTACTCCCAAAATCAACTCTCGGATCACCACACTCTTTGCGTTCATTATGCTTCAAAACTAGCCATATGAAAAGTATCAGCGATATTATCAGGAAACTGCCGGCCTCGCTACAGGAGTTTCTACAGACATCTAACAAAAACCGTGACATAACCATCAAACCAATTTTGCACAAAATCTTAGGAAGTAAGTTAGCCAATCATTGTCAAATTACCAATTACTACAATGGTAAGTTGACCATAGTTATAGACGCTGCTGTCTACTACAGCCAAATTTACTATCGTATTCCGGAATTAACCACCAAATTAAAGCAACTTAGCGACTATGCCGAATTGCGGGAAATCAAATGTTCCATGGCAAGAAATACTAAGAAATTTGCCAAAACCGGTGGCAACTTCTCCAAACCCAGAAGCCGCGGATTGCCCAATAGAATATCCCGCGCCAATGAGGAACTATGGCATCAATTAATAAAAAATCTCAAAAATTCCAAAAGCGCTAAATGATATAAATGATACGAGCGCTAATCATAGCAACTTAATCGCTGCTTTCGGCAGCGAGATAGCATCTAAATCTAATTCGCCGTTATTGCACATCAAAAACTCTGATGTTACTATCTGGCGTGTTTTTTACATTATCGTTTTACAAGGAAAGGAATGTCGATATGAACAAAGATAAACTTTCGCTGTTTTTATTACTCTTGCTTCCCCCCCCCTCCTGCTAAATTGCTCAGCCAGTGCTAGTGGTTTTATTAGTCCTAGC
>R20__coassemble_1352_pt1 | contig 14001 bp, 28 predicted proteins | sample R20__metabat2_low_PE_004 | metagenome-assembled genome bin R20
TCCGTGAAGGTGGCAGAACCGTAGGAGCAGGTGTGGTCTCTAAGATCATCGAGTAGGTAGGTTGAGTTGCTTGTAATATAAATTGATTTGTTTAGAGAGAATATGTCATCAGTAGTGAAAAGTAGTCAGAAGATTAGGATTCGATTGCACGCTTATGATCATAAGTTGATCGATCAAGCGGCCACCGAAATAGTGGATACTGCGAAGCGTACAGGAGCTAGAATTTGTGGACCTATCCCTCTGCCTAATCGGGTAGAACGGGTAACGGTGTGTGCTTCGCCAAATGCGGATAAGGATGCGCGCGATCAGTTTGAGCTTAGGATACATAAGCGGTTATTGGATATAATATTACCGACTGATAAGACAGTAGACGCGTTGATGCGATTGGATCTAGCTGCTGGGGTTGATGTGCAGATTAGTGTTAATTGATTTTTAACCAGTAGGCTGGTATATTGAAATTTCGCGTAAAGATTATTTTGAGATGGGAAAATGGCACTTGGTGTAGTTGGTAAAAAATGTGGCATGACTCGTATTTTTACGGATGACGGAAGAAGCATTCCGGTTACCGTGGTCGAGGCGTTGCCTAATCGGATAGTGCAGCTTAAGAGTGTAGAGACAGACGGGTATTATGCGCTGCAGGTTACTAGAGGTGAGGCGAAGGTTTCGCGCATGAATAAGTCCTTGATACAGCATTATGCTAAAGCTGGTGTAGGAGCGGGCGAAGGTTTGTGGGAGTTGCGTGCGGCTGATGCTCAGGAGCTAGAGGGTTACAAAGTTGGCGATAGTTTGACAGTGGAACTGTTTAGCGAGGGTGATCTGGTTGACGTTAGTGGAGTATCTAAGGGTAAGGGTTATGCTGGTGTCATGAAGCGGCATAATTTTGCTGGCGGTCCTGCTTCGCATGGTTGTTCGGTGTCGCATAGGGTTCCTGGTTCCATCGGTCAGCGACAGACTCCAGGCAGAGTGTTCAAAGGCAAGAAGATGGCTGGTCATTTGGGCGATCACAACTGTACGGTGCAGAGTCAGCGCGTGGTGAGAGTTGATCGCGATCGAGGGTTGATACTCGTTAAAGGCGGTATTCCTGGTGCTCCCGGTGGTTTAGTAGTAGTTAAACCAGCAACTAAGGCAGTCAAGAGGGGCGAGTAGAGCATGGAGATTAGTTTGTTAGACATAACTACCGGTCAGATGGTAGCAGATCAGAAGTTGACTCTGAAAGACGAGGTGTTTGCCCGTCCGTATAATGAGGCGTTGATTCATCAGGTGGTAGAGGCGTATCGTGCGGCTGCGCGTATGGGTACACAGGCTCAGAAGACTCGCTCGGAAGTGAGTGGTGGTGGTATTAAGCCCTGGCGTCAGAAAGGTACCGGTCGCGCTAGAGCTGGTACTTCTCGTAGCCCTTTGTGGCGGGGTGGTGGTGTTGCCTTTGCAGCCAAGCCTCGTAGTTATCAACAGAAGATCAATAAAAAAATGTATAGTGGGGCCATCTGTTCGATCTTATCGGAGTTGCTACGTACGGATCGTTTGATGGTTACTGGTGGTCTTGAAGTTAGTGGTAAGACTAAGGAGTTGTCCGGAATTTTGCGACAGGCTGGGCTTAAGGACGGTGCGTTGATTGTGACTGATAACATAGACGTTAATCTTTATTTGGCCGCTCGTAACCTGCGTTATACGGATGTGTTATTGGATAGTGAAATTAATCCCTATGATTTGTTGGCCTTCGATAAGTTATTATTCACTTTGCCAGCGTTGCGAGTAGTGGAGGAAAGGTTGTCATGAGTGGTGAGTTGACTAGTGTTATTAGATCGCCGCATGTTACTGAGAAAAGTAGTGTGCTCGGTGGGCTATGTCAGTATGCGTTCGAGGTGTCGGTTAAGGCGAATAAGCCATTGATTGTTGCAGCGGTAGAGCAGTTGTTTGGTGTTAAAGTTGCATCAGTGAGAACTTTGAAGGTGCATGGTAAGTTGCGCAGGTTTCGTGGACGCGTTGGTAGACGCAACGACTGGAAAAAGGCATATGTCACCTTAGCGGAGGGGCATACTATTAATTTGAGCGATGTGTAAGAGAGTATATGGCAATTGTAAAGGCAAGACCAACTTCACCCGGGCGGAGATTTCTGGTTAAAGTGGTAAATCACGAGTTACACAAGGGGAAGCCGCACGCTCCTCTATTGGAGGCCAAACAACGTGGGAGGGGTAGTGCGAGAAATAATTATGGTAGGTTAACGGTTAGGCATCATGGTGGTGGCAACAAGCGTTTTTACCGGGTAATTGATTTTATGCGTCGTAAGGACGATATTGAAGGAAAGGTTGAACGTTTAGAGTACGATCCTAATCGTCGTCCCTATATCGCATTAGTTCTCTATATTGATGGTGAGCGACGTTATATTATTGCACCTAAAGGCCTTAAGGTTGGTGATAAGATCGTTTCTGGTAAGGGAGTAGCGATTAAGACAGGCAATTGTTTGCCGCTGATTGATATTCCAGTTGGTACTTTGGTGCATTGCGTAGAGATGCGTCCTGGTAAGGGTGCTCAGTTGGCGCGTTCAGCTGGAGCATTTGCGCAGGTTGTTTCACGTGATGGCGATTACGTTGTTATCAAAATGCGTTCCGGAGAGATACGTAGAATTTTGGGAGTGTGTCGGGCGTGTATCGGAGAGGTGTCCAATGGTGAACATAACTTGCGATCCTTGGGCAAGGCGGGTGCTTCGCGTTGGCGAGGTATTAGGCCTACAGTGCGTGGTGTGGTAATGAACCCAGTGGATCACCCACACGGTGGCGGTGAAGGCAGGACTTCCGGTGGTAGGCATCCTGTGACACCGTTTGGTCAGCCTACTAAGGGGTATCATACTCGCCGTAATAAACGCACCAGTTCTATGATAGTGCGTAGTCGCCATGTTAAGAAGTAGATGTGAGAGGTTAAGGTGCCACGTTCAGTGAAAAAAGGGCCTTTTGTAGAGGCCAGTTTGTTGCAAAAGGTAGAGGTAGCACAAGCCAGTAAGGCTAAGAAGCCTATTAAGACCTGGTCGCGTAGGTCCATGATAGTGCCAGATATGATTGGTCTGACTATTGCGGTCCATAACGGTCGTGAGCATGTTCCGGTGTTTGTGACAGAAAACATGATCGGTCACAAATTGGGTGAGTTTGCTCTTACGCGCACTTTTAAAGCGCATTCTGGAGATCGTAAGGCGCAAAAGGGAGCTGCAGCAAAGTAGGAATTGATAGATGCTTTAGGTCCGGTGGTCGATTAGTTGATAGATAGCAGATGGTAAGATGGAAGCGATAGCTAAGTACAGATATGCGCATGCGTCAGCGCAGAAGGTGAGATTGGTAGTTAACCAGATTCGTGGTTTGGCGGTGAGCAAGGCGATGGATCTGTTGATGTTTAGTAACAAGAAAGCGGCTAAGATGGTGGGCAAGACCTTGCGATCGGCAGTAGCCAACGCTGAGCACAACAACGGTTGGGATCGTGATGACTTAAAGATAACGAGTGCTTTTGTGGATGAGTCATTTCGCATGAAACGGATGCAGGCTCGTGCTAAAGGTCGAGGTACTAGGATTATAAAACGAGCTTGCCACATAACAGTGGCTGTAGGTAGGGGGGATAGGTAAGAAGTATGGGCCAGAAGGTTAATCCAGTAGGTATCCGTTTAGGCATTGTTAGGGATTGGAACTCAGCTTGGTATGCTGATAGTAAGATGTACTCGGTCTACTTGAACGAGGACATGCGTTTGCGTCGTTTTCTGCGTAGGAAATACGATGCTGCAGCGGTCAGTAAGATCAAGATTGAGCGTTTGGCCAAGAATATTAAGATCACTATTAGTGCCGGTAGACCTGGTATTATCCTCGGTAAGAAAGGCGGCGACATTGAAGAACTTCGTAAGGAGCTGGGTGCTATCTGTAAGGTACCGGTTTATGTCAACGTTGAGGAGGTCAAGAAAGTAGATTTGGATGCAGTCTTGGTCGCGCAGAGTATCGCGCAGCAGCTGGAGCGCAGAGTGATGTTTAGGCGAGCGATGAAGCGTGCCATGCAGAGCGCCATGAAGGCCGGTGCACAAGGTATTAAGGTCTGTGTTAGTGGGCGTTTGGGCGGTGCGGAAATTGCGCGAACGGAGTGGTATCACGAGGGTAGAGTGCCGCTTCATACTTTTAGGGCAATTATTGATTATCATCATGCTGAAGCTCGAACCACTTATGGGGTGATTGGAGTTAAGGTTTGGATCTTTAAAGGTGAAAGCAAATAACATCGGCATCTTAGATGATAAAGTGGTAATGTTGATTTAGTGGGTTGGAAGAGTAGAGAAGTTATATGTTACAACCAAAAAGAACCAAATATCGTAAGCAGTTTAAGGGACGGAATCGTGGGTTAGCTAATACGGGCGCCAGCGTTAGTTTTGGTGAGTTTGGCATCAAAACGGTGGAGAGGGCTAGGATCACCGCTCGCCAGATAGAGGCGGCACGTAGAACTATTGCTCGTAAAATTAAACGTGGTGGTAAACTTTGGATCAGATTGTTTCCTGATAAGCCGATTACTAAGAAACCTTTGGAAGTTCGTCAGGGTAAGGGTAAGGGTGCTGTAGAGTACTGGGTAGCCCTAGTACAACCTGGCAAAGTGCTATTTGAGTTGGAGGGTATTCCAGAGCAGTTGGCTAGGGAAGCTTTTTGTTTAGCGGCTGCTAAGTTGCCAGTTAAGACAATTTTTGTAACACGAACCGTGATGTAAGATGAAAGCAAGTGAGTTGAGAGATAAGACATTGTCCGAACTGTCGGAAGAGCTGGGTAGGCAGCAACGCAAGATGTTCGGTTTGAGGATGGTTAGTCGTGATCCGAGTAATAGTGACGGTCGAGCCAAGAGACATGAGTTTAGGGCTGTTAGACGTGATATAGCGCGTATCAAGACTGTTATTAATCAATTGAAAGCCCAAGCGGTAGAGCAAAATTAGGGGTAGAGAATGAGTGAAATAAGAGCGACTAAACATACTCTGCAGGGGGTAGTTGTTAGTAATAAGATGGATAAGACAGCGGTGGTGGTGGTTACTCGCAAGGTCAAGCATCCTGTATTAGGTAAGTATATTAAACGTTCTACCAGATTTCACGTTCACGATGAGCTTAATCAGTGTCATGAAGGAGATCTGGTTGAAATTTGCGAAGGTCGTCCGATATCCAAAACCAAGAGTTGGGCGTTGGTATCGGTGGTTAAGAGAGCGGAGTAGAAGGTAGGTTTATTAGAGGGAGTTTGTTGCTGCGTCTTTTAATTTGTAACTAAGTGGGTTATATTGAGGCGTTTGCGGTTTGGTGTTAGAGGGTATTGGAATGATTCAGATGTGTACGATGCTCAATGTTGCGGATAATAGCGGAGCGCACAGGGTGATGTGTATCAGGGTCAACGGGAGTACCGGTCGCCGCTATGCACGAGTGGGTGATATCGTTAAAGTTACCGTCAAAGAAGCTGCATCGGATGGAAAGATTAAAAAGGGTGAGGTGTTTTCTGCTCTGGTGGTGCGTACGAGGCAGGGAGTGCGACGTGCTGATGGGTCCCTGTTGCGTTTTGATGATAATGCGGTGGTTCTTCTAAATGATCAGCTGCAACCTGTGGGTACTCGTGTGTTTGGACCTGTTTGTCGAGAACTGCGAACCGAAAAATTTATGAAAGTAGTGTCCATGGCGCTAGAAGTTCTGTGATGGTGGTAGCGGTTAGAGAGTGTTATGCATAAGATAAGAAGGGGCGACGAGGTTGTCGTATTAACCGGTAAGGATAAAGGTAAAACTGGTAAGGTGTTACGCCTATTAGGTGGTGCTTCGCGTGTTGTGGTAGAGGGCATCAATCTGGTAAAGAAAACAGTGAAAGCCAATCCTGAGACTAACGAGCAGGGTGGTTTTAAGTGGATAGAGGCGTCATTGGATGTGTCCAATGTGGCGCTGTATAACCCCGAGACCAAGAGGCCGGATCGGGTGGGTTTTAAGTTTTTGGATAATGGAGATAAGGTACGCTGCTTCAAGTCCAATGGTACTTTGATAGATGCTTAATAGTAGCGAGCTTGAGATAGGTTGATTGGTTTTTATGACAGCAAGATTAGAAGAGTTGTACAAACAGAAGGTGGTGGCGAGTTTACGCAGTAGATTTGGCTACGCGAACGTTATGCAGGTTCCAAAGATCGCCAAGATTACTCTAAACATGGGAGTAGGGGAAGCGATAGCAGATAAGAAAGTTATTGCTAACGCGGTGGCGGATATGACTAAGATTGCTGGTCAAAAGCCCTTGATCACGTTGGCACGTAAGTCGATTGCTGGTTTTAAGGTGAGAGCTGGTTGGCCTGTAGGTTGCAAAGTTACTCTGCGTTCTAGTCGCATGTATGAATTTTTGGATCGTCTAATTTCGATCGCTCTCCCGCGAGTGAGGGACTTTAGAGGGTTGGATGCGCGTTCTTTTGACGGGAGAGGCAACTATAGTTTTGGTATCAAGGAGCAGTTGGTTTTTCCGGAAATTGAATACGATAAAATGGATGTTATTAGAGGTTTAGATGTGGTGATTACCACTACCGCAAATAGCGATGAGGAGGCGAGAGAGCTTCTGTTGGGTTTTGGTTTTCCGTTGAGAGATATTAGGTAGGGTTTCAGGGTATGGCAAAGTTGTGTATGATGGCGCGTGAGGCTAGGAGGCAGCGTTTGGCGCGTAGAGATAAGGCCAAGAGGGAGGTTTTGCGCGATGTATTGAAAAGCCAGGAGGCTAGTTATACCGAAAAGATGTTGGCTTCTAAGAAGCTTAGTGAAAGCCCGAGAGATGGTAGTAGATCTAGACAGCGTTCGCGTTGTCAGGTGTGCGGGCGTCCAAGAGCCGTCTATCGTAAATTTGGGCTATGTAGAATGCACCTTAAAGAGGCGATGATGCGCGGGGATGTTCCAGGTTTAGTTAAGGCAAGTTGGTAGGGTTATAGTTATGAGTATGAGTGATCCCATAGCGGATATGCTGACCAGGATCAGAAATGCGCAGGCCAGGGGCAAAAAAGTGGTAGTCATGGGTGCAACCAAGGCTAAGTTGGCGGTGGCTGAAGTGTTGAAGAGTGAGGGCTACATTTCTGAGGTTACGGTTGAGGGTGATGGTCCAAATAGGAAGTTGAGTATTGTACTTAAGTACTATGGTGGACGACCGGTTATCAATAGGTTAGTGAGAGTAAGCCGCCCGGGTTTAAGGGTGTATCGTGGTCACGATGAGTTGCCTAGAGTGATGGGTGGCATGGGAGTTGCGGTTGTGTCTACTTCACGTGGAGTGATGAGCGACAAAGCAGCACGCAGTATAGGCGAAGGTGGAGAAGTTATCTGCCTAGTGGATTAGGATAAGTAGAAGAGAAGTGTGGGGTTACTGTAATGTCTCGTGTTGCGAAAAAGCCTGTGAGTGTCCCATCTAATGTGGTCTTGACGATTAGTGGTGGTAATATAACAGTTAAGGGTCCTAAGGGTGAGGTCTCTGCGTTATTGCATGCAGGAGTGGAAATTAAACGTAATGAACAGGAGGAGTTGGTTTTTGAGCCTAATGGTGAAGTAGATGGCGCTGATGCTATGGCTGGTACGACGAGGGCTCTGGTGTATTCCATGGTGGAAGGAGTGGTTAAGGGATTTGAGAAAGGTCTAACTCTAGTAGGTGTTGGTTACAAGGCCCAGATGAAGGGGCGTGATTTGGAGCTGGCGTTGGGCTATTCGCATCCTATTGTTTACCGAGCTCCAGCGGGAATCACCATTGAGACTCCTAGTCAGACCGAGATCGTTGTTAAGGGGGCTGACAAGCGGTTAGTTGGTCAGGTCGCGGCTGATATTCGGGCTTTTCGTGCTCCTGAACCGTATAAGTGTAAGGGGATTAGATATCATGGCGAAGTGATTGTGCAGAAAGAGGGTAAGAAGAAGTAATGCGTAATACGTTATCTAGATTGCGTCGTGCCAAAGGTGCGCGTTGCAAGATTAAAGAGTTGGGGGTTCCCAGATTATCCGTGCATCGTACTGCTCGTCATATCTATGCTCAGCTGATTATGCCAGATGGTAGGGTCTTAGCGGCAGCTTCCACCCTGGATTCTGCACTTCGTCAGCAGTTGACTAGTGGCGGTAATAAGGACGCTGCTCGTGCGGTGGGTGCTTTGATTGCGTCGCGTATAAGCGAACTTGGTATGACTAAGGTTGCCTTTGATCGTTCAGGGTTTAAATACCATGGGCGTATTAAGGAGCTGGCTGATGCGGCGCGGGCCGGTGGTTTAGAGTTTTAGGATTTTAGAGCATGATAATAGAGAATAGTGTTGCTGCTGATACTTTGCGCGAAAAGTTGGTGTCGGTTAGGAGAACCGCTAAAGTGGTGAAAGGTGGTCGTATTTTTGGATTTTCTGCCCTGGTGGTAGTGGGGGATGGCAACGGAAAAATAGGGTTTGGAGCTGGTAAGTCACGCGAGGTACCGGCAGCCATTCAGAAGGCTATCGAACATGCCAAACGTAATTTTGTTAACGTTCCATTGTTGGATGGGACTATTAGGTACCCATTGGTTGGTGAGTTCGGTGCTACTAAGGTGGTGATGTTTCCTGCGTCTGAAGGTACCGGTTTGATCGCGGGTGGTGCAGTGAGAGCAGTCTGTGAGGCGTTGGGTATCAGAAACGTTTTGTCCAAATGTATTGGTTCGCGTAATCCTATCAACGTAGTAAGGGCGGCCATGTTGGCTCTGAGCAGTATGGTGACCGCTGAGCATGTGGCACGTAAACGCGGTGTGGAGCTGACTGACTGGAGGTGAGATGGCTATGATGGCGGTAAACGGTGGTAAGTTAGTAGTTACCTTGGTGCGTAGTTTGAATAAGAGGTTGGCTAATCATCAGGCCTGTGTACGGGGTTTGGGGTTGAAAAAAATTGGTGATACACGTAGCTTTGAGCAGGTTACACCGGCGGTTATGGGTATGATCAAGCGCGTATCCTATCTGTTGAAAGTTGAGGGTTTGGAGTAGAAGTATTATGCGTCTAAATGATTTGAAACCGGCTGTTGGCGCTAAGCGTGCAAAAGTTCGTTTGGGTCGCGGTATGGGTAGTGGTCTTGGTAAGACCTGCGGGTTTGGACATAAAGGACAAAAAGCTCGCTCGGGCTGTAGCTGTAGAGCTGGATTCGAAGGCGGACAGACTCCGTTGTATCGCAGATTGCCTAAATTTGGTTTTCATTCTCGCAGAGAGCGATTTAATGTGCAACTTAGTTTAACGGAACTGAGTAATTCCGGGTTGGATACTATTGATATGACACAGTTAGTGAGTGCTGGTTTGATACCTGCACGTACTCAGAAGGTGAAGGTTGTGTTGTCAGGCAGTATTAATAGAGCAGTAGTTGTTGGTGGTGATATTGGATTGACTGTCGGTGCGAGAGCAGCCATTGAAGCCGCGGGTGGTAAGGTTCAGGAATGCGAAAGGTGTTGTGGACATCGTTGCGCTGCGAGCGATTAGTGTGGTTTTAATGGCGCAAGGGTGTTAGTGTATGACAGTGAGAGGGCGAGATAGCGTTAAGGGTTTGGCAGAACTGAAGCGTCGGCTTTTTTTTCTGTTTTTGGGTATTTTAATCTACCGCGTTGGTTCGCATGTTCCGGTACCTGGCCTGGATCCGTTAAAGTTGACTGAACTGTTTACGCGTCAACAGGGTGGTATATTAGGTCTGTTTAACATGTTTTCGGGGGGAGCGCTTCAGCGGCTGACTATTTTTGCTTTAGGAGTGATGCCTTATATTTCTTCTTCTATCATCATTCAGTTAATGGCTGTGGTTATACCGTCCCTAGAAGTGTTGAAAAAGGAAGGAGCGAGCGGTCGTCGTAAGCTTAGTCAGTATACCCGTTATGGCGCACTAGGTTTGGCGGTTTTGCAGTCGTTGGGTATCGCTAAATGGTTGAGTGGAGCCGGAATTGTGCTGGTTCCGGGTGTTCAGTTCTACATTGTTAGTTCTTTGACCTTGACGGCTGGTACCATGTTTTTGATGTGGTTGGGTGAACAGATGACGGAATATGGTATAGGCAACGGTATTTCTATGTTGATCTTTGCTGGTATTGTGTCCCGTTTTCCTAGCGCAGTAGCACAGGTTTTGACTAAGGCGCGTCAGGGACAGATGCAGCTATTTTCATTGTTAATTTTATTGGCGGTGGTATTGCTGGTTACGGGTGCTGTGGTGTTTTTTGAGCGGGGTCAGCGTAAGATAGTGGTCAGCTATGCGCGTAGACAGACTGCTCGAGGTGGCTACGGTGCGATGCCTACTAGTAGTTTACCGTTAAAGATCAATTTAGCAGGAGTGATTCCACCTATCTTTGCTTCTAGTATAGTGCTGTTTCCGGCTGCTATTTTTCAGTGGTTTGGTAATGCTAAGGGAGTGGGGGTGTTAGCTAAGTTGGGCAGTGCGTTGTCGATGGGTAAGCCTCTTTATATGATTTTGTATACGGTGGCAATAGTTTTCTTCTGTTACTTTTATACGGCTTTGATGTTTAATCCTAAGGAAATAGCGGAAAACTTAAAAAAGTCTGGTGCCTTTTTGCCGGGAGTGCGTCCGGGTGAACATACCGCTAATTATCTGGACGATGTGATTACCAGGTTAACTTTTTTTGGTGCGATTTATATTGCTGTTATATCGTTGATGCCAGATATTTTGATGTTCGTTTGGCATATGCCCTTTTATTTCGGTGGTACGTCGTTATTGATTGTGGTGGTGGTGTTGATGGAATTTATTGGGCAGGTTCAGTCATATTTGATGTCTGCTCGGTATGATAATATAATAAAGCGGGCCAAGTTTAGCGTTAGATAATTCTAGGGATGTCTGCGTTGGATGTAGGTAGATTTTTTTAGAGTGATTGAAGAGAAGTTGTTATCATGAAAGTTAGAGCATCAGTCAAGAAGATATGTCGTAATTGCAAAATTGTAAAGCGCAAGGGTGTAGTGCACGTGATTTGCAAAGATGCTAAGCATAAACAGCGACAGGGTTAGAGTTGTTTTATTAATGAGAATATGGTAGATAACCGTCTATCTTTTTTGTTTGTTATTTTTAGAAGTAGGAGTATTTGATGGCACGTATAGCAGGGATAAATATTCCCGTTCAGAGACATGTGGCGATAGCTTTGACTGCGATTTATGGCATTGGTAGACCTAGAGCTCTGCGGATTTGTGAGTTATCTAAAATAGACCCACAGCGCAAGGTATCTACTCTTAGCGATGCCGAGATAGAGGAGCTGAGGACGCAAGTTGCTAAGTTCACGGTGGAAGGAGATTTACGTCGTGAGGTAGCTATGAGTATTAAGCGTTTAGTTGATCTTGGATGTTATCGAGGCGTAAGACATCGTAGAGGGTTGCCAGTGCGTGGACAGCGTACCAAGACGAATGCTAGGACTCGTAAAGGCAAGAGTAAAGCAGCTATTGCTATGGTAAAGACTCCGGCTAGAGGGTAGTCGGTAGAAATTTGGGCAGGTAATCAACGAGAGTATAGTTTATGGCAATACGTGGTCGTGCGGCGGTTAAGAAAAAAGCGAAAATTAGTGTTACTGATGCGGTAGCCTGTGTCAGTTCAACTTTCAATAACACCATTGTTAGTATAGCGGATCGGGCTGGTAATGTGTTGACTTGGGCATCTGCTGGTTCGTGTGGTTTTAAAGGATCTCGTAAAAGTACCCCTTTTGCTGCGCAGATGGCTGCTGAAAAGGCTGGCAATGTGGCAAAGGAGTATGGTGTTAAAAATATTGAACTATGGGTCAAAGGTCCAGGTTCTGGCAGAGATGCTGCTTGCAGGTCTTTGTATGCGTTGGGTTTTAGGGTGGTAAGCATAGTTGACAAAACTCCCTTGCCGCACAATGGCTGTCGTCCGCGCAAGAAAAGAAGATTTTGATGCAAGTAGGGTATTGGTTGGATTTTATAAGGGGATATTTGAATGGCTAGAAGTATTGGTCCTAGGTGCCGTTTGTCACGTAGAGAGGGCGTTGATTTGCAGCTGACGGGTAGGGCTAGGTCGTTAGACTCGAAATGTAAAGCTTCGGTGGCGCCTGGTCAGTTCGGCGATAGACAAGGCAGGGTTACCGACTATGGTAAACAGCTGCGCATGAAGCAGCTTATTAAGCGTTATTACGGTGTATTGGAACGTCAGTTTGTCAACTATTATCTGAAAGCTGAACAGAGCAAGGGAGCTAGTGGTGATAATTTAATTCGCATGCTTGAGACCCGTCTGGATAACGTTGTTTACCGCTTGGGTTTAGCAGCAACCAGGGCAGAAGCTAGACAGTTGGTTAACCATAGGGCGATTACTGTCAATGGATCGGTGGTCAATGTGGCTTCCTGCTTGGTAAAGCCCGGCGACGTTGTAGCAGTTAGGGAGTCCAGTAGAAACCAAGCAAGAATAGCGTCGGCTGTGGAGTCTGCTGCTCAGATTGGTGCGGATTGTGAGTGGTTGGAGTTGGATCGCAAAAAGCTGGAAGGAGTTGTTAAGCGCTATCCTGATAGCAGTGAATTTCCGAAGGAGTTCAAGGTGCACTTGGTAATTGAGTTGTACTCTAAGTAGAAGAGGGTTAGATGGCTGGAGATTTGTTTACTCCTCGTGATATCAAGATTAAGGAGCTGGGGCATAATAAAGTTTCGGTTGTGCTGGAGCCGTTCGAGCGTGGGTTTGGGTATACTTTGGGCAATGCACTAAGGCGTATCCTGTTGGCATGGATGGACGGTGCTGCTCCGGTTAAGGTAAGAATAGAGGGTGTGCTGCATGAGTATGGTACCATTCCTGGCGTGCAGGAAGATGTACTAGAGATACTACTCAATCTTAAGGGAGTTGGCTTTAGACTTTGCGGTAAACAGGAAGTGACTCTTGGTCTGCAGAAGAGCGGAGCTGGGGTGGTTACTGCCGGGGACATCAGTTTGCCGCACGATGTGGAAGTGGTTAATCCGGACTACGTTATTGCACACCTTGATCGGGATGCTCAACTGGACATGCAGATCACTGTGGCTGTGGGGCGGGGTTATCGTCCGGCTAGTGCTGATCAGGAAAGTTATCGCAGTAAAAAGTTAGGGGATCTATTGTTGGATGCCTCGTTTAGTCCTATTAGAAAGGTTGCTTATCAGGTTGAAAATACTAGGGTGGGCGATCGTACCGATTTTGATCGTTTGGTGCTCATTCTAGAGACCAACGGGACTATTGATCCGGAGGACGCGTTGCGTAAAGCGGCTACCATATTGCAGCAACAGCTTAGCTGTTTTATAGAGTTGCAAACTCCCAAAGAAGCGGAGGCGGCCAATCAGGCAGATAGTATAGCCCCTTTGCTTAATAGATCAGTAGATGAGCTTGAGTTGACCGTTCGTTCAGCTAACTGTTTGAAGGCGGAGAATATCTTCACTATTGCAGATTTGGTGCAAAAAGAAGAGAGCGAGCTGTTACGTACTCCTAATTTGGGTAAAAAATCTCTTAATGAGATTAAGACGGTATTGTTGGCTCATGGTTTGAGTTTAGGAATGAAATTATAGAAGGTATTTATGCGACATCGAAATCAAGGTAGAGCATTAAGTAGAAATAGTAGTCACCGCAAGGCAGTTTTTATGAATATGACGTGCTCGCTGTTTAAAAAAGAGTTGATCCGTACCACCTTGGCCAAAGCCAAGGAACTGCGTAGGTACGCTGAACCTTTGATTACGCTGGCTAAGCTGGATTCAGTTCACAATCGTCGTTTAGCGTTTAATGTGTTAAGAGATGATCGGGCCGTCGGCAAGCTATTTACTGTATTGTCTGCTCGCTATCAAAAGCGTCCAGGTGGTTACACCCGCATTATCAAATGTGCTAATAGAGCAGGAGACAGCGCTCCTATGGCCTTGGTGGAGCTGGTGGATCGGCCCTAGAGGTGCTAGAGGTATAAAACTGCATTAAGATGAAACTTAAAGGTCAGATGGACGGTAAAATTAAGGTGGTGGATCATGGCAAAGTGGTCCGCTACCTGTCTGGGGGGGGGGGGGGGGGGGGGGGGGGGGGGGGGGGGGGGGGGGGGGGGGGGGG
>R20__coassemble_1361_pt1 | contig 13861 bp, 10 predicted proteins | sample R20__metabat2_low_PE_004 | metagenome-assembled genome bin R20
GTGTCTCCAAGATATAGCATAAATTCATTTACATCTATGTATATTTCCAGTTGCCTGATAGCGGTGGCCAACAGTTTACTAAATTTGTCTTGGCCTATGATTGATACCATCATTTTATGCAATTGATGTGCTTCGTGGGAGTTGTAAATTGTTTTGCTGTTGTATGTTTTTAGTATCTGTTCAACCAAATTATTGTACGATCTAGACTGATATTGCTGGATATTATCTAGTATTTCTGTCATCACTTGGGCAGATAATGTTTTTTCTAGCGCTAATCGCCAGTCGGTGACAGCGGTTAGGTTTGGTTCTGTAAGCTGCTGGCGTCGTTCCTTGTTCAAGGATAGTAGCGCAGCTACGAATTCTGTGGCGCCATGTTGCACGAACCAGTTATATAGGTCGTTATTAGTTGTTTGGTTAAACGGATTGAGATGGCATTCTTGGAGGGTATCCTGTACTAAAAGTTGAAGTTCATTGTGATCTAAGACACTGACTAAATTTTGATGCAGAGATAATATCTGTTTTTCATTGTAGACAGTCATTTGGCTTACACTTAGTAGTTGATTTTTTAGATCAATATACGGCTCATACTGTTCATTTTTTTCGGCTAATTCCGCTAGAAGGTGTATGGCTAGTATTCGTTCGAATTCAACGCGCCAATCTGTTACATGTACCATACGTGGTTTAAATGAGTAGTCGCTTAGATAGTTGGCTAATTCCGGCCATTGCTTGGCGTAATGTTTAAGTTTGAAATATAAGACAGTAGCTTCCGGGCCATCCAACATAACAGGCGCATTTCTGGAAAACAGAAATAGAAGTCGTTGCGGTTTGTTTTTGATTGTTAATGTTTCTTCTAGCAATTTAATTAAGCGCGAGTGATTTTCGCCACTGTTTTTCAAATGTTCAATGATAAACGATAGACATTTTGCTATTTCATTAACATTTAACCCGTAGTCGGATAGAGAAGTTCCTTCACTGTGGGCGGTTAAGGTGGTGGTTAATAACTTGCTTCGCCATTCGGGATCCAAGAAGATCAATGCGTCTATGAAATGGTTTACTCCATTTACCTCCAGCCAGCTACTGAGATCATCTTGTATCCATGTTTGTAGCGCAGGTCTAAGATCGTTGAGGGATCGAATGTTAAGATCTATGGTTTTACAGAATTGATGCAGTCCTGCATTCCTTTTACTGATTTGCTTTATATGTGTTAAGATTGGCGAATCTTGATCAGATGTGTTGATCATACGAGTGGTTAGATCGGTATTCAGCCAAAAGTTGTTTTCGATCTTGCGTATAGCTAACTCAGTTAGATTTAACGGATGATCTGTAGAGGTGGACAACAGCGCCAGGAGCTCGTCATCCACTTTTTCATTAGCAATCAAACGGTTAACTACTAATTGGCGGTAAAAGGGCAGCACAGCTTGGCGCAGGGGATCTGGTAGGGTTTTAAGCCAGACTGACTCGTCTTGCTCTCCATGAATGCCAAACTCTATGTGAGTTAAATATAGATTGTTAACTAAAATATCACCCGCTTGTTGCCAAAAATTTTGCCAGTGAATAACAGCATCTGAATCAAGAGGGATTGGCATCTCCGGTACAATGTGGTTACCCTCTAGGTATAGAGTGGATACGGTTTTGTGGTTTTTGCTGTCTAAGCAGGAAAGCTTATGATAGGTAGTATCGGTCAACTCTGTTAGCAGTCGGAAAAATTGTTTTTCGGTTAGCTCGCAGTTGACAAAATGGGCTGTCTGGCAATGATGCGGTATTCTTTTAAAGACTGTATCTGCCTGTATATCCAGCAGTGGTTGCCCGTTTAGATCAAATACTGCGCTATTCGTCTGTTTTGCTACTAATTCTTCCGTGATATTAAATGTCATCAAATCTTGTTCCGTAGCTTGTTTTTCTTCCGATAACTCCTGTATACCATCTTCCAGTCGAGCCAGTTCGGCCTTACGTAGTTTGAGACGTTCTCTTTTAGCGTCGCGGATAGCTTTGTTGCCCACGATTAGAGCCGTACCACCTAACAGACATGCCAATGGTTGTTTGAAGATAGCAGCAAATATTTTTTTAAAGAAACTAGATAGTGCCGTACCAATGGCGGTTAAAACAGAAGTTAACGCGGTTATCCAGGAAACTGGGCCAGTTAGAACAATTGCGGTTACCACCGCGGCTATAGCTATTAAAATTGCAGCGCCGATCAATGTCCATTTAAGTATTCTCAGGAGGCGCGCTTTTCTTGCCTCTGCCTCACGTTGCTTAATTTCAGCCCTTAATTTAGCAGCTTTGTATTGTGCACAAAAGATCCTACAGTTGATTTGATGCTGTCTAACAATAAGCAGATTACGTATGATGTTAAGATCGTTGTACTCGATGGCTACCTGTTCTAGCTGCATAATATATGTTTGATTCCATAAATTACTGGATTTATCGTCGGATACTTCCTCGATGCGAGTTCGGTTAGTAAAAGTGTTTAGGAAAAACATAATCAAATTACTAGCAAAAGCCTGTTCCACAGGGGTTTCTGGAGTCAGATTCGAACGGCCGCTGAATTTACAGTACAAACTTAATGTTTGGCAAATTTGTTCAACGATCGTGCGACTCTCTACGGTGTCGTTGCTAAGAACTTTTTGATCGCTGCCAATAATCTTAAAGTTATGAATAAGTTCACCATCTGGTCTTAGTAAATTTCCGTAATCTAGAATACCAATAGGAGTCTCTGCTGGTACTTCGAATTCAACTGTATATCGCTCGTTGCTTAGGATCATCTCTTTGGGATGTGCCAGACCTACATCTAATTGTCGATCCAGGTCGGTTGAACTAGTGGTGATAGATGCATACTCTTCCTCAATAGCCGCATTGGTATCTCCGACTTCGTTATTGGTGGACTGCGAGCGTGACCAGGCGTTTTTTAGTGCTCTGTTTTCTTTCCTCAGCAAGTTATGGTAATGCTGGTTTAACCGATCGTTGTTGGCATTTAGTTTTTCTAGGTCAATGATTCTAATTCCTTGCAGTTTGAGTTTTATCATACCGGGTTTAGCAGAACCATCGTTTACTCTGTCAATGGTGATTTTACTGGTGGTATCTAGCCATTTTAAAACGCTCTCAAACGCATCTTCTGCTCTATTGGTTGCTCTGGCGATGGAGGTGCCCATATTGAGGATACCAGAGATTGCTTTACGAGTTGTCACCAACGGGTGGGTTACAGCATCCTTGATTTGCGTAAATAAAGGCATTTTTCTCCCTCCTAGATCATCACACTGCAACTTAGCACAACAAACCCATGTAACGTATTTGGGGTAGTCTGCATAAACATCCACTGCTATCTATAGCCAACTATTCTATGATTAAAGAGCTGTCATGGGAAGGGCTTATAATGAGTCTACGTTTGTTTGGGTTGGTACTAAGTACAGGAGTTGTGTGTTGACCTATAGTACGGTACCAAAAAGTGTTGCATGATTGTGAAAAATGAGTACCATAGGGCCTAGTTCTTGTCGGTCCTCGTGTTGGCGATATTTTGTGAACTCCGTCAGGTTCGGAAGAAAGCAGCGGCAGCAGGAGATTCGGGTCATGAGTCAGCCGGCAAGACATTGTTTATTCGTTTGTCTTTGCGCTGTGGGTCAGGGTTGTTCGTCTTTTTGTTGCTGATTGGGTTGGTTTTTGGTGTATTTGCTCTTTTTTGGTTTGTCATGCTTTTAGTAGTTGCTTGAGCGGTACGCGGACCGTAGTCAGGATTGCCAGATAGCCACTAAAAGCGCTAACTAATATGATCAATAGTGTGATTAGACGCTTTAATTCACTCATCGTTTGCCAGTTTCCGGCGCAGTGATTAGCTAACAGAATGATGGTGGCGAATCCGCTCAGAGCTATCGTAACTTTTCTGATGAATGGCCAGAAACCGTCTTGATCGGTAGTGGTGGCTGAATTTAGGCTAAAGTTAATGGTGTTGGTTAGTTTATACCACAGCAAACCGGCATTGAGATAAGAACTTAGTGTGGTAGCTAAAGAGATGCCTGCATGTTGCCAGTAGTTGCTTAAAATAAAGGCTAATATGCCGTTTAGAATGACCGCAATAACGGCAATTTTGACCGGGGTCTTTAAGTTTTGTTGTGCATAAAAACAAGCGGCTAATATTTTTACAGACATAAAAGCTGGGATGCCGAGAGCTAAGCAGCGAAGGGCGCGGGCAGTCATTTCGGTATCATAGACAGTAAATGCACCGCGTTGAAACAGTGTAGCGACGATCGGCTCGGCTAATAACTGTAGTACTATGACACAGGGCAGTGCTACTAAAATCATGCATTGTATTGCCCATCTGAATGTGCTGATGAAGTTATCTATGTCATGTTTAAAATGCTTTTGAGATAGCTGGGGCAAAATTACGGTTGCTAAAGCCACACCCACTACCCCTAGGGGTAGAGAAGTCAGGCGGTCAGCGTAATTTAACCAACTTACACTGCCGGGTGGTAAGAATGATACCAGAAAGGTATCTACCAATAGATTAATCTGAGTTACCGAGATGCCAAATAGTGCCGGCAGCATCAAGACGATAACCTTGTGTACTCCAGCGTTAAGATGCGGGATAGTAAATTTTGGCAACATCTTAATTTCCATCAAACTAGGTAGTTGAAATAACCATTGTATCAAACTAGATAGCAGGGCTCCCCAAGCCAACAGATGAATAGGGGACGGACTATGAGGGGCTAAAAACCAAACTACTGCCACTATGATGATGTTGAACCAGTTTTGAGCAAAAGCCGGGATGCCAAAGCGTTGATAGCTATTCAGGATGCTGCCACTATAAGCGGCTAGGGAGATAAAAATAAGTGCAGGGAACATGATGTGCAGCAGCTGGATACTTAGAGTTAGTTTAGCAGGATTGCGTGCAATACCTGGTGCGAACAACCAGACTATGTAAGGAGCGGAGTAATGCGCGATTACTACTATTAGTGTGAGTACCATGAGTATCCAGCTACCTAATTGGTTTAGAAATTCTTTAAGACTAGCTATATCTTTCTGGTCGTGTTGCTTTGCTTGATATTCGCTTAATACCGGGATCATGGCCTGCGAGAGTGCTCCTTCGGCAAATAATTTTCTTAAGAAATTAGGAATGCGATATGCAACCCAAAATAGATCTAACTGTACCGATGCTCCAAAAAAATAAGCCAGACTAAGTTCCCTGATTAGTCCCGTAATACGCGATAACACAGTTACCAGCGAAAAAACCGAAAGTGAACGAAACAGTTTTCCCATTTTGGTGCCAATTACTTTAGATTCGCGCCCACCGCTACCCACGCGACCAAGTTAAACATTATTCCCAGCGGTCATGTATTTCTAAGCTCCAGATGTCACCTGGGTTAGATTCGGTGCGGAGCGCAAGCAATGGTACGCTCAATCTCTAGTTGTTGTTTGGGTGTCAGATAGTCAATATACAACTTACCCTTTAGATGATCGCACTCATGCTGCAGGCAACGCGCAAAAAAATCCTTAGCCGTAAATGCTAACGGTTCACCGTTTCTATTGAGAGCGGTTACGGCTACTTCTGAGGCTCTCGCAACCTCAGCGTGTATAGTATCCGGTGAAATAGACATGCATCCTTCCAGTCCTTTGACCGTTGAACCCGAACTAGAAAGGCGTGGGTTTACTAGTACTAATGGTTGTTTGTGAAAGATTGGTTCATCGGGTAGAGGATTAATGACTACAATATCGTATGGGTCATTGATTGCTAGTTGCGTAGCGGCCAGCGCTGCGCAGTTATCTCCGCAACTTTGTAGAGTTTCCAACATATCCGTGATATCGCGTTGCACTTTAGGGTGATTGATATCGGTCACATATCGTCCTTTTCTCCTTAGTAACTTATTAGGGTATTGTACGATCTCCAAAAGTGCCATAATCACTCCAACTTTAATACTTAAACAACTATGGGTATAAACAGCAAAACTGCACACCTACTGTGGTTTATGTACCGCTTTCCTCAGCGATTTTTTAAACTGGGAATGCGCTTAAACCTATGCTTCGACGACAGTAGCAAAACTTTAAAAACAGATCAAGAACTATTGAAACAACACCTAACTTTACAGGAAATTCAAGCTTGGCGAGCGATGAAATCTGAGGTTTACCAAGAGGTAAGGGATTGGTTGACCGATCCGTTAAACTGTGTGGTTAGCTACGATGATGACATATATCCCGCTTCTTTGCGCACAATCAAGGATCCACCGCTGCTCTTATTTTGTCGTGGTAACTGCAGTTTACTGAATAGACCTCAATTGGCGGTGGTGGGCAGCAGATCACCTAGCCAGTATGGAAAGCAGGTGGTGCGCGAGTGGATTGGGCCGATAGCTAACCGATCATTGGTAATTAGTAGTGGTTTTGCCTATGGTATCGACTACCTAGCGCATCAATCCGCATTAGCGGCGGGCGGGAACACTCTAGCGGTTTTGGGTTCAGGGCTAATCGATGTTTACCCGCGAGGTCACCACGAAACATGGGGTTTTAAGCAGTTGGCTGAGCATGCCTTGATGGTTAGCGAATTTCCGCTTAGTTTTCCGGTGAGACCTTGGTTGTTTCCTTATCGCAATCGCATTATCAGCGGACTTAGCATAGCGGTATTGGTGGTGGAAGCACGCATAAAAAGTGGAACACTCATTACTGCTCGCTGGGCGGCGGAGCAGGGAAGAGAGGTTATGGTGGTACCCGGATCCGTACATAATCCACTGAGCGCTGGTTGTCACCGGTTATTGCAGCAGGGAGCGACTATAGTTAGTTCAGTAGCGGATGTGCTGGATACGTTACGGTGGCTAGGAGTCAATTTAGATAGTATCAGTCCCGATAAAGAGACAGAATGCAGGCAATCTAAAACCTGTCAAAGAGCTAATGGGGTTAAATCCGGTGCAGATGGTTCACCAGTATGTGGTGAGAAATCAGTTTTTAATACCAACAATATACTTGAATGTCATGCTAAAAAATTGTTAGACTGCCTAGAGTTTGGGGTGGTTAACAGTGTAGAGGAGATATTGCAACGTACTGGGCTGGATCTGCTACAGGCTAAGCGGTATCTGGTTCTGCTGGAGGATGGTGGTTGGGTGCAGGAGCTGGTAGATGGTTATGTGAGATTGAAATAGCATGGCGGATAAAGGAGAGGTTAACAAAATAAGCGAGATCATAGGGTATATTTTTACCCGACTAACCGATCAGTCTATCGATAACTTAGATCAGTATTTTAAAACCAAGATGCGTCAGGAGCTAGAGGAGGCGGGTTTTAATGACGAAGTGATTGATAGCTCCATGAATTGGTTGAATAGTTTACTGGAGCAACAATTGCTAGGTTTTTTGCGTAGTGCTAGCGTGTCCAATTTTCCGAGCATCCACAGTCAACAGGCTGTGAGATGCTATAGCATCGAAGAGCGACTGAAGTTGTCCAGCGAAGTGAGGGGTTTGTTGTTTCAATTAGAACAGGATGGAATGCTGGATTGGATTACTAGGGAAATAGTTATTACCCAATTGATGAAGTTGGATCAGGCTTCGGTAGAATTAGATGACTTTTATTGGGTAGTTTTTATGGTGGCGTGCAGTAGCATCAGCAAGGTTTCCCGAAAGGATCAGCGTGAACCTCTTAAACGTCTTCTGGCCGCGTTTGGTAAAGTTGAGTAGTGGTTGTATTGAAACGGTTTAGTGGAACGAATTGGCTATGAGTGATCGGGTTTTGGTGGTGGAGTCGCCAGCTAAGGCTGGTACCATCAGAAAGTATTTAGGCAAGGGTTACCAAGTTGTAGCTTCGTACGGGCATGTGCGTGATTTGCTGGCTAAGCAGGGTGGGGTGGACCCTAAACATGATTTTCATATGACTTACGTGTCCTCTGAACGTAGTGTGGTGCACATCACTGCTATTGCGAATGCACTGAAGAATGCTAAAGAGCTATTGCTGGCTACTGACCCTGATCGAGAAGGAGAAGCGATTGCTTGGCATGTGCTAGAATTGATGAAAGAGCGTGGATTATTAGATAAAATCAAAGTTCAGCGGGTGGTGTTTCATGAGATTACCAAACGGGCTGTTTTGGAGGCGGTTCAGCATCCTAGAGAACTATCTATGGATCTAGTGAATGCTCAATTGGCTAGGCGTGCTCTGGATTTTTTAGTAGGGTTTAACCTTTCACCACTGCTATGGAAAAAGATCCGTTATGGTTTATCTGCTGGTAGGGTACAGAGTCCGGCGTTAAGGTTAATAGTTACCAGAGAAGATGAAGTCGCCAATTTTGAAGCTCGGGAGTATTGGGACGTGACGGCAACTTGTACGTCAAATAACGAGCGTTTTGACGCTAAACTGGTTAGTTATCAGGGGCAAAAACTTGATCAGTTTACTATCAAAAATGCTCAGCAGGCTGAGAGTTACCGTCAACAGATTGAGCGTGATGCTGGCGGAATTTTGACGGTTGAGCAGGTGGTGCGCAAGGAACGTAAACGTAAAGCAGCTCCGCCTTTTACTACCTCAACTTTACAGCAAGAAGCTGCACGCAAGTTGGGTATGACTGCTAAGCGTACCATGAGCATTGCGCAGAAGCTCTATGAAGCTGGTTACATCACTTATATGCGAACAGATTCTGTATCGTTGTCGGTTGAAGCGGTTGATGAAATTCGTTCGTTGATCAGACAGCTGTATGGCGCTGATAGCGTACCTACCCGGCCACCAAGATACCAAAATAAGAGCAAAAATGCGCAAGAGGCGCATGAGGCTATTAGGCCTACGCGCGCTCAGAATTTGCCGGATGAATTGTCGGTTCCGTTAGAACAACAAAAACTTTACCGCTTGATTTGGCAGCGTGCAATTGCTTCTCAAATGGCGCCGGCGGTATTTGATACTATGACGGTAGAGTTGCGAGCGGCCGACCATCTGTTTGTAGCACGTGGCTCAGTGTTGTTAAAAAAAGGCTTCCTGGAGGTTTACCAGGAAGGTACTGACGATAAACAACAGGACGAGCCAAATGACACCTCTTTACCGCCATTAGAAGTGGGTCAACCGGTAACTCTACTTGCGTTAATGTCCAAACAACATTTTACTGAACCGCCGCCTTTTTATAACGAGGCTACCTTAGTGAAAACTTTGGAGGCTTACGGTATAGGTAGACCATCCACTTATGCGACTATTATTGACACTCTATTAAGTAGGGAGTACGCCACTCTAGAACGTAAACAGTTTCATCCTACGGATATTGGAAGGGTGGTAAACGAGTTCTTGGTTAAATATTTCACTGTCTATGTGGACTATGATTTTACTGCCAATCTGGAGGATAAGTTGGATGCGGTAGCCAAGGGTCAAGTTGAATACCTATCGTTGTTAGAAGATTTTTGGAAACCATTTGATGATAGGATTCATGAGGTTGATGCCGCCGTCAGCAGACAGGAGGTGGTTCAGCAACAGTTAGATGAAGTCTGTCCCAAGTGCGGTCGTTCCCTGCAGCTTAAGCTTGGTAAAAGGGGTAAATTTATTAGCTGCAGCGGTTTTCCAGATTGTGATTACGCCAAGCCATTAACGATTAATGGGGATAGCGATCAGCAGGAGGATCATTCGAGTGCTGACTCCAGCAAGACGGTAGAGGTATACGAAGACCATCTGTGTCCGGAGTGTCAAGGTGTGTTGCATGTGATATCTGGTAGGTATGGTAAGTTTGTTGGTTGTAGTAATTATCCAAAATGCAAGCATATTGAACCTCTTTCTAAGCCAAAGAGTAGTGGAGTGCGGTGTCCGCAATGTGGTAAAGGGGAGCTGGTTGAGCGTAAATCGCGGCGGGGTAAGCTTTTCTATTCCTGTGAGTGCTACCCGACATGTAAATACGCCCTATGGGATAGGCCTATTGCGGAGAGTTGTCCAAAGTGTCATTTTCCAATCTTAACAATCAAGACCAGCAAGAAAGATGGTGAACGCAAGGTGTGTCCTAGGGATGGTTGTGATTGGATTGAACAACGGTAGTAATGGTTAGGAGTTGCGTACGTGCGTGTATCTAGCGATATCATGTTGGCGGTGAGAGTTTTGTTGGATGGAGGAGTAATTGCTTATCCTACAGAGGGGGTCTGGGGATTGGGGTGTCACCCTTTCGATCGGTCAGCGGTTAGTAGGCTATTAGCCATTAAACAGAGATCTGTGACCAAGGGTTTAATTCTATTAGTTACCGAGTTTAGTATGCTAAAGAATTTGGTAGCCGATGTTACAGTGGTGGAGGATGGGATTGCTAGCCGAGAGAGTAGTTTGCAGTTGACTGGACCAACTACTTGGTTGTTGCCTGCGCTGCCTACCGCTCCGGTTTGGTTAACCGGTGGTACCGGATGTATTGCTGTGCGACGGACAGAGCATGAGTTGGCCAGAGAACTAGTGGCTCAGTTTGCTATGCCTTTGGTATCAACTAGTGCCAATTTAAGCGGTGAACCGGCGGTGACTAGGGTGGATCAGTTGTCTTCGGCGGTGACCGCACAAGTCGAACTGGTTGTGGCTGGCACGGTCGGCGATTTAACTAAACCGACCCCCATTTACGATCTAGTGAGTGGTAGGCGGATTAGAGGATAAGGTTTATGGAGCGTTACGAGGCACAGCGTCAGCTCTTCGAAGAGTATATGAAGGTGTTTCTTGAGCTTAACCAGAAAATCAATTTACTTTCCTCTTCGGAAGAGCGCTGGATATGGGAGAAACATATTGTTGATTCTCTTGCACTGAGTTACTTTATGGAGCAGTTTAATTACGATTATTGTGGCAAACAGTTACTGGATGTGGGGACGGGAGGAGGATTTCCCGCATTGCCTCTAGCTATCTACTATCCGAAACTAAAGATTGTTGCTCTGGATAGTATCGGTAAAAAAATCAATGCAATAAAACAGATGATCGAACGGCTGTCCTTAACTAATATTAGTGCAGCATTAGACAGAATTGAGCAGTATGAGGGGAAGGGGGATTTGGTAACAGCTAGGGCAGTAGCGCCGCTGGTTAGACTGTTGCCATTGGTAGCCAGTAAAGTAGCGGAAGGTGGTTATCTCATAGCATATAAAGGCAAAAAGGTCGAGGAAGAGCTGCAGACAGCGCGACGGCTGTTACCTAAACTACATATGGTTGAGTCAGTAGTGCTGACATATCCACTGCCTATTGATGGTAATTATCGGCGTAGCCTGGTAGTTTTACAGAAGATGGGTGGATAGTGGTATGGATAACGGATCGACAGAAGTAAAGATGGAAGCGTTAGCTGCTCGTAAAATTTTTAGCTATCTGGATGATGCGCACGGTATTAGAATGGATGAGGTCTATGTTGCTAAGCAGCTGGCCTCTACTAACGATTGGCTGTTAAGCGCAATCCAACGGGGCAAAAGTTACAGAGTGTGCACTACTGAGTTACAAACGGCGGGTAGAGGTACCAAAGATCGTGTGTGGTGCGCGTCCGAGTCTAGCGCTAATATCTATCTATCTTTCAGTTATCCCTTAGGGGACAGTCTAGACAGACAGGTTGCAGGTTTAACTTTAGTATTAGGTATAGCGGCAGTGGGCGCATTACGTAGTTTTGGAGTGAAAAGTCCGGTGTTTTTGAAGTGGCCAAACGATCTGTATATGTCAAGCGGTAAATTAGGCGGCATTTTGGTGGAGACAGTCTCGTTTAATGGTTTAAGGCACGCGATAATTGGTGTAGGAATTAATCTGGTGCCTCCAGTAAACTGTCATAGTAGAACGGCTAACTTACGGGAATGTATGGCTTGGATAGAGCTAGTGGAACGTAATCGTTTGGTTGGTTATTTGCTGGATCAGATGTTGGCAGCATGTGGGCAGTATAGAGACTATGGTTTTGCGCCGTGGCGCGATACTTGGAATAGTTTGGATTACACGGCTATGAAAACTATACGGGTTAGTACTGTTAACGGAGAGATTGTTGGCAGGGGATTGGGAGTAGACACTGAAGGTCGGCTACTCATTGGGTTAAACGATCATCAGATAACTAGTTTGGTGGCTGGTGAGATTACTTTGCAGGATATTGTTTAAAGATATTAAGATAATTGCGTCTTTGATTACGGCAAAAACTTTTAGATTTGTTTAGGTAGATGGACGGGGTCGACGTTAAATCGTGGGAGAGTGGAAACTAGGGATGTTGAGTTACTGGTTCTGCTATCTGTGCAGTTTGTTTAGCTTGGAGAATCAAGAAGGGCAAATTCTACCAGATTGATCGTTGCGAAACTTAAATAGGAAATAGGGGTAGCGCTTCATATTACTGCCAGCATAATTGTAGATTTCATCCTAGTTTTAGGCTATGATCCCCAGAGGTTGGTTGGGTGCGTTTGTAAATGTAAGAGAGCAAGAAAGTATGTCAGCGGATTCGCAGCAGCATGGTAGCGATAACGGCGCCGGTAAGGAGCGTAAGGGCTTATTCAGGGAGGAGGTGCTGGAAAATAAAAAAAGTAGTTTTTGGGGCAAGGTCACCATCATTAATAAAATATCTTACCTAAGTTGGTCGATTGCGTTTGCTAGTGTGGCGATAGCTCTTGTTTTATTTATTTCGCTGGCATCCTATTCTAAACATAGACAAGCGCGTGGTATTTTGTTGCCTAGTCGTGGTTTGATACATTTCTATGCACAAAATGCTGGAGTGGTGAAGGATTGCTATGTTAAGTTGGGAGAGGCAGTCAAGAAGGGGCAGAATTTATACCATATTTCCACTGAATATCACGGTCAGGACAATTTTAGTGATTCTGGTACGCAACAGATCGAGGCGTTACGAAAACAGATAGAATTACAGAAAGATCGTTTGCAGATGTATCGTGACAGCGTGGAGCGATACCGCAGATTACTTGATAAGCACTATGTTTCATTGGTGGAATACCAACGTTACTATGATGAGTATTTACACAATGAGATTGCTTTGCGTGATTTGGAGCAGAAATTAGTACAGCTTAATGTTTCACGCAGTCATGTGATCAAAGCGCCAGCTGACGGCACGGTATCGAATCTGGTGGCAGTAGTTGGAGATAGAGTCACGGCCGATAAGCCACTGGGTTCCTTAGTGCCAGTAGGCGACGAGTTACAGGCAGTGCTGTTTGTACAGAATAAGGATATTGGTTTTGTGGAGATTGGACAGAAGATTTTGTTACGTTATGACGCTTTTCCTTATCAGAACTACGGTTTGTATGAGGCTACAGTTAGTCAGATTGACGATAGTGTGCTATCACCTAGGGAATTGGATTTACCAATCTCACCCGATCCACAGGCTCCGTATGAACCATTTTATCGGGTTACTGCCACTCTGAAACGTCAGACGATTGTTGCTCATGGCAAGGTTCAGCATCTGCATGCTGGTACTACTTTTGTGGGGGATATTGTGGGTGATCGTCGCAAGATTTGGCAATGGATTCTGGAACCTATTTACACGCTAAGAGGGAGTTTGATGTCGCATGGTAATCGCTAACAAATTAATTGAACGATTAAAATTTTCTTGGGGCAGTAAGTTGCCCATGTATTTGCAGACGGAAGTAGCGGAATGCGGGCTGGCGTGTGTTGCTATGATAGCCAGCTTTTACGGCTATAAGATTGATCTGTTATCCTTGCGACGCAAGTACCCGGTTTCGTTAAAAGGCACCCGCTTGACTGATTTAATCGAGCTGGCTAGAAGGATGGAACTGGTCAGTAGGGCCCTGAAATTAGATCTGGAGGATTTGCCGTACCTTAAAACGCCATGTATTTTACATTGGGATATGGATCACTTTGTAGTACTGAAGGCTGTTAAGGGTTCTAAGGTGATTATTCATGATCCGGCCATGGGAGTAATGAAATACAGCATGGCTGAGGTTTCTAAGCATTTTACCGGTGTGGCTATGGAGTTAACTCCTACCACCAATTTCGCCAAGCATA
>R20__coassemble_1374_pt1 | contig 13743 bp, 12 predicted proteins | sample R20__metabat2_low_PE_004 | metagenome-assembled genome bin R20
GCATACTGAGATTACTAAGTTGTCTCTAGGAGATCTGTGGCGTTCGGTGAAAGGTATTAAACTGGCCTTGATACAGATTTTGTTATTATCGGTTACGCTTGAAATTTTTGCAGTGGTGAGTCCGCTTTTTACCCAGTTTATTACTGATCAGGTGATCGTGACCGCTGATTTTCCGCTGTTGTACGTATTAGCTATCGGTTTTGCCATTTTGATGCTTATTCAGTGTGCTACGGAGTATGCTAGGTCTTGGATCGTTATGTATATGGGCAATACCCTTAACATTCAACTTACTAGTAATCTTTTTCATCATATGCTGCGTCTACCGATTGATTTTTTTGAGAAGCGGCATATGGGAGACATCGTTTCTAAATTTGGTTCCATTAATACCATTCAAAGCAAAATTAGCACTGATTTTGTGGAAGGAGTGATTGATGGTGTAATGGTGATTATTACCATGTTTGTTATGTTTCTATATAGCTGGAAACTTAGTGCGGTGGTAATAGCGGCGTTGTTATGCTACATCATTATCAGGGTGGTGTTTTATCCTACTTTTAAGCTGAAGAATCAGGAGTCTATCATCGTCAGTGCTAAGCAGAGTTCTGTATTTATGGAGAGTGTGCGAGCAGTCTTACCTTTGAAAGTGTTTGGTAAGGAAGGCCAGCGCGAGGGAGTTTGGCAAAATAGCTACACCGACAGTTTAAATCTGGGTATTGAGGTTGGCAAGTTAGGACTGATATACCGTACGATCAATCATCTATTGTTTGGAGCGGAAAATATTATCATCATGATTATGGGTGCAAGCATGGTGATGAACAATCAGGGTATGAGTATCGGTATGTTGATGGCTTATCTGTCCTATCGTGGGCAGTTTGTGGGTAAAGCGCAAGCAATGGTGGATAAGGTTATTGAATATAAAATAATTAGTATTCATTTGGAGCGAGTAGGAGATATTGCTCTGACTGCCACGGAAGACGAAGTTATGTATGGTGTGAATGGGGCGCCACCATCAACCGTCCATCGTGAAATTAAGGGTAGTCTTCGTTTGGATAAGTTATCATTTCGATATTCTGAGCAGGACCCGTTTGTGTTTAGGAATATAAGTTTTGAGATCAAGGCGGGTGAGTCAGTGGCTATTGTTGGTCGTTCGGGTTGTGGAAAAACCACCTTGCTTAAGATTTTGATGAGATTGTTTAAGGCCAGTAGTGGATCTGTTTATATTGATGATGTCGATATCGACAAAATGAATATACATGAGTATCGATCGCAGATTGCAGCGGTAATGCAGGATGATGTGTTGTTGAGTGGTTCGATTACTGATAACATCAGTTTCTTTGATGCTGAGTTGGATCTGGATAGGGTATATCATTGTGCCAAGTTAGCATCTATTCATGATGATATTGCTAGAATGCCGATGGGATATGAATCCCTGGTTGGGGATATGGGAACCACGCTATCCGGCGGACAGAAGCAACGTATTTTGCTAGCTAGAGCATTATACGCTAGGCCCAAGATTCTGTTTTTGGATGAGGCTACTAGCCATTTGGATGTATTTAATGAACAGGCTATTAATAATCACGTAAAACAGCTGGGTATGACCAGAGTTATTGTGGCTCATCGTCAAGAAACAGTGTCTATTGCGGATAGGGTAATTAATTTGGAAGAGATGATTTTACATGAGCAGCAGCAGGATTTGATGCAGTTGCTCAAGATGGGGCAGTATGTTGGGTGATCGGTTGCCTACGATAATGATAACAGAGAAGCGGTATTGATGGTTGTGTGGTATGGTATTTATGAATCTATGCAGTGTTGTGTTTGCGATGCATGGAGTAAGCTGATGTTTGTGATCGGGCGGGGAGAATAGTTTTATGACGGGTGATGAGATATTAGAACAGCAGAAAGTTGAGGGTACGGTTTTGGATGCCGAGCAGCAGTTGGAGCAACTGTCATCCAAGATTGAGCGTTGCATTGCAGTTATTGATGAGTTGAGAATAGAGAAGCAGCTATTGCAGGAACAGGTGAGCGTGTTAACTGAACGTAATCAACGGGTGATGAGTGCTATGCAAGATCTGGTGAAGAGATTGGACGACGTGGTATGTCAAACGACACTGAACAACTGACGGTAACTGTACAAGCTCGTGAATTTAGGTTTAAATGTCCCATTGAGCGTAAGGGGGAGTTGCTGGATGCAGTTGAACGTTTAAATAGGATGATTGAGGATTTTGGCAGAAATCATCGTTCTAGCAGTTTGGAACATATGGTTGTGCTAGTAGCGATTAATCTGATATGTGAACGGACGGCTACTAGTGCACGGGTATCTGATTTAGTGGTGCAGTTGCAGGAAAAGTGTGGTAGCCTCGTGGGCAGATTGACGCAGCTTAATATTGATTTGGATACGGTATTAATTAGTTCAGAGGAGTCCAGAGAAGTTATTTAGTGGTCTGTTTTACGTTAGGAAAATGTGTTATTTGAATATTGGGAGGTAAGAATATATGGCAGATAAAAACACCAAGAATGGCAGCAATGTTGCGGGCAAGTTCTATATCGATTCTAGTTGTATAGGTTGTTGTCAGTGTGTGGATATGGCAGGGGATTGTTTTGCAGAGGATTCAGAAGCGGGCGTTGTATACGTAAAGCAGCAGCCACAAAATGAAGTTCAGAATGAGTTGTGTGTAGAAGCGATGAATGGTTGTCCGGTAGGTGCAATCGGCGACGATGGGGAGTAACGTTATGAGGTTGCGTGTTGCTGGGTAGCTGTGGCAGTGACGCAATGACGTGGCGGTTTCAGGTTAATGGTTAGGTGCCAATGAACGGTAATAAGATTAAAATTATAGCGCTTTTAACGGCGTTGGTGCTATATGCCGTTGTCGCGGTGTGCACGCTCGTCGGTTGGAACAATGTGTTATCTAGTTGTTTAATAAGGAAGTTGTTGTTTAGACCGATGAAGATAGGGGCGATCTATATTGATCCTGAGAACGCCGAATATTCCATTGTGCATGATGATGCCCTCGATGCTGCGTCCGCGCGCATTGGTAAAGGTAAGGTAAAGATTGTTAAGAGAGCTAATGTACCTGCCGATAGCGATGTAATCGGCCTGATGGAGGATATGATTAATGGTGGGTGCGAGTTAATTTTTGCCGACGCTGTTGATTATCAGGATTATGTTTTATCGGTGGCGGAAAAGTACCCTGATATTTATTTTGCGGTTGCTGCTGGTGAGAAAACGGCTCCTAACGTCTCCTGTTACTGGGGTCGCACCTACCAGTTGAGATATTTAACTGGTATACTGACCGGTTTAATGGTGAAAAGTGGTAGCGTTGGATATGTGGCCGGGTACAAGATACCTCAGGTCATCAGGGATGTTGACGCATTCACTTTGGGCGTGCGTTCGGTTAATAAAGAGGTTGTAGTTAAGGTTATCTGGGTTGATACTTGGAGTGATGCGCTTATTTGCAAGAAGGCAGCCTTGGCTCTTTTAGGTCAAGGGGCAGAATTGATTATTCAACATGTGGATTCTATGGATCCTGCGATAGTTGCGGTACAGCATGGTAAATATGCGATTGGTCATAATGCCGATTTTGGTAAGTCGCTAGGTAGTCCAAACATTTTAGTGTCATTGGTATGGAATTGGGAACCGTTTATGGTTTCTACTATTCGGTCGGTTTTAGATGGTAAGTGGCAGTCGCAGTTTTATTGGGGAGGAATCAAGGAGGGAATGATTAGTTTGACAAATTTTTCTCCTTTGGTACGGCAGGAAGTGCGTGATAGGGTGACGCAGGCTGCCGAAGCTATTGTAAATCATGACGACGTGTTTTGCGGCGAACTACGGGATAATCGTGGCAATATTCGCCAACGCTCTGGCGTATGTATGAGTGATCAACAATTGTTAACAATCGATTGGTTGGTTGAGGGAGTGGAAGAAGTTCCGTTGATTTGAAATTGCACTAGGTATTCTGGAATTAGTTGGTTGATAGGAGAGCGTGGTGTTGGGTTTGGACAACGTGCGGTTCTACATGGTTAGCTTCTCGATGATGTAACCAACTTTGGTTTTGTCGTCGTTACTGACTAAACTGGAGGGGTGTGGGGTAGTTGGTATGATAGAATGGGCAGGGCGTTTAGCCGGTCTGTTTTAATTGTAAAATAAGTCCAAGTCGCGTATAATCATCAGCGTTGCTATTTGTATGTAGTTATCGTTATGACATGTGTTCTCAATTCAAATCTTAGTCGATGTGTTTATGAAGAGACCAGGCAGTATCTAGAGTGTCTGCAGGGAAGTGAGATTACTGGGATTTATCAGATGGTTATGCAGGAGGTCGAGCGCCCGTTGCTGGGGTTGATTATGGAATGTGTGAGAAGTAATCAGAGTGAGGCAGCGAAGATGTTGGGTCTAAGTCGGGGTACTCTGCGCAAGAAATTGGCTCAATACGATCTGTTGTAGTGTGGGAGTGAATTGGTTATGCAGCGATTACAGAAGAACTACCGTTCCAGGTTGTATGTTTTGCCGGAGGGGGTAAATAGTCTGTTAAGTGCAGGCGATCCTTTGTTAACCTTGGTTACGACACTTGACGAGCGTGAGATACCGCAGGATCGCGCGCAGTTTAGAGATGATATAGTTTTTGAATTAAATATTTTTGACCGCCAGCTGAAGTTAGGTCGGTGCGAAGAGAAACTAGTTCGGCTGAGTCAGCAGGTTATGATCTTTTTCATAGAACAGCGTATGCGTAGAATGGTTGGATGGGAGGATTTTGTTCTTTCTGAGCGCAGCAATTTGAATTTAGATTGGTTTAAGGAGATTATCGCTAAGATTCTAGCTAAACAGATAGATCATTTGATTTTTATTGAATTTGTCTACACTTGGTTAAAGACCAATCCTTGGATATGGGATGAGCGGGGTGATTCCTCTGTACAGGCACGGGATATGGTTCTGCTTCTGGCTGGAAAATTGTATAGCATCATCCAGAGTCGTAGACCTAAAAATTCTGTCAAACTGTTGGTGGGTGATTGGAACACTACTGGTGGTACGACGGTGAGAGTTGGAGAACGTAATTTAGGGTCGCCCTATTGGTGGTTGTTTGGGGCGGTGACCCTGTTATTTGTATTTCAATTGTTGTTGAGCAGCAAAATATGGCGCTACCGTGCTGAGGTAGCTCATGGTATTGCACAGATATCTCCTATTAATACCCGCGTTGTCAGCGATCAGCCCAACGAGAAGATTGTTCAGAAAATCGAAAGTGTTAAAACTGCCGGTTCAAATGCAGAGGTTGTCAGGTAGTAGGTATGGCAAAGATTAAATTGCAAAACATATATCAAGAACAGGAGTTGAAATTACTGGAGGATGAGATTCTTACTGCTAAGCGTTTTTTAGAACAAAACGCTAAGTACCATTTGATTAATGCTATCTGTCTAGTGTTAGGACCATCGGGATTTGGTAAGAGCACACTGTTGTCTAAGTCCGGTTTATCGTTACTTAACTGCGATTATTATCCGGTGCAACAACAAGCGGTTGAAATCACCACAACCAAGAGCTGCGTTTTTTGGTTTGGGGAGCGTACAATATTCATTGATACTGCTGGCGTATATACTCGCCCAGATTTTGCTTCTGAACAGAGTTCAGAGTTGTGGTTGGGCTTTATTAATCTTTTACAACGCCATTTTGGTGAGCACTTAATACGTGACGTGCTAATAATTCTGGATGTGCCGGTTTTACTGGATGAAAAACTGCTTGGCGATACTCTGGATTGCTTGCGTCGCAGAGTATATGAAGTTGCCAGCCTTGCCAAAAAGCTGCAACTACACATAGTGGTGACCAAGAGCGATCGTATTCTAGGCTTCAATGATTATTTCGCCACTTTGAGTGACGAGGAGTGTGCGCAACCCTTTGGATTGGTTTTTGAGCAGTTTAATCAAAATAGTCTAATTGCGGAGTTCGAAAGTGGTTTTAAGCAGCTGTTGTCCCATTTGAGTAATCGGTTGATTGATCAGTTACAGTACGGGGCGGTTGGCAGTGATCCGGTATTGGTGAAAGCATTTCCGTCAGAATTTGCTCAGCTGCATGGTCCGATACTCTCCACTTTAAGTAAAATACCATATGGATCCCATATTCGTTTGTGCGGACTGTTTTTTGTTAGTAGCTGTCAGCACGGAGAGGTTTTAGATCCCATCAAGCGTCTGATGCAAAATAAAATAGGCACCGGTGATCAGTCGGAGTATGCACCGGAGTACCTAGGTAATCGAGATTATTTTATCCGTGAGTTTTTTCAACGTCTCAGCAATCAGTATGCTCATGAGCTGTCCAATAATACGCTGCGCAGCCGTAATATCTGGGTGATAGCCATTATTGTAATGACCTTGCTATTCGGGTGTTGGTTTTGGCAAAGTTACGTCTTTAACTTTAAACAACTCAAGTTGTGGAGTAAGGCTAACGTCGCTACGTTATTACAGGATGATCCGCTGTTAGTGGGTCCGCAAGTCAAGACGTCTTGGTGGGTTCTTTGTGACTCCACTAAGTCTCTGCGTCTGCTGTGGCAGAGGCGTGATCAGGACCGCTGGTTAACATCATTGGCGACTCGGTTAGCTAATGGTCTTAGCGAGAGTTTGGATATGATGGCTCAGATGGAAAGAGACATGCCGTCGGGAACAGATCGTGGTCAAGACTTTTTAGCTGTTCAGGATGTGTTTGAGAGGTTTAATGCCTATTTGATGTTAACTGGTATACGACCATGGTCAAAGGAGTGGTTGGTTAAGTGGTTGCAGTGTTATCCGGAAATGGGTACGGGTGAAGATTGTAAATGGTTAAATTCTTGGGATAGAGCAGGCGTGTTGCCGGCTGCTAATAACGAAGTAGTTAAAAGAGTGGCTGCTTATCTTCGTAGTCTTCCGACGGCTATGCGTGTGGCTTTGGTGATGTTTGATAGTCGGAATGATCAGTTTGTGTGTGGGCGACGGCTGGCTCCTTGGCAAATAGATACAATACTTAAAGAGACATTGATGAGGTTAGAGCGACCGGGCGGTGCGGCTATTATGCAGCCGCCGGTGTTTTTGGATAGTACGTTTAAGGAGCAGTTGCAGGTTTATGTTAATTGGTATGTGGGTCACAATTGCCGTAATCGAGGCGATAGTGCCCATGATACTCAGTTCAGAGAGTGGTTAGAACGGTTCTTAGAATGGGTGGACAGTCTTGATTCTAAGGTTAATGATCACCAGCGTGGCGGGTGGCAGTCAGTCAAAGGTCAACTTAGGAACCAATTATTAGCGTTAGCAAGTTCTTCTGATGGCAGGAGTGAAGCATTGAGTTATTACTTGAGACAGGGGCGGACCGGGTATGGGATAACTCCTTTTGGTGAAGTGGAGAACTGGTTGAGTGCTAACCGACCGTCAGCGCTTGGTACATATCATCTGTGGCAGGTCAGTTTTTGGAATATAATGGTCAAGTGGATGCGGCAAGAGATGCTGTCATCTTGGAATAATGAGGTTGTGCCTTTTTATCAACAGAAGATCGCTTTTCGTTATCCGTTTCTTGCTAGTAGCAATCAAGATGTTAGCCTAGATGACTTCGGGGCATTTTTTGGGCCGCGGGGTATAGTTAATCGCTATTATCGAAAGTGGGTAGCTCCGTTTTGTGCTTTCACAAACGATATACCAAGTTGGCTTGCTCCAGTTCATCGTCAACAGGAGTTCCCGTTGGAGATTCTTGAAGCTACCGTGCGTGCTGATTTAATTACCAAGGCTTTTTATCCGGTTGTAGATGATGTCGAAAGTGATAGTCATCCAGTGATAAAAGTTAGGTTTACAATGATACCGCAAACGGTTGCGACAAAAGATAATATTTTTCAGATTAATATAGATGGACAGTTATTAGACGCACAGGAGACAGCTCCGCAACAGTTATGTTGGCCAGGTCCGCAGCCCGAATCAGTGACAGTTAGAGGTAAGGATAAAGATGGTAATTATGTAATGCGCAGTGTTGTGGGGGATTGGGCTTGGTTTAGAGTATTGGAACAGGCGCAAGTTACTCAGACTGATGCTAGACATATGGATGTGATTTTTGAATTGGGTAATGAGGCGACAGCTCGTAGTATATGGAGATTTTCAATGCGGGTTGACGGGAGATTCAATCCATTCAACTTGAAGTTGCTGAGAGGTCTGCATTTAACGCCGATAAATGATGAAGTTAGTGGCTGTGATAGTTTGCGGAGTCAACACATTAATGTCTATAAAGAAAGATAGTATGGTGCAGTTGTTCACGAGTGGTGAGTGTAGACATACGAGGGGCTGCGCAAGCTAGCGTCGCTGTGTTGCGTTCATTTAAGATATTAAAATGTAACTAGTCGTTTGGTTTATTTTTATCGAACAACAACTTAAGGGATTGTAGCTATTGTCAGACTATTAAATTCGTGGCAAGCATTAGTGGTGAACGCGGTCACTATTGACGTCCACATCAGCAGTTGGATGAATCGACCATGTACTGAGCCAGCACGCTGATTTGCTACTATACAAGCTTTGCGTTAAACTCCAAAGGTCTGTGTTATTTGCTTATTTATGAATGTAGGAAAGTGGTGGAACAGGTTAATTAGAATCATTAATTACTTAGCGGGCGAGGTGGCCGTTTGTACTTTCAGTCCGGTCAAAAACGTATTGATTAGAAGCTTCGCTAGCTATTATCATATAGATCTGCAAGAATGTCGACAGCAAAATATAGACGGTTATCCTAATTTGAACAGTTTCTTTGTGCGTGCGTTGAGATCTGATGCGCGGCCACAACCCGCTGACCATCTTACGGTGAGTTCCCCAGTCGATGGGGTGCTTTATGGCTGTGGTAAGATTACCGATCAATTAACCGTTAGAGTTAAAGGAAGAAGTTTTAATCTCGCTCAGTTGTTGGGTAGTCGGTCTGAAGCTGAGTATTGTTCGGGTGGAGAGTTTGCGCTCTTTTATTTGGCCCCTCATAACTATCACCGCGTCCATTTTCCTGTTGCTGGTCGGATTAGTCTGATGCGTTATTTACCTGGTACCTTATATTCGGTGAATCCGACTTGTAATCTTCATATACCTGATTTACTTGCCTTGAATGAACGGGTTGTAATTCGCTTAGAGTCCAAGTTTGGCCCCGTTGTTTTGGTGTTAGTGGGTGCTGCTTTGGTGGGCAGCATTGAGACTGTGTGGCATGGCAAGGTGTTAGGTGATTCAGGACAGCGGATCAGGGAGTGGTGCTATGATGCTTGTCAGCAAACATCCAAGTTACAATTTAAACAAGGCGATGAATTAGGACGTTTTAATTTTGGTTCGAGTGTAGTACTGCTTTTACCAAAGAATACTTGGTGTTGGTATGACGATTATTGTAGTGAGCAGTTGCCTATATCGGTTAAAGTGGGTAATGGGATAGTGGCGGCTAAGTCATAGATGGGTATATACGTTAGGCGCGTTGATCAAACGAGATTCTGTTAAGGGCATGTATGTTACAGTGGCCAAAGTATTTTAAACATAGCTTGGGGCAAAATTTTTTGCGTGATGATAGGGTGTTGGAACATATAGTAGATTGTATTGACCCCAGGCCAGAAGATAATATGCTTGAGATCGGTGCAGGTATTGGCGTATTGACCCGTAAATTACTTCCTAAAGTAAATCATTTGACAGTGGTGGAAGTTGACAGTTCGTTGCTACCATTTCTAACAGTTAACTGCAAGGATTGGCTTTCCCGTATGAGCGTGCATCAGGAGGATATTTTGCAATTTTCGCTAGAAAAGCTTGGTGGCGAGTTACGGGTTGTGGGTAATTTACCGTATAATATCTCTACGCCACTTACTTTTTATCTGTTGCAACATTACAGCCTGATCAAAGATATGTACTTTATGCTTCAAAAAGAAGTGGGGGAACGTATGGCCGCGTTGCCAGGAACGGCGGCCTATGGCAGATTGAGTGTGATGGTGCAATACCACTGCCAGGTTGAATTGTTGTTTGAAGTGCCACCCAGCGCTTTTAAACCGTCGCCTAAGGTTGACTCTGTGATGGTTAAACTTCAGCCTAGAGATGTTGCGTTGTCCGCCGTCGATTCGTTGTTACTGCAGCAAGTGGTACGTGATAGTTTTAGTGCGCGGCGTAAGACCATTAAGAATGCACTTAGCCATTATTTAAATCAGAAGGATTGGGAGATTTTGGCTATAGATGCTGGTTGGCGTTCAGAACAGTTATCAGTGGAAGATTATGTAAAAATCAGCAATTATATAAGTAACTCGACTAGTGTGAATGAGCAGTGTAGTGGGTCGTATAGTGCTGGTTAAAACCGATGGAAGAATGGAGATATGAAATTTGTAGATGAAGCAATGATTAAAGTAAAAGCTGGCGACGGTGGCAATGGTTGCTTGAGCTTTAGGCGTGAGAAATTCATTCCATTTGGCGGGCCTAATGGCGGTGATGGAGGCGATGGGGGCAGTGTATGGTTAAGTGCGGATGTCAATCTGAATACGCTGGCCGATTTTCGTTATCGACGATATTTTGAGGCTGAGCGCGGACAAAATGGAATGGGGAGCGAGTGTACAGGACGTTCCGGGGAAGACTTGACCATATTGGTTCCGGTTGGGACCCTGGTTTATAATCGGGACAGTGGGGAATTGTTGGCTGACTTGAGTAGTGCAGATATGAGCATCTGTGTAGCTAGGGGCGGAAGACACGGTTTAGGTAATATGAATTTTAAGAGCAGTACCAATCGTGCACCGCGCAAAGTGACGGCTGGTCAACCGGGAGAAGAGCGTACGCTGCATTTAGAACTAAAGTTGTTGGCCGATGTTGGTTTATTGGGTTTGCCTAACGCCGGAAAATCCACTTTTTTGCAAGCTGTGACTGCTGCTAGACCCAAAATAGCTGATTATCCTTTTACTACCCTGCATCCTCAGCTCGGAGTAGTGGTTGTTGATGATTATAGTTTCGTCATCTCGGATATTCCTGGTTTGGTTGAGGGTGCAGCTGAGGGGGTGGGGTTGGGTATACAGTTTCTTAAGCATCTATCGCGTACCAAATTGCTGTTACATCTTGTGGATCTAAGCCCGTTTGATGGCAGTAGTCCAGTTCATAACATCAGAACCATACAGCAAGAGTTGCGTAATTATAGCCAAACTCTTGCTGAGAGAGAATGTTGGTTAGTATTCAATAAATTGGATACGTTAGATATGACGACCGCGCAACAGCAGATTAATGAAATCATACAGACAATTGCTTGGCGGGGACCTTATTTTGCTATCTCTGCTTTGCAAAAGACAGGGGTCAAGGAGCTGTGTTTTGCTTTAGCTGATAGACTGCGACAAGTTCGCGGACAGGTTGAGAATTCTGTTGATGATGCTGGGGATAACACGGCCGAATAATTAGGTGATATTTACATGTTAACCATGGTGAAAGTTGGTGATTGGTTTGATCGCTAACACCATGGTTGTTTTGGCGGGGGAATATCTTCTATGTGTTGGATGGTATGATGTCCAATATGCCCAGTAGGATAATCGCTATACCGCAGGCGAGTACAGTGTAGTATACAGCGCGGTTTTGCGACAGAAAAGTCGTTTTGTGTGGGTCTATTTTTTGCATCTTGAGCAAAATAACAGTTGGTACAATGATGGCGATAATAGCCAAGATTATACCTGAGATATTGAGCATTCTTACAAAGGCGTTGGGCGCAATCATGGCTACTACAGCAGGAATTGATACCACCATCCATGCGGTTTGCCATTTGGCTAGAGGTAATCGCCGTTGTAGCATCTCTAGTAGAGCCAGTCCTACGCCTAATACGGAAGTCAATAAACTCAAGAAGGATACCAACCACACGATAAGCCACAAAGTTTTGGTGGAGGATGCCATGCTTAGCGTACGTACTAATTCTCCCACTTCGATGACTTGATCGCTCAACATCAATTGAAAGAAGGCGTTATCCGTATTGGCTACTACTATTAAGACGGTCGCTGTCCATAAGATGTAAACTAGTGTCGGAATTAGGCTGCCTATTAGACATGCTCTTTTTACCACCTCGCGGTCGTTTTTTGCAAACTTGGTAACGGAATGAATAGATCCTTGGAAGCCAAAAGAGGTAAAAATGATCGGTACTACTATTGTCCATTGTTTTAAATTAACGCTAACATTAGACCAAGCGTTAGGTATAAAATGAATAGGTGTTCGCCAAAGTAGAACCTGCACAAGCAGTATTAGAGCAACGAACATAAGGGTAAATAATGCTTTGTTGAGTCGCACTATTGTTTCAGACATGCTAAGAAAAATCAAAAATATCAATCCTGCAAATATAGCAGTAATCGTGTTGGAAGATAAAGGTAATATCCCTTTCATAAAGGAGTGAAGAATTGATGATCCGCCAAATATGTAGGCCGACATAAGTGCAAAAGACAAGGCTTGTAGTGCAAATTCCCCTAACATGCCAATTCGCTTACAGCCAAACAACCGGCCAACTTCGCCCAGGGTAGCGTCAGCCTTAGAATTCAAATTAAGGTCTGCGCGTATTAATGCCGTAATGTACGTTAAACCTGCAAAAGCTAACATAATTAAAGAGCTGGTTAGAATACCGAATTTAGCTAGGATTAAGGGTAGAGAGATCATGCCCGATCCGATAGCGGTGCCGGCCAACAGTAAAGCGGCACTAAACTGTTTGTTCATATAACACTCCAAGTATTTTGTATTTTAATACATTGATGACCAAGCTTAAATCTCTCACATGCAACTCAGCTGTTGCGCTACAGCTAAACGTTGCTAGTGTATCTTGCTTGGTTGATCTAAATAAAACCTATGACGTGATTATCGGTATCGATAATAAGGATAGAGTTCCAGCGTGCGGGATACCAAGAAAACCGAAAAACATCGTGTTAACATAACATTACCTTATCCAACTGCTGAGACCCGCCCAAGCTAAACGAAATTTATTGTTTAGTCAACTTTCTATACAGGCACTAACCGATGTAGATATACCGTTTTCTTTTTTTATCTGTATCAACGTTTGTATTTAGATTTGGATATATCCAATGTGCTAGGCCATTTATTCTTGATCTCAAGAGCATTGCCTATACAGACAGCACTCTTGAGTGGAGTGTTGAACTATACCACGCTCTCAACACTCCACTAACCCCTCTTCTTACTCCTAGCTTGTTATGCCAACCATACTTCTTCTGTCATCCATAGTCTAGCTCTAGTACTCCAGTATTCCCTTCAATATATTGAGCCGTAATATCAATTCCGTACGAATCTATAACTTACTACGATGGCCGCCTACTACCTTAAACTGATACTCTAGATCACTTAAGATACCATACATGTGACCAGTATGACCGTAAGGTACTTGCCATAAACAGCGCAGGCGCTCTAAAAGGTAACTTACACTGTCTAATAACCACCTATGTAGAAGATACTATCCTGGCATCCACAGAGCCCTGGCTAACCTTAGTCCCACCGCTCTCAGCTTACCCTGTGTACGTGGCAAAGGGCAAACTAGACATGTCATTACCCAGGTAAGATCTTGTTTATTTAAGCCTGCTTATGGTCCATGATAATGATTTTCCTGGTTTTACAATATCCCCCAATTGCATCAGCAATATCTATTTGAACCAGTACCAACCAGCACAAATGTAATTTTTTCCTCTTTAATTTATACTTATTGTACCGACATAAAACATAGTTAAAGTACTACTAGAAGTACTACTAGGTTATAATAGATCTATCTTCTGGTCTTAAACTCATCTTAGATCTGCTCCCTCCTCTGTCATT